>Ga0256406_1000615_pt1 | contig 63692 bp, 47 predicted proteins | sample RumenRJG_03DNA_FD_185986 | JGI IMG/M metagenome (GOLD analysis project Ga0256406, IMG submission 185986) | Bovine rumen microbial communities from Lethbridge, Alberta, Canada - RJG_03 | ecosystem: Host-associated > Mammals > Digestive system > Stomach > Rumen | place: Canada: Alberta | collected... | reverse complement strand
ACCCCAGGGGTCTACGGATTGTTGGAAATTAACTTCAATCTTGCGATCTACATCAGCGCTAGCCTTAAAGGACAACTTGTACTTCATGCCCTTATCAAGAGCCAGATTGTACTGAACAAGCTGCGGCTGGTAAGTTTCTGCACCAATAGTGGTAACGTCAACCGTAGCCGTGCCACCAGAAACAGATGTCTTTGCAGCAGAGTTACCCCAGTTTGTACCCTGACCCAGGAACCAAGATGCATCTTGGCTTGTAGAAATCACGCTGCTGCTCGGGAAATCACCATCCTTAAGAAGGTTCACTGTGGTTTCGCCGACCAATTCAAACTTGGCGACAACAGACTTTTCCTTGTCCATGGTTACAGAAATGGTTTCGGTAGAACCGGTAGCATCACCTTCCCAACCCACAAACTTCCAGCCTTCGTTGGCTTTGGCGGTGAGCTGTACAGCTGTTTTTGGAGCATAATAGTTAGCTTCGGGGCTCTTTGTCACAGTACCTGCCGCAGCCGGAGATGCAGTTACATTGAGGCCAAGTTCATCGGCACTGCCACCGATTTTCAGCAGGTTCTTCTTAACGGTAGCATGACCTTTTGCAGAGCCAGTATTTCCGGTGTAGGATTCAATTTTCATGGAAGCAACTTCATACAGTCTACCCATTTTCATACCCACTTTAGCCCATTCGCTGAAGTGCTTGGAAATAGAAATGGTGCCCTTGGTGCGATGCTGGCTCGTATTCGACGGGATGGACCAATACTGCTTAAAGGTGCTGGTACCCGAAAGAGAAGGTTGCTGAATACGGTCGGTCGTATAGAAATCGTAGCTAATACCATCGATAACTGCAGAACCAAACTTTTTACCGCCCGAGGTAGGATTGTAGCTTCCACGATCCTGGACAATGTAGTATTCAATTTCATCGCTGAAACCACTGGGAATGTCCCCCTTGTCGTAATAGCCCCAGCCATAGACACTGACATACTTCACGTTGTCGTTGGAACTCCATTCCACTTCAAATTCGGCGGTAATATTACCCACATTCTGTACGGTAACAGTGGAGTTAGCCCCCCAACGCTTTCCGGAACGGGCCAACATATTGATAGTGCCACTCCATTCAACGGAAAAAGCACCACCATTTTCGGTGCTTGGGTTAAGCGTCATAGTTGCGTTACCGGCACCATTCTGGCTCCAGAGTTCGTAATCATAGCCTGCACCGCTACCAAACTTCTGGGACGTGCCATTAGAGCAGTTTAGAGTGGTCTGCCCCCAGGAAATGGATGACGAAATTGCGGCCATGGCAAAGGCTGTTGTTAAAACTTTTTTGATACTCATACTTTTCCTCTCGGGGGTTATTTGTACTCTCTTATAATTTATACTATTCTACATAGGCAATCAAGTTCTACTTGATAAATTCCGTTGTAACCTTTTACAACAGTAAAAAAAAAAGGAAAAACGACGATTTTTGAGTAAAAAAGCCTGTTTTTGATACAGAAAAGCCCCTCTCAAACATGAGAGGAGCGTTATTTATATAACGGATTGCATCGACCCCTTTCGAGGCCCCCGCACAGTGTTATTCTTCGTCGTTTGCCGGAACACCAATCTGCTGTTCCGGCTTGTCTTCGACCTTTTCGACAGAATCGTCATCGACTTCCACGCCTTCGACCTTGTCGAAGGTTTCCTTCGCCTCGGCGCTATCCTGTTCGATATCTTCGACGCTCGGGAGTGCGGTCGCATCTTGCACCACATCGCCTTCGCGCAGGCTGATTGCCTTGACGCCCTGGGCATTACGGCCCGTAAGGCGGATATCGGCAGCCTTGATACGAATCACCTGGCCTTCGCGGCTGGTAATGATCAAGTCATAGTCGTCAGCGACGCTTTCCACGAACACGGCGGGGCCAACCTTGTCGGTCACGTTCAAGTTGCGCACGCCCTTGCTACCGCGGCGAGTAATGCGGTAGGTAGAAGGTTCGCTGCGCTTGCCGTAGCCGTTTTCGGTGATGGTCACGATCTTGTTGCCGGCCTTGAGCCACAACAGAGAAATCACTTCGTCGCCTTCGGCCAAGGTAATGCCCTTCACGCCGTGCGTGCCGCGGCCCATGGCGCGGAAGCAGCTGATCGGGAAGGTCACGGCCTGACCGTTCTTGGTCGCAAGCATCAGCAGGTCCTTCGGAATCGGGCGGCCTTCGATATCTTCGGCGTCTTCGGATTCCTCGGCGATGGCGGCCTCGGCAGCCTGTGTTTCGGCTTCGGCATCAGCGTCTTCGCCTTCGGCGGCCTGGCTAGCCTTGAAGTCTTCGGCAGACATGCCCACGAGCTGCACCTTCACCAATTCATCGTCTTCGTCGAGGCTGATGGCGTTCACGCCCGCCTTACGCGGACGGCTGAACAACGTGAGGTCCATCTTGTTGATGACACCCTTCTTGGTCGCAAACACAAGGCAGAAGTAGCCACCGAACTTGCGCACCGGCACAATCGCCTGCACCTTTTCACCTTCGGTAAGACCGATGAAGTTGATAATCGGGCGGCCCTTGCCGTTGCGAGTTCCTTCGGGGAGTCGGTAAACCTTGGTCCAGTAAGCGCGACCCTTGTTCGTAAACACCAGCAGGTAGCTGTGCGTGCTTGCGGTAAAGATCTGGTCCACGTTGTCTTCGTCCTTGAGGGTTGCGCCGATAATGCCCTTGCCGCCACGGTTCTGGGCCTTGAAGGTATCGATCGGAAGTCTCTTGATGTAGCCTTCGCGGCTGAGCGTAATCACCTGTTCTTCTTCGGCAATCAGGTCTTCGTAATCGTAGTCATCGACCGCGTCTTCGATAGAAGTACGGCGGTCATCGCCACACTTGTCGACGATGGCGTCAAGACGGTCGAGCATAATCTTCACGCGGCGTTCGCGCTTTGCGAGAATGTCCTTCAAGTCGGCAACAGTTGCAACGAGTTCGTTGTATTCGTTTTCCAGCTTTTCCAAGTTCAGTCCCGTGAGCTGTGCAAGACGCATGTCCACGATAGCCTGGGACTGGATTTCGTCGAGGTTGAAGCGATCCTGCAAGGCAGTCTTTGCGGCTTCGGTCGTCGGACTCGACTTGATAATCTGCACCACTTCGTCGATGTTCTGCGTTGCAATGCGCAGGCCTTCGATAATGTGGAGACGGGCTTCGGCCTTGTTCAAGTCAAACTGCGTGGAACGCGTAATCACTTCCAAACGGTGATCCACGTAGACCTGGATAAGTTCCTTGAGAGTCAGGAGCTTCGGCAGGTTGTTCACGAGAGCGAGGTTATAGATGCTGAAGGTCGTCTGCAGCTGCGTATTCTTGAACAAATTATTCAGAACGACTTCGGCAACCACATCCTTGCGCATTTCAATCACGATGCGCATACCTTCGCGGCTAGATTCATCACGAATGTCAGTAATGCCGTCGACGCGCTTGTCCTTCACGAGTTCTGCTATCTTCTTACAGAGCTCGGCCTTGTTGACCATGTAAGGAATTTCAGAAACGATAATGCGCGGTTTGCCTCGGCTATCGACATCGATTTCGGTACGGGCACGCACACGCACGCGGCCATGGCCAGTCAAATAAGCATCACGGATGCCTGCGCGGCCACAAATCACGCCACCGGTCGGGAAGTCCGGACCAGACACGTACTGCAAGAGGTCTTCGCCAGAGATATCCGGATTTTCAGCCACCGCATGAATTGCATTTGCAATTTCGCGCAAGTTATGCGGAGCCATGGAAGTCGCCATACCCACGGCAATACCCGTGGTACCGTTCACCAACATGTTCGGGAGAGCGGAAGGCAGCACCTTCGGTTCTTCCAAGGATTCGTCGAAGTTCGGACCCATGTCGACGGTATCTTTTTCAAGATCTTCGAGCATGAGGGCACCCATGTTGTTCATCTTGGCTTCGGTGTAACGCATTGCAGCAGCGCCGTCACCGTCGATAGAACCGAAGTTACCCTGGCCGAACACCAGCGGGTAGCGCAGCGAGAAGTCCTGCGCCATACGCACCAAGGTTTCGTACACGGCAGAGTCGCCATGCGGGTGGTACTTACCGATCACGTCACCCACGATACGGGCAGACTTCACCGTCGGCTTGTTGGGCACCACGCCCAACTTATGCATACTGTACATCACGCGGCGGTGCACCGGCTTAAAACCGTCACGCGCATCAGGCAAGGCACGTGCAACAATCACGCTCATGGAATAGCGCAAGTAGCAATCCTGCATGTCCTTTTCAATCAAGGACCTGATTTGCGAACCTGGTACCAATTCTTCTGACATTAGATTTCCTCTATCATTTCACTTATTACTTCTAAACTTTCTTCGTCGGTCTGGTCGATGCGGTGGGGAGTAATCGTCGCATAGCCCTGATTCAGCAGATAGTCGTCGCTATCCTTGGGCTGTTCATCCCACAGTTTATCGCCATCCAGTTGCCACAGTCCATTTTCGTGGGAGTAGTGGTCCGTAAACATTCCAAGAGCCATCTTGGTCGCCTTGTACCCCTTGAAGGTCTCGGCGGTAGCCTTTGGAAAATTCACGTTCCAGAAAACACCAATGGGAATCCGTTCAAACAGGCGGCCCTTGACCACCTTCACGGCGAATTCCTTTGCGGTTTCGAGCATGTTTGCGGTAGTGCCTCGGAGTGAAAGCGCAATGCCCGGCACGCCCCAGAGGGCTGCTTCGCGGGCGCCAGCGACCGTCCCCGAATAGAGTGACGACACGCCGGAATTTTCACCGAGATTGACTCCCGAAAAACACACGTCAAACGGCCTTTGGTCTAGCCCCGAACCGGCCCCCTCGGTGGAAAGCCCATGGGTAGCAAAATGACCCAAAGCAAACTTGACACAATCGGCAGGTGTTCCAGACATCGAATACGCCTCGATTGACGCATTCTCTGCTATTTTCACCTTTTTGACCGAAAGCCCACGCCGAACTGTAAAGGCGTGCCCTACCCCGCTCTGCTCCACTTCGGGCGCAAAAACGCACACGTCCGCATAAGGGACGAGCGCACACGCCAAAGCAAGCATATAGCCACTCTGGATTCCGTCATCGTTTGCGATGAGGACACGTGTCTTCGGGTAGTCTTGCATGTAAGAAAAAAGATAGAAAATTCGGGTAAAAAAGTCATTGATTTTCAAGTGTTTTTAGCAACGAATCAAGGCGCAAAGTCAGCTTTTTTGCCCCTACATCACACAGGTGGTCATAATCGTTAGCAACATCACCCAAATAATCGTGATTTCCCATTTTATTCTCATCCATCAGCACAAAATTTTCTGATTTCGCCGCCACCTTTTTCAGTCTCTCAATCAGTTGTTCCGCAACGGAGCGACGCATACCATGGCGGCCATAACTTCCCGTATTTCTGTAATAAGGACTCAACGGTAAAATCAACCCAACAACTTTCACTCCGTGCAGTTCTGCAATCTTTAAAATATTATCCAATTGCGCATAGTTCTGTTCATACCGGTGACTATCATCTTTCCAAGTACTGTCCACAAGCACCTCTGCAAAGCCTCTACCTTCGGAACCCCAATCCGCAATACATGTTTGCATCATCCAACCTCTTTCATCGCGAATCGAGGCATATACTTCATAGGCCGAAGCTATTTCAATAGTACGTTCCACAAAAGCATTGTCTACGCCTTCTCGCCAGTAGTCATGATGGATATCGTACTGAAATCCAGGGGCATCGCCCATATTGAGCTGAATACTTTCGCCAGGCTCAAATTCGTTCCACAAGTCAAAATCTATTCCGATAACCAAATATTTAAGGTGCGATACTTGTGTCGAAATGTAGGTTTCATAAAGATATTCAATGCAGTGCATATCACAGGGAACGGTCGCAATATTGATTGCAAAAAAACTCAAATGAGCCGGAGCAACTCCCGCCTGTATGTGAGAGTTACCCAAGCACACCACTTCGGCTGAATCACGGTACTTCCATAGAACAGGCATCTTCTGCGACAGATAATGCGTTGCTTGACCATTTTCAGTGTAATAAAGCCCTAGGCTATCGTTATCCCATTGAGTGTCAACTTTTCGATCATGAGTCCACAAGCTCGGATGCCACAATTCCTCGCCTTCGACCAAGGGCAACATTTCTCCCGTATAAGCATTCGTCAAAACAATTTTTTGATGGCTCCCCTTGGCATTAGTCAAAGTCGCCACAAAAAACGAATCCGAAAACGAGACCCATTCCGTATGGTCAAATGTGTAGCCTTCAGGTGCTGCCACCGAAGCAATCAGTTTTCCAGTACTGTCTGCGACCAAGGCTCGTTCATGAGTGACATACGAGACACCCACAAATTCATGACCAGTCTTGCCTCCAAAATCAAGGAACAACGTAAGGTTCGCATCCCCACGACTTAATGATACATTACAGGCCTGTTCGCCGTTGTACCAAATTTCATTTTTTCCATGAACTCTCGCACGCAGAAGTCTAGCACCTGTCACAGCCAAATTGTTGTCATCGGCAACACCCCCATGGTACGCGCCCTCAAAAAGCTTTTCAGGTTCACCAAATTTGCCGTTCGAAAAGCGAACCTGCCATGTTTCTTGCGACAAGAAATTAGCATCATCCTTATTGTTTCCAGCATCAGTCACATACACAATGGCAGTATCACCATTTTCAAGAATCCGCCAGCGCGGAATCGCCGCCGACTTCGCCGACAATTTCACAAACACATCCGCCTTTTCATCTAGGCCTTTCACATAGACATCCGATTCTCCAGGCACGCCCTCAAGACCGGTACAAAACGCAATGTATTTCCCGTTAGGCGAGATTTCCGGATGATATGCCGAAACACCCAAATCCAACTCCTGCATACTCGGTTTAGCGGCACGAAAATCAACATAGACCAGGTTTCCGTTAAAGTCGTCCCTAAATACAAGCTTTGTCAAAGGTTTACCCACAAAAGTTCGCAATTCATTCTCGATTGTCAACAGCGTGTTTCCTCCTTCAACACTTCGGCCATTTGCATCCAGATAAATCGGAGCCGGAATCGCGCCGAATGCTAAACGGAACCCCACATAAGGAGCCTTTGTCGAGGATGTCACCATATAGACATCTCCGCGACTATGCAGATGGATTAACGCGGGATCGTTACGATAGCTACCACCCTTCAAAACGCGTTCCTCCATTCCGGCACTATTTTTACCACCCATAAAGTCATTTACCGGCGAATTGACAAACGGGACCAGAAAATCCCCCACCCACTCCATCGCATTGCCTGCCAAATCACAAATTCCGTTCGTGTCTATTTTCGCCGTACAGACAGGATGCAGGTTGTATTCGGAGTTTACATTATTCCATGACTGTTCCGGAGCCCAATCTAATGATGCTGCATAAGCCCATTCGGCCTCGGTCGGCAAACGATAAGCGTTCTTTTTCGGATTGAAGTTAAACCGTTCCAAGCCAATGCAAGAACCCGTTGCATCAAAAATTGCCTTCGTATAGGAATAAGCTGTATCAAAGCCTTCGGCGAGGCTTCGTTTGTTTGCAAATAGCACCGCATCAAAGAACGTCACATTGGTTGCAGGCAAATCTGCCGCATCACAAACAAGATTCATTTCTTCGCAAGAAACTTCGTGTATTCCAATAAGAAAATCATAATCAAAAGAAACCTTCATCGCAGGGCGTTCATTAACCGGTGCCGATTCGTCGTCGGTTCCTAAAGTCACCGACTGGCCTTTAGAACGAATCAAGACCATATCTTTTAACGAGAGTGTATCCAAATACTCTACAGGGGGACGGGTATCGTGAACCGATTCCGAATTCGAACAAGCGCACAAGACAAACTCCACAAGAAGAAGCGCAATATAATAAGTCTTTTTCATAAACGCAAATATACTTTTTTCTACATTTTTTTCATGTTTTCCGAAAAGAAATTCCTCGCCACCAAAGAGACATCCAAGGCCAAGCGCATGGCCGAACTTTTGCGCGTCATCATTTTGCAGCTGGGTGACGACGTGCCCCGCGCAAAACGCGAATTCGAGACTTACGCCGAATGGATGAAACTTCCCGAAAACGAACGCCTGACGGGCAAGAATCAGGCCCAGATGATTGACCTGTACAAGACTTTCCGCACCAGGGCCGGGCTCGGGTTTGAACGAGACGTGTACCTGGAGCAAGAGCCGGGCGACAGAGAAGTCGCTAACGAAGCTCCGCTCCCGTTCGCCGTACTCGTGCACAACTTACGCAGCGCCTTTAACGTAGGCTCCATCATTCGCAGCACGGACTGCTTCGGACTCGAAGGAGTCCACCTGAGCGGTTACAGTTGCGGCCCCGACCATGTGACGGTCAAGAGCGCTGCCCGAGGATGCCAGGAATGGATTCCAATCAAGCGCTGGGAATCGCCATTCGATTGTGTCAAGTGGCATAAGGAAAACGGCTACGAAATTATCGCACTTGAAACTGGCGAAGACATCCCTAGCATCAACGAAGTCAAGTGGCCCGAAAAAGGCTTGATCATTCTCGGAAACGAGGAACTCGGAATCGCTCCAGAGCTGATGGCCGAAGCAACGATGAAGGTGACCATCCCGATGGCAGGTCGCAAGGCAAGCATGAATGTCGCCGGGGCATTCGCCATCATGGCATTCTGCCTACGGAGCCGTTGCGGCAGGGGCTGACGATTTCTCGTTGTTCACTGCCTTAACGGCTTCGGTCAGGCGATCAATCGCCTGGATGAGTTCATCCATCTTGGCTTCGCTGACGCCACCCTGCACGACTGCAGCGGCATTGGCGGCCGTAGCAGCAACCTGCGCAGCTGCGGGAGCTTCCTTCACCGGAACCTTGCCAAGCCAAATGTCCGGCCAGCGGTCGTTACCCGTGTGATACGTGATACGCGTTGCAGATTCAACAGGTTCGCCAATCTTCCAAATATAGAGTTCGTAGTCGAATAGGTCGTGGTCGTGGCCCTTGTCGGTTGCACCCCACACAAGCCACTTGCCGTCGGGAGAAAGGCGAGGGAAATATTCGTGACTGCGACGACCAGGCAGATCCATCAGCTTCACGTTCTTCGGAATGCCAAAGAAGCCCACCTTTTCAATCTGCTTACCATCCTTGGCACTGAACCAGAGGATTTCACTCGGAGCAGCCGTACCGCCGTTACCCGTCGGATTCACGCGGTAAAGCTTGCTGCCGTCAAAGTTCCAGTCAATCTGGCAACCGTCGCCAGACTTGGTCCATACATTCTTCGACAAATCCCAGACACCCGTTTCGCGCATGGAACCGCGGAGCGTCATTGCCAGGTGCTTGCCGTCGGGACTCATGTTCGGTTCCTGCAGAATCACACCGGACTTGTTGAAAGCCTTTTCGCCATCAAGCACCAAGGTTTCCGCCTTACTTGCGAGATCCATAGTGAACACCTTGCCGGCGCGGCTAAACACAATCGACTTGCCGTCGGGTCTCCAAGTGCCCCATGTGGCGTTGTCCACCACCTTGCGAGCATTTTCACCAGAAATGTCGACCATCCACAAGTCCCACTTTTCAGGATAGTTGGCATCATTTTCGGGAACCCAGCCACCCTTGCTGCGGTTAAAGAGCACCGTCGATCCATCGGGAGAAATGCGCGGGAACCAGTCCACGTTGTCGCCACTCGTAAGAGCATGCGGATTCGAACCGTCTGCATTCATCATCCAGATATCGTGATGACTGTTGGCGCGGCTCGTGGCCCAGACAATGGCACCTTCAAGCTTACCCTTGAGAGCATCGAGCGCCTTCTGTTCCTCGGCAGTCGGGTCAACGGCGGCACCCGTCGGAGCCCCCTGCTGGGCAAAAGTAGCCGAGAAAGCCAACAAAGCGGGAATCGCAAACTTCATCACGTTCATATAAACCTCAAAAAAGGGTTCGTTCCTAGGAGAACGGACCATACTATACTGCGTAATCTAGTAAAATGCCTCTAAAAAACGGCACCCAAAGCCCCAAAAACATGACAGAACGCACACTTTACACATCCGTAAACAAAAAAAAAGCACATTTTTTTCCTATTTACCGAATGAAAATTTATTTTCAACATAAAAAGGGATGCCTATCATGAAAAAAACACCTAAAATTGCATTTCTGTCGTCTTTGGCTCTGTGCACCTCGCTTGCTGTAGCCCAAGACATCACCCCCACCCGCGTGGGCCCTGTCAGCCAGTACGGTCAGCTGATGACCGGCAAGAACTCGCAGGGCAAAGGCCGCATCTACGGCAGCTGCGAAGGCGTCAAGGACGGTGCGGAAGTCCAAGTGCGCGGCATGAGCCTTTACTGGAGCCTGTTGCCCAAGGCAACTGAATTCTGGACCGAAGAAGGTGTCAGCACCATGGTGCGCGACATGAACATCCAGATTGTGCGAGCAGCCATGGCAACTGGCAGCGATGACTGGTGGGGCTGCAAGGATGGTTCAGAAAGTTGCGGCGATGACAAGTCCGCCCATATTACCGGTTACGCATCGGATGCGGAATTCCAGACGAACCTCATGAACACGGTCGTACAGGCCGCTATCGAAAACGACATTTACGTCATTATTGACTGGCATTCTCACCAGGCACACACCGAAGTTGACAACGCCACCAAGTTCTTTACCGAAATGGCCCAAAAATGGGGTAAGTACGACAACGTCATCTTTGAACTTTATAACGAGCCCATATCTACATCTTGGAGCGAGATCAAGACTTATGCCGAAAAAATCGTACCCGTCATCCGTCAGCATTCCGACAACCTGATTCTTGTCGGCAACAGGCAGTACGACCAGAATCCGCAAGAAGCAATCGGCAATACAGTTTCTGGCGAAAACATCGCATACACATTCCATTATTACGCCAATTCTCACTGTTGGAGCGGACAGACCACCTGGGGATCCGCTTGCGAAGGCGCAAATGCACAGCAGGCAATCGACGCAGGCCTTTCCGTATTCGTTTCCGAATGGGGCACGGGTAATGCCGATGGCGGTGGCGAACCGGACCAGAGCAAGAACACGGGCTGGCAAAATTGGATTGACGGCAATAAGCTTTCCTGGGCGAACTGGTCCGCTTCCAAAATTAGTGAAGGAACCGCCGCATTCCAGGGTTCTTCGAGCAAGTCCTCGCTCCAGTACACCACTTCCGGTAATATGGTCAAGGGCTACCTTGCCTCCAATCCCACGAGCTACACCAAGTGTGCAAACGGCAACAACGATGGTGGCAATAACGGTGGAGAAACCCCGATATTTACAAAGGCCGACCTGAACCACAACGTAACCTTTGCGGGTAAGACACTCCACATTGCAGGAGCTCCAGCAACCGTTGAAATATTCAGCATTCAGGGCAACCGTCTGATGGTCATTGATAATGTGAGTGGAACACTTTCGCTCGCAAGCCTCCCTGCAGGCAAGTATCTCGCACGCATCAACAGAGGTTCTTCCAAGTTGACGCGAGCATTCCAGATCAAGTAACTTCGTTACACAAACGAGAGAGAAGGAGGTGCGACATCAGTCGCACCTCTTTTTTAATGTTTATCAAATACTACGAAATACTCGTCACGGTAAACAGGATGCCAGCGGGAATCCTTCTCTAGCGATTGCAGCAATGTTTCCCAGCGGGCATAGTAACGCAACGGGAAAATTGCGCGGTCCATGTTCAAAGAATCGGCATCCGACAGAAAGCGTTCCGGATAGGCTGCGTATGCGAGATAATTTTCAAAGAACTCTGCCGTTTTCAGGATAAACCTACCGTCAATATAAGTTGAATCGTCGGGATTCACGAAAGCGAGATAACCGCCAGCACGGTCATCGTTGAAAAGCCTGCCAGAATGCGGGTGTTTCTGCATCCAGTTCGCCGCATCTACGGGAACACGCTGGTAAGCGACCATCGAGAAATCATATGCGGAAAGGGAACGCGCCCAGAGACCGAGAAGAAAAAAAACAGGTAGCAGAAAGAAACACGAGCGCGGCATCCTAAGCGGAGCAACACTGTTGCGAAGTCGAGGGGTCTCTAGTAGATTGTAGAATTTTGAGCCGAGATGTTTAAACGAAAAATGGTCGTGATCATTTTTTATTCCTAAAAGCACTGGCAGAAGCAACACAAAGTTGCGCTCGGCGACAAGGGCTAGAACCGATGTCACAAGGAGTGCCGCACACTGGATTCCGAGATGGTTTCTAGAGGTTGCTTCGCTCCCTTTGGTCGCTCCAAAATGACGAAGGCGACGCAGACCTGCAAAAATCCCCATCATACAAAGTGCAATCATCAGTACACTTTCCAGAACATTCTCCCCCGCCAGCAGCAGGGTTATCGGAGAACGGTTCTCGGCGATTTCACTCGCAAAGATTGCTGCAGAAGGAGTCAGGCCCAGCAGACGGTCCAGCAGGCCAAACGGATACAGGAATAGATTCAGCCCCTCACGGTGCAAGAACGGCATCGCAAACAATGCCAGTACAAAAGCAACGCGCCATGCAACGGCCTTCGGCGACAATTTTTCTCCACCTTTGCGAGAATTCCATATTTTCGCAAACAGCACAAGCAACGCAAAAAGCGGGCCGAGAATATAAAGCCCCTGAAACTTGCACCAGAGCCATTGAATCGCAAGCATTAAGGCAACAAAACAGCAACGAGAGATTGCCGCGCCCCTACGGGGCTCGCAATGACAAGCCTCACATTCAAACGACGCCGTTACCGCGCCCTTGCGGGAATCGCAACGACAATCTTCAAAAATACGTGGCAAGATGTTCCAATAGATTCCGAGGAACAGGAGCGAAAACAGCACCGGGCGAATTTCAAAATGGTAGCGGAATATAAAGAGAAGAACAACCGCAACGAGAGATTGCCACGCCCTACATCCAAACAAAGCAAACACCGTCCCCCAAAGAATTGCCTTGAACGCAACGAGGAGCGGGGCACCACCGAGGCTGTAGACAAAGCCTACCACCAGCTGAAAATATTCATGCACATTCACGACGGGCATTCGCACTGGAGTCCATGTCGTTACCCACTCACGAGCGCAGGCCAAATGCCACCAAATATCCGTATCGGTCAACGGAAAGATGGAAAAAAGTATGACGGCAATCGGCAGCAGCAACGGCATCTATGCTATTCCAACGTATTCAAGAGCGAATCCAATCGAGCCGTCAAGTATTCTGCACCACTAACACTCAAATGATCCGTATTGAGCGCCATCTGGTCGGTATAATCATGATTTCCATTTCGATTTTCATCGAGAACCTCAAATCGAGAAATACGCCCCGCCAAGGCCTGAACGGATTCTATATACTTTTCAGCAGCGGAACGCTGTGGACCATAACGGCCCCAGGAACCAGTTTCGCGATAACGGGGATTCTGGGGGAATATCACACCAACCACATTGATTTGCAAGCGATCCATTTCCTTCACAAAAGATTCCAAGCGTTTCAGATTCCAATCCAACGAGTTGGTGTTCGTCAAAGACCAGTTGGAATCGGATTCCACCAAAGGGGAGCCCCATTCAACCGATTCGTTTTCGAGCCAGCCCCTCGATTTCCCGTATGCATTGATTGCTTCCATAGAAAAAGGCGAAACGGCCTCGACAATCTGCGAGAAATCAGCCATATCCTCATTTTTCCAGAAGGAATGGTTCTTGTCATAAATATAACCAGGTGTATTCAGAAACAGGTAATCAGAAAAAGCTGTTTCATTTTGCCATAAATCAAAGTCGAGCGAAACAACAATCGTTTTCAACTTTTTCAGATGATTCACCCCATAATTTTCAGCAACAAAGAGAGAGGCGTTCATATCATTTCCCGAATGTCCCATATTCAAGGCGAATCCCGACTGAATCTTGTTCGCGACAATCCCATCCTCGGTTCTAGAGCTACCGACGCAAAGAATTTCCACCTGATTCGCATATTTCCACATCAGGTTCATCTTATAACCCAAAGCCTCGTGCGACCAATCCTGGCCTTCCACAAAATACACCCCCGCACTGTCTGGTTCAAAGAGATGCTCACCTACCGAAGTATCCGCAGAAGATTGAATTTCGCTAATCCACAAGGTCGGATGCCAAAGTTCGTCCCCTTCGACAAGTTCCACGAGGGAACCATCCGTCAGATTGACAAGAACAATCTTCGTATGAGCCCCGTTCGCATTCGTGAGGGTCGCCACGGCAAAATTACCATTCGAGACCCATTCGCTATGGTCAAAGGAATAACCCGCAGGAGCAGCAAGAGTCTGAACCAGATTGCCAACACTATCGACAACGAGAAGACGTTCGTGCGTACCGTAATTCACACCCGCATATTCGCGGCCCGTTTTCCCGCCGAAGTCAAGGAATAAGGTACGCTTGGACCTGTCCTTGGCAAGCGATGCGTTGCAAGCCTGCTCACCACCATACCAAACAGTATCACGCCCAGAAACGCGGGCACGCAAAAGTTTCGCCCCCGTTACGGCAAGGGCATTGTCCGCGCTAATGCCGCCATGATAAGCTCCGTCAAAAAGCTTTTGCGGTTTGCCGAATTTACCATTCGCAAAAGGCACCTGCCAGGTCGATGCGGACTTGAAAGCAGATTCCTCTTTATTGCTACCCGCATCTGTCACATAGACAATTACCGTATCACCTGATTCAAGCACACGCCAGCGCGGAATCGCAGCCGATTCAACCTCCAACTTGACCAAATTGGCCCCCGTCGCATTCAAGTCACGTACATAGAGTTCCGACTTTTCCGACACACCTTCGAGTCCCGTGCAAAAAGCGACATATTTGCCATCAGGAGAAATTTCAGGATGGTGGACATCAAGCGAATCTTCTATTTCATGCACAGAGAGATTTCCACTAGAATAGTCGATATACGCCAAGTTCCCCGAGTTTTCGTCCCGAAAAGCCAGCTTCGCCTTATAGGTCTGAAACAAGGAGCGCATCGCTGCAGAACTCGCCAAAGGAACGACGCGGCTTGATGCAACCTTGCCATCGTTACTCATCCAGATCGCTCCAGGAATTGCACCGAATGCCAGACGAAAGCCCACATAATCAGCTCGCGTCGACGAAGTCACCGTGTACACATCTCCGCGACTGTAAAGTGTAATGGATTCTGCCGAATTCCGATAACTACCGCCTTTCACGATGCGCTGGCCAAGCGCGCCTCCATCGGGTGCTCCGACAAAGTTCGTCACTGTCGTATCGCGGAATTTTCCAAGCCAGTCATTCACCCACTCCATAGCATTCCCCGCGATATCGCAGACTTGACTAGACGAATCCGCCTTTTCGCAGACAGAATGCAACTTGTAATCCGAATTTTCGGAAGTCCAAGCGCCAGACACATTCCAATTCGCCTTCGCCACCAAAATCCATTCCGCTTCGGTCGGCAAACGATACGCATCCTCTTCGGGGCGGTACGCAAAACCTTCCAGGTTCGTGCAGTGTCCTTCCGAATCAAAAACTGCGCGGCTGTAAGTATAGGCCGTATCAAAGCCCTCGGACTTGCTTCGTTCATTCGCAAAAAGGACTGCGTCGTAGTAGGTAATGTTCGTCGCAGGAACAGATGATTCGCACGACAGGGAAAGTCCCTTTGCCGTCATCAAATCGTTAAATTCAGCACAGGTAACTTCAGTGCGACCCATCGAAAAATCATAGTCAAAGCGAGCCTTCATCGACGGACGCTCATTGACTTTCGCCGTTACCTCGTTGGTTCCCAAGAGAACCGTTTCGCCGACAGCCTTGATACGGAGCATTCCCGCAAGAGAATCCTCCTCCACTTCGATTTTCGAGGAATTCCCCGAAGACACCCCTTCAGAATTGGAACAAGCCGCCCAAAAGACGAAAACTAGGACCAGAAAAACAAATCTCAAGAAGTCCTCCCTACCCTATTCCAAACCATTTAAAAGGATATCAACTGTTTCCGTAAGGGACTTGGCACCCTCGATGCACAAATGATCGTCATCTACGAACCACTCGCTCGGATAGCCGTGATTTCCCATTCTATTTCTATCAAGGAACTTAAAATTGGGATAATTTTTTTCGAGCTCCACAAAACGGGAAATAAGTTGTTCCGCAGCACTCCTGCGTAACCCATAACGGCCATAGGCCCCCGTATTCTGATAAGCCGGATTTTGAGGGAAGAGTATTCCAACGACAACGATATTCTTATTTTGGGCGCTTTGGATAATGTCTACAAGAGACTCAAGACTTTTTTCGTACAGATTCTTTTCCGAATCATACGCAGTGCTATCGCCTTCAACCAACGGAGGGTTTGCCCAACCGCCACAGTACTGGAACATTGTCGCGCCACGGTCTACTTCGTGCACCAAGTACGGCTTTACATCCAAATATTTTGTCGTATACTCCAGCAACCCTTCCGGATAACCATCGCGCCAGTAGTTATGATTTTTATCATAAACATAGCCAGGATATCTGCGATAAGCATTCTGGAAAAAGTTATCGCTTTTCTCGCCATCAGGTTTATTCCAGAAGTCAATATCCAAAGACAGCACAACGTATTTCAGCTTTTTCAGATGAGGGAACAAGTAAAGTTCCAGGAAATCCCTTGACATATGAATGCTATTGGGAGTCTGCGCAAAATTCACCATAAAGAATCGCTCGTTCATCAACGACGGCAACAAGGCGTACAGCGGTCTCGAAGAGCCTACCACGGCCACATTAATGGAATCCTTGTATTGCCACAGCAGCTCCATATTGTAGCGCATCAGGGCCACACCCCAGTCATCGCCATCGTTCATGTAAATTCCAGCACTATCCGAATCCAGCGAGAAATTCACTTCACTATTTTTTTCTTGATAGACCCACAAGTTCGGGTGCCAAAGTTCATCTCCTTCGGCAAGTTCCACCACATTCCCTTCGGTCAAATCAATCAGCACCATTTTCGTATGGGCGCCGTTCACATTCGAAAGAGTCGCAACGGCAAAGTTTCCGTTCGAAGCCCATTCGCTATGGTCAAAGGAATACCCCGCCGGCGCCGCCAAGCTCTGAATCAGGTTGCCGATACTGTCGACGACAAGAAGCCGCTCGTGCGTTCCATAATTTTCTCCGACATACTTGCGTCCTGTCTTACCGCCGAAATCAAGGAACAGGGTTCGCTTGGAACCATCCTTGGCGAGAGATACGTTGCAGGCCTGTTCACCCTCGTACCATACGGCTTCTTGTCCAGAAACTCGTGTACGCAAAAGTCTCGCTCCCGTTACGGCAAGGGCATCATCTTCGCTGATTCCCCCATGATAAGCCCCGTCAAAAAGTTTCTGCGGCTTACCGAATTTACCCTTTGCAAAAGAGACCTGCCAAGTAGACGTCTTTTTGAACGCAGATTCTTCCTTATTGTTTCCCGCATCGGTCACGTAGACAATGACCGTATCTCCCGAAGCAAGCACGCGCCAGCGCGGAATCGCCGCCGATACGACATCCAGCTTGACCAGATTCGAGCCATCGGCGTTCAAGTCGCGAACATAAAGAGTCGACCTTCCCGACACACCTTCGAGACCTGTACAGAAAGCCACCCGCTTTCCGTCAGGAGAAATTTCCGGATGGTAGACCGACATCGTATCCGCAATTTCATTCACCGAAAGAATTCCGCTAGAATAATCCACATAAGCCAAATTCCCCGTCAAATCGTTTCGGAAGGCGAGACGAGCCTGGTATGTTCCCAACACAGAACGCAAAGTTGCAGAACTTGCAAGTGGCACAATTCTGCTTGATGCAGCCTTTCCGTTATTTCCCATCCATACTGCAGAGGGAATTGCACCAAAAGCGAGTCGAAAACCAACATAATCCGCGCGACTCGATGAAGTCACCGTATACACGTCGCCTCGACCATACAAGGTAATCGACGTGGCTGGATTGCGGTAACTGCCCCCCTTGACAATGCGCTGTCCCAGGGATCCTCCATCAGGAGCGCCCACATAGTCCAAAACCGTCGTATCACGGAAAAGGCCCAGCCAATCGTTGACCCATTCCATGGCATTTCCCATCATATCGCAGAACTGAATCGTCGAATCCGTCTTTTCGCAAACGCGGTGCAGTTTGTAATCAGAATTTTCGGCAGTCCAGCTATACTCCTCATTCCATTCGGACGACGCCACCAGAACCCATTCGGCTTCCGTCGGCAAACGGTAGGCATTCACCTCCGGTCGATAGGCAAAACCGTCCAAGGCCGTACAATGCTTTTCGGTATCAAACACGGCCGATGTATAGGTATAGGCCGTATCAAAGCCCTCTTTCTTGCTCCGAGCATTCGCAAAGAGAACCGCATCATAGAAAGTGAGATTTGTCGCCGGAAGGCTATCATTATCACAATCTAAAACAAGTCCAGAAACATTTTCCATCACCGCATTAAATTCACCACAGGTCACCTCATGGCGTCCCATCGAGAAATCGTAATCAAAGCGGACTTTCATTTTGGGGCGTTCATTCACCTTTGCCTTGGATTCTAGAGTCCCAAGAACCGTAACGGATTTTAGCGTCTGCACACGCTGCATTCCCGCGAGGGTATCCGAGGAAACGTCCACCGAAGGCTTTTTTTCAGCCTGCACGCCCACCGAATTCGAACAGGAACAAACCAGCAGGGAAAAAAATTCGCATATCAACGCAAGCCATTTCATATTCAAATTTCCTTTTCCCTAGCAGTGACAAGTCCTACTCAAAAGTCTTCAACACGGCATTAACCCGTCTCGTCATGATCGTTGCACCGAGAAAACACAAGTGGTCTGTGTCGGCTGCATACCCATCAGGATAATCGTGGTCGCCCATCTTATTTTCATCCATGAACTTGAAATTGGGATAAGCCTCATCCAGTTTCTCAAATTTTTCAATCAGTTTCTTGGCAACGCTCCTACGAAGGCCATAACGACCAAAAGCACCTGTTTTCTTGAAAGCTGGACTTTGTGGGAAAATCACCCCGACCACATTGACATCATGTTCTTGCGCTTTTTTGATAATCCCTTCCAAGGCAGCCATATTATCATCTAACAGATACTGCTGATTATCATAGAGAGTCGAATCCATTTCTGCTTCTACATCTTCCCCCCACGAACGGCAATTTATCCCTAGAAGGCGTCCGCGATCTCTCACAAAAATAGATTCATCCGAAACCGTCAAATAGTTTTCAGTATACTCCAGCAAACCTTCTGGATAACCCGATTCCCAATACCCATGATTCATATCATAAACATAGCCTGGATAATCAGCATAACGAGTCGCAAAGAAGTTATCCCCTCCAGGACCATCAATTTTATACCAGAAATCAATATCCAGCGAAATGATAATATATTTCAACTTCTTAAAATGCTTGTACACATACAGATTGAGAATATCCCTTGACGTATAAATCGAATTCGGCGTCTGGGCCAAATTGACTGCAAAAAATTCCCTGTCTAAAGACCAAGGAGAAACCGAATTCAGCGGCCTCGAAGAACCTACGACAACCACATTCGCTGTATCGCGATAACGCCAAATCAGTTCCATATTGAAGCGCATTAAAACGGCGCCCACATCGTCATCGGCCTTCATATAGACGCCCGCACTGTCAGGTTCAACTTTAAATTTTGAAAAATTCATCGGCGTATACGCCCAGAAATTTGGATGCCAAAGGTCATCCCCTTCCACAAGGTCCACGACCTTACCGTCATCCATCTGGACAAGAACGATTTTTTCGTGGGAGCCATTCGAATTCGAGAGAGTCGCTACAGCCAAATCCGAACGGCCATGCACCCATTCCGCGTGGTCAAAAGTATATCCGTCCGGAGCAGCCACCGATTGAATCAATTTTCCGGTGCTATCAGCGACAAGAATTCGATCGTGAGTCCTGTAGCTTTCGCCCACGAATTCCTGCCCCACTTTTCCTCCGAAATCAAGGAACAACGTCTTTTTTGCAGAATCCTGCGAAAGCGATACGTTGCAAGCCTGTTCACCACCATACCAAACCGTATCGCGAGCATTACCCGTCACTGTAGATCCCTGTTCTGCAATTCTTGCACGAAGCAGACGCGCCCCCGTTACGGCAAGCCGCCGATCCGTTGATATTCCTCCGTGATAGGCTCCATCAAACAGTTTTTTCGGTTTCCTAAAACTTCCTTTTCTAAACGGGACTTGCCAAGTTTCCATTTTTGCAAAGGTAGAATTTTCCTTGTTATTTCCCGCATCGGTCACATAAACGATCACAGTGTCACCGTTTTCAAGGATGCGCCATCTCGGAATGGCAGCATTTTCGACATCGAGTTTCACTACGCTTCCATCTTCAATGTCCAGAGACCTCACGTATATTTCCGATTTTCCCGAAACACCCTCAAGCCCCGTGCAGAAGGCAACAAACCGACCATCCGGCGAAATCTCAGGATGGTAGACCGGCATCGTATCCGCAATTTCAGAGACATAAAGCACCCCACTGGAATAATCCAGAAGCGAGAGGTTGCCCGATATATTATTCCTGAAGGCAAGTCGCATCTTATAGGTATTCGTGTATTTTCGGATGGACGCCGTATTCAAGAGCGGCAAGGCACGGCTCACAATCGTATTTCCCTTATAGTCAATCCATGTCGCTTCAGGAATACTACCGAAACCAAGACGGAAACCCACATACGCAGCACGCGTCGACGACGTCACCGCATAGACATCTCCACGGCTGAAGATGAAAAGGTTCTTTTGCGTTGTCTGATAAGAGCCACCCTTAATAACCCTTTCGCCGAGACTTCCCCCATCCGGCGCCCCCACATAATTCACGACAGTCGTATCAAGGAACTGGCCAAGCCAATCATTGGACCATTCCATGGCGTTTCCCACCATATCGCACGGAACATTTTCATGTTTTTCCAGGGAACAGACCTTGTGCAACTTATAATCCGAATTTTCAGCAAGCCATCCCTTTTTCGTATTCCAATTCTTATTTGCAACAAGTACCCATTCTGCCTCGGTGGGCAAACGGAACGCATCTACTTCAGGGTGAAAAACAAAGCCCTCGATTCCGACGCAATGATGCAAGTCATCAAACGACACATCGGTATAGGAATAGACCGTATCCAAGCCAATTGCCTTACTCATTTCATTCGAATAGAGGACCGCATCGTAATAGGTAACATTTGTCGCAGGAAGGTCATCGTTCTCACATTCCAGCTCAAGTCCCGTCGCAGGGACCATTATTTCGTTGAATTCGGCACAAGTGACCTCATGACGCCCTAAAGAAAAATCGTAATCAATCTTTACTGTCAAGGCAGGATGTTCACGGTTCAGCGACAAGGGTGCGTTCGTCCCCAGGACAACAGATGCGTTCGAAGTCTTCACGCGGAGCATTCCCGGAAGAGAATCCTGCTTAAGTTCCACACGCATTTCATCGGGAGTTTCCGGCCCTACCGAATTTGAGCAGGCTAGCAACAACGATGTTATGACAAAGACTAGGAATAATCGCATTTGCTAAAAATAGCAATTTTGTCCTACCGGCACCCTTACAAAAAAGCTACAAATGGTCCGGCAAACGACTTTTCGCAATTTCTTGATTCACCTTGATTCCTGGATACTCCGAGAAAAATTCTTCGGCCATGCGATACCAGGTCAAGGCCCTGCGCAAATCCGTATTCAGGAAAAGATTTCCCATATCAAAAGCGGCCAATCCCACAAACTGCGTGGAGGTCAGTGGTTTGAATTCTAGTCCCGTCCAGGGGCCCGCCTTGTACTTTTCCCGGTACTCGGCATCCGTATAGGAAAATCCCCGTCGGTTGGGTTCCAAATTGACAGCCGACTCCGAATTTCCGTAACGCAAGAACACATGCCCCGGAAGGAGAATCACCGAAAGCGGAATTTTCCGTTCCTCGGCCACCATCATCGCAAGCCACGAAAGTCCCATGCAGCCGGATTTTCTCGTATTTAGCACACGAAGAGGTAATATTGCATTTTCTGAAACAGCAGAATCGCCCGCCCCCGCAAATTCAATGTTCCAGTATTCCCACAAAAGGGACTTTAGACTATGCAGGGTGTCCCCAGACTGGGCAAGCGAACTGTCAAAAAAAGCGAGTCCCGCCTTCCACGCCACAACCGAATCCATGCAGCCTGGCATCTTATCTTCAAAGGAACAGGCCGCATCGCGGAACCCCATCGTCTCGGTGCGACCACTCCAAAGCACCAATGCCAAGGACATCGCAAACACGAGAATCAGCACCGGCCAAAACAGGCGCTTCGCAAGACGGGATAACCTAGAGAACATCCTGATCTACAATCCGTCCCATTCCATCGGGGATTGCCAGAAGTCACGGGCGGTCATCATGTAAATGACCAGTCGCTTGCTCTGCATATCCTTCTTCATTTTCATCATACGGTGATACACGCCGGGGCCACCACCCCAACTAGTAAGCACCTGCACATCGAGGCCCGTTGCATAGGCCAGGAGCGACCCAGGGCCACCGCTCTTCTGGTCCACGGATTCAAACACACCCGTAAACGAATCGCCCATCAAAAGAATCGGCGCATTCTTGCCGCCCTTGTAAGCTTCGGTGCCCTTGAAAATCTTCATTACAGACAAAGTGTCAGCAGGATACTTGGACTTTTCGGCATCGGGCATATGAGCCACAAGGTCGCCCTCGCGAAGCGTCTTGGTTTCCTGCATATTGAGCGTTCCCGGTTGAGCTCCAAATTCGCTGTACCAGGAATACTGCGTCACGCGGAAAGCCAACTGTTCAAGCGCAGCAAGCATTCCCGGAAGCGCCCAGTGCGTATCGTAGCGCTGGTAACTAAAGTGGGGCGGTTCATCCCCCGCCTTTGCGGCCATGAGCGCCGGGTAGACATCCAGGACATCAAGCCCTGCCGCAAGCATTTCACGAGTAAATTCACGACCCGCCGGGTTCACGCAGAGGTCCGCAGCAGTCCCCTCCACAAGGCGTTCCCCGTAAATTTCTTCCTTCACGGGAATCGGAACCACCAGCAGCTGGACGCCGAGAGAGTCTAGATACTTCTTGAGTTCCAGGAGGCGCGGCAGCGGATTGTGCAAGCTATCCTGCGCCGTAATCTTGTCTGCAGTCAGATAGTTAGCATTGCGGCGGAACCAGAGCATTCCATTCGATGCCCACGCATTCTGTTCCTTCGGCAATTTCTTAAGGGTTTTCGAAAGTTCGTCGCGGAACTTTTTCGTTGCATCGTTCTCCGGGCAGGAACCTTCGACCGAAGCAAGCGTCTGCAGGCGGAACGCGGAACTCGTATCAAGCATGCGATTCACGGGAACCACCTCACCCGCCTCGGCCAGGGAATCGGCTGTACGCTTTGCACGCAACGCCTCGTCACTCAAGCGGAAGGCAGGAGCCTCAAACGCGATCCACATCGGAGTTCCCATCGGATTGCCGCGCATCACCGCAAACGGCCTGTTCTTATCGCCTTCCCAAGGAGATCCCGCCGTATGCGGTTCCAAGTCCGTATTCAGGGTCGGATACCAATAGGACGACAACGTTCTCGCCCAGTTCATGGCATCGTCAATATTCATTTCGCCCGTCAAGTAGTAATTCAAAATTTCGGCAGTTTCACCCTTCGAGGCCAACTTCAACTTTCCGTAGAACACGGTACGCCCTGTCCACAAGGCAGGCATCACTTCCACCCACCATTCCACGGAACCATCGCTCAAGGGCACACCCCACAAGCGAGAAACCGTCTGGAACGCACGGAATACCTCGGGTTCATTCCACTTGACCGCCTCGACCGCATTCAACAAGACACCCAGCGAATCGTTCCCGGTCTGCGCATAGAGAAGCTTCGACAGCGGCTCCCAAGCCAGGGGCTGCCTTTCTGCAACTACGGCGGGTTCATGTTCCGAAAGCGAATCGAGCATCGGGAACGGATATTCCGCCAGTTTTGCCGACGACATCTTTCCCGCGTAATTTTCAGGCTTTTCGTCCTTGCCCGCCTGGCGGATCGGATTGTTGAAATACGCCGCAAAGTCAAGCGCCGCCATGGTCGGCTTATCGACTACACGCACCTGCTTGTCGGCACTCATCACCTTCAGTTCAAAAACCGTAACCGGCGTAGAAGGTTGCGGCGGCATCACCTTCGGGCGTTCCGATTCCTGCACCGCAGCAGAACTTTCCACGGCATCCGGCTTACTGGAGGCACAGGCGGAAAGCCACACCGCAGAAGCCGCCACAGAAGCGACCACCGTCAAGCCAAACATCTTCTTCATAGAAAAATTCATATTTCAAACCTTACTTTGAAAGGTACCGGGCCGCCCTAAAAGTCCCCACAAATGCGACAGAGGCTACAGTTAAAGACAAAAATAGGGTTTTCAATAAGTTCATAACGCACCGTGTTTTAGTGAAAATAGAAAAAAGAGCGCTTCAAATTACTAAATTTGGGGTACTATGAGCTTAAAATTTGAAACCCCCATTACCGAAGTTCCGCTGTTCCACCAGGGTAAAGTACGTGACATGTACGACCTCGGCGACAGCTTCCTGATGGTCGCTAGCGACCGTCTTTCCGCTTTTGACGTGGTGCTCCCCACCCCGATCCCTGGTAAGGGCAAAATCCTCAACCAGCTTTCGCTGTTCTGGTTCCAGCACCTCGGCATGAAGAACCACCTCATCACAGCCGACGTGAACGAATACCCGGCCGTGCTCAAGAAGCACGCCGATTACCTCCGCGGTCGCTCCATGATCGTGAAGAAGGCTCACCGCCATTCCGTGGAATGCATCGTCCGCGGCTACATCGTGGGTTCCGGCTGGAAGGACTACCAGAAGACCGGCAAGATCTGCGGTCATGTTCTCCCCGAAGGCCTGCAGCTCTGCCAGAAGCTTGAAAAGCCACTCTACACGCCGAGCACCAAGCCCGACGTCGGCCACGACGAAAACATCAGCTTCGAACAGACTTTCGATATCGTGGGCGAAAAGGTCGCAACCACACTCCGCGACATGTCTTTGGACATCTACACGAAGGCTCGCGACTACGCTGCCTCCAAGGGCATCATCCTCGCTGACACCAAGTTCGAATTCGGTGAAATCGATGGCGAAACCATCCTCATCGACGAAGTGCTCACTCCGGACTCCAGCCGTTACTGGCCGGCCGACAAGTACCAGGTGGGCAAGAACCAGGAAAGCTTCGACAAGCAGTACGTCCGTGACTGGCTCGAAACTCTTGACTGGGGCAAGACCTATCCGGGTCCGGAAATTCCGCCTGAAGTCGTGAAGAACACGCTCGCCAAGTACGAAGAAATCTTCGTGCGCCTCACCGGAAAGCAGCCTGAATTATAGTGTATAAAAAGGCGGGCCAAACCCGCCATATTGAAATAAAAGAAGCCGGCATAAACGCCGGCTTTTTTTTGCATTTACTTCTTGATTAATCTCAAGATCCCCTGCTTGTTGAATTCAGGGGTATCCTTCGGGAACGGATTCTTGGCTTCGGAGCGGAGCACGTAATGCACGCCCTCGCCGAGGTCAACTTCAGAACCAGACTTGGCGGGAACTCCATCGCCAAACAAGGAATCGGCCGCCATCAGCAAAGCTTCTTGCGGGTCATCGGCACTGGCCGCGATGCACAAATCCGGCAACACAAACGTTGCAAGTCCGAGCGTATAAATCGTATCGCCCGCTTCCACAAAATTAATCCACGGATCCATCGGGTATTCGCCATCACCCACTTCTTCGCGGAAGCCCACATCGGTCCAGGCAGCGCCACACTGCTGCATGTACACGCCAAGCGCACCCGCGTTAAAGACCTTCAGGATTGCCATGTTCACCTGGGTCACTTCTTCGATGTTCTTGACTTCGCCGAGCAAGAACAAGAGAGATTTGTGTTCCTCGATTGCAGCCGCCGTTTCAGCAGAGATATCCTGATGTTCCTTGAAAATATCAGCAAGGCCGTCCACATGTTCCTTGCGGACCACCTTGAACATCACACTGCAACCAGGAATAATCGCAGAGGTCGCATCGGCAGCGAGAGTCACAGTTTCGGTAATGGCGAGCGGTTCGCCAACTTCTTTCGTAAGGGGAAAAGCTAGAATGAATTGAGGCATAACTAATGTCATGCCCGCGAAGGCGGGCATCTCCTTTTCTATTTAAATTTTTATTTCTCTAACAGCATCTTTAAGCAGATTATTGTCACTTGGTTTCGGAAGAGCGACGTGTGCTTTTTCGCTAACAGCAGCAACCAAGGTTTCTGTCGATAACTTGGATTCATCGATGGTCGCGGCATAGCCTTCGCGGGCAAGATCGCGCCCTAGAATCACCTGTTCATACTGACCAGGCGTCGGTACAAAGACACAACGGGCACCAAGGACAGCCATGTCCATCACAGTGCTGTAACCGCCGCGCGAAATCACCCACTGTGCCGACCGCACCACAGAAGCAAACTGGTCATCTGGCAAGTGCGTGAACAAATCCAGATTACGTTCGTTGGAACTTTTCACTCCGAGCGATGGCTTGCCAAGGATAATCGCATGGCGTCCCGGGATCTTGACGAGAGTCTCCCGTAACAGGTTCTCGAAACGCGTTCGCGCAGGTTCCACTCCCGAAACGACCGCAACAAAGCAATAGGGACCGCGACCATTCAAACTAGTAGGCGCTTCAGCATCCATTCCGCTAAACCTCGACAACGCGCCCACGTACTTTACAGGGACCGGCGCTTTTGCCACATGCGAAAGCGCGCCAGCATACCCCGGAAATTCAGGCAAATCAGGCACCCAGACCTCATCAAAGCGCTTCATCACCGAAGCATGCCAAAGCATTCCAAGCGGCTCAAACGCCGACAGCACACGAGGAAAGGCAATTCGCCGCTGGTGCGTCATATAAATTGACTTTGCGTTCCGGCTATAGAAACCAAAACGGTTATCGGACACCAGAACATCGTAATGGAAACGCTTCACCATTTCCTCGGCAATACGATGTTCATAATTCATCACCGTCCGCAAATGGGCCCCGTTCTTCACAAGCCAGAGTCCCATATTGTAGCCGTGCTTCGGGTACACAATGTTGTAAGAAGGTACTAACCGCTGACGAAGTTCCGGGAATATACCCCGTAAAAGCCCCGCATTGGAACGCACCACGGCAAGTTCGACTTCAGCGCCCTGATTCAGGAACTCACGGATGACGGGCACGCAACGAGTCGCATGCCCAAGCCCCCAGTCGAGTGGTGCAACAAGGACTCTCAACGAGCGGCCTCCAGCCAGACATTCGCCCAGTCGCCGTGATCGCAGTCCTTATCCTTCTTGTCACCTTCATCCAGACGGAGTTCCAGCACCTTCACGCCAGACACGTCGACATTGATATTCTGCTTTTCCGTCGAATACAAACGTTTGCTGCGGAACAATTCACGGTTGTCGCCCAGAACAATAAACGAGGCGCCATCGCCGCAGGCACTTTCGTCATCCAGGCCCACCGTCGCATGCAGCGTCGAATAGCTGCGCGGCAAACTGTAGCGGATAAATGCAGGGGCATGCGAACCGATACCGTAGCGGAAAACTTCCTTGTCAAGCGTCAACTTGCGATGTTCAACCGTCGCATTCATCTGCGGCTGTCCCCACGCCTGCTCAAACGCATCCATCTTCAACTTCGATAGCAGCAATACTTCAGGAGTTTCCACAAAGAAATCCTTCACGAGTTCAAGCGTATCAGAATCAGGCATCATGCATTCAAACTTTACGCGGTTCATGCCCGCCGTAATCTTCGCAGAATCCAGCAGCAAGGTGTCGGCTTCCTGCGTAATGACCAATTCCTCCTGCAGCTCGCCATTCAGCGAGTAGTTACAGGTAATCGCCTCGGGGAAACGCTTGTTCACGACCATCGCCCCGTCGGCCATATCACCCACGAAGAAATTCTGCTGGTAGGTCGAAACACCCTTCTTCGCAATAATCTTATATATCGCAAGAGGATAACCGAACAGCTTTGGTTCAATCAACACGCGCTCACTCTTGTAATCCTTCAGGATTTCGTCTACCTGATCCGTCGTCTTGAATCCCACCACACGGGACTTCCGGTTGAGTTCGCCGTAGCCATCCTGTCCGCGCACCATGTAGATATTTCCACCGGACTGCTGTTGCCACTTGGCAAAGGTCTCGGTATCCCACCCCATAAAGGTGCGTTCGCTAAAGGAACTATGCCTAGAGGCAAGCATCTGCCAGGGGCGCGAGTAAATGAATATGGACTTTTCGGGGAAAGACTCCAGGGACTTGTCCAGATAGTCTTCTTCACCCAGAAGCTTATTCTTGTAATAAAGCATATTGTGACGGAAGCTGTCCCCATGGTAAACCATGAGCCCCACCGAAAGCACCACAGAAATCGCAAGAATAATCTTTCCAGCCGCTTCCGGCTTCATCTTGGTCGTAAAAGCGAGAGCATCGAACAGACCTAAGGCCATAATCAGGGCAAACAACGGAAGCGCCACCAGCACGTAACGTTGGTTGATATCGATCGTAAACGTTCCCGACACGTTCAGGAGGATTACAAAAATCTGCACGCAGAACGTGATTCCGAGCAACGCACCGCGCCAGTAGCGACGGGAATAAATCAAGCGGAACAGGAGCCACGCCGTCGTCGCCAGAAGAACAATCGTAAAGGTCGTGTAGAACGGGTTCATCATGATTCCGCCGAAAGACGGATCTTCTTTCAGGTTCAACATTATCTCGATATTCGTCTTCAAATTGAACCACAGATTCTCAAGCGAATGGGCCGCGTGTTCCCCACCCTGGAAATCATAGCCACGGTAGGCCGCCATCGTGTTCACCGAGGGCCAGCTCACCGCAATCACAGAGGCCACAAAAAGCGGAAGCCTATGCGGACGTTCAAAGAAGTACTTGTAGTAATAAAGCGCGAACGGAATAAAGGCAAAGACAGTCTCCTGACGAGTCTGCGCAAAGAAACCGAGCAGCGGGACCGTCAACAGGAAATGCTTCCAGTTCACCTTGTTTGCCGGGATAAAGGCATACCACGCCATCAGAGCTGCGAGCAAGAAGATATAAAGCACTTCCGTCGAGGCCGACCTGGCCTGCAAAAGATAAATCGGCATTCCGCCCAGGAAAGCGGTCGCCGCGAGGGCTGCCCAGTCATTCTTGAACCACTTGGAAAGCGCAAAGAAGAAGAACAGGAGGCTCAACAGGTAGAAAGGATAATTGACCAGCAAAGCCGTATCGCGCCCCGGTTCCATAAAGTTGAAAACCAGCGAATAGACGAACCCGAGCGCCTTTCCCTTAAAATTGTTCACTTCGGTCTTGCAATCGAGCACTCCGTCATTCCAGAGACCTTCGTTACAGATGCCCCCCGTATGTTCGAAATACATCTGGAGTCCCATCGACTCCCAGCTGGTCTCGTCGCTCAGCACACGGTGCGTGTTGCTGATATTGCCGAACATGAACACCGAGAACACGAGAGCAATTCCGGCAAAGGCACAGATGCTTTTTCCCGAAGGCTTGAAGTCCTTCCAGCCGCGCCAAATCACGGGCAGGTTCACCACTACACCCACGACCAGCAGGATAAATGTCGAAAGGATAGCATAATAGCCCCAGTCGATATCCCAACGGCGGGCGTAAGAAACCGTCAAATTGTTGAAAATAAGGAACGCGCCCACCAAAACGGCAAGTGTGATTCCCAACGCAATAAAATGCCTGCGGCTGTTACCCAGGCGTTCAAGAATATTCTTCATGCAGGGAAATATAGTAAGAGTTAAACGGAGCTCTTACTATGCATTCACGTACTTGTCCATGAATTCGTCCATCGGAAGCGGCTTAGAATAGTAGAAACCCTGCAAGCTCTTGATCTTGAAGCGTAACAGCAATTCACGCATTTCAGGCGTTTCGATACCTTCAGCCGTCACCGACGACGAGAACGAATCCGCCAGTTCCGAAATGAAGCGCACCGTATTCTGGTCCGAATTGTTCTGTTCGATATTCATCACGAAACTGCGGTCAATCTTCACCGTCGTCACCGGGAGTTCACGCAGCACGCCGATCGAACTGAAGCCCGTTCCAAAATCATCGAGCGCCACCTTAATGCCATGCTTGCGGAGACGCGTAAAGATATCCTTCAGGAGTCCCATGTCCAAAAGGCGACAACGTTCCGTAATTTCCAGGCACAGGTTCTGCGGCGGGAAATTCACATCCTCGATAATCGCAAGGACGTCTTCCACAAAGTCGGACTTTTCCAGCTGCGTATAAGACAAGTTTACGTTCACGATAAAGCCCGGATAACGAGCGAGGAACTTTTTGGCATCGACCAACGCCGTCCGCAAAATCCACTTACCCAATTCAGGGAACAAGTTGTCCTGTTCCAGCACATCCACGAACTGCACCGGCGGCACCACGCCATATTCATCATTTTTCCAACGGATAAGCGCTTCTGCCCCGATAATCTTTTCGGTAGTCGCATCGACAATCGGCTGGTAACAGAGGAAGAATCCTTCGCAGTTGTTCACGATACTGTTGCGAATCACGTTGATGCGTTCAATCGCAAAGCGCTTGTCATCGCCCACATTGTTCTTCAGGACAAAAAGTTCGCCCAAGTGGTTATTCTTCGATTCGTAATAGGCAAAACGCAGGCAAGAATACACGGTTTCCGCCGAGACTTCCAAACTATCCAGGTTGATGGCCCCAGCAACAAACGAAAGCACAATGCGGTTTCCATCCACCTCAAAGTCATGAATAGAATTGTACTGGATTCGCTTGTAAAGATTCTTAAGGTCATCGACAGAGGACTTCTTGCAGACAATGGCGAACTTGGTTCCATCCATTCGGTACCATTCGCCCATGCCGTGAGCCTCGGTATCGATCATCTTCGCAAATTCCTGCAGCACGCGGTTTCCGAAGGTATAACCGTAAATATCGTTCAAGCGAGAGAATTCGTTGATGCCGAGCAGCATAATCTGGATGCTTTCGCCCTTCCACTGCGCCGACTGCAAATCCTCAAGGAATCCGTACAGGCTTCTGAAATTTGAGATGTCGTCAATATAACTCAAGGTATCGTTATTCTTGATGGTTCCGCCAAAATAACCAGGCTCGCCATTCTCATCGCGAATCACCACGCCGCGACAGGTGCAGACAATATACTTGCCATCCTTGGTACGGGCGCGATACTGCAAATTATGTTCGCTGACTTTTCCACCAAACAGCTCTTTAATGCTTGCCGCGTAGATAGCCCTATCGTCCGGATGAACATTCTCCATCCAGACATCCCCGGCATTTTCCATATACTCGCTAGGCAAGCCGAAATAATCTACCGCTTCCTTTGACCAGCGCGAATAATTGTGCTTGATATCAGTAAGATACGTGTAGGCACCATTCGCCATAATGGCAAATGCCCCGTACAAAGAATCCAGCTTAACCTTGTAGATTTCTTCCATTTTCTCCACTCCTTACAATACGACCACACGGTTCTTGCCGCCGTCTTTTGCCTGGTAAAGGGCCTGGTCTACTCGGACACAAGCAGCATCGGCACTTTCGCCCTTCTTGATTTCTGTGACACCCACACTCACGGAACGGTGTCCCGCACTTTCAAAGGCTATCTCATTAAACGCCTTGCGGACACGCTCGGCAAAATCAATCGCCGCCTCTTTCGAAACCTCCTGGAGCAGGACCATAAATTCTTCGCCACCCCAACGGCCAATTGGCGTTTTCACGTTAAAGATTTCGAACTGCGGTGCATCTGCAAGATCCTCCACAGCCGTATCCGCATACATGCCGTCAATATCGTCAAATGTCACATTATGGGCATTCACTCCCGAAAAACCACATTCATCAACAACCTTACGCATCACGTACGAGATGCCCTTGATAACATTGTCTCCTTCCTGATGCCCAAACGTATCATTAATTTGTTTAAAGTTATCAATATCAAGCATCACCAGGCATCCCGGAATTTTTTCGGAAACGCACTGGTTAATGCGTCGTTGAATTTCGCCACGGTTAAAGAGACTTGAGAGCGGGTCCGTAATCGCCATCAAGGATAGTTTCTGATTCGCTTCGGCCAGTTCCTGGGTAGCAGCATCGATAAATGTCGCAAGGCGGTTGATCATCGAAACCTTGCCGGAGAAAGCCTCCTGTTCCATATCGAAATCGCAATGGTCCCCATTTTTTCCTTCGCGCATAGCAGCAACCACAAGAGTCACATTATGCTGGTTCACATATTCGCCCGTGCGCAAGAACTCGCCCGAAGTATAAAAACCCGATGTCGACGCCAGGCTTTGGAGCGGAAGTGTTTCGCTACTGATTTCTTCCTTGCCCCAAAAAGTGCGCCTGGCCGCACAAGAAAAGACCTTAATGATTTCAGGATTGAATTCGCCAATCTTCTTTCCGTCTTTTCGGACACTCGCAAGAATGGTCCACGGATCACCGTAAGCAAGGCGCGCCTTCACGTTTTCATCAATATCGGCCGTCATGACCAAGGAACCATCGTCGTTACAGGCAATCGGGGCACGCAAGATATTGATTCCATGATGGTTATAGAAGAACGGGAACTCCAAGGAATTATTGAAGAAATGCTCGTCCTTCAGGATATTCAGATAACGATGGTAGGCGTCGTAAGCAGGCTTGCCATCCAATTCATAAAGAATTGCATTTTTTGCCTTCGTCACCTGGAATTCTCTACCCAGCGGCTTCCATCCCGTAATATGGGTCGTGTATACATTGAAATCTTCACCACCCATCAAAAGAAAAATAACCCCCTTCTCGGAATACCCCTTGACATTCGAGAAGACGCAAGCATCATTGCGGTTCAAATCCGGATTAAACGCCCCGCCACCAAAAAAGGCTACAGATGGTTCAATTCCCTTGAAAGCATCGCAGAACGGAGTCAGGGACATTCCACGAATGGTCAACTGCATTTCAACTGCCTTGACCCACGGATTTCTCTTGATTTCCTTTTTAACATCTTCGACCACATCGAGAGCCGTTTCCGAATTCAAGGTATACTGCAACAGTTTTAGCTTGGTTGTCGGATATTCAAAAATCGTACAGATGACCGAAATAGAAGCCGAAGAAAGGCGCCCCTCCACGATATTTCCGTTCGTGGAGCAGCCCATGTAAATCGCATTGGGGAAATTTTGAGAAATCACGTCGCAAACAAGGTCAATCTGCCCCCTATCCAGCGAATCAGAATAAATTTGGAATACCACATGCGAAAAAATCTTCGACTTGCACCAAAGACTAATCTTATCCAGATCCCGTTTTAAAGACGTAATGCTATGATAATCGAACTGGAACTGTTTCATATATATGGCATCCCCGTACAAAAATATATACATAAGATACCATATTGTTTTTGATTTTGTTCAAAAAAATTTGCGTAAGTTATTCCAATTTGGAATATTTGGGATTAAAATGCCCTAAATTACGAATTTTTGGACAATTTCGGCAATTCCGCCGTGGTTGTTATCCGCGACCGTCACGTAGTCGGCAACGGACTTGGCCACTTCAGAAGCATTCGCCATGGCAATTCCCACCCCAGCAGCCTCGATCATGGGGCAATCGTTTTCTTCGTCACCCACGGCAACCGTGTCAGACAGCGGAACCTTGTAAAAATCCGCCATAAACCGCACCGCATCGCCCTTATTGGACTGCATATGCGAAAATTCGAGCATTTCAGGCTTGCTGAACACGTCAAAGAGCTTCCCCGCCGTCGTCTTGCGCATATCGGCACGGAACTGCACCAAACTATCATGGTCGAACGGAGTAATGATGTTCACCTTGATAGGCGGCTTCACCACCACGTTGATCGGTGCCGTAGGAGCATTCCCCGAAACCACATCCGCCAAGCCAAAGTATTCGCGGATATCGTCCACGACCGCATAATCCATCTGCATCAGGCGGCAATAAGTCTTGAGCTGTTCGGTCTCGTATTCCGACACCACCAAGTCGCCCGCGTAGGTATGCGCATGCATCCCCCGCTTATGAGCCTCGTCCATGATGAACTTGACCGATTCCACCGGAATGCGGCGCGTAAGGATAGACTGTTCGGTAGTATAATCGTAGATAAGGCCACCATTGAAACTCACCAGAAAGAACCCCGGCTTGTCGAAGCCGTACTTTTGCGCCAATTTTTTGGCACTCGTCAGCGGACGGCCCGTGCAAAGCACCAACTTGTGCCCACGATCAAGCATTCCCTCGATTGCCTTCATGTCCACATCGAGAATGGTCTTGTCGTCGGTCAGGAGCGTACCGTCAAGGTCGGTAAAAAGAAGTTTCATGGGTCGCAATATAGAAATGTTTACTATATTCCTTGACATGAAAATCGATGAATTTTTAAGCGAAGCAAGTTCTGTAGCCATTTTCGGGCATGTCCGCCCGGACGGCGACTGCGTAGGATCTACCACGGGTATCTACAACTACATCAAGGACAACTACCCAGGCATCGGCGTGGACCTGTATCTTGAGAATTTTCCCGAAAGCTACAAGATTCTGCGCGGAGCAAGCGACGCCCACTCCGCATGGACAGCAGAAAGCAACAACGGCAAGCCCTATGACCTTGTGTTCCTGATGGATACGCCGAGCTTCGAGCGCGTAGGAGCAAACGGAGCCGAATGCATTCGTTCCGCTAAAAAGACCATCAACATCGACCACCATATTTCGAACCCGCTGAACCTTTGCACCCTGAACCTGGTGGAACCCAAGGCAAGTTCCGCGAGCGAAGTGCTTTACGTCAACCTCGACAAGAGCAAGGTTTCGAAAGAAGCGGCCAACAGCATGTACCTGGGCATCGTGCACGACACGGGTGCCTTCAAGTTCAGCTGCACCGGCAAGCGCACCATGCAAGTCGTCGGCGACCTGATCGAAAAGGGAATCGACTTCGCGAAAATCGTAAACGAGACCTACTACACGCGCACCTACAAGCAGACGCTCGTAACTGGATTCGTCATGGAGCATTGCAAGCTCGGACTCGACGGCAAGGTAGTTTACGCTTACATTACGCCCGAGGACATGGCCCGCTTTGACGTGACGCCGGTCGAGCTTTCGAATGTCATCGATACCATCCGCGAAGTCGGCGGCACCGAAGTGGCCTTATTCCTGTACCCCGTGAACGGCAAGTACAAGATTAGCCTACGCAGCAACTATATCGTAGATGTTAACGCCATCGCCCGCGAATTCGGCGGAGGCGGCCACACCCGCGCTGCAGGCGGCGACTCCAGCGATGCTCCTGAAATTACGATTGAGAAGATTCTCGGATTGATCCATCAGCAACTATAGAGCAAACAATGCGACAGCAAGAAGAACGAACACAGCCCCACTGAACCAGTTGAGGTTGCGGTTCGCCTTCGGGCTCTTGAGCATAAACTTCTTGACGGCACCCGCCAAAAGCGCAACAGAACCGAACACTATAAAAGTCGCCAGAATGAATTCCGCCCCGAGAATCACCATCTGAACGGTCGGGTTCAACGGACTATCCATCTTGACTGCCGGCGGAATGAACGAAAGCGCAAAAAGAACCGCCTTCGGGTTCGTGATGTTCATGATAATTCCGCGCAGGTAAAGCTTGCGAAGAGGCAAGCGTTCGCCGCCTTCATTCAACTTCACGGTCCCCGCACGCACCCTGAAACTTTTGTACGCCAGGTATAGCAGGTAAGCCGCCCCAAGGCACTGCATCACAAAGAACGCCTTCGGACTTGCGGCAATCAACGCGGAAACTCCGAGCACCAGCAAGGTCACCTGGATTACAATACCCGTGCAAAGGCCGCAAATCACGCAAAAGCCCGCCTTGGCTCCATGAGTTGCACTTTGGGCAAGCACAAACAGGTTATCGGGACCGGGAGCGACCGCTACCACCAAGGCCGCAATAAAGAATTCAAGCATAAAAACTACAGCTTATCCAGGAAGCTGTCGACATCGAGTTCGTCGAGATCTTTCTGCAGACCTGCCAGCATATCGTCCGAGAGAGCTTCCTTATGCACCGGTTCGCGAGCTGAATCGTTCGGAGCCATGGCTCCGGCGATGTTTTCAGCAGCATCATCGAATTCCGACGGAGCAGACCCTGCTCGCGGTTGCGGCAGGTTCTCGTTTTTCTCGACGGAGCGTTCTTCGGCAAGAGCATCGGATGCATCAACCATCTTCTTGAGCGCCTCGGCGACTGCACCCATGGCACCACCGTTGCTGACGACGGCGTCAATGGCTCGGCTGAGCTTCTTGCGGAGCCCCGCAAATTCGTCACGGTCAAGCTCGGCAACCTCTCCATGATAGTACATCAGGGGAGTCTTGCAGCGGGCACAGCAAAAAACCATCATATTGGCCTTATCGCCTTGAATCTGTGCGTCAAAAGAAGTGCCGCAGTGGGGGCAGTCAATATGCAATTCGCTCATGCCCTATAATGTAGAAATTTTTGACAATTCAGGCCAACACGGCCACAATATTTTATCTTTGCGACATGCTTTGTCAATGGCTTTATCATTTAACTAGTATTGATCTTTTCGACGGTCGTCTGTTCCGTGCAGGTACCGCCGCCATGCTTTCCATCATTTTAGTCATGTGCCTTATGCCGGTCTATATCCGCAAGCTCCAGAGCCTTGACGCAACCTCCGACTTCGATAAGGACGGAAAATCCAAGTCTCCCCCGATCATGGGGGGCCTCCTCCTGGTGATCGTTGTAGAAATCGTGTCGCTCCTGGTGTGCAAGATGAACGGGTACACCATTTCGACACTGATCGTGCTAGCGGCATTTTCTGCCGTGGGCGCCATCGACGATATCGCAAAGGTCAAGGCCAAGCGCCTGATCAAGCTCGGCAAGCTCAAGGCCGCCGACTACATGGACAAGGCCGACGGCATTTCCAGCAGCCTTCGTCTGTTCCTCTATTTCTTGTTTAGCCTGGTCGTTGCCATTTTCTGCTACAAGTTCATTCCCGAACTCAAGGGCGACCTGACCATTCCCTTCTGCCCCATTAGTGTTTTCCAGATTCACCTGCCCAACTGGATTTTCGTCGGATTCATGACCTTCGTGATTGCAGCTTCTGCCAACGGAACGAACTTCACCGACGGTCTCGACAGCCTTGTCTCTGTACCGATTCTTTCGAGCATGGTGTTTGTGGGCCTCGTGGCCTATGTGAGCGGCAACTTTATCTTTAGCCAGTACTTGAGTGTTCCTTACCTGCCAGGCTGCGACGAACTTTTCCCGCTCGCCATGTCCATTGCAGGCGCACTCCTCGCCTACTTGTGGTTCAATAGCCCTCCGGCCGAAATCTACATGGGCGATGCAGGTTCCGTGGGCTTTGGCGCAGCGATTGGCATTATGTTCATCCTGGTGCAGGCAGGACTATTCCTCCCCATCGTGTGCATTATCATCATCGCCGAAGCCTGCTCCGTGCTCCTGCAGATCAGCTGGTTTAAGTTCACCAAGAAGACCACCGGCGAAGGCAAGCGCATTTTCCTTTGCGCCCCGCTCCACCACCACTACCAAAAGAAGTGGGAAGGACGCTTCCCGAGCAAGCCGCTCATGAATTCCAAGATCGTGTGGCGCATGCACCTCGTGAGCATCTTCGCCCTCATCGTGAGCATGGTGATTTTCTTCGGCATTCGTTAGCCGACAATCTTTTTCACAAGTAAAAAGCCAGCTAAACAGCTGACTTTTTTGTTTACGGATTTGAGTCAATTAGTCCTTAATGCAACGGACAGAATAACCAACAAATTTACTGGTTTCTGGTTCTATCGGGTCTCGTAGATCACCGTTATCATTATCCAATATAATACCGGACGCATCAGAAGTCCAAAAATAAGAATGCGGATGGAAACAATACCTGGTTACCCAACCCATTTTATCTGTGTGGACTTCACATCCAGTATCACTAGGCTGTCCATCCTCATAAGTTCCATATTCGGTTCTATATCCTGCAGGAATCGTAGAAAATGAGAATGAATTTCTACCAAGGGAGGAAAGATCATCCGAACTGTAAAAGACTCCTACATCTTTTTTCGGGTCAACGAACTCAAATAGGATATTCCATTCTGCAGCACTAGGCAGATGCCATCCCAAAGGACAGACTCCCTGTACATTGCCCAATGGTACCAAGCAGGAATCGCCATAAACACAATCACTTTCAGTAGCAGACACCCAAGTGTATAAGCGCCCGTACTCGGTACAATTGTTAACATCATCGTCATAACAAAAACTAGACTCCGTCTTAAAGTTCAGGTTTTCGGCCATCCAGGTTTGCGAACCAATGGTAACGACACGGTACTTCTGGCCGTCACGTCCATCAACGATGTATTTCTCATCTGACGAAGACAATTCTTCCGAAGAAGACGAGTCAAGCATCGTAGAAGGTTCTTCCGCAGAAGAAGTAGACGAATTAGAGCAAGCCGCCAACATAGCAGCCGTAAGCGACAATATTGTAGATAAGACACATTTCATAAGACACCCCATGCATAAAGTTTTTTTCAGACGAGAATTCGTATTGATATAAATATACCTTTTTAGGCAAATGTAGTGTTACATTTCTATATTATTCCATATGAACGACATTATCGAAACTTTGAATGCGGCGGGGCAGCAAGAGCTGGTCGCCAAGCTTGAATCTTTGAGCGGCGATGCCCGCAAGAATCTGGAACGCGACATTGCCAGCCAAGACTGGGAAGAGCTCAAGGCGCTTTATACCGAAAAATCGAACGCATCGCTCGAAGACAATGTGTCGGGCGACTTGAAGCCGATGCCGTTCAAGATTGCAACCGACGACTTGCGTTACGACTTCTGGAAAGAAACCGGTGAAATTCTCCTAGGCAAGGGCCAGGTCGCCGCATTTCTGGTCGCTGGCGGTCAAGGTTCCCGCCTCGGTTTCGATGGTCCGAAGGGCATGTTCGATATCGGGCTTCCGAGCCACAAGAGCCTGTTCCAGTTGCAAGCAGAACGCTTGCAGAACCTGGCCGCACAAGTCGGCCACCCCATTCCGTGGTGCATCATGACGAGCCCGCTGAACCACGAAGCGACCGTCAACTTTTTTACCGAGCACAACTTTTTCGGCTTCGCCCGCGAAAACATCCGTTTCTTTGAACAGGGCACCATTTGCGCGCTCGACCCGAACGGAAAGGCCGTCGTAGACGAAAACAACCGTTTGGCTCTCGTTCCCGATGGAAACGGCGGTTGCTTCCGCGCACTCGCCCAGAGCGGAACCCTCGCCTGGTTGATTGAAAAGGGCGTGCGCTACGTATTCCTTTACAGTGTCGACAATGCGCTTTGCCGCATTTGCGACCCCGCCTTCATCGGTGCTCTCGCGAGCGAAGGTCGCAGCATGTCCGCTTCCAAGGTGGTACACAAGGCCGGCCCGAACGAAAAGGTGGGAATTTTCGCCTTGCAGAACGGCAAGCCCGGCGTCGTCGAATACAGCGACCTTCCCGAAAACTACCGCGACATGACAAACGCCGACGGAAGCCTCACATTCGACGGTGGCAACATCGCCATTCACCTGTTCAAGCTTGAGGGCCTGCGCAAGTTGCAAACGAGCAAGCTCCCGTGGCACACTGCCCGTAAGACCGTTTGCGGCATCGAAAAATGCTGGAAGTTCGAACAGTTCCTGTTTGACGCCTTCCCGCAACTGGGCACGATGATGCCGTTTGGCGTGGTCCGCGAAGAAGAATTCTCTCCGGTGAAAAACGCCGAAGGAAACGACAGCCCGAAGACCGCTCGTACCATGATTGGCCGCCTTCACCGCGAATGGTTGCGCAAGGCCCACGTCGAAGTGACCCCGAACAAACTGTACGAAGTGTCGCCCACGTTGAGCTACGCCGGCGAAGGACTCAGCCGCCGCGTGTTTGAACGTGAACTCGGCAGAAACATTCTGGAATTTGACGAAGAGTAAGACATACAAGATTCTGCTGAACGTTTTGTTGAGAGTGCCGGATGTTTTCTATTCGGCACTTTTTGCGGTTGCTTTTCCAGTCTACAAGGCACTCCACACCAAGCGAGCTTACGGCCGCACGGTAAAGCACCTCAAAAATGCGAAGGCCTATTTGAAAATAAGCACTACGGCCCGCGACGTTTTCAAGGGAATCTTCTGGAACGCGTTGGATTCGTACCGTGGACTCGCCCGCTTCAAAAGTGTCGAAAGCAGGATCGTCTACGAGAACGAAGAAATCATCCGTGATGCAATCGTGGAATGCGCCAAGAACGGTAAGCCCATTGCTGGCATCAGCATTCACCAAGGCGCATTCGAGCTGCTGCATCGGGCTCTTTGCCGCTACAGCGAACACGTGCACCTGATTACCGATTCCGTTGGCGACGAAGCCTTCCGCGAAGTCCTCAAGGATCTCCGCAGCGCCCCGCACCTCACCGAATACCACCCCGAAGAAACAGGAAAACTTCTCCGTGACCTGTTCCACACCAAAGGAATTCTCGCGATGGTATTCGACCAAGGCAAGAACACCAAGGGCAACTCCGTCGAACTCTTCGGACAAAAGAGTACACTGTACCTACGCCTTCCGCAAAAGGTGAACGAGATGGGTGCAGGCATCGTCCTCTTCCGCACATGGACCGAATACGCCCCCCAAAAGCGCATCGTGATCCGCTTCGAAAAATACTATCCGCCTCAATTCGACAAAACGCACGTGGACCACAAATTGCAAAAAGACGAGCACAGTGCACTCGTCTCAAGTATCGCAAAAGAAATTGAATCGTGGATTTCCGAGCACCCCGAACAGTGGAGCTGGAATTACCACGGAAACTTCAGTTAGTCACCGAACAGGGTATCCTTGATGCGCTGGAAGGTAGACTCTTCTTCGCCGCTACGCACCATCACCACAATCTTTGACTTCGCGTAATGATCCGTGAAATTCACGATCCGTTCGCGTTCTTCGGTGACTGAAAGTGCCGCAAGACCGATATCGGCCTTTCCAGAATCCACCGCAGCAATGATATCGTCAAAATCGATATCGACAATTTCAAGCGGACGTTCCATAAAATCCGCGATGTAACGCGCAATCTCTATATCTATTCCTTGGGGACCATTTTCGGTTCTGAACTCGTACGGCGGGAACTCGGCATTGGTCGCAATTCTCAATACAGGACCGCTCGCAGAATCCGGCTTAAAATGGTAATCGCCCGAACCGCCAATATACGACCCGAAAATAGAATCATAGACGCCCATCGTCCGCATTTGGATAAGGGCCATGTTCACCGTATCGAGGAGTCCCCAATTCTTCTTGGAGACAATTCCCGCATACGACTCTTCCATAAAGACTTCATCAAGAATGCGCAGGGACTGATACTTTCCTTCAAAGACAGAAGCAGGAGCATCGTCACCCAGAACGGCATCCACGTCGCCACGACGAAGCGCCTGAACGGCCTCTTCCAAGGTAGGATACTTTTCCACCTGGATCTTCGCCGTATCACCACCAAAATCTGCAGCATATACCTCAGCGGTGCTTGCCTCCAGCACACCAACCTTCTTATTCGCTAAATCCTTAATTGCAAAGACACGATTTTCCGGGGTGTCGGACTTCCCACATCCCGTGAAGCAAACGAAAAATGCAATCAGTGCCCCCAGCACCCATTTTTGTTTCATCGTTACAAGGACCTCACAATATACTTACAATTAATTTCAATATAGCAAAAAAGCCCCGACAGGGGCACCGAAGATATTGTAAAAAGCTTTTTCAACCACCAATCAAACGGGAAATCCGCTAAAACAAGAGCATCGGAGGCCAATGTCCCGCCTTCGGGCGCTCCTTGAATTCCGCTCCAGGCATAAAATCGGCCAAGGCCATCGTCATTGAAGGAGGAATCGCCCTATCCATACGCCCATAGAAGACCTGCACGTCCCCCGTTTCCGTATCGATCGAGGATTCTATGCGATTTTTCGCCATATACTCCAGACCGATGCGCAACGCATCAGGATTCATGCGCTTGGCACATTTCAACCAGTCGTCCTGCCATTCACCCAGTTCATCTTCCAGCAGTTCATAAAACGCATTGATTGTCGCATCCGACGCCGTCAGGGTCTGGTGCGCAATAAAGGACAGATTTTCCGTAGTCCACTCGCTTTCTTCGGAACAGTAATCCGCAAAAGGAGACAAGAGAATCCAATGTTGACCTTTAGGCCGAGAGGAAGCATTCTTCAACAGGGCAAAGGCACCCAGGCCCCACCCGACAACGGTCGATGCAGAAGCAAGTTCCGATTCACCAAACAAATGATCAAGACTCGAAACCATTTTTTCGTAAGGAACAAAAAGATGGTCCGCCTCTGGCGATATAGCCGCCAGCTCGTCTTCCCACAACCCCATATCCGAGGCAAAATCCGGGAGCCATATCCATTTTTCTTTCATAGCGCGTTCCTAAATTCTGTTCGTAATACATTCCTAAATATACAGAGTTTTTTTGAAATGGAACAATTCTCCAAAAAAAAATTCAAATTCACCTGTTTTTTATATTCCAACATGGAATATTCCGAATGAAAAATAAAGTTCATAGTTCACTTTTTGGTGATAATCATTATATTTTCTAGGTGATGTTTCAGAGAAATAAATTCATTCTTCGTTTTTTCTTTTTTTGCTGCATGAGCCTTGCGCTTTCCGCATGGGCAGAAACATCGACCGACTCCCCTAGATACCCGCAAAGACCCTCCGAAAGCAACATCTACGACGACAACCATCTATTAAACGCGTCCGAGACAAGCCTTTTCAACAATCTTGCCGTAGAACTCTACCAAAAGACTGGGATTGAACTCACCTGCGTCCTACTAGACGACATCGGGCACGTGAATCAGTTCGAAAAAAGTGAACTCTACGCCCAGAATACCGCCAAGGAATGGAACCTCGGCAAGCAAGCCGACGGAATCATGATCTTTGTCGCCCAGAAGCAACGCTGGAAAAACATTGTCGTCACACCCGCTCTGGAGAAAACCTTCGACGAAAAGACTCTCGCAAAGATTCAACAGAAGACCCTGATTCCGGCATTCCGCGAATACAACTATGGCGAAGGAATTCTTTCCCTATCTTACGCACTCGCCCAAATAGGCGCCAAGGCCAAGGGGAAGGTTCTCGACATCGACGCCACCCCGTACAAGTTGAGCGAGAACAGTGTTCCCGCACTCATGATCCTGTTTATCCTCTTCGTGTTCTTCCTGGTTCTCATGGCTAAATTCAGCGGAGGCCGTGGCAACGGCATTCTCTGGTTCCTGTTCGGAGGCGCCATCAAGAACAAGAAGAAAGAGGAAGCCGAAGTCGGATTCGGCGGCGGATTCGGCGGCACCCCGAAAGGTTTCGGAGGCGGATTCGGAAACGGTCTCGGCGGAGGATTCAGCAGCGGAATGGGCGGAGGCTCTTCGTTCGGCAGTGGAATGGGACGTTTTGGGAAAAGGGATGACCTTTGGTGAGGTAGATTATGAAAAAGAACTTGAGTATCGTAGAACTGCAAAGATCCAAGTGGCCAGGCATGTTACAGCAGGCTCTAGGCGACAACCTGATTTCAGCGTTTATCCACGGCGACGGACTCGTGGAGGGGTTCAACGCGCTTGAAATGCCCTGGACGGTCAGCTTTATCCTGCGCGACAATTCGACAGCAAGCATCAAGGCCCTGCAGAACCTGCTCCACGACGCCAAGAAAGAAAACATCGAGTTCCGTTACTTCTTTACCCTCAAGGAAATCCAGACCTCCGAAGACGTTTTCCCGCTAGAATTCCTGCACATCGCCAACAGAAACGTCGCCCTTGCCGGAGCCAAGCCGCTCCCCAACTACGAACCGAACTTGGAATGCCTGCGACTGGAATGCGAACGAGAGCTGCGCGGGCTCCTGATCCATCTGCGCGAAGCGTTCCTCTACATTCAGCAGAGCAGAAACCCGCTCGGATTTTTCGCACGGGCAAATGCGACACTGCTCCCGATTATGTACGGTGTCTACTATTTGATCCACCGCACCTACCCCGAAAACCATCAGCAGATCTTTAACGAATATCCCTCGCTCAAGGCTCCCATCAGTAGCCGCAACGAAAAGATTTTCCTCGACAGCATAAATAACTATATTGCGACCGTCACCGACATCGTGAACCAAGTCGATACGATGGATGTAGTTTAACACGAGGAATGCATGATTTGCGACAGGATTCTAGGCACCACCCACCACGGCACCTATAAAAAAGTCATCGACGTTCTGTTCGAACGCCACGAGCTCAAGGAACATTCCATCCGCCGCATCGCGCGAGACGGCGTCGAAATCGAAGTGGAAGTCAACGAAGACCTACAAGAAGGCGACATCCTCGTCGAAACGGACCACTATGTTTACGCGGTGAAGATCTATGTTCCGAAGCCGCCAAAAGAAAATCTTGACCCCGTAAACAAGGTCAAGCATTATCTATAAAGATTTCCTGTAGCTTCCGCTACAGGATTTATTTTTAGTGGCTCATCATCTTGCCGTTAAGAGTCGCAATCCAGTGCTTGTTCATTGCCGTGGCAGGAACCTTCAAGGTCGTGATTCCCTTACCAATTCGCGTCTTGTACAGCACCGTTCCGTTCAAGTCGACAAGGGCAAACATTCCGCCCAGACTCGTCTGGATTTCGAGATGGTCGCCATTCACTGCAAAGTAGTTCGTCGGAGAAAGTCTGCTCAGATTTTCCATCTGAACATTCCTGTAATTTGACTGCGTTATGGTATCCTTCTGCCAATCCGGATCATGAATCACGGGCTCAGTCACAATGGGCTGCGCAGGTTCGGTAAATCCGAGTTGCCGGTCCATCCACTGCATTCTTTCTTTCATCTTCTTGCGGAGATGTTCGAATTCGCCGTCCCACGTGTCGGCGTTATTGCCACCCATGGTGATGCCGCCACCACCGCCACCCCACATTCCCCAAGGGTTCTGGTTCTGACCACCCTGGTTCTGGTTGCTGCAATATTTCATCGGCTCCGGATCGGGATCCCCCTGACCACTACCCTGCCCCAGGTTAGGCCAACGCTTAAAGTTGCGGTCAGCCGCCTTGGTGATGTAGACCTTCATGGAATCCAGGTACGCATCCATCGTCTTGGTATGCCACACTCCGCTGCGGAGTTCCGCCCAGCGCTTCTTCAATTCACTCTGATAATGGCTGTCCTTCCACATGCCGATAAGCCAATTAGGGGCTTTCAGACCTCCACCCATCATCATCATTCCACCCTGACCCTGTTTCTGAGGATTCTCGATTTGCCAGCCGTCGGTCGATGTCGAGCCCATGCCGCCACCGTTACTCATGGCAAGGTTAAAGTCCCAAGCCGGGCCAAGAGTCACCTTGCCACCCTTGCTGTCCTTGGGCTTGTGCAAGAAGAAACTGCACCAGTAGGAGTCGGAATTGTTGGTCACTTCTTCGTGCAGCACATAGTCAAGCGCAGAAGTCATATCCACATAATTTTCGTAGCCGCTACCATTCTTACCGTTCTTGAACAGATTTTCGAGATCATCCAGGTACTTTTTCAGGTAGGCCTGCTGCTGAGTTTGCAGGTTTTCCTTCTTGGGGTAGTGCATAATGACATTCAGGCCGTCAGCCGTGCTGAAACCTTCCTTGTTGATATCTTCCATGCCCATGCCACCGGTATTGGTACCCGTCTTATCGAACGCCCAGATGTAGCCGCCAGTCACGTCGTCGCCACTGATGTCGGTTTCCTTGAGTTTGCTCACGTTTACACGATACTTGCCGCGCTTGATTTTTTCGATGAGCACATAGACGCCGCGGTACACGCCGTTGATATACAAGTCGAAATGCCTAGTGCGGGGGCTGTAATGCCCAGCCTGCCTAAACAGCCAATGGGCAAGGGCGTTGCGCATCATGCTCTTGTCCACATACGGACCATGCAAGACCCAGTCGTCGGCAGGAGGCAATCCGAACAGGCTTACATCCATGCCTTCGCCCTTCTCGTCGCGGACTTCGATGCTGTAACCCGGTTTCGGGAACTTGGCCGAGGACTGCCCACGAACCTTGATACCGATGTCATAGCGGGTTCCCTTGGCACTGTCGGCCACATTGTTCGTGGCGCCATCAAGAACCTTCATGGTGGCAGGGATTTTCTCGGTCACATTCTGATCGAGGCACTCGCCCTTGGTATCAATGAACACAATCGGCAGATCGTAGGTCTGCGCTAGCGAAAAAGACGCCAATAGCGCCGTGGCAGAAATGACTTTAGCCCAATAGCCCATAAAACCTCCAAATTGGATAATATAAAAATACACCAAAACGTGTAAAAATTATTGTTAAAATCAATTTACGCGTTGTGTAATTTTACAACACCACGACATTTGTTGTGTAAAAACTTTTATATCCACCTTGGATAAATCTGATTAGGGCAACTATCAGGGCGGTCTAGGCATCAAAATAGGCGTATACAAGCCAACAATGTAAAATTTTTGTATAATAGTAGCTGATAAAAGCTACAGGAGGTAAATCATGTTTACCGAATCAAAGGCTCAAAAAGTTTTCGCCTTTCCATTCAACGCCAGTCTTACCTGGCTGTGTTTTTTGATTGCCGCCATTCTATGCCTGCCGGGCACAACCCGCGCACAGGACAAGTTTACACCTGCGGAACTTGACACACTCGTTTCTACTATTGCGCTCTACCCGGACCCGCTCCTAGTACAGGTGCTCGCCGCCTCCGTTCATGGTGACGAAATTCCGGGAGCATCCGACTGGGCCAACCAGCACAAGAATCTCAAGGGGCAGGAACTCGCCGAAAGGATCAAGCTCGAAGACCTCCCCTACGACGAAAGCGTCCAGGCGCTCATCCCCTTCCCAACCGTCCTTGCCACCATGGCAAAATACCAAGTATGGACCGACCAGCTAGGCGACGCTGTAGCCACCCAGAAAGAAGCCGTAATGGACGCTGTGCAGCGCATGCGTAGCGCTGCCTACAACCACGGCCACCTGCAAAGCAACGACCAGGTCAAGATCATCAAGCAAAAGACGATTATCATTGAGCCCGTCCAGAAGGAATACGTCTACGTGCCCGTCTACAACCCGCACGTTGTCTACTACACCTATTCCAGCGGCTATTCGGGACTGCGTTACCGCACGGGCGTATGGATCGGCAGCTACTACGATCCCTGGGGCTGGAACACCAGCCGATTCGAGTGGGACACACACCTGATCTACGTCCATGACTACCGCTGGTACCACAACAGGCCTCGCCCGCACCACCCGCCGCGCCGTTATGCGCCGCCTCCTCCGCGACAAGAGCGCCATGCTCCGCCTCCGTCCAGAAACGACCGCTACGCGCCCCCGCCGAGCAAGCCGGTGAAGACTCCGATGAACCACCATAATGTACCCGCGTCCTATGCGCCCCAGTCGCAACGCACCTACAACCAGACGAGCGCTCCTGCCTCCAGGACAACGACCGTCAAGAGTGCCACCTGGCAGGACGACTACTACAACCAGAACCGCGGACAGACTCACGGCAACGTCACCGCCACACGCAGCAGTGACAGGAGCAGCGACCGCAACAGCTCCAGCCGCAGCAGTTCAAACGGAAGCTCGCGAGGCGGCTTCGGAAGAAGCATGAGAAAATAAGACTACCGCAAATTATGACTATCGCAGGTGACGCCCGAATTCAAGGAGCGTCACTTTTTTGGATAATCAGGCAGATGACGGGGAGTTTCTTGTCGACTTCGTTTTCGCTAGGGATGATTTCGCTAGAAACGACTTCGCAGTTGAAATCCTTCACGAAAAATTCAAGCTGGCTGCGTTCGAAACCGAGCCAAATGTGACCGTGCGTCGTGCGGAAGGATTCTTCCTTGTGCTGCGCCAAGTCAAGGAGCGCAAGGGTCCCACCGCGCTTGAGAATTCGCACCGATTCCTTAATGGCGAGACGCGGGTCCGTCGCGTGGTGAAGCACCTGGCTCATCAGAACGAGATCCGCAAAGTTGTCGGGAAGTCCCGTGTTCACCATATCGGCCACCTTGGGCGTCACGTTCTGGATACCCTTCTGCTTCAAGATTTTCTGAAGGCCACTCACCACCTTCGGGTCGTAGTCGAGAGCAGTCACGTGCTTGCAACGGTGGCAAAGCATCAACGTGAGGTCGCCGCCTTCGCCGCAGCCCACATCGACCGCATTTTCGAAAGGATACATGAGGCGACCGAACAGGCTAATTTGCGCCTTGAGGCTTCCACCCGCCTGGTCCAGCTTATGAATCTGTCCCTTGGTCTTGTCGGTGCGGTCTTCGAGCACCTGGGCGGCGCGACACTTGAGAATATCCTTATCCGGAAGAGCCTCGTAAGCATCGCGAATCATCGAGAGCATTCGGGTGCTCAGGTAAAGTTCTTCGCTCAGGCGGTAATACGCCTTGATGCCATCGCGACGGTCCTTGAGTAGGTTGCAAGCAGAAAGCTTCGCCAAATGGCGGCTCGCATTACTCTGGTGAATATCCAGGATGTCCTTGATTTCGTTGACGGTAAATTCCGCCTGGTCCAGAAGCAACAGGATTTTGAGGCGCATTTCATCGGAAATGGCTCCAAACAGATCCATGCTAGGTACGATCGGTTCGCGATTACTTAAAGATTCAGCCACAAAAGCTCCATTCGTTTTCTTTGAAGCAATATAATTTTTTTAGCTTAGGGGCTGTATGCGTTTTTTCAAAAGGTCACTGATTGTAGGCATTCTGTTCCTGACGGGTTTCGCCCAAGCTTCCGAAGCAGCACGCCCTACATATAAACTGAGCCTTGAAAACGATATCCCGACGACCTTGGCCGCAGGCGGCATGTTCGGAATAGGCATGTTCCTTTATTCCCGCATGGATACCCCCGAAACCCTGAAAGACAAAAACGACCTTCTCCCCTGGGACAGGCCCCTCGCCGGCCGCTACAGCGAAGGCGCCGACAAGGCTAGCGACATCGGTTCCGTTTTGGCCATTGCCCCACTAGCGGTAGGGGGAATCGCCTGGTACAACGGAAACTCCACCGGAGGTGAATTCGCCACCTTTACCGTGATGTTTTTGCAGGCCGTCGGTATCGGGAACGGGATCAACGTGGCCATGCGTTCGCTCGAAATCTGGCCCCGCCCCTACATGTACGCCCCTTCGACAAGTTCGGGGACCGATGCCGGCAAGGAAAAAGCCGAAAAAGCAAAGCCGGAAGCCTACAGGTCGTTCTTTTCGGGGCATGCCACCGCCGCCTTTACCGTCGCCACATTTACCGACGAGTGGTTCAGGACAACTTACCCGAATTCTCCATACAAAGGAATCGTGAGAGCAACCGCCTACTCACTTGCCGGCCTCGAAAGCATGCTACGAGTCGCCGCCGGTAAACATTACTTAACCGATGTCATCGTAGGAGCGCTCGTGGGAACGGGTGTGAGCATCGGAATTCTCGAAATGCACCGGGACCGTAACGAAAACTTTTCAGTTTGGGCCGGTCCGGGTGTAGCGGGAATCACACTTCGTATATAACATAAAATTGTAAGTTTCGTTTTCAAAAACTCCTGTATATATTCAATAGTGTAGGCGGGAAAATCCGCCACAAGGAGTGCGAGTAATGTTTGGAATTAACTTCAATCGACTGGTCGCTGCGGCTGCCGTTATGGCATTCTGTTGCGGCACGTCCTTCGCCGCAGGTCCCAAGATGGGCCAGCACAAGGTCGCCAAGATTTCTGCCAAGAAATCCCACATGACGCACTCCAGCAAGAAAGCGAAGATTGAACCGATCGAACAGGATCTTTCCGAAGAAGAACTTTTCGCCATTGCTCTTGAAAGCAAGAACATTTCTAAAGACGGCAACACGCTGACCGACAAGCGCGACGGCAAGACCTACAAGGTCGAAATCAAGGGCGACAAGGCATGGATGAAGAACAACCTCGCCTTCAGCCTTTCTACTCCCAAACAGTGCCTGCTCGAAGACGAAGGCAACTGCAAAAAATTCGGACGTTTCTACAGCCACAAAGAGGCCACCAAGGCATGCCCCAACGGTTGGCACCTTCCCAACGACGGCGAATGGCGCGACTACCAGAAAGACCAGTCCAAACTCGACTGGAACAACCTGGGTAAGGGTGGCTGCAAGGACTGGGACGGCTACTGCGAAGGCGACAATACCGGTCACTACTGGTCCGCCTCCAAGGTGAAAAAGAACACCGCCCGCTCCTGGGAATTCCGTAGCGTCGCCCACAGCATCAACCGCACCGACGAAAGCCTTTCCAAGGGACTCTACGTGCGCTGCGTGGCAGACCTCCGCTAAAAGATCTTACTTACCTCATGCTGAAAGCCTCCCTTACGGGAGGCTTTCTTTATACGTTTCTATGCTGTTGTCCAGCCCCTGCAAGGGGATGAATCAAGGTTACTTAAGTCCGTCGACCACCAGCTTCACGATGCCACGTGCAAAGTCCGCAGACTTGATGGATTTCGAGGTCGGGATTCCCTTTTCCTTCTTGAGGTCCAGAATCAGGTAGTCAAGGCAATACTCATCATCTTTGCCGGTGTAGGTCACGTCGAAGTAGTAATCGTCGAAATTAAACTTCGGGGCAGCCTTGGTATCATTCTTGTATTCTTCATAAGCGGCTTCACAATCCTTCTGGTCGTAAGCATAGCGAATCTGGAAAGAAACATTACAGGTTCTCTTGGCATACGTGATCTTAATCGAGCCCGAAGACGACTTGAAGTTTTCAGCCTTCAGCTTTACAAGGCCATCGTACATCGAAAGTTCGCTACAGTTCAGGGCGCGGATATCCGAAAGCATCTGCTGTTCTTCGACCTTCGCTCCGTCCGCCTGGAAACGTTCATAGAAAGCGGCAAGCGTAGCATCCATATTTTCCAAGGCAGGAACACCGTTGCGGAACAACGAGTAGTAGTCCTTCATCAGGCAGTTGCCGTCATAACGGACGACATTCTTGAACAGGTCCTTTTTCTCGAAGCGGAGCCCGTTCTGAATGCGTTTGGAATCGTAATCAGGATCCGCCCAGAAGCCCCTCGGGAAAGCACCGTCATCCAAGCTGTACTTGATTTCTTCGGCACCCTTTTTAAGAGTGATGATTCCCTTGTTCTCGTAAGCCTTGTAGGTCACCGTATCCCATTCGTCGGCATCCTTAGGGCCCACCAGATTGCCGAGAGTACCTTCCTTACAGACGGGGAATATCTGCTTGAGCGTAGAGTCCTTCTTATTGTAGGTGTACTTCGCCTTCGCAGTCACCATTTCAAAGGACTTTTCCATGCTGAAAACGCCAGAGCTGGAGCTGTCGTCGCCGCAAGCCACCAAGGCCGCAGACGACACCAGGGCGAAGGCGCCCAGGATTCCGGAATTAACAAAGTGCTTGATCATATTTTCTCCATTTATAAAATCAGATTTCACCCTTGAAGAATGATTCAAAGTCTATATCACTTACCATATCGACGACAAACTCGGGTTTGTCAATCAGCTTGTCCAAATCTTGCTGTTTGGTTTCGCCGCAGAGCGGAAGCACAAAGCGGCAACCGCTGCGCTTGGCGAGTTCAAAGTCTGTATACAGGCGGTCGCCCACAAACAAAATCTCTTCGGGCTTAAACTTTTTCAAAAGACCCGAGAGCATGGCGGGGTTCGGCTTACCGAAGCTACGTTCGGGTTCTACGCCGTAAGCGGTCTTGAGGAGCGCCATAAAACTTCCGATATCCGGCACGGGACCATTCGCATCGGGGCAGACAAAGTCGGTATGCGTGACCCAGAAAGGAATTTTCCTTTGCACGCGGAAAGACAATTCACAAAGTTCGCGGTAGTCGAAGCTGTTATGGTAGGCAATCAGCACGAGTTCGGTATCGGCAACGTCCGGGCGCAGGTTGAGCGTCGGATCCTGCGCGGCGAACCATTCCGTGACTTCGGGGTTCGCGAAGAAGAACACGTTCTTGATTCCTTCTTCGTGAATGGCATCGAGCGACAGGTACAGCGCCGAGATAATGGCATCGTCGGTGAGCGGGAGGCCCATGACCTTGAGACGATTTTCGTAGAAGACCGGCGACTTGCTGGTATTGTTGCTCAAGTAGTAAACGGGAACTTGTTTTGCCACTCGGCAGACGGTCTTGACCGCCTTCGGGTAAGGGCGGCCACTCAAGTAGAGGGTTCCGTCGAGATCGAATACGACTGCTTTGACCGGGCAATGCTTTTGCATGTGAGTGAATATAGTAATTCAAGGACAATGTTAAAAAGAACAGGAGTTCAAAGGCCCTTTTTCATCGACCTGTACCTATAAATAAAGAACTTACAGCTATTTTATAGGTACAAAACGGATGTATTTTACAACAAAAAACGGAGAGCAACAAATAAAAGACATTCTGCTACCTATAAATGCTGCTCACCGGCACGGTTTTATAGGTATTTTTATATTAGTTTGTACACAAATTATAAAAAGAGTACCTATAAACAAAGCGTTTTTATGTTTTTATAGGTACAGTCGAAAAATACAATCTTTGTCGGACCTATAAAAGTTCTATATCACCCCGGTTTATAGGTACCTTTGAAGCCATCCAAGACATTTCATCTCCACTTTACGCTGTTCGACAGATGATGTTCCGCATAAAACATTTTTATTTTTACAACTATGAAAACACCTGACAGCCGCTTTTATTGCCCGCTGATTTCAGTCGGCACCATTACCCTTGACGAGAACGAGAGCAGCCACGCCGTGCGCGTGTGCAGGGCGTGCGCAGGCGACACTTTGCAGCTGTCCGATGGCGTGGGGCATTACGCGGATGCGCTCATCGAGGTGGCCGACGCCAAGGCATGCCAGGTGCGAGTCGATACGGTAATCGAGGCGGAGAGAGCGCGGCCCAAGGTGTCGCTCGGGATTGCCTGCCTCAAGGACGACGCCTTGGAAGAAGTCGTCTTCCATGCGGCGCAGACTGAAATAGACAAGATTATCTTCTTGCGCACGGACTTTTCGCAGGAGCCCAAGAACTCCGACTTAAAAAAGACCGTGCGCCGCGCCGAGCTCAAAAGCCTCGTAAGCCTCAAGCAATCGAAGAAAGCCTGGATGACCGCAATCGAAGGCCCCGTCGAATTCGACAAATGGCTCGAATCCTATAAGGGCGACTTGATTCTCTGCGACATCGACGGGGATCGCCAACTTAATTTAAGCGGTTCCGACAACGCATCGGCTAGCAGCGACAGCTCGGGCGCAAACGAGAGCTCCAATGAAAATGCAACGCCGATTACTTTGTTAGTAGGCCCCGAAGGAGGATTCTCGCCACGCGAAATAGAAGCAATAAAGACCTTCCAAAACGGGAAGGTCCACTTGCTGAATCTCGGCAACACGCGCCTGCGTGCGCGCACAGCCGCGATTATTGCTTTAGGGAAAATACTGTAATGGATCACCGCGGGGTTTCACCCCTCGCGATGACGTGATTTTTACAAAGACACTTTGACTTTTTCGCGCATGGCCATAACTTGCGCCTTGGCTTCTTCCACCGTGTCGCGGCGGGCAAGCAGCACGCCCAGGCGGCGGTGGCCCTTGAGTTCGGGCTTACCGAACAGGCGGAGCGCAGTGTCGGGTTCTGCAAGCACTTCTTCAAGGCCACCGAACTTCACGTGGTCGGAATTGCCGTCCACCACGATAGCCTTCGAGGCGCTCGGGCCGTGGAATGCAATGTTCGGAATAGGCAGTCCGAGAATGGCGCGAGCGTGCAGCGCAAATTCGGAAAGGTCCTGCGAAATCAAAGTCACCATGCCGGTATCATGCGGACGCGGAGAAACTTCGCTGAACAAGACTTCGTCCTTGCACACAAAGAGTTCCACACCAAAGATTCCGCGACCGCCGAGGGCGTCGGTAACCTTTTTCGCAATCACCTTGGCCTTTTCCAACAGTTCCGGCTTCATCGGCTGCGGTTGCCAAGATTCCTGATAGTCGCCGCCCACCTGATGGTGGCCGATCGGTTCCAAGAAACTCGTGCCCGCTACATGGCGCACCGTGAGCAAAGTAATTTCGTAATCGAACGGCACGAAGCCTTCCACGATCACGCGGCTCGCATGGCCCGTGCGGCCTTCGTGCTGAGAAATGTCCCAAGACTTCTGGATGTCGGCTTCGGTCTTGATAACGCTCTGGCCGTGGCCCGAGGAACTCATCACCGGCTTGATCACGCACGGGATGCCGATTTCAGCGACAGCCTTCTTGAAGTCTTCAAAATTGTCGGCGAAGCGGTACGGGCTCGTCTTGATGCCGAGTTCTTCGGCGGCGAGTCGACGAATCCCTTCGCGGTTCATCGTGAGCTTGGTAGCCTTGGCCGTCGGAATGACGTTGTAGCCTTCCTTTTCAAGTTCCACGAGCGTATCGGTCGCAATGGCTTCGACTTCGGGAACGATGTAGTCCGGCTTTTCCAGTTCAATCACACGGCGAAGTTCGGCACCATCGAGCATGTTGATGACATGGCTACGGTGAGCCACCTGCATACCAGGAGCGTTGGCATAACGGTCCACGGCGATGACTTCGACGCCGAGACGCATCATTTCGATGATGACTTCTTTGCCTAATTCACCAGCTCCGCAAAACAGCACCTTGGTAGCGCTAGAACTTAGAGGGGTACCGATTTCTGCCATACTAAAACTCCTTGGTTTAGGAATAATATAGGTAAAGTTCGCCGACCTTTTACTTGCGGCGCATCCAGAAGGCCATAAAGACAAGCACCGAGAGAATACACACCGCGATAATCAGCCAGAAGGCCATCGGCGAACCGACCGTTGCGTCGCCGTTCATGCCAAAGGGCAGCTTCACGTTCATGCCGAACAAGCTTGCGAAGAACGTCGGGAGCGAAATAGAAATCGTCACGATCGTCAAGTTCTTCATCAGCGTGTTCACGTTGTTGCTGATGACGCTTGCGCGGGCATCCATCATGGACGTCAAAATGTTGGCGTAGATTTCAGCTTGCTGCAGGCTCTGGCGGTTTTCAATGACGATATCGTCCAGCAGTTCCCGTTCGCTTTCGTTCCAGTTCAGGCTGCGGCCAATCTGCAACTTTTTAAGGAGCGTGTCGTTACTGTTCAAAGCGCTCACGTAGTAAATCAAGCCCTTGTTCAAGCTGAACATGCTGAGCAGGTACTTGTTTTCCATGGCCGTGCGCAGTTTCTGTTCCAACTCGTCGTTGATGCGGTTGATAATCTTCAAATGTTCGTTAAAGTGGAAGATGGCGTAGCTCAACACACGCAGCACGAAGGTATTCAAGCTGTCAATTTTGGAAAAGCGCTTTTCGTCCATCACCGGAATGTCGGAGTCGGTCAGCAAGAGCACCCAGTCCTTGAAGATGAAGATGCCGAAAGATTCCACGCGGAACTGGAAGTTGTCGCTTGCGGAATAGTTCTTCGGCTTCTTAAACACGATGGTCGTAAAGTCGTCGTCGTACTCAATACGGGAAAGTTCGTCCGAGTCGAATGCGGAGGCAATCGTATGTTCAGTGATTTCGTACTCTTTAACGAGCACGCTACGTTGCTCTTGGCTCAAGGAACCCATCATGACGATGTCGGCGCTGTCTTCGTTCGGGGCACTAGCGAGGCGACCCGATTCGATCTTGTAGTACTTCTTGAGCATAGGAGCCCCCTTTATCGAACGGGGGTAAAGATAGTAAATAGACGAAAGACTTGAGATGAAAAACGAAAGAAAAACGACAAAAAAGGGGGAAGATTCCCCCTAACTTTAGCCCCGGCTTCACCAGATCCGCACGCTCACATGGCCTCGGGCTTCGCCCGACGAATGTTCGCTTTGCGGACTGGTCATCGCCGTGTCTGCCGTAACCCCTTCGCCTAGGGGGGCCAGCCCCCTAAAACCCCCGGAATTTTACCTGACGCTCACCCTCTGCGTTATACTTTCAATCTTCAAGAGATAGCTACCGGCCCTCATCACAGGAATTTCAAAATTCGCCGTCTGTACACGCCCCTGCAACAGAACCTTGCCCTGCATATCAAAGAGGGCATAGCCTGCTCCGATGCGAGCAGCCGAAATCTGCAAGCTACGACCGTTCACCATCACCGAGAACTTCGGAACTACCGTTGCGACAATAGCCTCGGTTTTGGCGCTAGAAGACGAATTAATCTTTGAACCCGACGAGCTGGACTTGTCATTGCGAGAGCTCGAAGAGCTCGTGGCAATCTCCTGCTGACTAGAACTACTCTTGGGATTCTCAATGTACTTCGCAGTAATGGTAATGTTTGCGGTCACAGAGATTTCATCACCCGCTACACCAAGTTTCTTATCGCCATCGTAATATGCATCAAAGGTATAGCCCTCTTTTTTCGGAGCTTCAGGCAGCGTGAACTTTTCGCCATCTTCAATAGTAGTGTTCACAATCTTATCGCCATCAACATCAACAACATTGACAGTGCGAACAATCAGTTCTTCAAACAAAGCCTTGACCGTCAAGGCCTCCGTCACCGTCGCAAAAGACGTATTCCAGCCTACAAATTTGTAACCTTCACGAGTCACATTAGTCGGAGCAACGGCGGGATCACCATACGGAACCATCTGTTCATCAATGACGGTCGTGCCGTTCATGAACGTCACCTTATACTTAACCTTGCTAGAATCATAGATTGCAGTATAGGTTGCAGCCTCGGTGACATAATCTAAAGCAGGTTTCCAGCCCTTGTGAGAATATGTCCATTCAGCAGTTGCCACACGCGTCGGAGTTTTGGTGCAGCTCGGCATCTTGCCGTATTCGAAGGAAGCGCTTTCAATTTTAGAGCCATCATAATTATTGAATGTAACCGTGTACGAACGAATCGTAGAATCATAAACCGCATGATAGTCAAAATCTTCTACGGCATTCGTGGGTTCTACATCCCAGCCCTTGAAGGTATAAGAGTACTGTGCCGTGGATGCAAGTGTCGGATCAACACCACCATAAGTCACAATGCTTCCATGCTGATAGGACTTGGTTTCCAGCACCGTATCGGCGGGAGCCGCATTATAGAAAGTAATAGTCCAGAAGACATCGCTTGCATCAACATAGACTGCATTGACAGTTTGATCAGCAGTAAACACTGTTGTTGGTTTGACCTTGATTTCATCAGCGTTATACCAGCCACTGAAAATGTAACCATCGGCAGGTTCAGGATCTTCAGGGAATGAGACTAGCCCCTTGTAGTTTGTGTAACGGTTGCTCGTGGTTCCGTCATCATTGAAAACCACCTTGCGAATCGCCAAGGAATCTTTATTTGCAAAAGTTGGATAGCCATCCGTCCCACGAGTCCACACACCGCTATTTTCTTCGGCTCCGTTTGAAGTGTTTAGAATCCAAGCAAACTGGTCTCTCTGCATATTCTCGGCAGTAGACGATATTTCAGTGTTGTTTAGGTAATAACTGGTATTTCCAAAAGAATTTCTTATAAGGCCCTTATTCTTCCCCACATACACACCATTATCATAAACTTCAACTTCATTATATTCTACTATACTTGTTTTATAAATACTATTTATAATTAGACCTTCATTATTTCTAGCAAGATCATTTGAAGAAGAACAAAAATATCTAATACCTCCTTCTGGATAATACCCACGTCGTTCACAAGTCTCTAACAACGCTCCATTATTTCTACAATAACGAATCACCCCCTGTTCCTTATTTGAAGAAACAACTCCCCCACCCCAACCATATACATCTCCATTATTTACACAATTTTCAATCACTCCATAATTTATTATCGCGATTCCCGCTTTTGGTGTCTCTAAAAAAGCTTTATCCGTTCCAACAATGCCATTGTTTATACAATTGCTAATTGTTCCGTAATTTTCAAAAGCAATGGCTGCGCCAACATAAACATTAGCAAAATTAGTCACATGGATTATTAATCCATAATTTTGATTAACAAAACCTTTTGAGGATGCCAGTGTAGAAATATTTCCTTCAACAAAGTAGACCCCCTGCCCAGCTAGTTCAATTTTCATATTTTTTACAACACCATTTGAGTTTAATTTATTTATAAAAAGACGGTTATAATTTTTTATTGTCTGATTATTTCCATCAATAATTCCATTAAACGATTCAATTGTAACCCAATCCCCTCCTTCTGCATCAATATCATTCGCTAAAATGGCATTGATTTCGGCCCTACCACCATTTACCTGCTCAGCGAACCAAGCAAGTTCATCAGCATTGGTAATGACATAGAAGGGCTTTCCATCTATTTTTTTCATGTTCTCGGGTTCAGAAGTCGAACCAGTCCAAGCAGCAGCAAAGAGGTTTGCCACAAAGAAAAAAAGAATTAGCACAAACAAAGGCATTTTAAAATTCTCCTTGATTCTTTAAAGACTATTAATATTATTTTTCTCAAATTCTTTTCGTAAATCGGTCAATTTCCTTGTTATTCCATATTCAGTTCTTATCGGATGCTTATTGTGCGTGCCATTAAACACACGAAGGTATTGCGTACCAATTTCAATCTTTTCGGCATCATCCAATTTATCCTGGGAAACCAATTTATATTCAATATTCAATTTGTCTATAAAGACATTTATTTTCTTTTCAATATCTTTTGACCCATACTTTCTCAACAACACCGAGCCAATGCTCTTGCGCAGAGTCGATTTTTCTCTACCATTAACATGGTTTCCCTTAAGTCGATCCTCCAAAGAATTCGCTTGCCCAACATAAATGCAATATAAGCCATTATTCTGTTCAATTCCACATTCAATGTCTTTTAGCGGAACACCCAACATATCAAAAATGATTTTCAATTCAGCCTTTTCTGCCCACCATTTATAAATGCCAGGCTTACTTTCTATCGTGAGTTCTGCATATTCACGCAGTTTTTTTGCTTCAATCATTTTTCCGTTCATAAAAGGCTCCATTTTCGACTATTTCTAGCGGAAATGAGATATGTTAATTTTTTATACCAAATGTAAACAAAAAAAAAAACAAAGTCAAGGGTAATTGAGGACTTCGGCCTTTTTTTTACATAATAGGCTCCCCTTTTTGTCTAGAATCACAATTTTGAAGAGGAAACAGACACATTTTGCCGCTAGAACGGAAGACTTTTGGATTCCGTCGGTCCAGCGGACCTCCAGAATGACAAAGTATCAAAAAAGACAAAACTACAACATACGCAAAAGGCGGTCATTTCAATTGACCGCCTTGCATCACATTTTTCAAAAAATAATTAGAACTACAGCTTGCCGAGTTCGCGAAGCATTTTCTCGTACCTGTCAGCACGAGACTCCGCTTCTTCTGCACGACTTTCAGCCTTGTCGGCACGAACCTTTTCAGCATCAGCGAGATCCTTCGCTTCGAAAAAACGCTTTTCAGCATCATCAGCACGAACTTTCTCTTCGTCTGCACGTCGACGCTCACGATCTACAGCGATATCGATTTCCTGTTGCCAAGTCATATAGCGTTTCCTCGTTTCGTTGTCCGTCTATTACATTTTCAAATTCTTCAGGTCATAGTACATAAGTCGTGTATGCGGATCGTTGTCATCGGCATTCATGAAGTTGAATTTATTTTTGACATAAAACGGGACCGCATCTAGATACGCATCAACCGTCAAGAAACGGCACCCTGTTTTATTCTCGACAACGAACATTGACTTGATGTAATTCAACATCGTTGTTCCTATCCGATGATTCTTGACGTCAACATCAACTCCCAAGCGGCACAACTTTACCGCAGGATAGCTTTTGAGGCGTTTAGAATTCGGAAACCCCTGCTCCCTGCGAAAACGGTTAAACTCTGTTTTACCCTTAAAATCGCTAATCGCCACCTTGTCATTTGCAAGACTGCAATACGCCAAAATCCGGCCTGAACCAGTTTCTGCACAAGCATAACTAACAGAAAGCAAGTTTTTTTGAAAATCTGACGCGCGATTGACAATAAAATCGTTTAAATCCTTATCGCCGCAATCAAAATTTTTCACTTTGTTATTCGGATTCAACCGAACGAATGTCAAACTCTGCTCATCTATACATTGTCGAACCACGGATCCACCCCTCCATTTGCAGCTTCGCGGGCACGCTTTTCAGCCATGCCGATTTCATAAGCCTTTTTCATGAATTCGTAATCCTTCAAACGCTGTTCTCGTTCTTCCGGTGTTTCCGGTTCAGGATTTTGCATACGCTCAAGAAACCGACGAGCATCTTCGCCGAAAAGTATAGGTGTTTCCCTTATAGGTCTAGCCATATAACATCCTTTGTTATATATCGTTCATATACCAACTTGGGGTGGGCATAGCCACTTTTCTGGACCCGGCAACACACCTAATGGGGGTGGTATTTTTAATATAGATTCTTGCAAAATCAAAAACAAGGGGTCGAGCTGTTCACCGTTCATTTAGCAACTTACAGTTGACAAAACTTTCATTTCTATGGGAATAAAAAAGAAGCCCCGGTTCTTCACCGAGGCAACGTTTTAATCATCGGTCACTTCGACACGCTCAGTGACCTTGACTATAGTCTAAATTACACACCCTTCTTGAAGCGCTTGCTCCACCAGAGAACCACGGGAGAGCAGATGCACACAGAAGAGTAGGTACCGATAAGGATACCGAAGCACTGGACCAAGCCGAAGTCGCGAATGGAAGAACCACCCATCACGGCGAGGATCACGCACACGAACAAAGTCGTGAGAGAGGTCACCATGGTACGGCTGAAGCACTGGTTCAGGGACTTGTTGATGGTTTCGGCGAAGTTGCTGGAACCATACACGGCAGTGTTTTCACGAATACGGTCGAAGTTCACGATGGTGTCGTTCACAGAGTAACCGATCATGGTGAGGAGCGAGGCAATCAAGGCGCCATCAAAGGAAAGACCGAAGGCGGAGATGAAGCCAAGCGTAATCACGGTATCGTGTACCAGGCCGAGCACGGCCGCGACACCGAAACCGAGACCGAACTTACCGAAGCGGAACCACACGTAAATCAGAATACCGAGCCATGCGAGAATCACAGAAAGGATTGCGTTGAAGCGGAGTTCCTTACCGATGGTCGGACCCACATTGTCCTTAGCGACGATTTCGCACTTCTGACCGGCCTTTTCGAAGGCCTGAGCCATCTTGAGTTCGAACTGGGCGTCATCAGAGGCGCGCATGCTAATCTGGTAAGAGTTAGCAGAAGTACCACCGAGAGTACGGACCTTCGTGCCAGAAATGCCAGCAGCAGAAAGTGCCTTGCTCAAATCCTTTTCATGCTTTTCGCTATCCTGGTACTGCACGGTATAAACCTGACCACCAGTGAAGTCGATGCTGAAGTCAAAGCCCTTGATGGCGATGAAGGCGATAGAGGCAACAATCAGGATCATCGAGATGAGACCGAAACGACGGCGGTTCGGAATGATTTGGAGGTTCGCTTCGTTGATAGCCTTGAAGCCGCCACCGATCGAAAGGGTCGTAGCGTCGCGCTTGGCAAGCTTCCAATCCAAGATGGAGCGGGTCACCGTGATAGCGCAGAACAAGGAGGTCAAGATACCGATCGTAAGAGTAAGACCGAAACCCTTCACAGAACCCGTACCAATCTTATAAAGGATAAGGCCGGTAAGCACGGTGGTCAAGTTGGAGTCCAAGATGGCACCGAAGGCGCGTTCGTAACCTTTGGCCACGGCGGCACGGGCGGTCAGGCCGTTCTTGAGTTCTTCACGGATACGTTCGTAAATAATCACGTTGGCGTCGAGAGACATACCGACCACGAGGATGAAACCTGCGATACCCGGCAAGGTCAACGTAGCGTTAAACACAGACATCACGGCGGCGGTCACCAAGGTGTTGATCACCATACCGAAGCTAGCGATAAGACCACCGAGGCGGTAGTAGGCAACCATGAACACCAAGCAGAGGATAAGGCCGATAGCACCGGAACCGAAGCCCTGCACAATGTTTTCTTCACCGAGGGTTGCACCCACGCTGCGGCTTTCAATAATCTTCATCGGAGCCTTGAGGGCACCAGCGCGGAGCACCACGGAGAGGCGGTTAGCTTCGGCCATGTCGTCGAGACCCGTAATCTGGGCTTCGCCGTTCGGGATACGGTCGCGGATCACCGGAGCGGAAATCACCTGGTTGTCGAGCACGATAGCCATCTGCTTGCCGATGTTGGCGGCAGTCACGGCAGAGAACTTCTTGGGACCGATGCCACCGAACTTGAGGCTCACAGCCACTTCACCAGCGCTCACACCGTCAGACACGCGGTAGGGGCGAGCATCGACCACATCGTCACCGGCCATTTCGGCACGGCGCTTGAGCAAGTAAAGACGCTTGGCCTTGATCTTGGAATCACGCTGCACCGGTTCGAGACCGCTGCCGAAAGCGAAAGCGACATCGCGCGGAATCAGCTTCTGCACACCTTCGGTGGCGAGGAGCTTCTTGACCTTTTCGATGTTTTCTTCGGCGATAAAGCCACCGTTACCAAAACTCAGGTAGTATGCGGAAAGAGCAACGCCGACCTCAGATGCCGGTTGAGCCTCAACTGCAGCAGAATCCTTGGCGGAATCGGTAGCAGCGACTTCAGCGGCAGGAGCCTTACCGAGCAATTCGTCATCGGAAAGGGCCTTGGTCGTGTCCTTGGCGGAATCAGCCTTGGCGACCGTAGAATCCTTGGCAGGCGCAGCCGTGGAATCCGTAGCGGTGGAATCAACCACGATGTCGGTCGTCTGGCGGGTCAGGTACTGGTCGATGAGGCCAACCACCTGCGTAAACTTTTCGGCTTCGGCCAGAATCTTGAATTCGAGCTTAGCGGTCGAACCCACGAGAGCCTTTGCAGTGGAGTCATCCACGCCTGCCAGTTCAACCACGATTCGGTCGTCGCCGGACGGGGAAATCTGCGGTTCAGAAAGACCGTATTGGTCAACGCGGTTACGGATGATTTCGAGGGACTGTTCCTGAATGTCCTTGATATCGTCGCCCTTGACGTTTGACTTGTCGATTTCAAGCGTAATGGCCGTACCGCCGGCAAGGTCCAAGCCGAAGTTGATGGACTTTGCACCCACCTTCGGATTTTCCTTGAGGAAGGTCTGCTTTTCTTCGCCCTTCTTGGTGTGAACCTGGATAGAAGGCCATACCGTGTAGGCCGACAAAACAATGACGAGGAGAATAATCAGTTCTCGCATGCCGAATTTTTTCTTGTTCATTTGTAATCCCTATAAGGCATTATTCTATAAGTTTTGCGCCCAAATGTAGAAAAAGTTACGCCTTAATGTCTTCCCGGCCTTGTGCCGGGATCTCCTTTTTAAGCCGAAATTCACACGAATTCAATTTTGCTAACGCAAAATCTGATTGTTTTAGGTTTTTAAACAATGTTGAACTTGTATTCAGAGCCGTCTTGCAGCACAACGAGCGTCATCGTTTTCTTGCCAAGGGAACGTTCAATGGCAAAGCCGTTGTCGGCAGCGCGGATTTCAAGCGAGCCGTCGCGGAGGACCGCATTCATGTTACGGAGCTCAACCATCTGCTTGATAAATTCGTACAGCGGTTTGGCCTGCATTTCGGAGAGTTTACTCCACGGTACGCTACGGCGGTTATCGGGATCCTTGCCGCCCTTCATCGAAAGTTCTTCGCCGTAATAAATGCACGGCGCCCCCGGCAAGAAGAAGAGAATCGTATACGCGAGCTTGATTCGTTCAAGGCTTGCACAGGGCTGCGACATCAGGCGCGTGGTATCGTGGCTGCCGAGCAGGTTCATGGGAAGGTCGCCACGGCCTTCGGGGAATGCGTTACGCACACGTTCGCCAAATTCCTTGATCGAAATCGGCTTCTCGTCGAACAGGAACTGCATCGCCGCCTTGCGAAACATGTAATTCATCACGCCATCGAACTGGTCGCCCTTGAGCCAGCGAGAAGGCTCATCCCAAATCTCGCCCACAATGTAGGCATCCGGATTCACCTTTTTCACGCGGCGGCGGAATTCCTGCCAAAAGCTATCGTCGTCAATTTCATTCGGAACATCAAGGCGCCAGCCGTCAATACCTCGCTTCATCCAATACTCGCCTACCGAGAAAAGGTATTCGCGAACATCGGGGCAGTCCGTATTGAATTTCGGGAGCGCCGGAAAATTCCACCAGCATTCGTAATTGGG
>Ga0256406_1000614_pt1 | contig 63709 bp, 61 predicted proteins | sample RumenRJG_03DNA_FD_185986 | JGI IMG/M metagenome (GOLD analysis project Ga0256406, IMG submission 185986) | Bovine rumen microbial communities from Lethbridge, Alberta, Canada - RJG_03 | ecosystem: Host-associated > Mammals > Digestive system > Stomach > Rumen | place: Canada: Alberta | collected... | reverse complement strand
GAAACTGCACGAAAAGATGAATGAAATATCAAAAATCCATGCATCTATTATACCCTATATTGAGCCAGAAATCGCGTATTTTAGGCAATTTTTAAAGATTTTTTGCTAATCAGCAGACACTAATTAAGTCTCATAAAGACCCGCGATTTCTTTCAGATCTACCAGAAGGCAGTCCTCTGCTTTTTCTTTTACTGTATTTGTAAATCCGGACTTGGAGAAAAGTACGTAGTGAGTTTTTCTCCCATCACTTATTATGGAAGCTCGATGCCTTAGTTCCTCAAAAATATCCATTGTCACAGCATCGGTTTTCCATTTGCATTCACCGACCAGAATATCCGAACTGTTCATGCAGACTACATCAATATCAGTCTTTTCTTTTCTGAACGGGTCATTACCCCACCATTTTCCGAATTCGGTGTAAAGCTCAGCTATCTCACCTTTTTTCATCAGAACTTCGATATATTGAAGGCACACCTCTTCAAAAATATGTCCGAAATAATCTGCCATCAGCGGAAAAATGACCGTGTCATAAACTCTTTCGCCCATTCCCAGCTCTATCAGTGACAGCGAAGATGGAATAAACCTGAAATAAAAGCGGTACAGATTATCACATAGAGTGTACCTGATCTTTTTACTGGAAGATTCGCCGGCAGGATGGATTTTTTCTATAATACCGAGAGAAACCAGATTTGCCAGATAACCGCTCAGCATATTCCGGCTTTTTCCCGTTTTGTCCGCTATCTCATTCTGTCTATTCGCCCCTGAAGCAATGGCTGACAGGATATCGTAATACGCAGACGGATCACGCAGCTCCTGTTTCAGCAGGTTCTGTGGTTCTTCGCGCAGATGGCCTCCTGATGACATGAATTCATATATGACCGCATCACGCAGGCAGTTGTATTTTGAGAAAAAACTCAGGTACTGTGGAACTCCACCACAGATGCCATACGCCAGAAGTTTTTCTTCGTCAGTCCAGCCGCTAAAAAACTGAAGACTTTCATAATAATACAGTGGCATAAGTTTATACTGACAGGTCCGCCTGCCATACAGAGGACTCTCATAGCCAAGCACCTGCTTCTCCATAAAGCTCATGGAAGAACCACAGAGAATAAGGAACAGTTGGGTATTTTTCCATTTACCGTCTATGTATTTCTGCAGTATCGAAGATATCTCATGATATTTTCCTGCCAGATATGGGTACTCATCTATTACAAAAATAAAACGCTGTTTTTCTGCGATGTCTGTCACGTAATCAAACAGACCTTCCCATGACGAAAAAGTAGCTGATGCATTCCCGAATGCACCCAGTACAGCTCTGGAGCACTCCTGAAGCTGACTTGCTGCATTTTCTTCTGTAGACATATAGTACACGGACTTCTTTCCCTCGATGAATTCTCTTATCATAGTAGTCTTCCCTATACGTCTGCGTCCATATATAATAGCAAATTCGAAGCCACCACCTTTATAACGTCTGTTCAGATCATCAAGCTCTGTTTTTCTGCCTATAAACATATGTCATCCTCACCTGTCACTTTATGATATGTCAGTTTACAAACTGTCAGTTTATAAACTGACATGTTATAAACTGACATCATTATAGGACGGCGCCGATTTGTTGTCAAGATTGGTGGAAACGTCCCTTTTCACCTTGACAAATTTTTAACAGACTCGTATCATTTAATTAGTTGTATAGGTGCGGGGGTTCCCGCGTTTTAATGGAGGAAAAAATGGCTGAATACAAAAATCTGAAAATCGAGCAGGATGGTGCTACGGCAGTGCTTTCTATCTGCAGACCTAAGGCACTCAACGCATTAAACTCAGAGACTATCGATGAGCTGAACGATGCGCTTACAGAGATCGAAGCAAACGACGATATAAAGGTACTTATCCTGACAGGTGGTCCTTGCTTTAACAAGAAGCTTGGCGGAGATGATCCTTACCGTTCATTCGTAGCAGGTGCTGATATCTCAGAGATGTACGGATTTGACGCACCATCTGCCAGAAAGTTCGGTATGAAGGCTTCAGTTCCATTCTTCAAGCTGATGAATATGCGCCAGGTAACTATCGCAGCTGTAAACGGATTTGCACTTGGCGGTGGCTGTGAGATTGCTATGGCCTGTGATATCAGGATCGCATCTGAGAACGCTACATTTGGTCAGCCAGAGTGCGGACTTGGAATCATCCCTGGATTCGGCGGAACACAGAGACTTGCCAGACTCGTAGGTATGGGAAGAGCCAAAGAACTCATCTTCACAGCTCAGAATATCAAGGCAGATGAAGCATACAGAATCGGTCTTGTAAACCACGTAGTTCCGAAGGAAGAGCTGATGCCTACATGCAAGAAGATGGCAGAGACGATCGAGGCTAATGCTTCTTATGCAGTATCTGTTGCAAAGGCTGCCATCAACAACGGCTATGACATGGACATCAAGAACGGTGTAGAGCTTGAGGCTAACCTCTTCGGCGTCGTAAATGACACACATGATAAGAAGGAAGGCATGGGTGCATTCCTGAAGATCGACGGAAAGACAGATAAGAACTTTACAGATTTCTGATCTCAACTGCTTTGTGAAATAGCCTCAGAGTTCACCTTATCACGCTCTGCATCATGCCACCAGCCATACTTGTTAAAGTACTTTACTGCGCTGGCGATATGATGGCAGAGCATTTTTATGGAATGATATGAGCTGCGCTCATGGTGATGCGTGATCTGAGCGAATGGGTAGTATATGGTCTTCCCTACCATGTGGAGACGGCGCATCAGGTCGAAATCCTCGCAGTACATAAAGAAGCGCTCATCAAAAAGCAGGTCATACTTCGCGAGCGTCTCAGTCCGCATGAACATAAAGCAGCCGGACAGACATGGCACGTTCATGATATGGTCGTAACCGGAAGACAGAAGGATGTACCGGTCATTTTTCTCAGAAGTAGATGGAAGGAATGAGAAAAACCTGCGAAAAATAAGGTCAGATGGTGTAGGAAGCAGCTTGCACAGATGCTGGATCTCGCCGCTTTCATTCACGACTTCGGGGAGCATATAGACCACATCAGAATGCCTGTGCGCATAGCCGGCCAGCTCATCGATAATGGACGGATCAAACGACAGATCTGGATTTAACACCACATGAAATTCACTTTGCAGTTCTATCGCTTTTCGGATTGCTATATTGTGCGCAGAACCGTAGCCTAAGTTCTTCCCTGTATGAAAAATAAATACGTTCTCCGAGATTTCTGTAAAGTCCGTATCACGCGGACACTCAGGGGAATTATCCACGAAAAATAACCGCCTGTTTTCAGACGGTGAAAAACTCCTGGTTACAGTATCTATCAGATCCTGTGAGGTATGAAAAAGTACAACGGAAGCCGTTATCATGAATCCTCCCTGTGATCATCCGGAAAACTCTCCGCAAACCCTTCTGTGCTCTCTTTCTGGAATAGTGTTCTGAAAGTCATAAGGACCAGCTTTATATCCAGGATGATCGAATAATTTTCTATGTACATCAGGTCGAGACGGAGCTTGTCGTAAGCTGTCGTGTTATACTTGCCGTAGACCTGCGCGTAGCCGGTCAGCCCGGCCTTGACTTTCGTCCGGTATTTAAACTCAGGGATTGTCTGCTCATACATCTGATAATTTTCGACTCTCTCAGGACGCGGTCCGACGATCGACATATCGCCTTTTATGATATTTATCAGCTGTGGAAGTTCGTCAATGCGGCAGCGTCTTATAAAGCGTCCGACTCGGGTGATCCGCGGATCATCGTCTACGGTAAACTGCGCGCCATTTTTTTCAGCATCCTCATGCATGCTGCGGAACTTATATATGGTAAAGATACGTCCGCCTCTGGTAACTCGCTTCTGCCTGAAAAAAATGCTTCCGCCGTCTTCTGTCTTTATAGCAATAGCCGTGATCAGAAAAATCGGTGACAGAACTCCGATAGCCAGGGCGCTCAGTACGATATCTAAAACTCTTTTAACTGCTTTCTGGCCGATGCTTAAACCTGTGCCTCTGACGAGGAGCAGTGGAGTATCGAACAGGTTTATATTTGAAGCGCCGCCGATTATCACGTCTGAGATCTTCGGGACTATGTAAGTACGGATATCCCGCTCATAGCAGAACTTCAGGATGTCATTTCTGATCTCGGCAGGTACATCATTTATGATGACAGCATCGTGAGATAAAAGTTCTTCACGGATTTTTTCAGGTGGCTCTGATGAGCTGATGGTCGAAGTGATCGCGTATTTGTCCGGGCGCTCGAGGATTTTGAAGCGGAGATTCAGTCCGGCTCTTTTGCCATATACGAGGACCATATTCCTCGGTACGTAGGTCAGGTGGTAGAGCCATGTGAAAAAGAACGGGAGTGCCACGGTGATGGCAAGGTCATAGAGTGTCAGTCTCAGCATCGGAAGAGCATCAGTCATCACATTCAGGATCAGGCAGATCTGCCAGAACGTGATGAAATTCGTCACGATGACAGAAATCCACTGCGACACAACTATGTCAAAAATCTTCAGGTTTCCGAATCTCATACCCTCCGTCAGGTACATGATCACGTACATGATGATAAAGTAAATACCCATCAGGACGATACGGCCGCGGCCATAGAAAGTCCTGACGTACATGACGCTGTATTCACTTTTCCATATATAAAAATAGAGCACGGTCAGAATGAAGACCTCAGCCACGCCTTCCAGCTTCCTGACCAGGTCTTTCTCTTCTGATCGCTTCGCGATATCAGTTCTCATGCACTCTATCTTATAATATTTTGATGAACTTATCAATCTCCACTCAGTCAGATTTTGTGATTTCTCTATGGATAAGTCAAAAGGGGCTATCCCTTCTCCTAGTTAAAGCCTATAAACTTCTGTGACACGTGGTAGAAAAACACGCCTATCCGGCGGCCCAGGCGCCCCTTGATGCGCATCGCAAAACCAAGTGCTCCGTAGCGGAGATGATGGTAAGTGCGAAGATCATGATTTTTGATATAGAGCCAGAGATCCTCGATTTTCTTGTAGTTCTCAGGGTCGTGTGACAGGTAGCCTATAGAAGTCGAGACGACAGTCACTGTCTCCAGGTACGAGAGCAGATATCTGCGCAGATGCGGCTCTTTTACCTGCCACGGGTCTACGGCGTCTACCATCATATAGTTCACGCGGAGCTGCTGGTCTATGCGCTTTATCATCGTCTGCTCAGCGACTGACTGTCCTTCACGACCGATGTAGTAGCGGTAGAATGATTCGTTCTGGTAGTAGATACTTTTTACATGAACTAGCGGAATGTACACATAGAGGTTATCCACGTAAAAAGTGTGTTTCGGCAGCTTCAGTCCACAGTCTCTCAAGAGCTGTGTCCGGTAGATCACCGAATGCATCAGTATCGAAAATCCCTTGATATTATGCTTCATGCCACTCCAGCCGATGATCTGGTCTTCCGGGAAAAGCGGTGACAGAAGCATCCTACGCTCATGGCCCGTCGAGAGCTTCTCGTAGACGAAGTTCGACAGGTGCATATCTACCGGGTGCTTCATCTTTGAAAAATCCCGTAATTTGTCCATGATGCGCATGTATGCGCTTCTGTCGACCCAGTCATCTGAATCGACGACCTTGAAGTAAAGCCCCTTTGCCTCGCGGATACCGGTATTTACAGCTTCACCGTGTCCGCCATTCTCCTGATGAATGGCACGGACTATTCCCGGATAAGCCTGTTGGTAAGCATCGGCCAGTTCTCCGGTCCTGTCTGTCGAGCCGTCATCTACTATGATGATCTCGACATCATCACCACCCGGGAGCAGTGAGTCGATACATTTGCGCATGAATTCATATGAATTGTAACAAGGTACACAGAAACTAAGTATTTTCATATCTTTTCCTTTTAGAGCATCTGTCTCTTATGGAGTACGATCATCGTAATGATACTGATCACAAGCGTTATGACACACAGGATACCAAAACCGAACGGCGTATGAGAAAACGGCATCCAGCGGGCATCCACATTCATTCCCCAGAGTCCTCCGATTATCGTAGGAACAGAGAGCACGATCGTGATAGCTGCCAGGTACTTCATCGCGTTATTCAGACGGTTATTGATGACTGTACTCATCAGGTCTCTGGTACCGCTTATGATGTCACGGTAGATGGATGTCATCTCTATGGCCTGTTTTGTCTCGACTATGACATCCTCCAGCAGATCGTGGTCTGCGTCGTACTGCTTTATCCTCGAATAACGGGTCAGTCTGTCGACGACGAGGTTATTCGCACGAAGTGAAGTGGCAAAGTACACGAGGTTACTTTCAAGCTCGTGCAGGTCTATAAGATCCGAATCTTCTAAGTCATCGGCCACTTTTTCCTCGATCTCAGTTCTCTGTCTGTCGATCGTTCGAAGCAGTGACTGGTAGACCATGCTCGAATTATAGAAGATCTGGTAAGTGAACCTCATCTGCTTCTTTGTGGAAAATTCCCTGACCCTGTGATCGATGAATGACCTGAGGACCGATGTCTCCTCGCTGCACACCGTGATGATCACGTCATCCCTCAACAGAATACCGAGTGGGATTGTAGTATAAGTGTGCCTGTCATTTCTCTCTTCAGCTATAGGTATGTCTATAAGTATCAGCGTATAGTCGTCTTCAACACTGATTCGCGAGCTCTCTTCTTCATCGAGTGCAGCCCGCACATCATCTATATCCATGCCGTAATCATTCGCCACCTGCTCGCACTCATCCGTGGTCGGCGCAGTCAGCTTTATCCAGCAGCCTGGTTCGTATTTCTCTGCCTCATGTATTACAGCATCATCTGTTCTGTATATATCCAGCATGGTGACATATCCTCCATGTCATGCTAATTATCATCTGTCGTTCTTCCGCTCGATAATGATTGTCCGATTCCATGGATGTCACCTGCCTTTCATTTCTTTATCTGTCTGATTATCTTTGCAAACCGCTTCCTGTCAAAAATGACCGGTACAGGGTACAGAGGGTTCGCCTCTTTGTACGCCCAGGCGGCTATCTTTGGGATATCCTTTTCGTCTATTTCAAGATGCTTCGGGATTCCCATGTCTTCGTTCATATCTTCAATGGCATTTATGAAGCCTGCTGCCCGCTCTTCTCTGGTCCCGTCTTTTTCTATGTCACAGACTGAAGCCAGCTTTGCGAGCTCAGGCATTACTGTCAGCCCATACTCTCTCAGCACATATGGCATCACGACTGCATTTATCATGCCGTGTGGCAGATGAAGAACACCGCCCAGTGCATGAGCCAGCGCGTGGATATTTCCGACACCACTCACATCAAAAGCAGTTCCCGCCGTATATGATGCGATAAGCATCTCCTCACGTGCCTGCAGGTCCTCACCGTCTTCATACGCCTTCGGAAGCGCATCCATAATGCCCTCAACTGCATCCTCACAGTCCTCTGCTGTATCACTCAGGTGATACGGGGTATTCAGATAAGCCTCAACTGCGTGCGTCAGCGCATCCATTCCTGTATATGCTGTCTCATCCGGTGGAAGGCTGACCAGAAGTGAAGGGTCGAGCACTGCCACATCCGGCATCAGGTGCGTATCCGTGATCGCGAACTTCTGTCCCGTGGCATTATCACTTAGTACCGCGGTAGATGTAGTCTCCGAACCTGTTCCCGCCGTCGTAGGAACTGCTATAAAAAATGGCGTGTCCTTTCTGACATGCATGAGTCCGCGCATTTTTTCGAGCTTTTTTCCTGGTCGTGCTATGCAGGCCGCAGCTCCCTTTGCTGCGTCTATCGCACTGCCTCCGCCTATCGCTATAAAAGAGTCACATTTATTTTTTTCATAGAAGGCTGCTATCTCCTCAGCCTGCGAGACTGTCGGATCACGCTTGACCCAGTGGTAGACCACATATCCGGTCTCTCTGTCATTTATAAACGACTCAAAAAAAGTGCTCTTCGACACTTTCGGCCCGGTGACCACCAGCGGCCTTTCCACCTCGTGCCTGTCAAGCAGGTCTGGTATCGAAAAGAGTGAATCAACACCTTCTATCTTCTCTGCAAGCTCTTCCTTTCCATGTCTTATGAAATGGGCTGCTATCTTCTGATAAATTCTGCTAGTACATTCTAACGGAACGTCCATAAAAACCTTTCTGTAAAAACAAAAGCCAACTGTGTTATTCTAACACAGTTGGCCAAAAAAGAAAACCTGTCAGTTATTTCGACAGATCTGTATTTCTGATAGCGTTTCTCACGGCAAGCACACGGCTTGGAGAAACTGAGAGCTCATCGACTCCCATCCTGAGGAAAGTCTCTGTCAGTGTCGTGTCAGCACCGAGCTCTCCGCAGATACCTACCCAGGCTCCGCCCTTGTGTCCGCTCTTTATCGTATACTCTATCTCACGGAGTACTGCCGGGTTATGCGGATCTGCAAAATCCTCGAGATTCGGATTCTGTCTGTCACAGGCGAGTGTATACTGAGTCAGGTCGTTCGTTCCGATAGAGAAGAAATCCACTTCCTTTGCCAGCTCTTCAGCCATCCAGACTGCTGCCGGAGTCTCTACCATGATACCCAGTTCACAGTCCTTATATGGTATCTTCTGATCATCGAGCTCTTTCTTTACTTCGGCGATGATCTCTTTTATCTTCTTTACCTCGTCAACCGAGATGATCATCGGGAACATGATCGAGATATTCCCGTAGTAGCTGGCTCTGTAGATGGCGCGCAGCTGTGTTTTAAAAATCTCCGGTCTCTTCAGGCAGATTCTGATAGCCCTGAATCCCATAGCCGGATTATCTTCATGGTCGAGGTGGAAGTAGCCGACCTGCTTGTCAGCTCCGATGTCAAGAGTCCTGATGATGACTCTCTTTCCGGCCATATTTTCAGCGACAGTCTTATAGGCCCTGAACTGGTCTTCTTCTGAAGGATAGTCATCACAGCCCAGGTACAGGAATTCACTTCTGAAAAGTCCGATGCCGCCGGCGTCGTTCTTTAGTACGTCTGCTACGTCCTTTACGGAGCCGATATTCGCGTAGACATTTATCTCTGTGCCGTCTTTAGTCACATTCGGCTTGCCCTTGAGTTCCTGGAGGAGACGCTGTTTTTCCTCTTCCTCCTCTTTTTTCTCTTTGTACTCAGCGAGAACCGCGTCATCCGGATCTACAATGAAACGTCCTGTGTAACCATCGACGATTCCCATGTGTCCTTCCATGTCATCCTCAGAAAAATCCACTCCTATGAGAGCCGGGATATTCATGGTCCTGGCGAGAATGGCCGTATGAGAATTCGTAGAGCCGTGTCTGGTAACGAATGAAAGTACCAGGGACTTGTCCAGCTGTACAGTCTCTGACGGTGCCAGGTCATCTGCTAAAAGTATCGAAGGCTCAGTCGCCGTAAATCCCGTGGCTCCTGCTCCGCTCAGGATCCCAACGACTCTGTTTGAGATGTCCTTTACATCCGCAGCTCTTCCGCGCATGTAATCATCGTCCATATTTGCGAACATCTCTGAAAAATTATCTCCGGTCGTAGCGACTGCGAACTCAGCGTTTACATTCTGGGTACGGATGATATTCTCTACTGACTCCTGATAATCGAGGTCATCGAGCATCATCTGATGTACTTCAAAAACTGCGGCGTTTGCCTCTCCGACTTCCTTTAATGCCTTGTCGTGAAGCTGTGCGAGCTGCTCTTTTGCCTTTTCAGACGCGTCATGGTATCTCTTTACTTCAGCCTCTACATCATCTACCCTCTCACGCTTTACGACAGATTCCTTTTTATGATAGATGGTCACCTTTCCGATGGCGATACCGCCAAAGACCGGCTTACCACTATATTCTTTCTGCACTTTTTACCTCCAACAAACGAAAAAAGGGGCAGTCCTCTTTTTCCAGACGAAAAACAGAACCGTCCCTGGTCTCAATTATAGATTCTCTTTAAGGAACTTCTCGAGGCCTGCTGCTGCCTCGTCCTCTTTATCCCCGTCACAGGTAACTGTGATCTCCATGCCCTGCTTTACGCCAAGGCTCATAACACCGAGGATCCTCTTAGCGTCTACTTCCTTGCCGTCCTTTGAAATGGTGACCTTGCATGGGAAACCTGCTGCTTCCTTTACAAAAAGTCCTGCCGGTCTGGCGTGGATACCCTGTGGATCTGTGATAGTATACTTAAATTCCTTCATGTTTTTCCTCCTTTATGAACCAAAGGCGGACCGCCTCGCGGTCCCCCCGATAATAATTCAATTATATCAGAAAATCAGTCCTGCGCAACATCTTTTCTGAGAATACCCAGCATAAATGCGGTTACGAGGGAACCGATCAGCCATGCCAGGAGATACAGTGGCCAGTGACCTACTGTAGCGAAGACGAAGATGCCGCCGTGAGGAGCCATCAGTGTGCATCCGAAAAGTGCTGACAGAAGTCCGGCAACTGCTGAACCGCAGAAAGTAGCCGGGATAACGTGAGCCGGATCAGAAGCTGCGAATGGGATGGCAGCCTCTGTGATGAAGCTGGCGCCCATTACGATATTTGAAATGAAGCCCTCTTTCTCGGTCTCGTTGAATTTTTTCGGGAAGAGCTTTGTAGCGATAGCGATTCCCACAGGAGGGCACATACCGCCGATCATCACGGCGCCCATTGCTATGTAGCAGAGCTGTACCTTCGGATCGGAATTCGAAGCGCCCTTGTTTAAATACTCAGCTGCGTTTGTCAGCATGAACGTACCGAATACGTAAGCTGCCTTGTTTATCGGACCGCCCATATCTATAGCCATCATGCCTGCGAGCAGGAGGCCTAAGAGCCATACAAGGCCTGAGTTGCCGAGTGCTGTAAGCATAACCGAAAGTCCGGTGTTGATCAGTCCGATGATCGGGTTGAAGATAAAGCACATGATCACCATGACAAGGAACATGCCGACTACAGGATAGATGAGCATCGATCTGATACCCTGGATAGACTTAGGAAGCTTCTCAGTGGCACGCTCGAGCCAGAGAACTATGTATCCTGCGAGGAAACCTACTGCGATACCTCCGAGGAATCCTGAAACTGTATTACCGCTCTGCTGGAAAGCGAAGCTGTCGATGAACTTCTGGAATCCGCCCATCTGCTTAGGCCAGATATCTGCAAAGTTCGCAGCGATAGCATTACCGTTTGCTGCTAAGAGTCCGCCGAGGAAACCTACTGCAAGTCCCGGTTTATCAGCGATAGAGTAAGCGATGAATCCGGCAAGTACAGGAACCATGAGCCCCATGGCCAGTCCGCCTACGTACTTGAAAAGTGCTGAGAGCGGAACCATCGAGCCGAAATTCGATCCGCCTGTCGTACCGTATCCGAGGATCGTATCAATAAGGAAAGCGATGGCTGTCAGGATTCCTCCGCCGATTACGAACGGAAGCATTGCTGAAACTCCGGCCATAAGGCTGGTGTAGATCTTATGGCCTACGCTGTCATTTCCGTCATTGGACGATGACTTCTGTGCGCCAGTCTCTGAGTGATAGATAGGAGCGTCTCCTTTTTCTGCCTTTGATACGAGTTCTTCCGGCTTGTGGATACCATCTGCTACTCTCGCCTGTATAAGCGGCTTTCCGTCAAATCTGTCGATAGGAACCTTTGCATCGGCTGCAACCACTATTCCCTTTGCGTTCTTTATCTCTTCGTCGGTCAGAAGGTTCTTAGTTCCGCCTGAGCCTCTGGTCTCGACCTTTACCTTGATGCCGAGCTTAGCACCGGCTTTCTCGATAGCCTCTGCAGCCATATAAGTGTGAGCCACACCATTCGGACAGCTTGTAACTGCGAGTACCTCATATCCTGTCTCCGTCTTTGCTGCTTCTGCCTTCTGCGCATCAGCCTCGACCTTTCCGCTCTCTGCCTTATCGATGATAGAGAGAAACTCGTCTTTTGACTTCGCGTTTTCGAGGTTCGTTACAAAGTCCGGATCCATCAGAAGCTCTGACAGTCTGGCGAGAACCTCAAGATGTACGTTATCCTCGGTATTCGGTGCTGCTATAAGAAAAATGATATGCACCGGCGCTCCGTCGAGAGCATCGTACTCTACTCCGTCCGGCAGTACCATAGCTGCAAGTCCCGGCTTTGCGACTGCATCTGACTTGCAGTGAGGAATGGCGATCCCGTCCCCGATTCCTGTCGTGGACTCTTCTTCTCTGGCGAATACGCCCTTTTCATAAGCTGCGCGGTCTTTGATGTTCCCCTGCTTTACCATCAGGTCGACCATCTGCTTTATCACATCTGACTTGTCAGATGCTTTTCCATTCAGTTCGATACTCTCCTTTGAAAGTAAATCCTTTACCCTCATAAGATGTCTCCTTTTCCCAGTTGATCAAGTAAACCTTTTACTTCGTCCTTTGTGGCCAGGTAGTCCGAGAATGCCGAAGCGCTTCCGGTACAAAGCCCCATGTAGAACGCCTTTTCATAATCTCCGCCATTTATGTATCCCTGTAAAAATCCCGCAACCATCGAATCGCCTGCGCCGACAGAATTTTTTACTTTGCCTTTAGGAGGCATCGAAGAGATCACATCTCCGTTCTCCGATACCAGAAGTGCTCCCTCGCCTGCCATCGAAACGAGCACATTCACAGCGCCCATCTCCTGCATCTTCTTCGCATAAGGAACGACATCATCCTTAGTCTTCAGCTCGACTCCGAAAATCTCACCGAGCTCGTGATTGTTCGGCTTCACGAGGAACGGATGATACGGAAGCACGTCCTTTAGCAGGTCTCTCGTCGCATCTACTACGATGTGCACGCCTCTGCCATCGAGGAATTTCATGATGTCCATGTACATCGTCTCTGGCATGACTGCCGGGATGGAACCTGCAAGTACCAGGTAATCGCCCGCCTTTAGAGTATCGAGCTTCTGATAAAGAGTGTCGATATTCTCCTTTGAGATGGCAGGGCCCATACCGTTTATCTCGGATTCTTCGTTACTGCGGATCTTTACATTTATCCTCGAAATACCATCGGAAACCTCGATAAAATCCGTGTCGACTCCTTTTTCTGCCATGAGTCCCTTAATGGCCTTTCCCGTGAAGCCGGCCATGAAACCGACTGCTGTCGAATCAGTTCCGAGATTCTTCAGGACCATCGATACATTCAGTCCCTTTCCTCCCGGAAGCAGCAGTTCTTTCGAAGTCCTGTTCACGAGTCCCAGTCTGAAGTCATCCACACTGACTATGTAGTCGAGCGATGGATTAAACGTGACTGTCATGATCATCTGTCAGCTACCTCCTTTATGTTCTTAAGTCCTTTAAATCCGCGCTTCGTGATAACGTCGGTGATCACCGTAGCGCTGTCGAAATCACCGAAGCTGATCGCGGATATAGTTCCAAACTTTGAATCATCAGCGAGCACATATCTGTCTTTACATGATAAAAATGCCCGCTGCTTCACCATCGCTTCCTTAAGCTCCGGTGTCGTGAAGCCTTCCTCTTTCGTGATGCCGTTTGCTCCGAAAAATCCCTTCGTGAAGTTATACTTCTTCAGGGAATATAGGGCTTCCTCTCCGACTATGGCCTCTGTCATCCGCTTGAACTCACCACCCAGGATGTACACCTGAAATCCTTCAGATGCAAGCACCATCGCATGATTCACTGCATTTGTGACAAAGGTGGCATCATGCTCCGTGATATACGGGAGCATCTTCTCCGTAGTGGTCCCTGCATCTATATATACAAAATCACCCGGTTCGATGAGCGATGCCGCATAGCTTCCTATAGTCGCTTTTTCTTTCTGCTTCTGGCCCTTTCTCTTTGAGACTTCATCGTCTCTGGTCATCAGGCCGCCTGTCTTTGATATAGCGCCGCCCCTGACTCTCGTGATCCTGCCTTCACTGTCCAGCTCGTCCAGGTCACGTCTTATAGTCGATTCGCTGGCACCGAGGAGTTTCATCAGTTCCGTAACTGTAACAGATCCATTCGAATCCACCGCGGATATGATACGCGCAAACCTTTCCTCTGTCAGCATTCAGCTGCCTCCACTTTCCTATAAAACAAGTGCGGGATTTCCGGATTCCCGTCACAATCATTCATAATCATTCAGGACAATTCAAATAATACCACCACAATCATCATTTTTCAATCAAAATCCGCCAGAAATAGTTCACAAAAACAAAGGTCCGGATTTGTGCATTTTGCACAAATCCGGACCCTGTAATGATCTGTTCCTGTTTTTATCTGGCGTTACGGATGAATTCCATGACGAGTTTTTCGAATTTTTCTTTGACCTGATCGGCTGTAGCCTTGACTTCCTCGTGATTTAAAGGCTGGTTAAGAATGCCTGCTGCCATATTCGTGATGCAGGAGATACCCGCTACCCGAAGCCCCATGTGGTTTGCGGCTATAGCTTCGACCACAGTACTCATGCCTGCTGCGTCGGCTCCTAGATTTCTCAGCATTCTTATCTCTGCCGGTGTCTCGTAGCTCGGACCTGACAGCTGCACGTAGACACCTCTCTGAAGGTCTACTCCAGTCACCCTGGCCGCTTCCTTTATCTGATCCTGCAGCTGTTTGTCATAGACCGACGACATATCCGGGAACCTGGTTCCCAGCTCATCGGCATTCTGACCGATCAGCGGATTCGGTACAAATACTGATATGTGATCCTTGATCAGCATCAGGTCTCCCGGGTTAAAGTCTATATTTATCCCGCCTGCAGCGTTCGTAAGCAGGATAATCTTCGCTCCGAGCAGTCCCATTATGCGCACCGGTGTCACGACTTCCATCATCCGGTATCCTTCATAATAGTGAACTCTTCCACTCATCACGACTACCTTTCTGCCGGAAAGCATTCCAAATATGAATTTTCCGTCATGTCCGGAAACTGTCGATACCGGGAATCCTTCTATATCCTTATAGGAAATCTCGCAGACTTTTTCTATTTTTTCAGAAAGTCCGCCAAGCCCACTTCCGAGCGTGATACCGATCTCCGGAACAAAGTCCGTTACTTTTCTTATGCTTTCAAGTGACTTCTGTAATTTTTCATAGATTTCTGACATGCCTGTCTCCTCCTGTATTTTCTCAAATGATCAGGTGCCTGAAATGAATTCGTTCAGGTATTCCCTTATCTTTCTGTACTGCTGGCGGTTGATCCGGAAAACGCTCCTGCTGTGATCAAAAAATCCCTCTTCGTCGAGCGTCTGCACCGCGCGGTTTACCGTTCTTACCGAAAGTCCCGAAAACTCAGCCAGCTGCTGCCTGGTGAAATTCAGTCTGCAGTTTCCCTTCTCATCTGCCCTGTCCTCGTACTCGAGCGCCAGCATCATAAGCAGTGAATCCTTACCCGAAAGGAACCGGAAAACCCTGTCACGTCTGGCTTCTCTGAGCAGATACTCGCAGGTGTCTTTTGTCAGCATTTTCAGCGCGTGCGAATCCTTCTCCGTCCAGCGCTCATAGGCGCTCCTCTCCATGATCAGAAAAGAGCAGTCAGTTTCAGTCTCGAGTGTCGCCGCGTAGAGGTCATAGCCCAACAGACTTTCCATCGTCCCAAACGACTCAAAAGCCGAATACCCGGTGAACTTATAGCTGGTCCCCAGGACTCTGTGCTCGAGTGCCGATGCCTCGCCCTTTATCAGGAAAAATACCCGGTCCGCGGGTTCATTTTCCCTGACAAAATAGGTCTTCTCCGGGATTTCCTTTATCTCTATCTCATTAAAAACTGACAGCGGAGCGTTCTTAAAAAGCTCATTCAGCACATCCTGAACCGCCACTGGCATATCGTTTGTGTATTTTACTATGGAGTTAAATGCAGCGTGTTCGATCATAAAAATGCTTCAAGCTCTTTTAATATATTTTCTTTGGTCTCAGTATCCGCAAATGATGCGTTTACGGCATTTTTTTCGAGAGCGACAAGCTCCTTATCTGACAGCTCCGCTATGCGCGCCGAACGTACCAGTTCGTCCGTAAGTGTCGTGTCTGAAACTGTCCTGTTGTCCGTATTTATCGTGACCATAAGTCCGGCATCGATAAACTCCCTAAGGGGATAGGTGCCATGGACTGCCTTTGTCTGGTAATTGCTCGTCGGGCAGATCTCTACCGGAATGCCTTTTTCCTTAAGCTCCTGCTGAAGGTCCGCCTGTCCTTTCATCGCCACTCCGTGTCCTATGCGCTTTGCACCGAACGATACCGCAGCCCTTACACTATCCGGTCCGTCAGCCTCGCCAGCATGGATTATGAAAGGTATCTCTCTCTTCACCGCCTCTTTAAAAAGTGCTTCAAATCCGGCTGTCGGATACAGCGCCTCGGCTCCTGCGAGGTCAAGGCAGCAGACTCCTTTTCCCAGATATTTTTCTACGAGGGAAAGAGTCTCCAGGTTCTGCTCCAGATCGAACTGTCTCATGGCACAGAGGATGACCTTCCCCTTTATGCCGTACTGTTCCTCGCCTTCACGAAGTCCTTCGATTGAAGCCTTTACTGCCTCTTCCGGCGTCATCTGCTCATTTGAAAGGCAGATCGGATCAAAGCGGATCTCCATGTAGCGGACATTCTCCTCAGCTCCCTGGCGCAGCACATCGACAGTGCCTTCACGCACCGCATCAGGAGTCGAGAGGATCTTTATCGGGAGATCGAATTTTTCTAAGTATTCGTTCAGACTGGTGCAGTCGATTGAAACTGAGAGCTCTTTGAAATCCACCTTGCGTCCGAGACGGCTGCTGATAAATTCCGGCGAAAGTGAACCGTCCAGATGACAATGTAATTCTGCTTTCGGTAGTGACTTTATCTGTGCTCTCTCCATCGTTATGCTCCTATTATCTTAAGTGTGGCCGAAGTACCGAGTCTTGATGCTCCGGCATCTACCATCGACTGAGCTTCAGCTTCGGAATGGATTCCGCCGCTCGCCTTTACTCCGAGTCTGTCTCCAACTGTCTTTCTCATCAGTGCTACATCCTCAGCCTTTGCTCCGCCTGTAGAAAATCCTGTAGATGTCTTTACAAAGTCAGCTCCTGCCTTCTCTGAAATCTCGCAGGCCTTTACCTTCTCGTCGTCTGTCAGAAGACAGCACTCGATGATGACCTTCAGGATCTTACCCGGGCAGGCATCTCTTACAGCCTTTATATCAGCTTCTACTACGTCGTACTTTTTGTCCTTCAACGCAGCGACATTTATCACCATATCGATCTCGTCTGCACCGTCTTCTACAGCGCACTTCGTCTCAAAAGCCTTTGCCTTAGTGCTCATCTGTCCAAGAGGGAACCCGACTACAGTAGTAGTATGAATTCCAGTCCCCTTCAACGCCTCAGCTACATACTTCGTATAGTACGAATTGCAGCATACAGACATGAAGTCGTACTTCTTAGCTTCCTCTATGATCTTATCCATCTGCGCCTGCGTAGCATCCGCAGCCAGTAATGTGTGGTCAAAAAATTTATGGTCTAACATTTCATTCTTTCCTTTCTATAATTCAGTGGCGCGGTTCCAGGCTTCAATGCCCGCGTGGTGGCATGCGCGCATCCTGTAGTGCCGCGCCCTCGTAACTAAAAATTTATTTCGACTTGATATACGGCTTACCGTTGGCTGCCGGTACACGCCCGCTACCCACGAAGAGGATAAGGACGAGGATCGTAACCACGTAAGGGATCATCGACAGGATATTCGGTGAAACACTCGAACCCATAGCCGAAAGCACTGACTTCAGGCCGTTGCAGAGACCGAAGAGCAGGCATCCAAGGAAGGCGCCCTGCGGAGTGAACTTACCGAAGATAACGGCAGCGATGGCGATGAAGCCCTGACCTACGATAACAGTAGGACGGAACTGCGATACAGTAGCGAGAGTAACGAATGCACCGCCAAGTCCTGCCAGGAATCCCGAAAGCAGAACGCAGGCATATCTTACTTTGAATACATTGATACCGAGAGTCTCGCAGGCTTCCGGATGCTCACCGGCAGCACGGAGTCTCATGCCGAATCTGGTCTTGTAGAATACGAACCAGATCACAGCTACGAGAATGAAACTCAGCCATACAGCTGAGTACGTACCGAGTACGTTGTAGCCGAACGATCCTGACTTGAATACACCGTTGAACAGCTTCGGCAGCTTGTACTCAGTCGGAAGTGACGGAGTATCTGATGAGTTATCGAACATCGACTTACAAAGGAAAAGCGCAAGTCCAGGTCCGATGAAGTTAATAGCTGTACCGGCGATGGTCTGATCGGCTCCGCAGGTCACGCAGGCAAATGCGTGAAGCAGTCCGAATATCATCCCGGCTATTCCGCCGAGCAGAAAACCAACCCATCCGTTATGCGTGTAGTAAGCACTGACAGCGCCTACATAAGCGCCGATGGTCATCATACCCTCGATGCCGATATTTACGACACCGCTTTTTTCTGAAAAAACTGATCCTAGTGCTGCAAGAAGAAGCGGCGGTGTGGAGATCAGCATACCGTTAAGAATAAGTCCGAAGACATTTACAAATCCGTTCATTTCTCAGGCCTCCTTTGCAGCTGTAAGCTCTTTTGCCTTGTCGAGTTTCTTCTGCTGTACACCTTTGATGATCCTCTTCAGCAGAAGTGAGATAGCGATGAAGAAGATGATCGTACCCATGATGATATTTACGATCTCCTTCGGGGCGTTTACAAGCGTCAGCTTGTTTCCGCCGTACTTCATGGCTCCATAGAAGAGTCCTGAAAAAATGCATCCGATCGGGTTTGTTCCACCGATAAGTGCTACCGTGATACCGTCAAATCCAAAGCTCTCCTGACCAGAGAACTGTGAGATACGTCCGGCCATTCCGAGAGTCTGGATAGCACCGCCGATACCGGCAAGCATTCCTGAAAGCGCCATGCTGACCATGAAGATCTTCGATGATGAGATACCGCCGTACTCAGATGCAGTCTTTGAAAGTCCGACAGCACGGAGCTGATATCCGAAGGTCGTTTTCTTTATTACAAACCATAGGACTATAGCTGCGATCGTAGCTATGAAAAATCCTGAGTTTACCTTCGGGCAGCCAGTTGCCGGGATAAGTCCCTGGATGACTGTGCTGGCAGAATCCTTGATATTCCTGGTGGCCTCTATCGATTTTGCCTTAACGCCGCTGTGCATTACGACGTAGTTTGACAGATAGTATGCGATCCAGTTGAACATGATGTATGAGAGGACTTCGTTGATGCCTCTCTTTATCTTCATGAGTCCTACGATAGCTCCCCAGGCTGCGCCTGCAGCGGCTGCGGCTATAAAGCAGACTATAGCGTGGATCACCGGAGGCATGTTCCCAAAGATACCGACTAGAACTGCGGCGAGGGAGCCGACTACGAACTGTCCCTCAGCACCGATATTGAACACACCGGTCTTAAATGAGAATGCTACCGAAAGACCAGTCATGATGTACGGAGCCGCATATACGAAGCTGTACACGATGTACTTCGGCTGTGAGAACACTCCCTGAAAAAGTGTGCTGTAGGTGAGTCCCGGGTCAATGCCGGCTGACACCAGGAGAATGGCTCCCACTAAAAATCCTACGACGATGGCGATGATCACATAGATGAAGTTACCATCCCAGATACTCGTTTTACTTTTCATCTATTTTTCCTCCTGCCATCATGATACCGAGCTGCTTCTCATCAGCTTCGGAGCCTTTTACGCTTCCTTCTATTTTTCCATCAAAGATGACGTCTATCCTGTCTGAGAGTGACATGATCTCGTCGAGCTCGAACGATACGAGAAGAACTGCACGTCCCTTGTTCCTCTGCTCTACCAGATACTTGTGTACGAATTCGATGGCCCCGACATCCAGACCTCTGGTCGGGTTCATAGCGATCAGAAGCTCCTTGTCGTTCGTCACCTCACGGGCGATGATGACCTTCTGCTGGTTTCCTCCTGACAGCTGTCTTGCCAGACGGTTTTCACAGCCTCTCGGTCTGATATCGAATTTATCGATCAGCTGGTTAGTGAATTTCGAAATGGCTGAGCGGTTCAGAATCCCATGCTTTGAAAACTGAGGCTTGTCGTAATTCTGCAGGATCATATTTTCAGCGACAGTGAAATCCATTACGAGTCCGTGCTTCTGTCTGTCCTCCGGGATAGATGAAACTCCGTCATCGAAGATTTCCTTTGGCTTTTTGTTAAAAATGTCTTTGCCTTCTACCGTGATCTTGCCTGACTCTGCTTTCATAAGTCCGGTAAGTATCTCGACAAGCTCTGACTGTCCATTTCCGTCAACGCCGGCAAGTCCTACGATCTCACCCTTGTGTACTTTCAGGTTCAGACCGTTTAAGATGTCAACACCACGATAGTCCTTTGCATGGAGGTTTTCTACATCGAGAACCACCTCTCCAGGAGCCTGCTCCTTTTTATCTACTTTGAACTCTACGTTCCTTCCGACCATCATTTCGGCGAGTCTGTTCTCGTCTACCTGGTCTACCTCGACTGTGTCGATGTATTTACCCTGTCTTATGATGGTGCAGAAATCTGCGGCCTCAGTGATCTCCTTCAGCTTATGTGTGATCAGGATGACACTCTTGCCATCCTTTGTCAGGTTCTTTATAATCTCCATAAGCTCGGTGATCTCCTGAGGAGTCAGCGATGATGTAGGCTCATCCAGGATCAGATGTCTGGCGCCTCTGTAGAGCACCTTCAGGATCTCTACACGCTGCTGCATTCCTACAGAGATGTCCTCGACCTTTGCGTCAGGATCGACCTTCAGTCCGTATCTCTCGGACAGTTCCATGATCTTTTCCCTGGCGCTTGCCTTATCGACCACGAGACCTTTTCTCGGCTCCGAACCGAGGATGATATTCTCTGTGACCGTGAACGGCTGTATCAGCATGAAGTGCTGGTGCACCATTCCTATACCAAGCTTTATGGCTTCTTCAGGCCCGTTTATTTTTACAGGCTTTCCATCGATCTCAATGGATCCCTCGTTCGGCTGATATATGCCGTAAAGCACGTTCATCAGCGTACTCTTGCCTGCTCCGTTTTCTCCGAGGATGGCATGTACCTCCCCTTTGTGGACGGTCAGGTTGATGTGGTCGTTCGCCGTGAAATTACCAAATCGTTTCACGATGCCTTTCATCCGGATGGCTTCAACGCTCATATCCGCATTACTGTCTTTTTTCACCGCATTTACCTCTCTGCTAGACTAATACAACAGTTTTTACTCCGATACTCTCCGCTAGTTCTTTTAATCTATTCATGTAATCCTTTTTCGGGGGATTCATTTCCACTGCATACTTTTCACGCACACCCATCGGCCGATAGGTGATGATCTTGTACCGGACTTCAGGATAGTCCTTTATGTGCTTTGACACTTCACTGATAGTTTTTTCCACATCGAAAAGTCCCGGTACTACTACCGTCCTGACTTCATAGAGCTTGTGCTTTTCGGCCAGGAAATCGAGGTTCTTAAGCACCATCTCATTTGAAAAATCCACGACCTTATGATGGTCTTCCGCTGTCCAGCTCTTCACGTCAAGCATTACACCATCGCAGACATCCAGGAGTTCTTCATCCTTTGAAAAATCGTAGCTTCCGTTTGAGTCGATCAGCGCTCCTAGTCCGATTTCTTTACACAGCTTAAACAGCTCCCGTAAAAAATCCGGATAAAAAGTGCACTCGCCTCCGGAAGTCGTTATCCCTCTGATGTAAGGCACCTGCTTTTTCACCTCTTCGAATACTTCCTGCGGAGTCATCCATCTGATACGCGGAGAAGCGTCGTGAGTGCAGGTCTTTATGCATGTGTCGCATGCGACGCACTTAGTATAGTCGAAGGTCACTTTTCCATCGACCATCGAAAGCGCGTGGACCGGACATTTCGGAACGCAGTCTCCACAGTTAATGCAGAGCTTCCTGGTCTCGGGGTTGTGACAGTAGCGGCAGTTGAAGTTGCACCCCTGAAGAAAGACCGATGTCCTGTTCCCCGGTCCATCGACCGATGAGAACGGGATGATCTTATTCACCGGGTATCTCTCCAACTTATCTCACTTTCCTTTCAAGTATATGTCCGTTATGCTTTGCTCCCATACCGAGTGCCGTGGTATCCTGCATGACGTTCTCGCCGTTTTCGAGCTTTTCTATCTCTGACTTCTTTACCAGGTAACCTGTGATCCTTATGACATCCGAATCAGATGCGTAGAATGACAGGTATCTGATGCCGTCCTTGAAGGCTCCCTTTATGATGTCGAGCAGGTACTCGTGGTTCTTGTGGACTGTCATGTCTATCGGGAAGATGTCGCCTGTTCCCGATGGGAAGTAATGATGGAATCTCTCGAGCACCTTCAGATGGTCGATCATCTCATCCGGCTCTTCGCCGATAGGAATTCTGGTTCCAGGTGTTACGTTCTTATCAGATGCAAGTCCGACCTGGGCGTGCAGCAGATAGTGTCCGCCGGTCGCCTCACAGTACGGAGCTTTGTGATTATTATTGAAGTCATTGATGATGTCCATGATCTCGACTCCGAGGTCATCGGCTTCCTTCGAATGTCCGAAGCGGAGTCCGGTCTTTCCTTCTTTTTCAAGGAGGATATTCACCGCGTCTGCAAGCCCTACAAGTCCATACATGGCTGTGAACTTATCCCTGTGGATCAGGCCTTCCTTTGCCAGGAAGTTATTCTCGAAAAATCCGCTCTCCTCTACTATAAACTTCACCCTGGCATCCATGTAGCGTGCCTGGATGTCCATTACATAAGGGAGGACATTTTTCTCGAAGTCCTCGATATTTTTCGCTCTCTTTGCGATATTACCGAGGATCAGTCTGACGAGGGTGTAGGAACCGCCGCCGTACTTAAGTCCGTTGTAGCAGCTGGCTACTACATAGTCCTCGCCCAGTTCTGAAACGAACATCTTATGGTTTGCGAATGACGGCTTTGCGGCCTTCAGTGTCGTCTCTATGCCCTGGATAGCGTAATCATCAGGAGTGATATCCGGATCGTACTTCATAGTCACGTTCGGTACTGTATCGCAGGTCTCGGCTATAGCCTTCATGATGATACGTCCGGCTCTCGTGTCCTCCGGTCCGATATTCGCGTGAGAAAATGAGTCGAGGATCGTCCTGTCCATGTGGATCAGGAACATCTTCGATAGTTTCAGTGCGGTCTCATCATCCACGTCTTTCATATAAGGGTCGAGAAGCTTATCAAGTGCTCCGACATATACCGGATAATTCGTAACCGACGGTACATTTTTATAAAGGATAAGCAGATTATTCATCGCTTCGAGAAGGTCGTGCGCAGGTCCAAGTCTTAAGAACTTGCTTCCCTCCTTTAAGAACTTCTCATAATCCGGTACTATGTATCTCGGTCTCAGTGGCGCATGTCCCTCGCTCAGGTCACAGATGCACTGTGTCTCTATCGGGGCATTTAATAACTCATCGAGTCCTTCAGGCAGGTCTAATACTTCAAGAAGTGAGTCTGCCAGATTTGCCATCGTAGCCACCTTCTGCTCATGTGTCAGTGTCGGGCTCTTGACCGTATCAAGCATCTCTTCCCTTGTCTTGTTTACCCTTTCCATGCTTATATCTCTCATGGCAACAACCTCCTGTGTCTAAAAAAGAGGCGCTGCGCAGGCAGCGCCCCCGGATAACTTTATTACTTGATAGTATAGATTCCCTTGCCGTAAGCCTTTTCGAACTCATCTCTGGTCTTAGGTACTGTGATCTTTCCATCGATGATCTGCTGCTTTACATCCTGAACTTTCTTTAATACGTCCGGATCTAAGTTATCAGTAGTAGGAGCAATATCTACACCGCCGTCCTTAAGGCTGAATGTCTCAACTCCACCCTTTACCTTGCCGTCCTTTGTGTCCTTGGCAACTGCGTAAACAGCGTTATCAACTCTCTTCATAGCTGATGTAAGGATGGTCTTCGGAGCGATAGAACTCTGGTCAGAGTCAACACCGATAGCCCAGATACCTGCTTCCTTACATGCATCGATAACACCAAGTCCTGTGCCGCCTGCTGCCTGGAAAATGATGTCTGCGCCGCCAGTGATCATGGCGTTTGCTGCCGACTTTCCGGCTGCCGTATCCGCGAAGCTGTTAGCGTTTGCCATCTGGATCTTTATGTCCTTTCCAGCTTCTTTTCCGGCATCAAGAACACCTGCGCAGTAACCGAATCCGAACTCGTTCATCATGTCTGTAGACTGTCCGAGTACGAAACCTACGTTATTAGTCTTAGTAGTAAGTCCTGCTGCGTAACCTACGAGGTATGAAGACTGTCCTGCCTCGAACATAAGTGAGGTGACATTATCCATATCTGCGAGTGATGAATCATCTACGATAGCGAACTTCTGATCCGGATTTGCTTCTGCCTCAGTCTTAAGGGCATCTGCAAGTGCATATCCGATACAGATGATCATGTCATATCCGCCGTCGATGAATGTCTCGATGTTCGGCTGATAGTCAGCGTCTGTCTTTGACTCAAGGTACTTTGCCTCGATACCGAAGTCCTTCTGTGCCTTCTGAAGTCCTTCCCATGCTGACTGGTTGAATGAACCGTCGTTTACACCGCCGACATCTGTAACGATACCGACCTTAATGGTCTTTCCCGAGCTGGCTGAACCTGATGCTGAGCTGCCGCCCTTTGATGCTGATCCTGATCCGCAGGCTGCAAGTGACAGGGTCATGACTCCTGCAAGTACAAGTGCTGCAATTCTCTTTAGTTTCATCTGACAATTCCTCCTTATTCTAGTTTGTCAGTCTGTGGCAGAGTTTTTCTCTGCCTGTATCATGAGCCTTATAGCTTCAACAGCTGTACGGATGGCTCCCTCCGTATCATGCACCTGTGTGTTTGAAAGACCCTTGGCGGCTCTTTCCTGGTTCGCTATCGCAAGGAAACACGAACCGCATCTGACTCCTCTGGCGGCTGCCACTGTAAAAAGTGCTGCCGACTCCATCTCTGAAGCAAGTGTCCCGAGCTTCAGCCAGGCGTCCCACTTGTTCTTCAGCTCATATCCGACCGGCATTTTCTCCGGCTCATGCTGTCCGTAGAACGCGTCCTTGCACTCGACTACTCCGAGATGATATGTCTCCTTCAGATTCTCCGCTGCTTTTTTCAATGCGTAAGTCACATCAAAATCAGCCACAGCCGGGAATTCTATCGGAGCATACTCCTTGCTCGTTCCTTCCATCCTGATGGCTCCGGTCGCGATGACTAAGTCACCGCCCTTGACGTCGAGCTGCATCCCGCCGCAGGTACCCACTCTTATAAAAGTGTCCGCACCGCAGTGTACGAGCTCTTCCATGGCTATGGATGCTGACGGTCCGCCGACTCCTGTAGAAGTCACGCTCACCATCTCTCCATCGAGGTATCCGGTGTACGTCGTGAACTCTCTGTTATCTGCCACGAAATGCGGATCATCGAAAAATGCTGCGATCTTCTTGCATCTCTTCGGATCACCCGGCAGGATAACGTACTTTCCGACCTCGCCTTTGCCTACGCCTATGTGGTACTCTTTTCCTGAGCCCTCTGTATAATCAACCATACACTTTTCCTTTCATCTACAAGTGCAAGGGTGGCACGAATGCTGCCCTGTATGATATAAATATACTTTCATATCAGGATTCTCAAAAGGACATTTGGCACATTCATTGTAATTCTAGCTAGTTTTCACAAATCTGTCAATGCTTTTTTGTGCACTTTGTATAAAGCATGTATAGTTTCCCAGATACAAGTTGTAGTGTCCCTGACCCGCTACCTGTCGGCAAGTCGTGCAGCGGTTCGTCGCGGCTACTTAACGGGATAGACTTGGGGGCCGCGAGCCCGAACGCGATGCGCGCATGCCGTCACGCGGGTCCTGTGACTGTGCAAAAAAGCAGCTCTGCAATCACGCAGAGCTGCTTTGATCAATCGTCATTTTTATTATCAGGGTCTGGAGATGGTGGGTAGTCGTCAGGGTAAAGGTCTTCATCCGGGATGATCTCGTCGACCGGAGTCTCGTCGTAGCCCTCCGGCAGGAATGGCGCAAGCGCGTGGCGGAACAGGTAAGCTGCTCCAAGTGCCGCGGCTCCGAACCATACCAGAAGCAGGAACGGTACACAGAAGAACGCCGTTCTCGCAGGAACGATCAGGAGGATAAGTGGCGACAGATAGCAGCAGGCTATCAGCAGAGACCACGGAAAACGCGCAATGCTTATAAGCAGGCCATTTTTTATGGTCTGGATGACAGTGTTGTCAAATATCGCCGTAAGTGTCAGCGAATACCAGGAAGTGAACGCCACTATAAGCACCAGCACGCCGAACACGATATAGGCGGCCATTTCAGCTCCGCCCTTCAGGTTCATCTGATGCCCGATGAGCCTGTAATCCACGTACAGGAGCGCGATAAAAACGAGCTGTATCAGCCAGATCAGCGTGCCCTTTTTGAAATTCACTTTGAACGCGTGAAAAAATGCCTTCGTAATTCCAGTTCCTTCACGGTTCTTTGTCATTCGCCAGGCGACGTCCATCATCGCCGTAAAGGAAGCCCCTATCGTAAAAACAGGGATCGAGCATACGATAAACCAGACATTTATCAGTGCTATGTTTGCGAGTTTTGTAAGGCTCGATGATACCGGACCTTCCGGGTCGAGATTTAAGCCAATAGCCATCCTGGGTCCTCCATACTAAAAAGTTGAAAAAGGGGTCTGTCACCTTTTTCAACCTACTGAGTCACGTTCTACCAGATGTGCAGGGTAGATAAGCTGTTTCGTTTTCTTTGCCCCGTTTATCGATTTTTTAAGGAGCTCGACAGAGGATTTCACGAGCTGTTCCCTTGGCTGTACGACGCTCGTAAGCGACGGAGTCATGAATTTTCCGAGGCTTATTCCATCGAATCCGAGAACTGAAAGGTCTTCCGGTATCCTGAGTCCCGCTTCCGAGATAGCCTTATAAGCACCGAATGCCGTCATATCCGAGATACAGTAGAGCGCCGTAAAATCAGTCCTCTGCAGCAGCTCCTTAGTGACTGCGTATCCGTTCTCAGGCGTGAACTCTGTGATGTCTGTCATCATGTAGCCGATCAGTTCTTCATCTATCGGAATGCCGGCCTCCGTCAGAGCCTTCTTGTATCCAGAAAGACGCTGTCCGCCGACCGCCAGGTCGTCCTTATGTCCTGTTACGATGGCTATACGCCTGTGACCTTTTCCGATCAGGTACTTCACCGCGTTATAGCTCTCGGCTTCATCATCGATAGCGACGCTGTTCACCTTCGGAACCGGCGAATCCATGCTGTGCGCCACTGTGCAGAGCACATACGGAACACTCAGCTGCTCGAGTTCCTGCTCAGGATTTTCCATCCGGCCTCCGAGGATTATCGCGCCTTTGAGCCTTTTTTCCTTTGCCAGCTCTACAGCTGCCTTCGCTATACTCGTATGCTCGTCGACTGAATGGAGCCAGAAATCAAACCCTGCCTTCAGCAGTTCATCCTGGAACTGGTCAAACATCGACTGGAAAAATATATTATCGATGCCTCGAACCAGGAGCGCTATAGTATTCGATTCGCTGATACGGATATTCCTTGCGGCGTTATTCGGCACATAGTGGAATTTCCTGACGACTTCAAGCACCCGTGCTTTTGTTTCCTCACTGATACCGTCGTCATCATTTATCGCACGTGAAACTGTGCTTACTCCAACCCCGCAATATTTTGCTATATCCTTTATAGTAAGCTGTTTCGTCATACGAGCCTCCTGCTTCAGTCAGTGAAAGATCACCGGCCGTAGATTTTAGTTTTCTTTTCGATGTCGTTCGCCAGGCGCTTCGTGAGCTCCTCTGCCGGACATCTCCACTGCCAGTTTCCACCGACTGTGGATGGAGTGTTGATACGGGCTGAGTTCGGAAGTCCCAGGTAGTCCCACATCGGGATGACACAGAGATCAGCGACTGAGCTTAAAGCTGCTCTTATAAATGGATCCACGATATCTGACTTCTTTGCATCCTTCGGAAGTCCCAGGTAGTTCTTTACATTTGAGAGTTCCTTCGGAGTAATGCTCGAAAGCCATCCTCTGAGAGTCTCGTTATCGTGGGTTCCAGTGTATACCACACAGTTCCTGTCATAGTTAAACGGCAGGTAGACATTATCTGCAGTCCCGGCACTTGACGAATCCCTGCTGTCAAAAGCGAACTCCAGAACCTTCATATTCGGGAAACCGGAATCTTTGACCAGTTCTTTGACAGAATCAGTCATGAATCCCAGATCCTCAGCTATGATCTGCACATCTCCCAGTGCTTCCTTTATCGCATTGAACAGCTTCATGCCCGGCCCCGGCTCCCAGTGTCCGTTTGCAGCGGTCTTATCGCCAGCCGGGATCGAGTAATACTCATCAAAGCCTCTGAAATGGTCGATCCTGATCACATCGTACAGCTCCGTGCATTTTTTGATGCGGCGGATCCACCAGTCAAAACCTGTCTTCTCATGGTAATCCCATCTGTAAAGAGGGTTGCCCCAGAGCTGTCCGTCAGCCGAAAACCCGTCAGGTGGGCATCCAGCCACTGCTACAGGTTTCTCTGAACCGTCCATCTGGAAAAGCCGCGGATCACACCACACATCCGAAGAGTCTGCTGATACATATATCGGGATATCTCCGATGATCTCAATGTCCTTGTCGTTCGCGTATTTTTTCAGGGCGCCCCACTGGGATGAGAATTCATACTGGATAAAGCTGTAAAACTCTATATCGTCAGTGTGTTCATCCGCAAATTCCTTCAGCGCCTGCTCATCTCTGAGTCTGTATTTTTCTTCCCAGCTGACGAAGCTCTCGCCGTCATGTGCGTCCTTTAACGCCATAAAAAGTGAATAGTCGTACAGCCAGTCAGATTCTTTTTCTTTGTACTCTTCGTACTCAGGATAATCAGTGTTAAAATTCCTGAAAGCCTTTCTCAGAAGAGCAAACCTTTCTTTATAGAGAAAGGCGTAATCTATTTTTTCATCAGGCGAAGTCCTGTACTCATGGAGATCAGTCCGTGTCAGCAGTCCTTCTTTCCGAAGCGTCTCCGGATCCAGGAAATACGGATTCCCGGCAAATGTCGAAAAGGACTGATACGGCGAATCACCATAACTCGTAGGGCCCAACGGGAGGATCTGCCAGTAAGACTGACCCGCGTCCGATAAAAAATCTATAAATCTGTATGCTTCCTTCGAGAAGCAGCCGATGCCATATGGTCCCGGCAGGGAAAACACAGGCATCAGGATACCAGCTTTTCTCATCATCCTTTAACAGCTCCTGCCACAACTCCACTTATGATATACTTCTGGCATATCACGTAGAAAATAATGATAGGGATGATAGAAAGTACGATCACAGCCATCATGGCGCCCCAGTCTACAGTTCCGTAACCACCCTTCAGGTACTGGATGGCGATAGGGATAGTCCTGTAATCAGAATCGAGTACGAGGAATGGAAGAAGGAAGTCGTTCCAGATCCACATAGACTCGAGTATCGCTACAGTGATATAGGTCGGCTTCATGATAGGAAGAACTATCCTGAAGAAAATGCCGCAGGCTCCGCATCCATCGATCATGGCAGCTTCCTCTATCTCTATAGGTATCGACTTCGCAAATCCTACGAACATAAAGGTCGCAAGACCTGCGCCGAATCCCAGATAGATGATGACAATACCGAGAGGCGATGTCAGATGCAGGTTCTGGGCTACATTTGACAGGGTGTACATGACCATCTGGAATGGGATGACCATTGAAAATGCGAACAGCGCATAGATGAAGTTCGCGCCCTTACTGTTGACTCTCGCGATATACCAGCCGCACATCGAAGTGCATACTATAATCAATATAACTGATAATACCGTGATCATCAAGGTATTTTCGAAAGCTGCGACAAAATTTATCTGTGAAGTACCTCTGACGTAGTTCTCTAGTCCTACAAAAGTAGCCTTTGTAGGAAGCTGGAACGGTGTCAGGTTGATAGCACTTTTCTCCTTAAATGAGTTCCATACCACAACGAGGATAGGCATTACGAAAAGTACAGCCAGGATCCCGAAACCTAAGGTCCATACCCAGCCATGCTTTACAGGCTTATCCTGCGGTTCGAAACTGATATTTTTTTTCTTATTCTTAGCCATTTTACATCTGCTCCTCTCCGCTTCTCGTGAAATGAAGCTGTGCGAATGCTATGATAGCCACGAGTATCGTGAATATAACAGCCTTTGCCTGTCCGACGCCCTGATAACCTACACGGCCATAGAAGGTATTGTAGATATTCAGCGCGAGCATCTCAGATTTCTTTCCCGGATTACCTGCTGTAAGAGCGAGGTTCTGATCGAAGAGTTTGAAGCCGTTCGTCAGTGTAAGGAAAGTACAGATGGTGATCGACGGGCGGAGGATAGGAATGATAACGCTCTTGAGTCTCTCCCATGAACCGGCGCCATCGATCATAGCTGACTCGATCAGATCCTGTGGAACTGACATGATACCGGCGATGTAGATGATCATCATATAACCTATCTGCTGCCAGTTCATCAGGATGATAAGTCCCCAGAAACCGTACCACTCATTTGTAGTAAGAGTGACTTTCCAGTGAACAAGCACACCATTCAGAATGATCTGCCAGATGTATCCGAGAACGATACCGCCGATCAGGTTCGGCATGAAAAAAATGGTACGGAACAGCCTGGTTCCATGGAATTTTTTACAGAGAGCCAGTGCTATAAGGAATGCGAGTACATTTATCGTGACGACACTTACGACCGTAAAAAGTGCCGTGTACCACAGAGAATGTCCGAAGTCGCCTTCCTTAAACATCGTCACATAGTTTTTAAAACCGACGAAGTGCAGATTATTTACGACTGTAAATTTATTAAAGGAGAGATACACTCCCCAGATGAACGGGACTATAAATCCGATGAAAAATGCAGCCACTGTAGGCAGCACGAACAACGGAAACGCCCTTCTTACTGTTCTTTTCATCTGTCTTGTCTCACTTTCTGATAAAAATAGGGCGGATGGCGTTTATACAGGCCATCCGCCCGGTCATGCGACCGAATTCTTAAAAAGGAGGTTAAACCCGGTCTACTTATGAAGAGAAATTGGTTACCTTAGTTTTCGTGGGCTGCCTTGTACTCTTTAGCCCAGCCATCTACGAATGCTGTCTTTACATCATCCCACTTGCCTGTGCCTGCTGCATAAGCTGTAAGGGCTGATCCAACGCCGTTCTTCCAGTTCTCTGAAGGGATGGTTGAGAAGTTCCATGATACAGGAGTCTTGCCATCTGCTACATACTGGTCAGCGATCTTTATAAGAGGGTTCTTTGACTCATAGTCACCTGTGAAGGTATCGAACGGAGTTACAAATCCCATCTTGTTAGCGATTGCGTCACGGCCTTCATCTGAAGTGATCATCCAGTTAAGGAAGTCATATGTGGCTTTCTTGTCATCTTCGCTGGCGTTGGTATTTACACACCAGTAGTTCTCAGAACCTGTGCAGAGACCCTGGTTCTCTTCGCCTTCAGCTCCGATGTAGATAGGAAGCATTCCGAGCTCATCCTCTGAAAGCTTTCCGTCACCTGTTACATCGCCTACAGCCCAGGTACCGTTCTGATAGAATACAGCCTTTCCTGAACCGAACTCAGCGTTTGCGTCATCGATAGTCTTTGATGAAAGGAGCTTCGGATCACAGGTAGAATCTGTGATGTAGAGATCCCAGATCTGCTTGTAGTTGTCGAGGTACTCACCCTTTATAGCGTCTGTAGAAGTCTCGTTCTCCTTCTTGTACTCATAGTAGATAGGAAGGTTAGCAAGATGTGTCTTGAATCTCCAGTCAGATGATGAATCCATACCAGCTGAAGTGAAAGCACCTTCAACTCCTAAGTCTTTCTTATGAGCCTGAATGTCATCAGCTACTTCCTTGAGTTTAGCGAAAGAGTTGATCTCGTCAGCGCTCTTTACCTTTGCACCGTCCATCTTGCAGTACTTATCAAGTAATGTCTTATTATAGATGATTCCGTAAGTCTCGATAGCGTATGCGATACCGTCTACCTTGTCTCCATCCTTCAGTACGAATGAATCTGTACCCTGCTTCATGTGCTTGTAAAGCTCTGATGAAGACATATCGTCGCAGTAGTCTTTCCAGTTAGCAAGCCCTACAGGTCCGTTTACCTGGAAAAGTGTAGGAGCGTCTTTCTTTGCCATCTCTGATGTGAGCTGCTGCTCATATGTACCAGATGCTGCTGTAACGACCTTAACAGGAACTCCTGTCTTCTCTGTATATGTCTTTGCGATTGCCTGCCATGCTTCCTCTGCTTCTGGCTTGAAGTTCAGGTAGTAAACAGAACCCTTGGCTGATGATGAGCCAGATGCTGACTTTCCTGAGTTTGATGAACCACTGTCATTCTTTGCTCCGCATCCTGCGAATGCGGTAACTGCCATTGCTCCACAGAGCATAGCTGCGATAATTTTCTTCTTCATGTGCTGGACCTCCTTCTTGTCCTTTGTTTCTCCTCCTCGGAGATTCTGTTATGCTTTGTCCCGCTCCTGAATGTTCAGGCTACCATAGCGGGAACGTTTCTTGTAAAAACGTTTCCGTATCGATATTAAGGCTTCGGAAACGTTTTCTTTGATGGTTATAATGTACCACGTTTTGGAAACGTTTTCAATAGGGCAAATGCATTTTTGTGAAAAAGTAGCAAAAATCGATGTCATTTTTTGTGCAAGTTGCACAAAAGCCACTCTGCTTGTCTAAAGAGCCCCAAAAGATGTATAATATCCCGGAAACACTTTTATTTGTTAAAAACGAGGTATCTATGGAATTCTGGGACATCTACGATAAGGATAAAAAACTGACCGGCCGCACCATGAAGCGCAACGACTGGCACATGGCTGACGGCGACTATCACCTGACTGTGCTCGGCGTCATAAAGCGCCCGGACGGCAAATACCTGATCACGAAGAGAGTTTCTACCAAGGAATGGGCTCCGGGTGCATATGAAGTGTCCGGCGGAGGTGTCCGTGCAGGAGAGACTTCCGAGCAGGCCGTGCGCCGTGAAGTCCTCGAGGAGACTGGCCTTGACATAGATAACGCAGTCTCCGGCGGTTTTGTCTTTACCTATAGAAGAGATAATCCCGATGAGAAAAATAATTACTTTGTAGATGTCTACGAATATGTGATGGATGTAAAAGACAGCGACATCCACCTGCAGCTCGAGGAGACAGATGGATACAGATTCGCTGATACCGATGAGATCAAGTCTCTCGCGGATCAGGGGATGTTCCTTCACTACGACAGCATAAAGCAGGTCTTTAACTGATATAGATCTTCTCTCCAGGCACTCCGGCGTCCTGGAGTTTTTTCTTTAAAAAATCAAGCATCTGAGCCTTAAGCTTCTCCGGGTAGCCGGCATATCCGCCGTCCGTCACAAACGGGTACTGGGTCGCTTCGCTATTAGACTCGGCCGCTCTCAGCCTTTTCAGGTATTCTTTTGAGATACGGAAGGTTCCTATCCCAAAATCCCGGACTCTTTCCAGATCGAGTGATGAGGCTATCAGATCTACGAGTTCCCCGTAATATTCTTCCCAGTCCTTCACATATATCATTGGATCGATGCAGAGTCTTACCGTTCTGCCTCTGTCTATGGCAGCTTTCGCCGAAGCCAGTCTTTCTGATAATGGCGCGGTGTGATGCTCGAATTTCTCTATCAGATGCTGTGGGGAAAGCGTAAAAGCAGTTATAAAATTTGAAGTATCTGTAAGCTCTGAGTCACTTTCAGATGGTTCAATTATTTTATCTATATCCGGTGCACCCTTTGTCCTGACTTCGATCTCGCAGTCCGGGTGCGTTGCAGCAAACTGCGCCCAGAGATGGCAGTAACCGGTCATTTTTTCAAAAGAGAAGAGGTCTGTATCGAAGGACACGGACAGGTACATGGTCTGACCCTTATCTATCTCAGAGAGCTTTTTTTCAACAGAGTCAAACACATCCTCTATATTTACAAAAACAACCAGATAGACGCAGTCGTACATCCCCTTCAGGAAACAGTACTCGCAGTCGTAGAGACAGTTCTTCATCAGGGAAGTATAGTAAAATTCCCGCCTGCCATAGTCCTGACACATTGGCGAACCCCTGTACAGAAGCTCTCCCGTCGCCTTCGCGAGGATCAGTGACCGATGCTTCATCTGGAAATGGATATCCTGTTTTTTCCTGCCGAAGATATCCATATATCTGTCTATATAAAAAATGCCGTTTGCACGGCATTTCTCAAGGATGTCCGCTGTACGCGGATGGTCTTTTATATCTTTTTCTATGTAAATGTGATTAAACTGCCACATCATAGGGTACTTTCACGGAAGTTCAGTTCAAAGGCATCTGCCGTGATGTCAGAAACCTTATCTCCTGCTATCATCTTGATCAGTGTCTCTGCCGCCATCTCTCCAAGCATGCGCTCATCGAAGGAGACTGCTGTTATCTTCGGCGAAGTTCTCATAAGTACCGGGCCGTCATAGAAACTGGCTATAGATATCTGCTGCGGGACCCAGATGCCCTTGTTCTTGCAGGCGTCAAGTGCCCTGTCTGCTATATCATCGTCCATGCAAAAGAAACAGTCAGCACCGGCAGCCATAGCTTTATCGACATCTTCTGACATGGTCTTTTCATCCTGGGTATCGTAGAAGACCAGGTCATAGTCCTCTTCTATCCCGTTCTGTGAAAGCGCCTCATTAAATCCCTGGAGTCTCTGTGTCGTCACCAGGTGCTCGCTCGGACCGCCGAAAAGTGCCGGCTTTGAAATGCCCTTTTTCAGCAGTGCGTCTGTCAGAGCAAGTGAACCGCCGTAATTATCATTATCCACCTGGATCACGTCCGAAGCCTGCGAGCCGCCTATAACGACGTAAGGCACCTGATTTTTTCTCAGGTATGCTATTCTCTTGTCTTCGAAAAATGTCCGTGTCAGGATGACACCATCGACCTTACTGTTCCTGATGATGCGCTCGAGCTCATCTGTCCGGTTTCCGCGCTCTACAGTGATCAGGACATCGTAGCTGGCCTTCTCCGCGCCAGTAGTGATTCCAACGAGACAGTTGTGAAAAAATGCGAGAGCCGAAGTAGTATCCTCCTGCGGGATGACGACAGCCAGATTATAAGTACACTTCTGCGCAAGTCCCTTTGCCATTACGTTCGGCTTGTATTTATGATCCTCCGCGTACTGGATGACTCTCTTCTTCGTGGCGTCGCTTATCCTGCCTTTGCCCGAAAGAGCTCTCGAAACAGTGGTCTTTGAGACACCTACCGCCTCAGCGATGTCATCAATGGTGATTTTTTTCATGTATCTTTCCTTCCTTGAAGTGTAACCGTTTGTTCTTAAAATATATACTTTTTCGTTTCCTTAGTCAATGGAAGCATCAGTCTTCAAGGGAAGAAGTGCAGTACGGGCAACGGACTGCCTTTATAGGGATCTTCGACTGGCAGTACGGACAGGTCTTTTCTGTCGGTGCTTCTTCAGCTTCGTTCTTATGGAGCTTGTCAGCCACGCTGTTCAGAAATTTGACCAGCAGGAAGATCACGAAGGCCATCAGCACAAAATTGATGACAGCTGTAATAAAAGTACCGTAGTTCAGTGTAGCTGCGCCAGCTTCCTGCGCGGCTTTCAGCGTTTTGTAATGTGTCCCGTCAAGTGATATGAACCAGTTCGAAAAGTCTATACCTCCGGTGATCATGGAGATCAGCGGCATCACTATGTCGTTTACCAGAGAATTCACGATGGCCTGGAACGCAGCGCCTATGATAACGCCGACTGCCAGGTCAATGACGTTTCCTCTCATAATGAACTTCTGGAATTCTCCCAGAAATCCTTTGCTCTTTTTCTTCAGCTCCTTCACTTTTTTCTCATCCATAGGCTTTCCTTTCCGAACAGTCTGTTCATTTTGTCCGTTTCCGAACATTTTGCCTGATGTATTCTGTTTTATACACCAGTAATATATGAATTCTGTTATAATTTTACAATAGAATTTTGCGAATATCAACAGAAAGGCTTTATCAATGCATATACCTGATAACTACCTGAGTCCGCAGACCTGCGCTGTCATGACAGCCGCCGTAGTCCCTGCCTGGACCATTTCCATTAAAAAAATAAAGCAGTCCCTCCCGCCTGAAAAAGTCGCCATGATGGGAGTTGCCGCTGCTTTTTCATTTCTCGGCATGATGTTCAACGTCCCGCTCCCTGGAGGTACGACAGGACACGCTGTCGGCGGAACTCTTATAGCACTTCTGCTGGGACCATATGCTTCGTGCATTTCGGTAAGCATTGCCCTGCTGCTGCAGGCACTCCTCTTCGGAGACGGCGGAATCATCTCATTCGGAGCGAACTCCTTTAATATGGCTTTCGTCCTTCCTTTTGTAGGTTACGCGATCGCTCATGCCATTTCTCCAAACTGGGGAAAGAACAAAAACCGCGATCTGGTCGCTGCCGGGATCGGTTCTTACGCCGGGATCAATGCAGCCGCCCTTTCCGCAGCCATCGAGTTCGGTATACAGCCGATGCTCTTCAAGGATTCTGCTGGCAATGCTCTCTACTGTCCTTATGGTCTGAATGTGTCGATACCTGCTATGATGGCCGGTCACCTGACACTTTTCGGACTTGCAGAAGTAGTTTTCACAGTTGCTATCCTCGCTTTCGTATGGAAGGCAGCTCCGGAGTTTACCGGTGAGAAGACAAAGACCGGACTTCCTCTGAAAATCCTTCTTGCAGTCCTGATCTGCGCAGTTCCTGTAGGTCTTCTTGCAGAGGGAACAGCCTGGGGCGAATGGGGAACAGATGAGATCGCAGCTACCGGAGCAGGCTTCACCCCAAAGGGAATGCTCCACGGATTTGATTTTTCTTCGATGATACCTGATTACTCGCTGAATGGTCTCCCTGACTGGTTCGGATATATCCTGAGCGCAGCCATCGGAGCCGCAGTGCTTATCATCGTTTTCAGAATAGCAGGTTCTATAGTCTCGAAAGGCAGTCGTCATGACAGAGCGGCTGCTTAAAGCAATAGCCGGGATCATAGACAGTGACACCATATCAGAAAAAAAGCCGTCACAGGTGAGTCCTTTTCTAAGGCTCGCTGTGGCGGTCTTTGCTATTATCCTCTGTGCCTGCTCGAGGAATGCGGTATTCGTGATCACTGTGCTTGCGGTAGAACTTCTGAGGCTTGCTTTTCTCCCGGCAGACCGCATGATCCACGTGCTGAAGCAACTGGTACTCCCGGTCATTTTTACAATGCTCATAATGCTTCCGGCGGTATTCCTCGGGCATCCGTCGACGATGCTTACTGTGTCGATGAAGGTCGCCGAATCGGTGCTTATCCTTCTCCTGAAGAACGAGGATCTGAGCTGGAAGGAGATGACCGGCGTCTTTTCCGAAATCCATCTGCCGTCTGTCATTACGATGACTCTCGACACGACCGTGCGTTTTCTGGTCATTCTCGGGAGGCTCGCTTCCCGCATCCACGAAGCCTACCTGCTCCGTTCCTTCGGCCGTCGCAGCGACCGTCGCAAAATGTCCGCCGCCGGCGGAATTCTCGGAACAGTTTTTTTAAAGTCATCACGGATGTCGCAGGAGTCCTTTGAAGCCATGCAGTGCCGTGGTTTCAAAGGAACCTACCGGAGGCTCAGCAGACACAGTTTTTCCGTGTGGGACGTACTGTATCTGATCCTGGTGCCGGTGCTCGTTATTTTTTTCATGATCACACAGGGTGCTATATGAATACTATCGAATTAAAAAATGTATCGTTCAATTACAGCGATGGGACTCCGGCGCTTGACGGGATAAGCCTCTCGCTCGAAAAGGGAAAATGCTATGTGCTCAAAGGTCCCAACGGCTGCGGTAAATCGTCACTTTTCAGGATCCTGAACGGGTTGTCATTCCCAAGCGAGGGCGAGTACCTGTTCAACGGCACCGCGATAACCCGGGCTTATCTCAACGATAAAAAAAATGGCGCCGATTTTCATTCGCACATCGGCTACCTGTTCCAGGATCCGGAAGTAATGCTGTTCACCGGAAGTGTCGAGGACGAAGTCGCCTTCGGACTTTTCCAGCTCGGACTTTCGGATGAAGAAGTGAAAGAGAGAACTGACCACTACATCTCCGCTCTCTCCCTTGACTCCTTGCGAAAGCGCGCTCCCTTTAATCTAAGCGGCGGCGAAAAAAAGCGACTCGCTCTCGCCTGCATCCTGGCAATGGAGCCCGACGTCCTGATAATGGACGAACCACTTAGCGGTCTCGATGAGGACGGTCAGCACTGGATCACCGAAGCTCTCCAATCGTTAAAGAGTCCTGAACGACTTCTTCTGATCGCCACTCACAACGACGAGCTGATCCACGAGATCTCCGATGTCACCCTACTGATGGATAAGCACCACCATCTCAGTATCTGAGCGCCATTATTATGTATCATTTCTGTACCAAAAGAGCTCCTCAGGAATCTCCTGAAGAGCTCTTTTCTCTGCGTGGAACGGATGGGGCTCGAACCCATGACAACCAGGTTGTGACCCTGGTGCTCTCCCAGCTGAGCTACCGTTCCAAAAACTGTCACCTGCTGCCGACACATCAGCACGTCAGCCTACGCTATAGAAAAAACTGTTGTCAGCACGGGAGCCGCGCGTAACGACTCCTTACTCCTCGAACAGGTGGCTAACTCATATAATAATACTTTTCAAGTCAAAAATCTATAGTTTAATTCGCATTTCTCTTATTTTTCATTCCAAGCTCCCAGAATGCTACTGCACTTGCATAGATATCGAGCCTTTTGTCATTAAAATCCGTAATCTCGGTCGTGTTTAGATTTTTCATAATTATTAAAGGGTCTCTTCCCAGTAGCCGGACTGGATTTCTGCTCTGCAATGCTATTTTTTCTAAATATTCGCACAAGGGGCAGCACATCAGCAAGATTTTTATCCAGAAAAATGGTAAAATATCATCGGAGGTGCTTTATGGCAAAAACAAAATCTCTTATAATTTCAGCTGTCCTCATCTGTGTCAGCATCCTGACTCCACTCACAGCACAGGCTGCCGAAGCTTCCTACTACGGTGCCCTGCACGTAAAAGGCGCCGATCTCGTGGATAAACACGGTGATCCAGTCCAGCTTCGTGGCGTGAGCACGCATGGAATTGCCTGGTTTCCGGAATACGTGAACGCTAAGGCGGTAAAAAGTCTCAAAAAAACTTTCCACGCAAATGTATACAGGATAGCGTGCTGCACCGACGAGTACGGTGGTTACTGCAATGGCGGAGATAAGAAGTCTCTCGAAAAGACCATCGATACCGGCGTAAAGGCTGCCGTAAAAAATGACATGTATGTGATCATCGACTGGCATGTTCTGAACGAGCACCCGAATCCACTTGATCACAAGAGTGACGCGAAGAAATTTTTTAAAAAGATGTCAAAGAAATATGCGAAATACGACAATGTGATCTACGAGATCTGCAACGAGCCGAATGGCGGCACTTCCTGGTCAGACATCAGAAAATACGCTAAAGCGGTGATTCCCGTCATTCGTAAAAATGCCCCGGATTCCGTCATAATAGTGGGAACTCCGACCTGGTCCCAGGACGTGGATAAGGCCGCAGAGCATCCTCTTTCTTATAAAAATGTCATGTACGCCTTTCATTTCTACGCCGGCACGCATCATGCCGACCTTCGCAAAAAGCTCACCGCCGCGCATAAGAAAGGGCTACCTGTCTTCGTGTCAGAGTTCGGCACATGTGATGCTTCCGGCAACGGCGGTTTTAATAAAAAAGAGTCCAACGCCTGGATAAAGCTGCTGGACCGCCTGAATATCAGCTACGTGAACTGGAGCCTCTGCAACAAAGCCGAAACTGCCTCAATCATCAAATCTTCCTGCAAGAAAACTTCTGGATGGAAGAAATCTGACCTGACGCAGTCCGGCAAATGGCTCTACCAGATGCTGAGAAAGTACTGAATTTTTATCGGTTCAGCCGGTTACCCGATCGTAGTTCTCTTCTACCGCTTTCCAGTCGAGCACTTTAAAAAATGCATCTACATAGTCTGCCCTGAGGTTCCTGTATTTCAGATAATACGCATGCTCCCAGACATCTATCGCCAGGATCGGCTTTACGTCAAGGCCTTCACTAAGTGGGTTGTCCTGATTCGGGCTCTGGGAGATTGACAGATTACCATCTTTATCCGCATTGAGCCACGCCCATCCAGAGCCGAACTGCCCGATCGCCGCTGCCTTGAGTTTTGCTTTGAGCTCGTCCGTACTTCCAAAAGTGCAGTCTATTTTTTCTTTTAACACTCCGTAAGGCTCACTTGCCGGATCCGGTGAAATTATTGAAAAATAGAGGTTGTGGTTGTAAAACCCGCCGCCATTATTTTTTATCGCGGTTCTGAGCGCTGGGTCCTTCACAACCGACAGATCCGACAGCAGCTCTTCTATTGGGACATCTGTCACCCCCGCCTTTTCCGCAAGCTCATTCAGCGTCTTTGTATACGTCGCATGATGCTTTCCATAATGGGTCTGCATTGTCAGAGTGTCAATGTGCGGTTCCAATTCGTCAAATCCATAACTGAGTTTCACCTGTTCGTACATAAGCAGCTCCTTTCGTGTAACTGTTTCCTATAGTGTTAAGCAGATGATACCATCTATTGTCAAAAAAAACAAATGTCACACAGCATGTTACTGTTTGATTTTTGTGTTAAACTATAAGAAATTTTTCAATGGAGGAATTGCTGATGATCAGTATAATAGGAATCGGGCCTGGGGGGTACGATGACATGACCATTCGGGCGGTGAATGCTATAAAAAATGCCGATGTCGTGACAGGATATCGACTGTATGTGGAGCTGGTGCAGGAGCTGATCGGTGACAAGGAGACTTTCTGCACTGAAATGCGCGGTGAGGTTGAGCGCTGCCAGAAAGCTGCTGAGTATGCTATATCAGGAAAAAATGTCGCACTGATTTCAAGCGGTGATGCTGGTGTCTATGGCATGGCCGGCCTGATGCTTAAAATTCTTGAAGATCATCCAGAGATAGAAACTGAGATTATTCCCGGAGTTTCCGCCTGTCAGTCCGGAGGCGCTGTGCTTGGTGCCCCGCTCGTCCATGATTTTGCCGTGATATCGCTGAGTGACCTGCTGACCCCATGGTCTCTGATTGAAAAAAGACTCGAAGCTGCCGCCTCCGCGGATTTCGTGATCGTGCTCTACAATCCGGGGAGCCACAAGCGCAGGGACTATCTGCGAAAAGCCTGCAATACTGTCCTTAAATACAAGTCACCTGACACCATCTGCGGCCTTGTAAAAAATATAAGCCGGGACGGTGAAGAACATTCCATCATTACCCTTGACCGTCTAAAGGATACTCCTGTCGACATGCTGACCACCATCTTCATCGGGAACAGCCAGACTACTGTCATCAATGGAAAAATGGTCACTCCTCGAGGATATCAGCTCTAAAAGGCTTCCACATCTTGTGTTTTATGTCTCGAACATTCATTCTATTTTGTGATTGACACATTCGAACGTGCGTGCTATTATTTACTCATCAGGAAGACATCGGAGGTGAGATTTTGGCAGAGGAACGCACATATATAGCTATAGACCTGAAGTCATATTATGCCTCAGCGGAGTGTGCCCTGAAAGGCCTCGATCCCCTCACTACGAATCTCGTAGTAGCTGATGCTTCCCGTACCGAGAAGACCATCTGTCTTGCCGTCTCCCCTTCACTCAAGGCTTATGGGATTCCAGGGCGGGCACGGCTTTTCGAAGTAGTCCAGGCAGTAGAACAGATAAACTCTGCCCGTCTTGAGAAAGCCAGACGTCTTGGATACTCCGGTTTTTCTGGCTCATCTTCTGACTCTGTCGAGCTCGCAAAGGATCCTTCGCTCAAGCTGACCTACTATATCGCAAAGCCGAAGATGGCTTATTATCTGAAGACATCCGCACAGATATATGGCATCTACGGCAAGTACATCTCCGCAGACGATACTCTGGTCTACAGTATAGACGAGGTGTTCCTGGATGTGACTTCCTATCTGGAGCTCTATGGAATGACTGCACATGAACTGGCTATGACTCTGATCCGTGAAGTTCTGTCTGCCACCGGCATTACTGCTACCGCCGGTATCGGAACGAACCTCTACCTGGCGAAGCTCGCCATGGATATCGTAGCCAAGCACAAACCTGCTGATAAAGACGGTGTCAGAATAGCCGAGCTGACTGAGAAGGCCTTCCGCTATGAACTCTGGAATCATCAGCCATTGACTGATTTCTGGATGACCGGCCATGGTACAGTCCGCCATCTGAACAGACTTGGCATTTTTACGATGGGAGATCTGGCGAGATTCTCACTTACGAATGAAGACCTGCTCTTTAAAGAATTCGGTGTAGATGCCGAACTCATGATAGATCACGCCTGGGGATACGAACCCTGCACCATGAAGCAGATCAAGTCATACCGTCCCTCTGCGAACAGTATCTCCGAAGGCCAGGTTCTCTCCTGTCCTTACACCTATAGTAAGGCTCGCATCATAGTTTCTGAAATGGCTGACAGCCTGGTATGGCAGCTAACTGACAAGGGACTGATGACTGACAGTATCACCATGGATGTGGGGTATGACCGTATAGAGGTAGACAACGGTACTTATGACGGTCCGTTACATATCGACCACTATGGCCGGCTTGTACCTAAGGGCGCCCATGGAACCACACGGCTTGAAAAGCCCACAGACCTGTATACAGTTATAGTTCCTGCCTGTACAGCACTCTTTGACAGGATCACAGACCACTCTCTTTCTGTACGTCGGATGACCATATCTGCGAATAAAGTTGCAGCAGACAGCGGTTTTTCCCAGATGAGCCTGTTTTCCGATACCGAGAAAACCAAGAAAGAACAGAAACTGCAGGATGCCTTACTTGATATGCGTAAAAAATACGGCAAGAACGCCGTCCTGAAAGGAACTAATCTCCTGGATGGCGCCACCATGATAGAAAGAAATGGACAGATAGGAGGTCATAGAGCCTGATGTCAGATGATAACCGCACCTTGAAAACTGAAAATACTACCGAACCAGATTACACGATCTCAGCACTCGGACGTTCTACTGCCAGCAAATACGCCGATATCATAGATATGCCGCGTCCCGAAATGCATCATCAGCGCATGGACATCCTGAACCGTGCAAAGATCTTTGCTCCATTTGATGCTCTCCGCGGTTTCAACGAAGAAATAAAAGAAGTAGATAAAAAAACGTCTGTGGATACTTCAGAAGTGTACACAGACGATGATTTCTCTATTTGATATAACGCTTTAGAATGTTCCCATTCCAGTTATCAGATCTCTAGCAGTGATGCATACTCTTTCAGAGCATCTGACATATCTCCTGCCAGTACCTTCTTTGCGAGGGTCTTTCCGAGCTGAACACCCTCCTGGTCAAAGCTGTTTACGTTCCACAGGAATCCCTGGAACATCACCTTGTTCTCGAAATGGGCGAGCAGTGCACCAAGAGCATCCGGTGTGACTTCCTCCCCTACGATGATGCTAGAAGGTCTTCCGCCCTTGAAGTTCTTGTTCAGGTTCTCGTCTTCCTTACCACATGCAAATGCTACTATCTGTGCAGCCACATTTGCCTTGAGCTTCTGCTGGCTTGTAGAGCCCTGGATGTTCACATCATTCTCCAGCTGGCTCTTCTTGAAGCCGATGAACTGAAGCGGTACGATGTCAGTTCCCTGATGGAGCAGCTGATAGAATGAATGCTGTCCATTAGTTCCCGGCTCACCGAAAAGTACCGGTCCTGTAGGATATGATACAGGCTCACCGAAGCGGTTTACAGACTTACCATTTGACTCCATGTCAAGCTGCTGTAAATGTGCAGGGAAACGGCTTAATGCCTGTGAATACGGAAGGACTGCTGTGCTCGGATATCCGAGTACATTCCTCTCATATACACCGATCAGCGCATCGAGCATATCCGGGTTCTTCAGAGGATCTTTCTCTGTGGCCAGCCTATCTTCTGCTGCTGCACCTTTCAGGAAGCTGTCGAATACTTCCGGTCCGAATGCAAGTGAAAGTACTGCTCCACCTACAGCTGATGTCGAAGAATAACGACCTCCGATATAATCATCCATATAGAAAGCCGAGAGATAGTCAGGACTCTTTGCCAGAGGTGATGTCTCGCTCGTTACAGCGATCATGTGCTTTGACGGATCAAGGCCTTCCTTCTTCAGAGCATCCTTTACGAAAGACTCATTTGTCAGTGTCTCAAGAGTTGTACCTGACTTCGATACCAGGATGAAGATAGCATGTGCTACGTCTACATCTGCCAGAACAGCTGAAGCGTCATCAGGATCTACATTACTGATGAAGTGAGCATCCATAAGGAACTTTCCGTTCTTCTTAGCCCAGTTCTCCAGTGCGATATACATAGCACGAGGTCCCAGGTCACTTCCACCTATACCTATCTGTACTACAGAGGTGAATTTCTCGCCTTTCTCATTCACGATCTCACCGTTATGTACCTTATCAGCGAAGTCTGCTATTCTCTTCTGCTGCTCTACGTAGAAGTCTCTCTTGTTCACACCGTCAGCTTCTACATCTTTTCCTAACTGACCCCTGGTCAGATGATGAAGCACGAGTCTCTTCTCTCCTGTGTTTATCACAGCTCCGTTATAGAGCTCTTCGAACTTATCAGACAGCTGGGCCTCATTAGCTAAAGCTACGAGAGTCCTCAGGATATCATCATCTACAGGTCTTGCTGCATAGTTAAATACAAAGCCTGCTGCCATCGGTACCTGAAAGTTCTTTACTCTCTCTGCTCCGTTAGTGCCGCTCATGGCATCCTTCAGGTCTACAGGCGAAGACTGCTGGAGTTCCTTGAAAGAAGCCAGTGTGTCCAGATTGTTCCAATTAGTCATTTTATCTACCTCCATAATCCGGCAAACCTTTTACCGGATGACTTGACTTTTTCCTAATGAATTGTATCATAAAACTGTTGGTTTGAACACCATCATTTTTAGTAAATAGTATTTTAACAGAGACTTAATCTGATATGAAAAAAATAATCCTGACCGGCGGTGGAACCGCCGGACATGTTACCCCGAACATCGCCCTTCTTCCGGCGTTAAAAGAAGCTGGTTATGAAGTAGAGTACATCGGCTCATATAATGGAATGGAAAAAGACCTGATAGAAAAAGAGGGAATCCCTTATCATGGTATCAGTTCCGGAAAGCTCCGCCGTTATTTTGACTGGAAAAACTTCTCTGATCCTTTCCGCGTCATACATGGCTACGGGCAAGCTCGTTCCCTGATCAGGAAAATAAAGCCTTCTATTGTATTCAGTAAGGGCGGTTTCGTATCGGTTCCTGTCGTACTGGCTGCCAAGTCACTCCATGTGCCTGCCATCATACATGAATCCGATATGACTCCAGGACTAGCAAACCGTATAGCCATGCGTGGAGCTGTGAAGATCTGCTGCAACTTCCCAGAAACACTTAAGTATCTTCCTGAAGGAAAAGGCGTACTTACAGGCTCTCCGATAAGACAGCAGCTGCTTCACGGAGACAGGAAAAAAGCGCTCGAATTCACGGGGCTTACAGGTGAGAAGCCTATCCTGCTGATCATCGGCGGTTCTCTCGGCTCAGTGTTCATAAATAATGCTGTCAGAGGCGCCATAGATGACCTTCTCAAGAGATTTGAGATCATTCATCTCTGCGGCAAAGGGAATCTGGACCATTCCCTTGATGAAAAGCCAGGTTATGTACAGTACGAGTATATCAGTAAAGAACTTCCTGACCTTTTTGCAGCAGCAGATCTGGTCATCTCCAGAGCCGGAGCAAATGCTATCTGTGAGCTGTTAGCACTCCATAAGCCGAACATCCTGATCCCACTCTCGAGAAATGCATCCCGCGGAGATCAGATTCTGAATGCAAACTCATTTAAGAAGCAGGGCTTCTCTTATGTCATTGAAGAAGAGGATGTAAACGAGAAATCACTCTCTGAAGCCATACACTATGTAGCCGACCATAAGGATGAGTATAAAAAGGCTATGTCAGACAGCGGCCAGATGGATTCCATCACAAAGATCGTAGACCTGATAAAAGAAAATTCACTATAAAAAGGAGGCGGTCACCCGCCTCCAATCTTATATTTTCAAGTATTGTCCATTTAAAGGTCTGATCATTACTGAAGCTTTTCACAGATTTCTTTGATCTCGTCTTCTGAAAGTCCTGCATGAGTAAATCCGAGCAGCCCGTCATTGTTCGATGCATCCTTGTATCTCGGTATCAGATGCATATGGAAATGGAATACTGACTGGCCAGCTGTCTCTCCATTATTCTGGAGTATATTAAATCCATCACAGTGCAGCACTTCCTTCATATGCTTTGCCAGCTTCTTTGCCAATGGGAAAATAGCCTCTGCTTCTTTATCACCCAGTTCGTAGATATTTGCATAATGGTTCTTCGGAAGTATAAGAGCATGCCCCTTACTTACCGGATCTGCATCAAGTATCACTGTGAACAGGTCATCCTCGTAGATTTTATTCGTCGGTATATCACCATTTGCGAGTTTGCAGAAAATGCAGTTGTCATCCTTCATTTGTATTTGCCTCCAGTCATGAAAAGATAAATATATCATCCAGGATCCTCAGATCAGCAAAAGTCCCTTTCGCTGTCATAAGCCCTGTATTAAAAGCTCTCTGAAAAGTCATCCTTCCGGAAGTAATTTCATTCATAGTACCTTCTGTCAGATGTGCCATCACCTTTGCGTCATTGCATTCCTCATAAGTCACATCTATATCAGTGTCGCTTACTTTTACTACTAATGGCTTTTCTCTTCCCTCTATAAGAAAGGCTGCCTTCATAGCCACACCCTTTTTCCCATGGAAGTGTGACTGGAAGGCATTTATGAACTCTGTCTCAGCCTTTTCGCCATCTTTCCCAAGAAGATTTCTGTACATGGATGAAAGCTCTATGATGTCCTCCTTCTGCTGAGCTACATAGGCATCGTCAGAAGCATACTCAGAAAGCTGCTCACTCTCCTGCGGAGTAAGCTGCATGGTACGGGTCCGAAGAACTGACTGTCTTACAGCCTGGTTACTGCTCGGAAGGCTCTTAGTATGTGAAGAGATCGTCCTATACAGGTTCTCAGCTTTCTTTTCTATGATACGATGATAACCTGGATTATCCCTCAGCGTAGAAACTCCGTCCACATAACCACAGAAGCCGCTGCAGAGCTGGCCTCCCAGTATCTGCCAGGCATTCTCCAGGGTCAGGACAGCCTCTCTCTCTCCATAAGTAGTGGAAATGACTATCGGCTGCATGTATATCTTTGCGATCTCATCCTTATCTCCGTACAGCCAGCAGGCATCGAGAAACTGTGTCATATATCCGCCTATACCGAGCCATTCTACTGTAGTCGCGAGTATGATCCCGTCCGCTCCTTTCAGAGTAGATGGGAGAGTTGCTATAGAATTCTTTGCTTCGTATATATTATACCGGTTTACTTCTACCCGAAGCTCACCTAATACCTTTTCAGTCTGTGAAAGCACGTAAATGGTAGGATCATCGAGAACCCCTCGTCCACCATAATAGATATTTATCTTCATATGTAAGCCCTTTACTTTATATATGGCAGCTAATGCCTATCTGCTATAGTATAAGCTCTTACGCTGATAAAATCAAATGATATGGTAAGCCACATCAGCAAAGACTATCTGATCCATTTTACTGAGTTTTACCCTGTCATGGTATGGCAGCAGTGTTCCGTTCAGGTATGTACCATTTGTAGAATTCAGATCCTCCAGGAAGAAATCATGTCCTGTTCTTGTGATCATGGCATGGTGGCGGCTTACAACCTTCGAATGCAGTACGGCTTCGTTCTCTCCCTCCTGGCTTCCTATCCTGAAGCTGTCAGTTTTTATATAATGGTTGTTCTCAGTGCCTTTACCGTCATATACCAGCACCCCCTGGAAACCATTATCGCCTGTTCCGTTTTCGTCCGGCCTCATAAATGCTGTCTTAGTAAGAAGTTCTGTATCCGGATCAAAGACAAAGTCCTGAGTGAAGTCATGCGCCCGATTGCCTTCATCCTCTTCTTTCTTCTGTTTTTTCTTTTCCGCTTTTGAAAGAACAGGGAACTTCTCGATGAAAAAGTTCTTTATTTTATGAAAAAATGATACCTGATCCCACCTGTTTACCGGCTTCTTTGGTATAACTGCAGGCTCCTGGTCTGGTTCCGGGTCTGGCTGCCTCTGACTGTATTCGCTTATCATCCTCTCTTCAGATGGAGTGAACATCTCAGGCTTTATCTCTTCAAGAACCGGCTCTTGGATCGTGTTCTTTGGCATTTCACGCCTTACTGCATCCACTAGTTCATCTAATGACACCGGGTCCTGGCACATCTCATAAAGACTATATACCAGCCTTGTTATCTGTTCCTTTTTATGGTCCACCTCTTCCATGAAAAAAGACATGAAGTTCTGAAGCTGTTCCTGGTACTCATCGTGTTTAAGTGGACAGTAGCAGAGTCTGACATTCGGAGACGTCTCACGGTCGAAGTAGACAGTATCCGGATCTATGACTATGTTCTGCTGGCTTATCAGGTACTGCGATAGCAGCGAAAAAGCTGTTGCTATGCTATTCAGGAACATATACAGGTTTTCGTATGTCACACCTTCCTGCTTTACTATATCCCTTATAGAGCGCAGCCTCGTGATGTCATACCACACCTGGACTCCCTGGTCTATCTCCACCATATAGAAAGACAAAAGCAGCGTCACCGCATTCTGCCTGAGCATTTCCTCTTCATAGCTCTCCCCGGATTCATAACCGGACAGTATCATGTAACTCCTGTTCGGACTTCTCTGATAACTTACATCCATTGGCTCCTCCTTCATCTGTCCCTTCCTGTCACGGTATCTGCCACATCCTTTACGGCATTTATTTCCCTGAACTCTTTTACAGCGTTTATCTGCACCGGCTGGATCCGCTTGATCTCACTGACTGTCTCATGGTACAGGTTAAAGCTCGTGAAAATGATCGAGAAGAAAATCACAACCGTCAGGCCGAACATCCACGCTGCCTCGAGAGTATAGTAGGCTCCGTATTTTTTCTTTAAAAATTCAAGGATTTTTCTTATCATAACCTTACCCCTATAAGAACCGCCGCCCCTGCCGTGATAAACGGGATCAGTGGCATCTGGTTTCCGCCCTTTCTTTTAAAAATGACTGCTGCCACAAGTCCACCAACTCCCGCCATGAAAGTCGAAATCAGCAGTAGCCGCAGATTATCATAGAGACCGAGAAACGCCCCTGTAGACGTGAATACTATCCCATCGGCACTTCCCAGCGCTCCCTTTGTATATAAAGAGAACAGCAGCACTACAGCACCCGAAACTATACCCCCGAAAAACTCATCAACACTGAACTGCCTTACTATCAGAAAATAGATGCATCCTCCGGCAAAAAATGACACGAGCAGAGACAGATGCACTTCTTTCCATCTGATATCTTCGACACTCAGAACTGTCAGGAATGCCATTACTATAAGCAGTTCAGTCATCAGTGGCCTCCTGCACATTTGCTGCATGGACGGTAGTGTTTTACCGCCGACTTACGCGGGATTGTTCTGATAGTCCTCTTGAGTTTGCTGCAGGTAAGCGAGGAATGCGCTCTCTCCCCATAGTCGGTATAATAGCAGACTCCCGAAATCGCAGCTCCGCACTCTTCACACGGATGATAGATATGTCCGCTCTTAGATCTGACAGTATTCAGTATAGATGGTCTTCCGGTATGTATCGACAGCTTTATGAAAGTACAGTCCAGACTCTCATGATACACTTCTCCGGATTCTGTCACATATACCATCTCATCATCACTGTCCCTGCCGTTGGTCGGATCGAATCCGTTCCATCTTCGGACGCAGATGCGGGTTCCAAGCTCATAGCCCTTCTTCCCAAAGAAGCTCCGTCCTGCCAGAAGCGGCATCATCGTAGAGACCTTCACATCTATATCTCTGTCGCTTACCTCGGTCGCAGCATAGTTCAGGACTCCGAGCTTCCGTTTCAGGAACTTCTGGCTCACGTTATTTGTCCTGACCTTTGCATTGCAGGCCAGGTATACTGTAGCATTGTTTATGACACTGTTACCCGAGTGATCAGTTTCCCCTGTCTGCCTACCGATATCCACCTCACTGTCCCCTAGCAGCGCTATGTGGTCGGCCGCATCGTACACTGACTCCGTAAGTCCCCACTGAAAAGACAGTGCCCGGAAAAGCAGCAGAAACACCAGTGAAAAGAAGGTAAACAACGGAAGCAGTATAGCCGCTTCGTAGGTAAAAAATCCCTTTAATTTTTTTATCAATAGTCTAAATCTCATAGTTCAGTCCTCTTAAGGCAGTGCCCCTTTTGGAAGGAAGGTAAATGGTTAAATCTGGTATGGATATGCCTGGTAAGAGGATGCTTAGAGTTATAAAGAGGCACTCCATTAAGGGGGCTGCGCTATGAATTCCTGTCAGTCAGGCAGATATGTCATCTCTCTCGTCCTTTCTATCTGAAGCACCGGGAACTTCTGATCCGACAGTGCAAAAAGTGAGAAAAACGCTGGAGCCGAGCTGTACTTATATGAAAAATCTGCACTTACTACCACCTGATCAAGTCTCAGATTTTTGTAATCCCGATGCAGCCTAGCAGAATTTTCGAGTAGATCCAGAGACCGTAGCCCAAGCGTTCTTTCGCTCTGGATAGCCGATAGTGTAAGTAGATAGCCTTCATACGTAATTCCATTTCCTGACTCCTTTGCCTTTTTGCTCACGTCAAACCACTTCGCCAGCTCCAGCAGATTCGTAGTCGTCCACTCTGCCGGCGTTTTCAGAAGTGCGACTTTCCCTCCATCCAGCAGGAGCCGCACATCCAGCACACTCTCCATATATGACCATGAAGCTATGAGCGCCCAGAACACTGCATTTATAATAGCCGCATTTCCGGTCCACCCGACAAGCGTCATCGCGTGAGCATCCGCCTGGGCGACCTTCGCCTCATCAGCCATCAGACTTGCGAAATTCTCCCCTTCCCTGGCTGCGAGCAGCTTTGTGACTGTTGCCGCCAGGTTTGCCTTGTCGTTCTTCTTTCCGCAGAGCACATACTCCCACTCATATTTAAGTCCTGCATGCCTCAAGTCATTCCTGTAATTCGAGAAGTGTGTCTTCTCATACTCTGCAAAAAGTGCTCTTTCGGCCACACTGAGCTTTTTAACTGCTGTATCGTTCCCCTGTGCCAGAGTACGCCCGGATACTGCTTCGGACAGATCGATCTGCCTGTCAGATATCCTTGCAGAACCGGGCAGCACCTGATCAAGGATCCCGTTGTCTTTCCACTCAGTTATCTGGTCTATCGGATTTACCTCATCGTCATCCGGCTTTGGCACATCCGCCGGTAGTTCTTCTGCCCCATCCTCGGTAGTTTCTGCCGACTGTGTCATGGCGTCTGTTCCCTTTTCCATCAGCTGATCAAAGTCCTGACTTTCTTCCGCCGATTGCTGTGCCTGCTGGTTTCTGTTTACAGCTTTATCCAGCGCAGCCGAAGCTATCCCCGTCTTCTGCTGCATGGCTGCCTGCCTTAAAAACGCCCGCCCGTTCTGATCTGTGATAAAACCATATTTATCGACCGAGCATTTTTCTGTCAAAAGCTGATACAGATCTTTTCCACGGGTGTCGGACGAGATACCATTTTTTACCAGATACTCCTGCATTCTCGTCTCCATCAGTGAAAAATCAGCTCCGCCTCCAGTACCATATGAAGCATCTACACCGAGTATTCTGTAGTTATCCCAGAGATACCGGTTGTAATCGGCGAAAACGCTTTGTGCTGCAATATCAGATATGACATCTGCCTTCTGTCTCTGCCCGTATATCCTCGACAGGTCCAGCAGCAGAAAGAACAGAAGCATCACACTCGCAAGTGACAGTGACAGAAAGACTGTTATACTGCCCCTTTTTTTCATTGGTCACTTGCATTTATTACTGTTTCACTGTCTTCCTTTACCCTGGTCATAGCCTTATCGACTATGCCTTTTATCTGTTTTCTGAAGGCGACCACGAGAGTCACTATGATTACCAGCAGAAGTACGACCTCTACTGTACCTACTCCGTCATCTTCTTTTATGAATTGCTTTATCCCCATAAAGTTCTCCTTCCTTTAGGATCATTTCCCCGTCAGCTCATCTGCATGAAAGCCGGGACCATCAGCACTATAAAAATAACCCCGAGCAGTCCCATCATCGGTATCAGCAGCTTCAGTGAAGCCTCTTCTCCGGCCACTTTTGCATTGATCCGCCTCTCATCGTAAGCTGACTTTTCTTCCTGCTCCAACTGGTCGCGCAGATCCTTACCACCCTTTCTGAGACTCTGCGACAACAGCAGCGTGAGCTTTCTGAACCCCTTATGCCTTAAACTCTCGCCCAGATTTCTGTATGCTCTCTCCTCGTCCTCTCCATCCCTTATCCTCCGGTTCATCCTGACTACCTCCTCAAAAGCCGGCCTCTCCGGATGCCCCCTGGCCTTCCCTTTGATATAGGCATTTCCCACCTGTACAAAAGCTGCCTTTACTGAGAACCCTGCCCCTATATAAAGTGAAAGCTGCGAAAGCATTTTCGGATAATCGTATGACAGTTCCTGCTGCCATTTTTTCTCGTCATCCTTAGCCTTCTGCTTCGTATAAAAAATGTACAGTCCGACCATAAATGACATGAGTATTACCAGCTTCAATCCGTCGTCTTCCTTCTTCTCCGAAAAAATCAGCCCCTTTCCGCCCACTTTTTCCGGAAGTTTTACATAGTCAGAAGTCGGATTCTTCTCATTCGCCTCGGTAACAGCCTTTTTCAGGTAATACGAAAATCCATCAGCCGTCTCCATCGGAATCGGAATAGCCGTGACCTGCATCTCTACCTCGCCTGTCTTCCCCTGACAGTCCAGGTACCCGCGAATCGAGACAGCCGTCTCCTTTTCAGCCTTGGAATTATCTATTTTTCCCTCGCTGTCAAAAATGTCGTAAGGCTTTATCTCCCACTCAGCCTCTACATTTCTCCTGTATTTGCTGCGAAGCTTCAGATCTCTGTATACACTGTCGGCGCTCTTATTTTTCCCCAGATACTCTTTTTTTATCTGCTTTTTTGCTGTTTCTACAGCCTTTTCAGCTTCGCTGTCCGTCAGCTTTCTCGCTGGGATCCTCAGTGTCAGCTTCTCCTCCCTATCTCCCTGCTTTACCGTGACTTCATGCTCTTCCGCTGTGCTCCCCGCTTCCGGCCTTTTTATCCGTGAAAGCCTGATGCTGCCTGAACCTCCCGACAGGCTAAGAACCGTCCCCACGATCTCAAGGCCTACTATGCAGACTGCCAGCTTCACCGGTATTTTATTTTTTCCTCTGTTGAGTGCCAGGATCACCGCTATAGTGACCACTGTAAGAATAACTGCTGCCATTTTCTCTCCTATATCTTTATGTCTATGATCTTCTTTCCGAGGATGATACAGCCTGCGTAGATCAGAAGACAGACCGTCATTATAATGATCCCCGGCAAATTTCCGTATGACGGTTCCATAAATTCGGGCGCTGAGACCTTCATGTATGCCAGAATTCCAAGCGGTATTACCATCATGACCTTCAGTTCCATCTGCTGCTGGGCTATTGCCGTTCTTATTTCCTGCCTGACTTCGACTCTCTCTGAAATCCGCCTGGTCGTATCCCGGATATTTTCTATGTAGTCACCTCCAAGCCTCTTTCCGAAACGGAATATCTGCGCAAAATCTGACAGATCCTCATTGTCGAATTTCTCGGAGAGCTCCTCAAATGCCTGCTCGACCGGTTTCCGGAGTCTGACCTTGCTGTTCAGCTCTCTGACATGAGGCAGAAGCACACTTTTGTCGCCATAGAGTATCTTTAATGATTCTCCGCTCTCCCCGAATGCTTTTTCTATCGAGTAACCCGTTTGCAGTGAACCTGTGATCGATAGGAACATCTCCCTGTACTCGGTCTCCAGCTGTCTCGCGAATTTTTCTCCTGACTCGGCCTTCATGCGCTTAGTGTTAAGCCAGGTGATAATCGGAAAAATCAGCACTCCCAAAAAACTATTGTAAAATACCCAGGCTACAGCCGCCGTTACTCCGACATTCTCCGCTAGGAGCAGTAGCTTCTGGCGTCCTCCAAGAGTCCGGCCATCGATAATTTCCGGCTGTTCACCAGCCTGCCTGTCTTCTCCCATTTTTTCGTTCCATCCTCCGAGTATCTAAAAATTGGTGAAATCTCCACTTCTCCGTTTGCCATTCCGGTGACTTCTGAGACTTCCAGGAGCTTTCTGCTCCTGTCCGAAAGTCTCCCGAGGTGAACGAGAATATCTACTCCGGATGCTATCTGCGACCTGATGGCCGAAACCGGAAGCTCCATTCCCATTAGCACCATGGTCTCAAGCCTTGCTATCATGTCTTTCGCAGAGTTTGCATGACCGGTAGAAAGACTCCCGTCATGACCTGTATTAAATGCCTGCAGCACTTCAAGCGCCTCTGCTCCTCTGCACTCTCCGACTATGATCCTGTCAGGCCTCATCCTGAGACTCGCTTTTACCAGATCCCTGATAGTGACTTCGAGGTTACCTTCGAGATTCTTGTCACGGGCTTCAAGCCTTACCAGGTTTTCGATACCTATGACCTGAAGCTCGGCAGAATCCTCGATAGTTATGACCCTCTCATCCTTCGGTATGAATTCAGTCAGGGCATTCAGGAAAGTCGTCTTCCCGGAGCCCGTTCCTCCACTTATAAAAATATTATATCCGGACACTATCAGAAGCCTTAGGAATTCCACTATCTCCGGACTTATCGATCCGAATTCCATGAGTTTTCTCATCGTGATCTTCTCTTTCGGAAAGCGTCTTATCGTAAGCACTCCCTGGTTTAGCGAGATAGGCGGGAGAATGATGTTTATTCGTGAACCGTCCGGAAGTCTCGTGTCGACTATCGGAGAGGATTCGTTTATGACCTTATTTCTCTCGGCAGCTATCTGCTGGATCACATCTGAGAGTTTTTCCGCTGAAGAGAATCTTAAAGGGCTTTTAAACAGTTTTCCGCCTTTTTCGATAAAGATGTTATCCGGGCCATTGACCATGATCTCCGTGATGTCGTCCTGTGCCAGGAGTTCTTCCAGGATATCGAGTTTCCTGAGTGAGTTAAATATCCTCTCCTCCATCATCAGTCTTTCCTGAAGCGGGATCTGATGCTCATGCCCTTCGTCGAGAACTCTCTCCCTTATGTGGCTTCTGATCTCCTCGTCTGTCAGATCTCTCGTCAGGTCGACTTCCTCGATTATCTCCTCGCGTATCCTCTCTGAGAGCATTCCCTCTTCCTCAGAAAGCGCGCGCAGCATTCACGAACTCCTTTCTGACAAAGCCGCCAAGGTTTCCATTCAGCATCGCCCTGATCTGATACTCACCGGGCTGCTGTGAGACCGACATCGGGAGCAGGAACTGTCGGCATTTTCTTATCAGGCCCTCTTTTTCCATTTCAGCCGTGAACACCTTCATGCTGTTTTCATAGTAGGAACCGGGCTTGCCGAGAAGCAGGATATCGTCGGCCGCCTGGAGCAGCGCATCCGCACCCTGTACCATCTGATCCATCAAAATGATTATCTGCTCAAAATCCGTATATGACAGATTTTCCAGAAGACACATCCACTGGTCCACACTGACTGATGCCAGCGCCGTAAGTCCTTTCATCGGCGCCAGATAGTAAAAATTCTCGTAAAATCCCAGAAAGTCGGTCATATTCTTTCCATCTCCGGAATTTCCGATTATATGATACAGATAGTCACCGAGGTCGCGCTTTATCTCACGCTCGAGCATCTGCGGAAGCGTCGACACACCTTCCATATCTATGAAAAGTGTCTGCGCGTTTTCTCCAGACAGCTTCGCCATCGACAGTGAAAACGGAAGAGTCAGCTCATGGTGCATCGGAGAATAGATGACTTCGATCCGCTGTGAATAGTTGCTGTTCTGAAATTCTCTGTGAGTTTTTTTCGTGCTAAAAGACTGATGAAGTTTCTCGATGAAATGGCTCATCTTCTGGAATTTATAGATGACCTCATAATTCTCATCTTCTGTAGTTGCCATTCCAGTCAGATGTAGGATGCTTGTGAACTGCTTTTTCTTCACAGGATTTGTCTCCAGTGCCGTTATAAACTCATCTCCCAGCAGTGCCACCGTAAAATCATTTTCTTCATTCAGAAAATCCTTTACCTCAGTGTACCCACAGACCTCATACTGCCCGCCGGCGCCGATCAGATATCTGACCAGTGCATTCAGATACGCCTTATCCGTATCCGCTATCAGAAGCCTTGTCTTTTTCATTGGAACTCCTTTCTGAAAAGTGCCGCCATGAACCCGAACGATATATACAGTGCGTAGTGCAGATATCCTTCCTGCTCCAGGGCGCTGTAAGGAACTATTTTTTTCTGGCGGATGCAGCTTGTGATGTGTGAGAAAAGCAGGTAGAATCTGATCGCCACCTGTCTCTTCTTTATCATGAAAATGACCGCCGCCACACCTGCTGCAAAAAGTGAATACAAAGCCGTCTGTCCCGCAAACGCTATGCCTTCTGTAAGCCCTATCACCGACAGCAGCTTCACATCGCCTGCTCCGACAGCCCCTATCATATAAAAAATATAGAAAGCCGCTATAGTCAGCAGTCCCGCAAGCACTCCCTCTGCTGCTCCGTGAAGTCCTTCACCACTGACTCTTGCCATAAGCCCTTCCAGGTATCCCAAGAGTATCAGCTGGTTCGGAACTCTCTGCCATTTCAGGTCAGCTACTGTCGCCGCTGCCAGAAAAGTCGCCAGAAAAATCTCTCTCATTTCGTCCCCTCCTTGTCGCTTCGGTTTCGATGATCTGATTATATGCTCTGTTCGATTTCGATGTCACTTTCTTTTTTCAGCCATTTTTTAATAAAATAGCCTTGTCTATAATTCACAAAATATCTGTTTTGTTCAATTCGACCAATCTGTGTTTTCAGAAATCACTATTATTCTGTGCGAAATGCATAAAAATTCACCCAGCCAATCCAGTGTGCCTTAAGTATCCTGATAGTTTCGTATATTTTAACGATTCCCAAATCTAGCATAATTTCATTTTTTAAAAAATAGTTTCCGCAAGATTTTGTTTTTATCCATGTGAACACGAAAAAAGGACCACGGAAAACCCATGATCCTGTGATTTTGTCTAATATGACTAATATTTTTATTGGATTAGAATATGGTTATACTAGAAATCCTCTGTTCGATACAGGGTCGATTTCAGCCTCATTGACATCCGTCTTTCCATAAGTGTAACCGGCTACTGTATCAGGCACATTCTGCATCAGCGGTTCCGAGTTATCTGTCTCTGAAATCTGCGCATATGAGTCCCTTATAGGCCTGATAAGTTCACGAGCTTCTTTCACAGTTTCATAATCGCCGCTGTAGACAGCCTTTGAAAGCAGTTCCTGACAGTAGGTGTAGATGGAATACAGCGTTTTGCAGAATTCCTCATCCTGTGAAAAATCCAGGTCATTTTTCAGATGCTTCAGCACCTCCGAAGCATGCTCCAGTGATTCCTTGCTGGCGTCGTCACCTTTTTTTGCGCCTGTAAAGCCGGCTTCTGCCTCCTTCGCATACTGCTCGAACATATCGTAGAGGATCACGATAAGTTCTGTCCTGTTCGCATGTGTGATTCGGTTCGTAAACTGCTGTTTTAATTCGTCTGTCATCCGTTTTTCCTTTCGTGTATAAGTCAGAAAAGCTCTCCTACTGTTTCTACAAAGCTCTTTGCTATCCCATAAAGTATCTTTGTCTGAAGCTCGCTGTTCCTTTCGTCTGTCGTCTCGAATCCCGGATCATCAGCATTATAAAAAACTGCTGATGCGTCTGTCCTGCCGTCATACTCTGTGACCAGACTTACCGAACCCTGACCAAGCTTCTCCTGGATTTTTCCTGCAAGTATTCCGAGATTCTCACTTAAAGTGTCACGGCTTATCCGCCTGTTCGTGGTTATTTTTCCATCTATGCCGCCGTCTTCCGACGCCTTGAATCTCGCATATACCTCTCCGGTGGTATCTGAGTCCATCGCTATGTCGATAAGTCCCTTCTTTTCGTCTTTTCCACGGACAATCTTTAAGTTCATATTTCCAAGCTCGTCTCCTACCATGACCGGGATCGCGTACTCTTCCTTCTTCTGCGAGAGCTCTTTCATGACCGAAAGCTGCCTTACCGACTGCTGGATCAGCCTGATGTCTATCCTTCCAGCCGCCGCATCATCAGCTAACGATTTTCTGAGAACATTCTCGGCAGTTTCATATAATTCCTGCTGGGCTTCTGCCATCTCCTGCGGGGCATCAAGCGCCTCTGAAAAATCATTTATCAGCTTTTCCCAGCCATCGTCCAGGGTCATATCCTGGCCTTCCACCATATTCTCTGAGAGCACATCAAACGGCTGCCGGCCATTTTTACCATAGAGCTTCGTGTAGAAAAATCTGTGAGTCTTCAGCACCTGGTTTATCGCCTGAAGATTCAGAGCCGAGTCGGCAACTCCTGCATCATTTAATATCTGGTATGTATTCTGGTCAGCCTCTGCAACTGCCTGCTCTATCTCCGCCTTTTTCGTCTGATAGAGCTTCTCATCCGTCTCCTCAGACTCCTGCGCCTTGTCCTGCGCTTCCAGAGCACTGGCCAGCCTGTCAGGCGACATCGGCATATACGCCTTTTCACCGCCGATTGCCTGGAGCTTCTCAGGTGTCGCGAGAGCCTTGGCGTCACGTGTACGCTGGGTCTGGAATTCTTTTTCGGTCTCAAATGCTGAGCTTATCTGATCAGTTATCGAATTAGTTATCGTAGAATCCGGTATTGTGAAACTGTCGTCAATCCGGTAATCCTTTCCTTCATTCCGTGTAGAGCGGACAGCCTGCATCAGATTCTCCATAGTCACTTCCGCTCCTTCTGACAGTAGTGCCCCAATTGGCGCTCCGTCCGTCACATCTATCTGATGCATCAGTCTGTAAAGTCCGATGAACGACTGTTCCTCGTCGTCAGTTATCTTTCCGCTCTGCTGCGCCTTCCATAGGAAATCCGCATAGTCGGATGCGTCCTTGTCAGCCTGGGAACCGCTTGAAGCCATGACCTTCTTTATTTCCTCGGTCTTTTCATACAGCTCGTTCATTGTGAGCTTAAGCGGATTTTCTCCCTTTTTTATCAGTTTCATCACGATACCTGGCTTCAGGTTATCGAAGACTTTCTGCACTTTCTGGTCGGCAGCCTTTACCTCGCTCACATTTTCTTCCGTTATCTCACGGTTGTTATATGCAAGGATCCTGACTGCCCGGCGGTTTTCGTCATTTTTTTCAAGACCGGTCTCATCGAGGATATCGTCGATATTTGAAAAGGCCTTCTTTATCGAGTCGCCGAGATCCGGCCTCACCTCTGTGCCGAGCGTCTCATACGCCTTGCCAGCTTTTTTGAGCAGATCTGTCGTGGCTTTTCCCTTTGCCACTTCGCCCAGATCACTTGAAAAAATGCCGTCAAATGCCTTGTATGACGAGATCAGGGCTGCCGGAGCCCCTTTTGCGCTCTGAAGCATTTCAGTCGTGTCATCGAAGAGATTCGCCAATGTGATATCATCTGGAAAAAGTGCTTCGCCGAGTGTCTTCTCCTGTGCTTTAAGCTCATCTACCAGATCAGACAGTTCTGTCGTATCTATAGACACTCCGCGCTTTATCAGCGCAAAATTCGCCTCGGTCGTCATATGGAGTCTGGTCTCCTCGAGCTGCCTTCTGGCTTTTACTATTTCTAGCTCGTCTGCCTCAGTCAGATCTGCGGCTATATCCTCTGGCTTCTGATTTCTCACGGCCCTTAAACTATCTACTGTCAGTGTCTTGCCGGAGAGTATCACAGCTGCTGCGTCATCCTCCGTGGCCTCACTCACTGTCGACATAGCCTCCCTGGCCTTATCCATAGCTGAAAAACCGCTCACTGCCATCACATCCGAGGCATTTTTTCCCTCGAGCACTGTATCTGTCACAGCCTGCGGCAGGTCGCTTAGGTCTATGGTCGCTTTTCCTGTCAGGCTGTTGTACTCCTGTATGCTTTCAGATGTAAGTGAAGCACCGTTTTTCAGCAGATATACTGCGCCCTCTATCTGTGCCTGATCTGCCGTATATCCTGCGTCTTCTATTATTCCCTTGATCTGTGGGAGCAGCTGGGTGATATCCTGTTCTGATATGGTGGCTTGTGAGGATATATCTGTATTACCGGCGTATGAAGCCCTGATTACATTATCTACTGTCGGCTCCAGTCCGTTTTTTATCAGATATACACCTGTCTCTTTAGTTATAGTGTCCGGAAGCTCTGCCACCCTGTCTGCAGTCTCACTTATCTGTGTACTTGTCTCTTCAGTTACCGGAAGATCTGCCTGTGTCAGCGCTTCCTGTGTCTGGTTGACTGCGTCAGTCTGAGCTTCTTTGTTGCCTGAGGCGCTTTTCAGGTCGCTTTCTATGCCATTCGCCTCTGCCTGTGATCCCGATACTGCTTCTACAGCAGCCCTCGATACCTTGCCGGTGATCGACATGTCTTTTCCTGCCTTCGCCATCTGGATGCGGATCTTATCAGCTATCGTCACGAAGGTCTTCGAATCGGTATCAGCCGGGTCAAAGCCTGCCTCCTGCATCTTTTTATAATCCTGCTTCGACATCGTATGCGCAGCAAGTATCATCTCATTCTGCAGGTTCTTCTCTCCCGCACCGGAGCGCATCTGCTTCTCATAGGCCTCTGCTGCTGTTTTTATCTCCTTTTTATTATAGATCGGAGCCTGATATACCCTCTCTCCCTTTTCCACCCTGACCTGAGCCGAATCCATCCCGGTGCCGCTCACCCTGAGGCCTGCGTCCTTGGTATTCTTATCCTGTATGAATTCAGCCGCTTTATCAGTATTATTTTCTGTTGTATGCTTTATTAAAAGGTCTTCTACCTGCATTCTCTTCCTCCGAAATACTCTCTAGTAGTTATTTCGGAGAAAATCCTGATTTCTTAATGAACAAAGGAATGAACAGGAGCTTTTTCTAAGCAACTTCGTTCATATACCACATTCTTGCATTTTCATCCGATACACGTAAAAGTGCTCTAAAATGTGTCCAATTCAGATTGTGAACGCATGCGTTCACAATCTTCTCATCTGGAAAAGCAAGATAAAATTTGCGAAAATACTGCAGATTTCTTTTTGAATAGCTTTTTCCATATTCTTTTGTAAGTTCATCCGCTAATGCCTTGATTAAAGCCTGACCATATTTTGCTCTTTCTTTTCCTGCCTGTTCCTGTTCCACAATACGCTTACCTACATGCCAATAGGTAAGCACCATGATTAAGGGTGTATAATGGTGTAAATTCAACAATTCAAAAGAGCCAAAGGCTCAGCCTTCAGGTATAATGAGAATCACGACATTCAGCATAGTACCGAAAGGAGAACCAATGGCTCAACTCAATATTACATTGAATCGTCTTTTTTTAAATCGTCTATCCGGACATGTTTTTCACAATGCTCCATAATCATCGGATCGTGAGAAACGATGATTATTGTTTTACCCGCATCGTGAAAACGGTCAAGTATCGAAATTATAGCGTCTCGGTTTTTTTCGTCAAGCGATCCTGTGGGTTCATCTGCCAGCAGAAGATCAAATTTCTTGATGTAGCCTCTTGCCAGTGCAACTCTCTGCTGCTCGCCGCCGGACAAATGATATATTTTCTCTTTTAACGATAAATAATCAAGTCCGACCTCTTTTAAAGCATTCTTTTTCATCATAAGCTTTTCCTTCTTTGGAATTCTGCTTTCCAATAAAGGGATCTCAAGATTATAATCAACCGAGGCATCTGTTACCAATGCAAAATTCTGGAACAGATAAAAAAGCCGGTTTTTAAGAAGCGCTTTTCCTTCTTTTGAATCTGCTTTCGGAATCTTCTTTCCGAACAGGTATATCTCGCCGCTGTCTGTCTGCTCGAACATACCAATGATATTAAGAAGGGTACTTTTTCCGCTCCCACTTTGTCCGCTTACACATAGCATTTCTCCGGAATGAACTAAGAGATTAAACTCATGAAAGATCACTCTGTCACCATATTTTTTATTCAGCCCTGATATTCGTACAACTTCATGGCTGTTTATGCTCTTTTCAGTCATCTTCTCATTCTCCTTTCAGTACACTCACCGTATTTTTTCTCTGTAATCTGTCAGTACACATATATATGATCAGATACTGTACAGCGATCAGGAACAGGAATGCAACCATTAAATATAATCTACTGCTGTATCTGTCAATGAAACCCAGGGCGATACAGATCAAGGCCAGGGCTCCTGTCTTAAGCAGCAGATAGCTCTTATATATATGCGTCCATCTGATGCCAAATACAGACATGATCGTATACCGAACCTTATTCTCGGCAAACACAAGTGCGCTGGACTGATAGATGAGAAAAATTGCCAGAACAAGAAAAATGAGCATGGTAATCAGTGACAAGCGAAGATTACTTCTGGTCAATGCCTGCTCTTCTTCTGCTTTTTCGTTTATCGATACGATTGCTTTCAGATTATCATCTATCCCCAGCTTCCTCAGTTCCGGCTGGAGTTCTTTATACGTATTTTCAGAACTTTTTTTGTCTAAAAGGATTTTGCAAGGATCAGTGTTCGCATTTCCCAGAATACCCTGTCTTTGACATACATATGAATTGTTTTCTGTTAATACGGTAATAATTGGTATGTTAATCTTTCCCGAATCATTAATCTCCGGATCAAATGTGAATACCTTTTGACCGGAAGCAGCCCATATAATTTTAAGCTCCTGCTGCTTTGGCAGCTTCGGATCCAGTCCATAACTATCCACGTCAACTTCACGATGGTTTATTTGACTATTCTTATAGAAGTTTACAATTTTTCCTTTTTCATTCCGGTAAAATTCCGGAACAATCAGCACCACGGCAGTCTCGTTTTCGTTCACTGCCACCGGTTTTCCTTCTGTATCATAAACCGGATATTTCTTCAGATAATTAGGATTCACCAAAAAATTCTTCATATATGGTTCTGATTGGCTGTTATAAGCATCTGAAAAATCCTCATGTTTTTCAAAATCGGAAGCATTTGCAAAAATCATACCCTTGCTATTCAGGAAGCTGTAAAGTTCAGTTCCGAAGACTACTTCCATTTGAAGTTCTTCAGAGGATGTCTGCTCATTACCATTGTAAAGCGGATAAAATACGCCATAGTCATCTGCTGATGTCCATCCGCTGTATTCTTTCATGCTTGCCTTAAGATCTGAAGTATAGTTCCATATACTTGACCCTGAATAAATTATGATTGCAAGAATAATAAACTCTGCGATAAACTGAACAACGAGTATTCCTTTTGCAAAAGAATGACCCTTTAACGCTAAGATATAGCTATTATGATAGTTCACAATAAAGAATGCTATCGCAAAGAACAGAAGTATAGCCGGATACATAATAATCACCGGTATCATCAGTTTCACAAGATATGATAGATTTCTACTAACGATCACTATTATAACCGCAGCAACAAGCAGTATTGTCGGATAAAATCCAGCAAAAAAGCTGAAGGTATTTTTAAGTATCGTATTTGTACCAACTCCCATCAGCCTCATAATAGCGACATTTCTTTTGTTTCTGAGCAGATAATAGAATACAAGGAGAATAAAGAGAATGATAAATATCGCGAACGCCAGGACATAACTTGTCAGATCCCTGGTTGGTATGCCCACATTACTCACATCACCCTTAAGATCTGTCGGATCAATCTTGATACCGGTTTCCTTCTCAATATTTAACTGAAGAGCGTTCA
>Ga0256406_1000613_pt1 | contig 63734 bp, 56 predicted proteins | sample RumenRJG_03DNA_FD_185986 | JGI IMG/M metagenome (GOLD analysis project Ga0256406, IMG submission 185986) | Bovine rumen microbial communities from Lethbridge, Alberta, Canada - RJG_03 | ecosystem: Host-associated > Mammals > Digestive system > Stomach > Rumen | place: Canada: Alberta | collected... | reverse complement strand
TTCAGTCATGCGTGCAGCATGTTTACGGCATATGGCGTACATATCTCCGCCAATTGGCGTACGTAGCTCCGCCATATGGCGGAGATGTCTACGCCAATTGGTGTAACATCCGGCACCCTTGGCGCACAGCGCTCCGACATTGTCGATTTTAACGGGTGCTGCCGTCCTTACGTGCAGCTCTCCATGCCGCACTTCTCGCCGCCTGTCGCACTCGAGGAGATGGCCGAGTGCAACTCCACGCTGACCCATGCCGACATGCGGGGCGGCACTGTCGGGGAGCCGAGTTCGTGGAGAGCCAACTTGGCACTGAAAATATCCTGTGTCCCCTGTTTCTATCCGGTGTTGTCTTGCCAAAACGAGCTTCGGAGCAAGCCGACACCGAAGAAGAAACTAAAGTCGAAGACATTGCATCACAACAAGTGTTTTAAATGTTTTTGTCATAATAAAATGCACTTTGTGCACTCGCAGATGCCTTCCATGTTGCTCAGCCGCGTATCATAGATAGAATCATCTTGAAGTGGCGGACGGCATGAACGGCATGCAGGAAGCCATTGGGGATGACAAAACTCTCGCCGGCCTTCAGCGTGTAGGTCGTATGCTCCACCATGAGTTCCATCTCTCCGTCGATGACCTGCAGAAAGGCAATGTTCTTACGCTTACCGATATACTATTAGACTCCTGCTCTAACCTCCCCCACAAATGCCTGACAGAAGCCGGCTGTCGAGTCCATAGAAATCAGCGCCTTCTTCATCTCCAATACTTTCGATGATTCCCAGTCACCTGACAACCTGCAAGCACTGTGCCAGTGCCCAACAGTGTTAACATTTGTGACCGCCACGCACTTTTTCTTCTGCCATGCTTCGGGTTGTTGAGATTTTATGTGTAACTTTGCCCTAAAAGTAATCTTAAGGATATGGATACAAAAGTGACCCGAGCTCTGCTGAGCTGCCCGCTGTTCAAGGGATTCACAGCCGACGACCTTGCAGTCCTAATGCCGACCGTGAGCAGTCGGTTGGTGAGATTCGACAAGAATGACATCTATGCCTTAGCAGGCACCCCCTGCCGATATGCCGACATCATTGTGGAGGGTGAACTCACCGCACGCATGGTGGGAGCATCGGGCAAGCTGGTGCAACTGAGCAGTCTGCAGGCCGGTAGTTTGGTAGCTCCGTCGTTCATCTTCGCGGAGAACAACAAGATGCCGGTCAGCGTAGAGACTAAGATGCCCACGGTGGTGCTTCGCATGACTCCCGCAAGCCTTCACCAGTTGCTCAGAACCGATGAGCGGGTGGAGCTCAACTTCATCCGTCTGCTGTCGGGCACCAGCAGCTTCCTGGCCCGCAAAGTCCGTCTGCTTACGCTCCAGACTGTACGCGAGAAAGTAGCTCGCTTCCTATTGGAGGAGACACGACACTGCGGTGGCGAAACCATTGTGCTGAAGCACTCCCGCCAAGAGATTGCCGACACCTTCGCCGTGACCAAGTTCTCGCTGCAGCGCTGTCTGAACGCCTTCGTTCAGGAGGGCCTCATCGACATCAGCGGCAAGACGATAAGCATCCTCAACAAGCGGGCACTGGCCGACATGGTGCCCGATATGGGCTGAGCAGCTGCTATAGTCCGACTGACTTAGGATGCAGCCCTTAGTTTAGGCGAAGCAAAGAAGAAAAATCACGCGCCCCCACACCAAGCGCATAACACTCTACCCCTCAATGGATTGAATCACTCATGGGCGGCACTACTTACCGACCGGGAGTGAGAGCGCCTATCGCCCAGGGACGAGAGTACCTCCCGACCAGGGGTGAGAGGATGGGAACCTCAGGGGTGCGAGAAATAAAGCATTTGCGGATTAAACCTTTTGCCGCTCTCAACGTCAAAACAGCATTACGCCTTCACGGCTCAGGATAATTAACGTCTCCGGGCATCGGCAATTCTAACGCCGGCCCCAGGCATCACTCATCATTAGCACAAGTATTTATGAGAAAACTATGTTTGAAATTGCACCGCTGGCTGGCCATCCCCTTCGGTGTGTTTATGTCGATATTGTGCTTTTCGGGAGCGCTCCTCATTCTGTCAGAGTCCATAGCCAGTATGATGGGAAAGGACGCCCACGACATGGCCTTCTTTAATGCCCTGTTCCGCTTGCACCGCTGGCTATTCATGATACCCGAGAATCCGCACGGGGGTCTCTCGGTGGGGCGCGTCATCACCAGCCTTTCGGCCATGGCCATGACACTGGTGCTGCTAACAGGCATCGTCGGCTGGTGGCCGAGAAACAAAGCGATGCTGAAATCCCGCCTCACGGTGCACTGCAAGAAGGGTTTCCGCCGATTCGTCTACGACAGTCATGTCAGTCTGGGCATCTATGCCGTGGCGTTCCTGCTCATCATGTCGCTCACAGGACCAGCCTTCTCCTACGGATGGTATCGCAACGGCGTGAACACCGTAATCGGACAACAAGGCGGGCCGCACAGCCAAAACAAGGGGAAGGCACTCAACATGAAAGAAGCACCATCGACTGCCAAAACAGCCTCGGCCCGGCCAGACCGCAGTCACTCCAACCGTCCGCCCCAAAAGGGAGGCTCACACGGAGGCATCAATGTAAAGACGCTACATACAGGCACCTGGCTCGGAGGTTTCACTCAACTGCTGTACTTCCTGGCAGCCCTCATCGGCGGCTGTCTGCCCCTCAGTGGCTACTACCTATGGTGGCAACGCCGCAAAGTCAAACGGGATTAAGAGGGTGGCCGTGGCCCTCAACTTCTACTTGAGCAGCGAGGGAAGGGCCAAGGCCAAATCGCGATAGGTGCGCTCGAAATCGCCCGTATACCAGGGATCGGCTACATCGCGGTTCTCGCCGACAAGCGACATGAGCAATTGCACCTTATGGCAGACATCCCGAATGCCCAACAGCTGCAACCACCGCAAGTTATTGCGATCCATGACAAGAATACGGTCGAAAGCATCATAATCCGCCAAAGTCAGCTGTCTTGCGGCACGGCGTGCAAACGGTACGCCGTGCGCCCGAAGACAGCGCTTGGCCGGCGGATAGACATCATTGCCTATCTCCTCGGTCGATGTAGCGGCGCTGTCGATGAGAAACTCAGACTGACGGCCAGCGTCGCTCACCATTTTCTTGAACATGAATTCAGCCATGGGACTCCTGCAGATGTTGCCATGACACACAAAAAGAATCTTCTTCATAACTTTTTTTACCCGGTCTGCAGCATCGGCAACAGCTGCACGAACAGCGCCCATTAGGATGAACAGCAGTGCGATGAGACCACGGCGGCTGCAAAGGTAAGCTTTTCTCCCTTCATCCGCAAGCTCAGGGCTCAAATTCTTTCCACATCAGCGCCAGTGCGCCGAGGTGGAGAGGTTATGACGTTTTTTGCAGCATTTTCCTTTGCGCTTCACGCTATTTCCACTATCTTTGCACTAAGAAACAGAAGGAATAACGATGACAAAGAAGAAGAAGGAACTGCCCATCCTTGAAAACGTAACAATAACCGATGTGGCCGCCGAAGGCAAGGCACTCGCAAGGGTGAACGACATGGTGGTTTTCGTTCCGTTTGCAGTACCGGGCGACGTGGTCGACCTGCAGGTGCGGCGCAAGAAGCACAGCTACTGTGAGGCCACCATCCTGAGAATGATAAAGGAAAGCCCCATAAGGGTGAAGCCGGTCTGCCAACACTTTGGCATCTGCGGCGGCTGCAAATGGCAGAATCTGCCCTACGAGGAGCAGCTCAAGGCCAAGCAGAAACAAGTGGAAGACCAGTTGCGCCGCATCGGCAAGGTGGAGCTGCCCACCTGTCGCCCAATTCTCGGCAGTGTGAAGACACTGGAATACCGAAACAAACTGGAGTTCGGCTGCTGCAATCGCCGATGGTATACTCCAGAAGAGTTAGCCAATAAGGAGCTCGTGCTCGGTGAGGCCAACACCAACGGCATAGGGTTCCATATCACGGGCGCCTTCGACAAGATATATCCCATAGAGAAGTGCTGGCTTATGGACGACCTGCACAACCGAATCAGAAATGAGATACGCGACTTCGCCTTTGAGCACCACTACAGTTTCTACGACCTGAGAAGCCAGACGGGACTGCTGCGCGACATCGTGATACGCAATTCCAACTCAGGAGAATGGATGGTGCTGGTGCAATTCAAATTCGGAGATGAAGGCGACAAGGCAAAGGCCGAAGCCCTGCTCGACGACCTGGCAGAGAAGTTTCCCCAGATTACATCGCTGCTCTACGTTGACAACCCCAAAGGCAACGACACCTTCGGCGACCTGCCCGTAGTGGTGTACAAGGGCAACGACCACATCTATTTGGAGATGGAAGACTTGAGATTCAAAGTGGGACCCAAGAGCTTCTACCAGACCAACACCGAACAGGCATGCCGCCTCTACAACGTGGCCCGCGAGCTGGCTGGGCTGACCGGGAAGGAGCTGGTGTACGACCTCTATACAGGAACCGGCACCATAGCCAATTTCGTAGCCCGGCAGGCCCGGCAGGTTATCGGTATCGAATATGTGGCCGAAGCCATAGAGGATGCAAAGGTGAACAGCAAGGTCAACGGCATCGACAACACCCTCTTCTATGCAGGCGACATGAAGAATATATTGACCCCGGACTTCATCAAGGAGCATGGACGCCCGGACGTCATCATCACCGACCCACCACGAGCCGGAATGTACGAGGGTGTGGTGAAAACCATCTTGGGAGCAGCTCCCGACCGTATCGTCTACGTGAGCTGCAATCCGGCCACACAAGCCCGCGACCTTGCACTCATGGACACCGACTACAAGGTGGAGGCCGTTCAACCGGTTGACATGTTTCCCCACACACCTCATGTAGAAAATGTGGTGTTGCTAACACGGAGAGAATAAGATGGAAAGAAATAACAAAGTGCTGCTCATCTACACCGGTGGCACCATCGGCATGGGGCGCAATCCGAAAACAGGAGCGCTGGAACCACTCGACTTTTGTGAACTCACTGACAGTCTGCCGGAGTTTGCCTACATTAAGACCGACGTCGACAGCATCCAGTTCAATCCGCCGATCGACTCGAGCAACATGTCGCCCGAGCTATGGTCAAAGCTTGTTGACATCATCGCTACACATTATGACAGCTACGACGGTTTTGTCATCCTCCACGGCACCGACACCATGGCCTATACGGCTTCAGCCCTCTCATTCATGCTCGAGAACCTCACCAAGCCCGTCATCCTCACGGGAAGCCAACTGCCCATTGGACAGCTCCGAACGGATGGCAAGGAGAATCTCATGACCAGTATAGAACTGGCTTCGCACTATGAGCCCGATGGCAGGGCAACAGTGCCCGAGGTGTGTATCTACTTCAGTGGTCACCTGCTCAGAGGCAACCGCAGTACGAAGATTAACGCCGACGAATTCAATGCCTTTGAGTCGTTCAACTATCCTCATCTGTGTGAGGCCGGCGTCAACTTCACCTTTCGCCGCCATCATATCCTTAAGCCCAACTTTGACAAACCGCTCATCCCTCATCGGGAGATGGACCCCAACGTAGTGGTATTCTCGCTCTTCCCCGGAATACAAAAGGAAATCTTTGCTCACGTGCTCTCCGACGTCCATCTGAAAGGCATTGTGATGAGGTCGTTTGGCAGTGGCAACGCACCGCAAATACCCTGGTTGATGGACCTGCTGAAGAAGGCAACCGACAAGGGCGTGGCCATTATCAACGTGAGCCAATGCCTGGCAGGGAAAGTGGAGATGGGACGCTATGACACGGGCTACCAGCTGAAAGACACGGGGGTGGTGAGTGGATTCGACAGCACTGTGGAAGCGTCTGTGACCAAGCTTATGTATCTCTGTGCACGGTATTCCGACCACAGACAGGTGAGGCACTATCTGCAAAAGTCGATAGCCGGCGAAATCTCGAAAAGTAGTTCCGTGAAGGTCTGACACACCGCCCCTACGGATCGACAACAGGGCGGTAATTGCTGCTTCCATGAGGCTCACATCACATAGCTGGACGGCACGTCCATAGCCGAAAAAAGGAGGGCACAGTCCCTCCTTTCAATATCATGCTGAATGCATCGCAACTCTAAACCAATCTCTTCAGTATCTCAGCCATCTTCTCCTTCGTCTGTATGGTAGTCGGTACAAGGGGCAGACGCAGGACATTCTCGATGAGTCCCATATCATTGAGCAAAGCCTTTACGCCGGCGGGATTGCCATCCACGAAAAGCAACTTGTAGAGCTCCGTGAAGTTGTGATGAATCTTTCTTGCAGCCTCATACTCGCCCTTGAACTCCAGTCGTATCATCCTCGAGAACTGCCGTGGGAGTGCATTCCCAATGACCGAAATAACACCGGCTGCGCCACTGGCTACCATAGAGAACGTGAGCGCATCGTCACCACTGATGACATCGAACCGGGAGGGCTTCCCTTTGATAATTTCATCCACCTGCTCAAGGCTTCCACTCGCCTCCTTGACACCCACGATATTATCACACTCATTGACCAAACGAAGCAGGGTCTGAGGTTTCAGGTTAACCCCTGTACGCCCCGGCACATTATAGAGCACCAACGGACGAGGACTGGCTGCAGAAATAGCTTTGAAATGCTGGAAGAGGCCTTCCTGCGAGGGCTTATTATAGTAAGGACAAATGCTCAGGATACCATCAATACCATTCCAATCGGACTGCCGCATCTCCTCGATGACAGCGGCGGTGTTGTTGCCACCACAATATTTCAAGATGGGCAACCGGCCTTTATTGACGTCCTTGACCAGTGTTGTGATACGGTCTTTCTCCTCTGCTGTCAGACAGGGCACTTCACCCGTTGTGGCGAGTATGCAGAGGAAGTCGGCACCCTCTGCTATCTGATATTCAAGAAGATGACGCAATGAATTGTAGTCCACCATACCGTCGGGAGTAAACGGTGTTATAAGGGCTATGCCTAATCCCTTGAAGATATTCTCAACCATAAAGTTATCGTTTTGATTATAAGTACTTGCAAAAGTAATGATTAATCTTCAGACTACAGTACTACTGGTGAACATTTTTTTGTTCAGTGCACAATTCACCTTATCTAAGCTCAACGGCTTCCAATGTAAAGGAAGAACATGCTGAGAATGACCAAGGCCAAATCAAGCGACTTTCCCTTAAGGTTCTTCTCGTGGAATACGGCCGCGCCAAAGAGAAAACTCACAATGACACTACTGCGCCTCACCATCGACACCACAGCGATAAGGGCTCCGGGCTGACTGAGGGCGTAGAAATAAAGAAAATCTGCGGCGCTGAGAAACAACGAAATGCAAGGGATGCTCCATGACCAATGGAAGGCTGTGGTACGGTTGCGCCGAGGGTACCAGAGTAGAAGGAGCATGAAAAACATCATGACACACTGATAGATGTTGTACCAGCCCTGCACCATCATCTTGTCGAGCCCTACCCCTCCATGGGTGACAGGCGCCATTAGATATTTATCATAAAGTCCGCTCACGGCGCCGAGAATAGCCGCCAGCACCAGAAAGAACACCCATAGATTATGCTTAAAATCGATGCCTTCCTTCTTGCCCGAACGACTGAGAAGGAAGAAGGAGATGATGGCAAGGATGACGCCTATCCATTGCCACTGGTTAAGACGCTCTCCAAAAACCAGTAAGGCACCCACAAGAACCATCACAGGCCGTGTGGCATTGACAGGCCCCACAATGGTGAGCGGCAGATGCTTCATCGCGAAATAGCCGAATATCCATGACGAGAGCACAATGCAACTCTTGAGAAGAATGTATTTATGCATAGCCCACGTACCCCAGGCCACATGAAAGATGCTCGCATCAAGACAATGGGTCGTCTTGGAAAGAACGATGAAGGGAATGAAGATGAGAGAGCAAAACAAGGTGTTGAGGAAAAGCACTGGGATAACAGCATTGGCTGTGAGAGCCTGCTTCTTGAAGGCGTCGTAGAAGCCTAAAAGCAAAGCCGAAGAGAAAGCTAAAAGAAGCCACATAGAATGATTATTTGTTGAATAGGTTGATGGCGGAAGACCTTATCAGTACTCGACATTCTCAAGGAAAAGGGCCTTGGCCGGCATGCTTTCGCCTGCCTCCGTACGCCGGCGCCCTGCCACTATTTGGTCAAAGGCCTCTAAACTAATCCTATGCCGCCCCACATCAATAAGCGTACCGACGACCGCCCTAACCATGTTGCGAAGGAACCTGTTGGCCCGAATAATGAAGTACCAATGACCCTCCGCGCCTTCCACCCAACGAGCCTCAACAACCTGACAGAGTGTGGTCTTGACATCAGTATGCGTCTTGCAGAAAGCGGCAAAATCGTCGACTGCGAGCAGATGAGAGGCTGCCTCATTCATTAGAGTAAAATCGAGCGGATAATGAAGCTCACATGAAAAAGCCCGGGAAAAGGGATCCTTCACCGTGTGGATGTAATAATGATAGGTACGCCAACGAGCACTAAAACGCGCGTGCATATCCGACGATACTGGCTTTATGGCATGAATAGCAATATCCTGAGGCAGAAGACGATTCAGTCGATAAGTCAGTTGCTCAGTATCCAATGTCGTGCAGGCGTCGAAATGAGCCACCATCACTCTCGCATGTACTCCCGCGTCAGTGCGGCCAGCTCCCACTACTCCAGTATGCACACGAAGGATGAGTGACAAAGCACGCTCCAGCTCCTCCTGGACGGTATCCCCATTGGGTTGCACCTGCCACCCATGATATCGGGTGCCATCAAAAGAAAGCCAAATAAAATAGCGCTGCATTATGGTTGACGGTTGAATGAACGCCGACGGACTGCGCGGTCGAAAGCCTGGCGATGGAACTTGTCCTCGGCACGGATTACCTTGAACACCTTTGTAGCAGGAAGAACCTTCAGAAACTTCTTGTGATACTCCATCTGGATCTCCTTCATCTTTATATCCGCCTTATCTTTCTCCGTTATGGCATCAAGACACTGACGCTCATCGTTGAAATCAATATGCCGATATTTGCGGTCTACATTGAAGTAGAACATCTGCTTTCTCCTCATCTCTCGATACAAGGGAAAGAACAGGGACGCCTCGTAAGGAGTCAGCCCCGCCTCAACAGTAACAAACTGTTCAAGCTGGGCCTCGAACTTCTTGGGGTCGAAAGACTTCCTACCGAAAGGTCTCGGTCCTTGTTGGGCTTGCATTGGCACAGCCATAAGCAAGGCCAGTATAATAGATAAAATAATATGCTTCACACCAAGAGTTTTAATTGTCTGCTACGTAAGCGTACATATCTTCATTGTCAATCATCGAATAGTGAGCCACCTGATCGATTGTTTTGTTCACCGATATATCCTCATTCACATCAACATGTGCTATTTGGTCGGAAGAGGCTCTATGGGGCTGGATAAGAACATCTACCCCAAACACCACTCCACAAAGACAGGCTGCAGCAAGCACCAGCTTGCGCCACTTTGCCCCCCGATTGTTGCTACTATGCAATGGAATCACATTGGGCTCACACTCCGGCAGTCGATTCATCACATCGCCAACAAGATGCTCAAAATAATCGTCCGGGACACGAAATCCAGGATTCTTGCCAAACTGCTTTTCTATTCTTCGTTCATCCGTTCTCATAATCAATTCTTTCTAAATATAAGACGAGAGGCTTAGGGAAAAGTTTAATCGTGGTGGTTAAAATAATCAGTTATTTTCCTGACTGCAAGATGATAGCTGGCCTTCAAAGCACCTTCCGACGTATTAAGAAGCTTGCTGATTTCTGAATATTTCAGCTCTTCAAAATAACGGAGGTTGAATACGATTCTCTGCACCTCGGGCAACTGCGAGATGGCTTCTTGAAACTGTACTTGCAGCGCATCTCCATCAAAAAAAGGATCTGCCAGTAACTGATTAGCCAAAGAAGCTCCTGCGTCCACACTCATCTCCGTCTGTTGTTTCTTCTTTCGTAGGAAGTCAAGACTCTCATTAATGGCTATCCGATAGAGCCAAGTAGAGACTTTGGAACTTCCACGGAAAGTCTCCAAACTGGTCCATGCCTTGAGGAACGTATTCTGCAGGATGTCGTTCGTATCCTCATGAGTAAGCACAAGATGCCGAATCCGCCAATAAAGTGGCTCACTGTATTCCTTTACAAGGAGCGTGAAAGCCTGCCGGCGTGTCTCAGGCCGTGACAGCAATTTCAGAACTGAGGCTTCGTCGACTTTCATCACAAAAAGTTCTTTAAGTGACTATAAATTACTTTGTCGTATCCGTAGACATCATCATAGGCACACAACCGATTCTTCACATCCGGAAAAAGGGTGTAGTAACTGATGAAAAGGGGTACAGATGGAACGACATCCACTACATTAATAAGCTGATTCCGCTTAAGCGTGTCAGGTGACTCCTCGGTTGCCTTGAAATCGTCCTCCAAAGGGGAAAGATTTGCCGTTAAGGAATAGTAAATCTTATATGCCAGAGCTTTATCTGACTTGGGAAGCAGGAACAAAGCCAATTCGTAAGGCTTCTCTACTCGCACACAGCCATGCGACACTCCTCTATTCTCACGGGCAAAGACATCCGGAGCAGATGTATAATGAAGGAATACAGAGAAATTGTTGTCAAACCTGAATATGATTCGTCCCAAAGAATTGCCATCCCCCCCTTCTTGATAAACATAATAATCCTTACTGGTTAGCATGTAAGGCTGAATGCTGGTCAGTGGAATACTTTTCCCTGTTGACCGTTCAGCCACACCGAAATGGCGACGCCGGAAATAGGCTATGTCGCCCGCTCTATGTAGTAAGCTTTTCTTCACAATGCTCTGTGGAATAACCCAGCGCGGATTAAGTTCAAAACGCTTAATCCTACTTGTCAGAAGTGGCGTTTTAGTTTCTGTTGTACCACAGCCGACACGCATATTTAGGACCTTCTTGCCATTGACAGCATAAAGACGGTAAGAGGGAATATTTACGACTACATATTTTTCATGCTCCCGTGGAGTATCATCCAATCTCCATCGGGCACGTTCCATATTGCAAAGTATCCTCGCTCTACTCTCTGAAGAACGAGTTTTTGCCAGCATTGCCTCAAGCCTATAAAAGTAAGGGTTCTGCGGTTGAGAGGACCGCAGCAATACGCCCAAGCTGTCATGCGCCAACTGGTTAAGCGCGAAAGCAAAGAAACGGGGACCGGGCAACTGAAGCTTCAAATCAAAAAGGCGTTGATACGTCACCTGTCCTGAGTCGCTCTTCAGTACGTCAAGATGGTTTAACGCATAACGAGGATTGAAATAGCCAAAACGCTGTCCTGACACGTATCTGAAAAAAGATTTAGTAAGGTGGTATTCAAGGCGAGCTACAGTTCGGTTGATATTTCTGACTCCGTCTCCTACGCTAAGCGTCCGAAGAGCTTTCAGATCACGCCGGATGGCTGATAGGCAAAAACGCTCCTTATTAAATCCTGCATGGTCTATAGTATCAATATAAGCCAAGAGCGTATCGGCTCGGCTATCCACCCCATTACGGTCAACCCAAAGCAGAGGACCTCTCTGGCGATAATAATTCTTTGCCCTAATATCGGCCATGGTAGAATCATCATCTTGACTAATCAGAGAGTCAATCTGAGCACGTACACGATGGGAATTCAGTTGAAACCCACTCCTTTTCATGCTTGAATAATACTCAAGCGTAAGATCGGTATTAGGATTGGGAACCTTCTTGTTACAAGAGGAGAATGCCGCCACTACGAGCAGGCATAAAAGGACTTTGAAGAACGAATTCAAATTAAGCTATCGGATAGAAATCTTTCTTACCGTCTTACCAACCTTCACGATGTAGCATCCCTTGGGGAGATTAAGCTGATAGGTCCTGTCAGAGCCTTCCACTCTTGCACTCCAGACCCTTACCCCTGCAACATTATAGATATATAAGACATCACCATTAGCTCCAGTGACATGAAGCGAAGAGCCCGTCACGCTAACATTGACCTGCTCAAACTCATTCTCTACAGCTTCGAAAGCATTCTCAGCCGATGCTGACAAGGGAAAACCACAGACTAACACCGAGAGAAGTAATAAGGTAAATATCTTTTTTATCATATTGGATCTATCTTAATAATACCCTGCAAAGATAATAAAATTAAGTATCACAAGCTTTACCATCCCAAGCTTTTATTATGCAGTTATGATTATTTAACATCACAGATTTTCCCCTCCTCGGCCAATTCCGTAACAGGGAACACCGCACGGGCCTCATCGAGGATGAGTTTCTCATCATCATAACGCGCGCTGTAATGTCCCAGCAGCAATTGCCCGACATGGGCATCACGTGCTACTTGGGCAGCCTGGGCAGCAGTACTGTGACAAAAAAGCTGTGCACGGTCAATATGCTCTGATGAATAGGTCGATTCATGATAAAGCAGATTCACGCCTTCTACCATCTTGTGCAATTCGGGCAGATATTGCGTATCACTACAGTAGGCATAACTCCTCACTGAATCAGGAGGGAAAGTGAGCTCACTATTGGGGACTGTTCTTCCATCTGGAGACGTCCAATCAAGCCCCTGGCGCAAGAGGGGCAGATATTCAACCGGCACTTCATAATAGTCTGTCACTTGCCGATTGACATGCCGCAAAGTGGGCTTCTCCTTAAACAGGAATCCACAGCACGGAACGCGATGAACCAGGGGAATAGATTCCACCGTCAGGCTTCTATCCTCATAAATCACCTGCTTGACTGTTGTATCAACAGCATGGAAATTGACCTCATATCCCAAGTCATGACAGAAGAAGTCAATAGCTCCCATGAGATAAGGCTCCAGTTCTTTTGGAGCATAGATGGCAAGCGGCATCGTCCGACCGAGCATACCAAATGTGGATATCATACCCGGCAACCCAAAGCAATGGTCACCATGGACATGAGAGATGAAGACCGCACTAAGTTTGGTGAATTTCACCTTATACCGCCGCAGTTGCAGTTGAGTGCCCTCACCACAATCTATCATGAAGCTCTTGCCTCTCAACTCGACGACTTGAGAAGAAGGGTTATGACGCATTGTGGGCAAGGCCGAACCGCATCCTAAGATATGAACTTTAAACGGCTCCACGCTACTTCCTTCATTAATTCTTAGCCCGCTTGTAGACAAAGATGCCTACTTTGTTCTCAAGAGAGAGCGAGTCGGGTCCAAGCACATCAATATCGAAGGTATCCTTCCCCAACAGCAGTTTTCCATTGAGGACGCTCCAGGAAGTCCATGGATTCTTCTCAGCTTTTTGGAAAGACTTCACCTCACCGCCTTCTTCAATCTCGAAATTCTTATCCAAACTTGTCCACTTACCATAGAGTGTACTCAGGTTGATGGCATTAGTGGCTACGAGTTCACCATCTGCATTCTTGTAACCTACCACAGCCATACGGTCGCCAGAGAAGAGCCCACCCTTCACCACCGAGCCGTCATCGCTGTCGGTGACATATTCCAGGGTGTCCCCCTTGTCAGTGATAAGTTGCAGAGTCGACATTCCCGTATCTTCACCACAAGTGCCATATACCGTGGAATCGTTCTCCTGGGGCTGTTCCGGCAGAGCGTTGATCGTTATCTGCTTATTGTTCTTCTTGCATCCTGCCCATGAAAGTACAAATGCAACCATCAGGACATACAACAGTTTTCTGTTCATGTTATCTTTCTTTTATTCTTGTTGCTTCGCTTCATTCCAAAGCTTATCCATCTCTTCCAGCGTCATCTGGCCAAGCGACCGTCCGGCCTCGCGAGCCTTCTGCTCCACATAACCGAAGCGCCGGATAAACTTCTGATTGGTAGACTCCAGAGCATTGTCTGGATTGAGATGGTAGAGGCGGGCGGCATTGATAATACTGAAGAGCACATCACCCAGCTCATGGGTTGAAGCCTCCTTATCGCCACTGGCCAATGCCTGTTTGAACTCACCTATCTCTTCTTCCACCTTTTTCCAAACATCTTCTTTCTGCTTCCAATCGAAGCCCACACCTCTCGCCTTGTCCTGAATCCGATAGGCTTTTATGACCGAAGGCAACGATGCCGGCACACCACTCAGCACCGTTTTATTGCCATGGCGCTCTTTCTGCTTGCGCTGTTCCCAAGTCAGCTCCACAGCATCAGCAGTCGTAGGGTGTGAGGCGGCATCCTGTTCGTCCTCATCGCGATACACCACCTGTCCGTGCTCGTTGATTATAAGTTCACCATCCGACACCGTCCATTGCTTAACGTCCCCGGCCTTATTGCGCCAGTCAATAAAATCATGACGAAACATGAGCTTGTCGGCCTGACGATTGCACACGTCGGCCAAATCAAAGCTATCGCGCTCCTCACCAATGATGCCATAAAGCACCACATGCTCCATGACGTCGCCGAGTTCCTTGCATACATTGTCAAGGTCATCGTTGACAACAGCATCCGAAAGCTCGTACACCTCTTCTATAGTGTTAGGGCGCAGGCTCTCCAACGTCTGCTTCCTGTCCCAAGGACATTCCTTGCGAAGGCGCAGCTGAACGTCGAGAAGACGCCCGAAGGCTTCAAGTATCTGTTTGCGGTTATGTATTTCTCTCATACGTTGCAAAGTTAGACATTTCCAATGGAATAAGCAAGAAAAAGGGAGGGAATAAAAAACCATACCGAATTACGACAATGCTTCATCATAAGACCGACAACTGCCCCCACAGTGCAGACCTACACCTCCATATACCTATTAACATTATAGGATAGCCCTCTTTCAAAGTACCATGGCAGACTTATCACCCCGTATGCCCCAAGGCAAGCGCATTCCCCCACCCTTTCCGTCCAATAAGCTGCCGAAGCCTTATCATCCACGAACTCCATGACATCAACACACAAAAAGAGAAAAACAGCGTCTTTCCTTTGCTATTCCCATCGATTGATGTAACTTTGCATTATGAAGAATTTACTGTTGCTTCCCCTACTGCTCATGGTCATCAGCTGCGGACATTCAACCGACAGCACACAAGCGGCCGTCGATACCATCCCCATGATGGTCATGCAGATACAGAAATGCTCACGCCTTTACACCACAGAGTATCACGTCCACAAGATTATCACCCATGGCGATGAACAGCGATTCGACGCTAAGTTCTTGGGCAAGCATATTTCTGTTCCCTTACCTATGGGCAGCCGTAAGGTAGCCATACCTTTGGACGCTACACTGAAAGCCTATATAGACTTCAATTCATTCACGGCATCCAACATCCATCGCAGCGGCAATAAGATAGAAGTTTTCCTCCCCGATCCTGTTATAGAGCTCACATCCACCCGCATCGACCATAAGGGAGTAAAGCAGTCGGTCAGCCTACTCCGCCGCAATTTCACCGATGCCGAGCTCGCCCACTACGAACAGCAAGGCCGAAAAGCCATCATTGACGACATCGCCAACTCTGATATCACCGAATCGGCACGCGAGAATGCCTCCAGCATTCTCATTCCCATCCTTGAACAAATGGGCTACAAGGAGAAAGACATCACAATAACCTTCCGCCGCAACTTTGCCCCCGGCGACATTCAGCGGTTCATAGAATATGACAACAATGAGACAAAACAAAAATAAGGGCAGCAGCTCACTGATAGCAAAACTGATAAAAAGAAAGCTTCTGATAGTCACTGGAGCTATTGCCGCAGCCTTGAGCGTCTTAGGTCTGGGGCTGTGGATATGGAACACCAGTTCTTTCGACGTCACCCAAGATGACCGCATCGACATAACTCCAACCCAGATACGAAGCATTGAGGCTATAGGACAATGGCAGTTTCTCACAATCAGTGATGAAGAAATGGTGGACACTGTGCGCCATGGCTTTTTCGGCGACGACCAGCTCGTCAGAATCTACTACGGCACCATCCGCCTGGGTATCGACCTGCAGGACACCCGTCCGGGCTGGATTCATTCAGACGGCGACTCCATTAAGGTGATGCTGCCACCGGTAAAGATTCTCGACAACGATTTCATTGACGAGGCGCGGACCCGGTCCTTCAGCGAGAGCGGACACTGGACCGAAGCCGACCGCGAGGCCCTCTATCAAAGAGCAGAAACAAAGATGAAGGCTCGATGCCTGTCGGAAGAAAACCTGAGAAGTGCACGTGAAAATGGCTCCCGACAGTTCTACCGCCTGCTCAGAAGTATGGGCTACGAGAATATCATCATCCGATACCAGCAATAGCTGTTCCACGGATACATCGACAGCAGTGCCTCCTCTGAATGAAAAGAAAGCACTGCTGAGAGAAAAAAGGAATTAGAACGGAGTATCCTGGTCGGCAGGCGACGGACCGAAGGGGTCGTTGGCGTCGTCGCCGTTAATCTTCGACGACATAATTTCCCCACCTGCGTCAAGCGGTTCCAGACTGCCATCATCGGGGTTCTGGAACCTGGTGTACTGTCCCTTGAAGTCAAGCAACACATCGGCCGTAGCACCCTTACGGTGCTTGGCTATGATAATCTGAGCTTTGCCACGCAGGTCGTTGCCTTTCTCGTCCTGAAAGAGGTGATAGTACTCCGGACGGTGCACGAAGAGCACCATGTCGGCATCCTGCTCAATAGCTCCCGACTCTCGCAGGTCACTCAGTTGAGGCCGCTTTCCATCAACCGAGCTATTCGACTGGTCACGCTGTTCTACACTTCGGTTCAACTGCGACAGGGCAATGATAGGGATGTCGAGCTCCTTGGCAAGTCCCTTTAGTGACCGGCTGATTGTCGACACCTCTTCCTGACGACTGTTAAAGCGCATTCCGGCGGCATTCATCAGCTGCAAATAGTCAATCATGATGACCTTCACACCATGTTCGCGCACCAGTCTGCGTGCTTTGGTACGCAACTCAAACACCGACAGCGACGGCGTGTCATCAATGTATAGCGGAGCATGCTCCATCAAGCGCAGTCGGTCGTCGAACCGCTTCCACTCCATGGCGTCGAGCTGTCCGCTGAGGATCTTGCTACCCGAAATCTCGCACACATTGGAGATAAGGCGATTCACCAACTGCACGTTGTTCATTTCCAGCGAGAAGAATCCCACCGGTTGCTTGTAGTCCACGGCGATATTCTTGGCCACCGACAAGGCAAACGACGTCTTACCCATGGCAGGGCGACCAGCTATGATGATGAGATCGGACTTCTGCCATCCACTCGTAATCTTGTCCAGATCCGTGAATCCCGTAGGAACACCCGTAAGTCCACCGTCGTTCTTAGCAGCCTCCATGAGTTGCAGCTGTGCCTGCTTGATGACGGGGTCAATCTGCGTAAAGTCCTGTCGGATATTCTTCTGCGAGAGTGTAAAGAGCAGTCCTTCTGCACTCTGCATCAGCTCGTCAATGTCGGTTGTGGGGTCGAAGGCTGCTGTTTCTATACTGCCTGCATAGACGATAAGCTGGCGGGCCAGATACTTCTGACCGATTATCTTGGCATGGGTGACAATACTGGCCGAAGAGGCCACATGCGAACTGAGCTCAATGATGTAGGCCGGACCACCCACCTCGTCGAGCGTTCCCTCATGGCGCAGTTCCTCAGTCACCGTGAGGATATCGCAGGGCTTCTCATCCATATTCAGGTTTACGATAGCCTGATACACCTTTTGATTCCTCGACTCATAAAAGGTCTCAGGGCGCAACATCTCCGATACCATGGAGAAAGCGTCCTTGTCGATCATCAGTGCACCCAGCACGGCACGTTCAATCTCTGGGGCCTGAGGCTGCAGGTGACCCAAAGAGGGATCAATGACCTCAGGTTGTTTCTTTCGTCTTCCTGTGTTACTCTTATTCTCTGCCATAACTTCAAGTTACTTCCTTGCCTTCTTATGCTCAAGGCGGGGTATCTTCAGCACATCACCTGCCTTAGCGTCCTTTCGGCCGTTGACAGCCTCCACATAGCATTCCATACCCGGACCGAGCCACGTCTTGCTCACCGATTCCAACGTCTGTCCCGGGCGCAGTTTCACAGTGGTCTGCACACCAACTATACGGTAAGCCCCTGTACGCACCCTCGGATCACTGTCGTAGCTCGATGCTTGGGCAGCGGCAGCCTTATGGGGCTTCGGTGCTTCCTTCTTCTCCGACTCCGCCTGGGGCTTATTCTTCTCGGGCGGCGTCTGGGCAGCTGTCTTCCTCTTTGGCTCCGCCTGAACAGCTGTCTGAGCAGCAGACTGGGGAATCTCGGCTTTATCCTTATGGTCCAGGCGAGTGGTTTTCTCCGTGAGCAATGTCTCGAGCATGATGATATGTGCATCGCGCTGCTTTATCTGCTGGTAGCCAAAGAAGGCACCCGCGCCACACATCAGCACGAGCACCGCAACCACTACGATGAGCCATGTGCGCAAACGCCTGACCATGGATTCAGCCTTCTCCATCTGCTCATTCCATTGAGCCTCTTTCATAAGGTCAGCCTTGAGCCAGCCCATATCGGGCTCCTCTTTCGGCTGGACAGGTTGTCGGGAAGGCTCTGTTGACGCTTCCTGAAGCTCAGTCTGTGAACTCCCGGCTTCCTTCTCTGTTGAGACTGGGGCCTCGGCGACCTCTTCATGTTGCGGCAAACTGCTTTCCGGCTCCACTGCTGCTTCCGGCACCTTGGGTGAGGGAGAAAGAACCTCGGCAGGCGATGAAGGACTATCGACCAACGATGAAGGTGCCTCAGCAGGCGATAAAGGAGCCTCAGCCGGTGATGAAAGCTCCTGAGTCTCCTCCTGATTATTTACAGAAGACGTCCCGTCAGAATAGTCTCCAGCGCCCTCTTCTGTTCTTATGGGTTCCATTACCGACTCTTCAGCTGGCGCAGCTTCATCGGTTGTCGAGTCTCCGTTCTGGACTGGGCTTGGCATAGGTGACTGAGCAGACTCCACTGCAGGCTGAACGGGAGCGGGGGCAGCAGGCTGGTCAGGCTTCATTATCTCCTTTGTCTCAGTATTTCTTTCCTCCCCTTCAGATTTGGCGGCAGCCGTTTCCTCTTGTTCCTCATATTTTGCATCTATCGACGAGAAGTCCACGCCATCGCCCAACACCACTGTAGAGAACTGGGCAAAGGGGCTGTTCACCCTCTCCTTCAAGGCAGCTTCAGGCGTGAATGATATTTTGTCGCGCCCCTCAATGACTATGCGCTCGCCCGTGTTGACATCTACACTCTCACGCGACTCCACACCAGTCACCTTAAAAGTGCCCAAGCCCTTGATTTTCAGCTGTCGCTCCTGTTGAAGGCCATCACGCACCACATCGAGCATCAGTCCGACAAACCTTAGGGCATCCTTCTGCGAGAGTCCATACTTATCAGTGAGCACGGCGGCGAACTCCGACAACTTATTCATCGCTTCCTCCTTTCTTCAACTGATCCTTCACTGCGGCCACGGGACGGAAGCTGAGCACCAATTTTGGGGGCACCATCATGCGTTTACCCGAAGTAGGATTGACCACGATGCGCTCCATCCGCTTTCTCACTTCAAAAGTACCGAAACCGGGTAGCAGCACGTTCTCACCTCGGTCAAAGCAGTCAGCCATGGCATCCACCAAAGAGCGCACATAATGCTGCACATTGTCCTGCGAATAGCCAGAACGCTGCGCCAGCTCAGTAATGAATTCCTTATTGTTCATACTCTTTCGCCATAAAGGTCAAACTCCTCGTTGCCTGTTATTCTCACCTGATAGAAGTTGCCCACCCGGAGCTTGTCGACAGCGGGGATGAGCACCTCGGGGTCGACTTCCGGAGAACTATATTCCGTGCGTCCGATGTAATAGCTACCTTCCTTGCGGTCGATGATGACGGGCAGCACCTGCCCCACCATCGACTCAGCATGTTCCTCGCTGATGCGCTGCTGCAGGGCCATGAGCTGGTCGAGCCGTCGCTGCTTTACCTCTTCGGGCACGTCGTCGCTGTAATGCTGCGCACTGTAGGTGCCCTCCTCTTCGGAATAGGCAAAAGCACCCATGCGCTCAAAGCGTGCCTGGCGCACAAAGTCGAGAAGTTCCTGGAAGTCGGCATCGGTCTCACCGGGAAAGCCTACCATGAGTGTTGTACGAATGAAGATGCCGGGCACGCGCTCCCGGATGGTGCGAAGGAGCTCCAGCGTGTCAGCCTTCGTCACATGACGGTGCATGCGCTCGAGCACAGCATCGGAGATGTGTTGAAGCGCAATGTCAAGATAGCGGCACACGTTGGGTTTTTCCCGGATGACGTCGAGCAGTTCCAACGGGAACTGATTAGGGTAGGCGTAATGCAGACGTATCCATTTCACGCCCTTGATGTCAGCCATATCGCTGATAAGGTCGGCGATATGGCGCTTGCCGTCGATGTCCACTCCATAGTAGGTGAGCTCTTGCTCTATCACCTGAAACTCCTTAACACCCTGACCGACCAGCTCCCTCACCTCGTTGAGAATCTCCTCCTTGGGGCGCGAGTGGTGAGCCCCCGTGATGATCGGGATGGCACAGTAGGCGCAATGACGGTCGCAGCCCTCGGCTATCTTGATGTAGGCATAATGGTGAGGCGTGGTGAGATGACGGCGCCCATCGCAGGTCGGCACGTCGGCCTTGCCCAAATCAGTGAGCAGCTGCTTGTAGTTGAACTTGCCGTAGAACTTGTCCACCTCAGGGATAGCCTTCTCGAGTTCATCCTTATAACGCTGAGAGAGACAGCCCATGACAAAGAGCTTGCTCAGCTGTCCCTTCGACTTGCGCGCGGCCAGCTCCAGAATCATGTTGATGCTTTCCTCCTTGGCACTCTCAATAAAGCCGCACGTATTCACCACAGCTATCTCGCCCTGCGGCTTGGCACTGTCGTGCACGCAGTTATAGCCATTGGCCTCGAACTGCTTCATGAGTAGCTCCGAGTCGACGAGATTCTTTGAGCATCCCATCGTGATGATGTCTACCTGATTCTTCTTCATTTCTGACCGGTAAAGAGTGAATCCACAAACTCGCGGCGGTTGAAGAGCTGCAGATCTTCCATCTTCTCTCCCAGGCCGATGTATTTCACGGGCACTTTCAACTGATCGGAGATACCGATGACAACGCCTCCCTTGGCCGTACCATCGAGTTTGGTCACGGCCAATGAGGTGATGGGCGTGACCGATGAGAACTGCTTGGCCTGCTCGAAGGCGTTCTGCCCGGTGGAACCGTCGAGCACCAGGAGAATCTCGTCGGGTGCCGTGGGCACCACCTTCTTCATCACATCTTTTATCTTCTTGAGCTCATTCATCAGTCCCACTTTATTATGAAGGCGTCCTGCTGTGTCAATAAGCACCACGTCGGCCTTGTTGGCCACAGCACTCTGCAGTGTGTCGAAGGCCACACTGGCAGGATCGGAGCCCATCTGCTGCTTCACCAAGGGCACGCCCACACGGTCGGCCCAAATCTGAATCTGCTCCACTGCGGCAGCCCTGAAGGTATCGGCAGCACCGAGCATCACCTTCTTCCCCGCATTCTTGAACTGCCAGGCCAGCTTACCGATGGTGGTAGTCTTGCCGACGCCATTGACTCCCACGACAAGGATGACATAGGGACGGTGGTCCGACGGCAAATCCCACGACGAAGCGTCCTGCGAGTTGTTCTCCTCAAGCAGTGAGGCTATCTCATCGCGCAGAATAGCATTGAGCTCCGATGTGGAGACATACTTATCACGCGCCACACGTTCCTCGATGCGTTGGATGATTTTCAGTGTGGTGTCGACACCCACATCGCTGGTTATGAGCACCTCTTCCAGGTTGTCGAGCACATCGTCATCGACCTTCGACTTGCCGGCCACAGCTCTTGCCAGCTTACCGAAAACACTCTGTTTGGTCTTTTCCAGACCGTGGTCGAGCGTCTCCTTCTTTTTCTTGTTGAATAGTCCGAATATAGCCATAAAGCAGTCATTAATTATTTCAGCAGCAATCAATACACCTTGAGCTGGTCGCCCACACGAATCTGGTAGTCGGGGCTGAGTCCATTCTTCTTGTAAAGACTCTTCAGGCGGATACCGTACATCTGGGCTATAGAGTACATGCTCTCGCCGGGCCTCACCACATGCGGGCGGTGCTTGAAGGCTTTGTCGGCCTTCTTGCGCTTCTTCTTCAGATAGATGATGTCGCCCTCCTGCAGCACATCGTTCTTGTCGCGCTCATTGTATTTGGCCAGCTTGCGCCAGGAAATCTCCACCTCCTTGCCAATGCTCTTGAAGGTGTCGCCCCTACGGGCTTTCAGATAGTAATTGTCGTTGTAGATGTGTATCGGGTGGAGCGTCATGCCCTGGCGCGCCGGCTGGTCGTTGCCGGAGCGCTGCGCCATGAACTTATCGTAACCACGCGCACGGTCGTACTCGTAGAGCCGGTAGAGCTCTATTATCTCGATGAGCTTCGAAGCGTAAGCGGGGTTGGTGGCATAGCCACACGCCTTCAGACCGTAGGCCCAGCCGCGGTAGTCGGTGCGCGAAAGGCTGAACAGACTGTTGTAGCGCGTGTTGGTGCGCAGGAAGCGGCTGTGGTCTTCATAGCTCTGAAAGGCATTGTCGTAAGCACGGAAGCACTCGCCGGGAGCATCGTCGTCGGCAGTAATAGAACGACCGATCCAACCATGGCACTTGATACCGAAATGATTGTTGCCCACCTGGGCCAGCCGGCTCTGCCCGGCCCGGCTTTCGTAGAGTCCCTGAGCTAGGGTGATACTGGCCGGGATGTTGTAGCGCAGCATTTCCTCGATGGCCAGGTCCTTGTATTGGTTTATATAGGTCTGGTAGGCCGAGTTCCACCTCATCTGGGCAGAAGCGGCAATAGCCAAAAGAAAGGCAACCAGGAGGAAGCTATATCTGAGTTCTTTCATTATCATCTTGCAAATTTACGGAAATAACAAAAAATAACAAAAGGATTCCACAACCTTTAATATTAATTAGTACATTTGCACTGCAATGGCAAAACATAGGACTATCTTGGTCTTAGGGTCGAACTATGACCCTAAAAGGAACCTCATGACAGCAAGACGGGCGCTGGAAAAAGTGATGGATATGGAATTCACAACCAGCGCGCTATGGTCGGATCCGACAGAAGGATACGGGCCACAGTACCTCAACTGTCTCGTTGTGGGCTACACGAAGCACACGCTGCCCACCTTCTGCCGGGCGCTGAAATACGTGGAGCGTGAATGTGGCGACAAGCGGGCCGAGCGCACTATCAACCACGTTCACATCGACATTGATGTGCTGCTCTATGACGACATCAAATGCCATGAGGCCGACTGGGAGCATGCCTACATCAAGAATCTATTGCGCCTGCTTCCCAAATAGGCCGAGGCCTACTGCTCATTGATTCATCCCGGCAACGGGGGTGGCCGTAATCCCCCCCCACTCACATCAAACGCATCTATAGCAATGAACCGAATACTCAAGTTGACAGTCCTCTTGCTGCTCTTTCATGCGGCATCCACCCAGGCACAGCCATTCAGCACCTTTTTCCGCGACAGTACGCTGCGGGTGGACTACATCTTTGCGGGCAATGCCACCACGCAGGAGATATCTCTCTGTCAGACCAACCTCATTCCGCGTTGGTGGGGCAAGCGACAGCGCCTCACCGAGGTGCCCATGGAGGGCAACGGACAGATTAGCGTCAGCGACCACCGCACGGGACGCCCCCTCTACCGTAACTCCTTCTCCACCCTCTTCCAGGAATGGCAGACCTACGACGAGGCCAAGAGCACACGCCGCTCGTTCGAGAATTCCTTCCTCGTGCCTTTCCCCAAGGACACCGTCGACATCCGGGTGGAGCTGTTCGACAACCGACGCACCGTGACCTCCACGTTCACCTTCACTCTGGCACCGACCGACATCCTCATTCGCCACGTCGGCTTTAGCGATGTGACTCCCTACGTCACCCTTCAGCAAGCTGCCGACACCTCGCACTGCATCCATATCGCTTATCTCGCCGAAGGCTACCGCCAGGAGGAGATGGGCGCCTTCCTAAACGACGCGCGCACAGCCATGGAGGCCCTGTTTGCCCACGAGCCTTTCAAGAGCCGGCGACAGTGCTTCAACGTGGTGGCCGTAGAGGCACCCTCGCACGACAGCGGCACGAGCGAACCTTCCAAAGGCATCTGGAAGAACACGGCACTCCACTCGCATTTCGACACCTTCTACAGCAACCGCTATCTCACGACGCTCAACCTCTTCGACTTGCACAATCTCCTGGCGGGCACTCCCTACGAGCATATCATCGTGCTTGTCAACACAGCGGAGTACGGCGGTGGAGGCATCCTCAACTCCTATAATCTCTCAATGACCCACCACAAGGACTTCAAGCCGGTGGTGGTCCATGAATTTGGTCACAGCTTTGCCGGACTCGGCGACGAATATGCCTACGAGCAGGAACAAATTCCCATGTATCCGAAGGACGTGGAACCCTGGGAGCCTAACCTCACGACACTGGTGGACTTTAAGTCGAAATGGAAGGACTTGATGCAGCCTTCTACACCCATACCCACGAAGCCCGACTACAAGCACCCGAAGATTGGTGTCTATCAGGGCGCGGGCTACAATCTCAAGGACGTCTATCGGGGATATCCCGACTGCCGGATGCGCACCAATAGCACCCCGGAGTTCTGCCCTATCTGTCAGAGAGCCATCACCCGGGTCATCGACTTCTATACGCGATAATCATGAGCAGGGCGTTCATCGCATCGGTAAGCCTCCTGATGGCGTTGGCGCTCCTCACACGACCTGCGCCGCTACAGGCACAACACTCTGACAGTCAGCAGATCGGCCGTGCCATCGACTACTTCCAGTCGGGCAAGTACCATGAGGCCATGCTCCTGCTGTCGGTTCTCGACAAGAAATACAGCCTCACTCCCCGATACCGTGCTTACTTGGGCGTGTGCTACTATTACGAGTGGCAATACGACAAATGCTGCGCCCTGCTCGACTCGGTGATACCGCAACTCTCGGCCTACGCGCCCCATGAGCGTGCCGTATACTATTATGCCAATGCCGAGAGCCATTTTCAGCAGGGACAGTATGCCCAGGCCATCCCCTATTACGAACAGATGCTCACCGTGTGCTTTGAAAACGAGAAGGCAGCCAACTACTACCGACTGGGCCTATGCCACACCTTTCTCCGCGACTATACCTCCGCGCTGTCCTGCCTGGAGTCGGCACTCAACTACTACGAGCGCTTCCAGCTGCCCGAGAGCAGTCAGCGCATGGCACAGATAAAGCACATGATAGCGGGCTGCAAAGAGAAGCTCGGCCAGCGCCCGTCAGCGACTCCTCAGCCTGCCCTCCCCCAACCCGAGGCTCAGCCCCACGAGGCACCGCCACTACCACCGGCACCACCGCCCACAAAGTGACGCTCAGCTTCAAGTCCACCGGCATAGCCTTATCCCGCGCCCGCATCACCCTCCTCTCCTTGTCTGCCATGCACCGCGCTACGGCTTTCACCTCGCCCCCGCCACTCTTCCACTCGCAGCCCCGTCTTCCATGGCTTCCAACCTGCCAACCGTTCTGTCTGAATCGCTATTGGATTTAGGCCAATACCACTAAAGTTGTTTTCAGTCAGCGACACTAACAACTCTTACTGAGTTACACCTGTTTATATTAATGAGGTGGCAGTCGGCTGTCATCATCAAAACGACCAAGACGTATCGCGCAGTCCAGAGCAGAATCCAGTATATTCTTACAGATACCTTTAAATCCCTTTATCAGCACCAAAAAGCATACCGAGTCGGACATTCCGACAGATTTCACCTCGCAAGCCAAATTCCTAAGCACCAAGCAGTCAAGCACTTACAGCATCCGTTTAATCGCCCAGGGGTGATACATTCTCTCACCCCTGGGCTTCACCGCCTCTCACCCCTGGTCTCCACCCCCTCTCACCCCTGGTCTCCACCCCCTCTCACCCCTGGGCGATTAAAACGGTGCCCTCAAGGTCGTAAATCATGTCGACGGGAGTCTAATAATCTTACCATTAGCGGATCATAAGATGGAAAAATATTCAAGCATATTAGTGTTAAGCATTGCGTTCAAAGGAGTGGTGAAGGCTGACAGCATCAGTTTCCTTTCCGGCTTCTATGTCTGTTCCACCATGAATGGAAACGGTCCCATAAAAAAGCATAAAACGCAAGAATTACCCCGGAGTTCCAGCGACAATATGCCAAAAGTTCACTACCTTTGCATGAAAAAAGAAAACTATGGTACATGGACATGAAGTGCTCCAGATGATGCAGGGCAAACAATATGCAACCAAGGAGGAACTCCTCAAAGAGATAAACAAACAATTCGGCACCGACACATTATTCCGCACCTGCCACGCCGAAGGGCTCACGGCCGGGGAATTAGTTGACTTTTTCGAAGCGCATGGAAAATTCATGCCTGCAGGCAATCGCAGCTTCACGGTCAACCTCGACAAGGTCTGCCACCACTGACCCACTCTCCCTTGTCTTCCTCCGAATCAATATCATATCCATAGAGGGCATAATCGGCTCTGGCCGGATCGTTAGGAAAGACCTCACGCATCTTACTGGTGAGCTTGACGACAGCCTTCCAACCGGCCGACTTGCCGATGTTGATATGCAGTCGAGTAGCAGTCTGCATGACGTGGGTATCGAGTGGAATGAACAGATGTGATTGGTCCATAAAGCTGCTCCACAATCCCAAGTCCACCGGTGAGTTGTCGCGCACCATCCAGCGAAGGAACATACAAGGGCGCTTGCAAGCTGAAGTATAAGGTGAAGGCACCATACCCTTGATGCCCCGTTCCCGAAAGAAGGATGAGAAAGCTTCAAGCACCGCTTCCACATCCGTCTTTCCTTCGATATCAAGACTGACTATTGTTCGGGCAAAACCACCGAGCGAGCCATACCTACGAAGCAATTCCTGCAGGGCTGCAAGCATGGAGCGGATGTCGGCGTAAGTGTAGAGACGATAAAAGCATTTCGATACCGGTGCTATGGGCTGCTCGAACTCGCCACTCTCTATCCATTTATACGGCTTCCATTGGGCCATTTCCATCAAGCTCCTAATCTTGGGAAGAAACTGCTGACGTGCCCCGTAACTCAAGCTCATCGCAAGGAAGGCAGCCGTTTCCTGGTCCTGTGAGTCAGCCATCTGATGCATGAACCAAGCCGGGTCACCGTTAAGAAAGGAGACCGTCTCATATTTATCAGCAAGAGCTAACAGCTGTTGACGCAAATCTTTGTCCATCACTCTATCGGTCTAATATTTGTTCCAATGATAAGCATACGCGAAGAAATCACTATTGCTACGAATTACCATCTTTAGGCTTGCGCCTCACGCCCCGGGTGGCAGGTGATTCCGTTGGATTGTCGGGCCAAAAGTGTTTGGGATACCGGCGGCGGAGTTCCTTACGCACATCAAAGTAGGTGGTAAGCCAAAAGTGAGCTAAGTCGGTGGTGAGCTGTACAGGTTTAAATCCTGGACTAAGCAGTTCCATGAGTACGGGAACACGACCACCGTCGACACAGGGTGTTGTGGTCATACCGAAACATTCCTGCAGGCGGACACTCAGTACAGGAATGTCAGATCCCTGTCGATAATCCAGTCGTATCAAACTTCCGGAAGGCACTTGAATACGATTAGGAGCCAGCCTGTCGACGGCCTGCTGTTGCTCATAGCTGAGCTGGTTCCAAAGTATGTTCACAAGAGGAATCTTCCTCAACTCGGGAACCGTCGTCATCAGGCTGCCGTTGGTCTCCAAATAGAAAGGCAACCATTGGCCGACTGTTTGCAGCAGATGTGTGATACTTAAATCTGGCAATTTCAGTTCAGGATGCCAAAGGGCAACAAGATTCACCCGCCGCTGCAAACCTCTCACCTCTTCATTCCAGTTGAGTAGGCTCTGCCCCTCACGCGCCACGGCCTCGCAGACCACAGCCGTAAGCCGCTCCCGGCTGATATCAGTCTGAGGGCGACTCTCTACGATAAGTCCACCAATTCTTAGTTCCCGCTGTGCCACAATTCCTCCTTGATGAGTTATCCAAGTCAAATTGTCGTGCCACGAAGCGAGGTCCTTCACATCGGTCATGCTCACTGGTGCTGCCAGGAACACACGCCCCACTCCATGGTTGCTGGTATGAAGTGATGCCACAGCAAGCCATTCGTATGCCGCAAGTGGGTCGGAATCGTCCAGCCGGACTCTTCCACCGCCTGCCAGCTTATAGCTGCCGTTATGGTCAACCGATTTGGCAATGCGTTCAGGATAAGCCACTGCGACAAGTCGGCCTACATCCTCGCCACCCACGTAACTTGTATCGGGTTTAATCCTAAGCATTCTGTCATATTCTGTGGCCACTCTTTCCACTTGCGACCATACACCGAGCCGGTTGCGCCGACGTGCATCTCTCAATGCCTGAATGCGCAACTGCATATCAGCCGAATTGACTTCCGAACTCATCACATCTTTTTCTTCCAAAATAGCCGCAATATCCGAAGCTAAAGCTTTCTTCTCAGAACTTTCTGCCTGGAGCATCATTCTTGCTATGCGTGGGTGACAGGGCAGAGCTTCCATACGGCGTCCCAAAGAGGTGATTCGGCTGTCAGCATCAATAGCACCCAGCAGGCGCAGTTCGCTACTTGCCTTCCAGATACTGTCTATAGGTGGTGGCGTGAGCCATGGCAGATTCATAACATGGGCCTCACCGAAAGCAGCGACATCGAGCACCAACGGAGTAAGGTCGGCCACAGAGATTTCGGGCTGTCTCTGTTCTTCCATCCTCAGGTCAGTGGCTAAAGTCCACAGCCGGTAACAGATTCCGGGAGCCACCCGCCCGGCACGTCCTGTGCGTTGTCGGGCCATATCATGACTGATGCGCACCGTTGCCAAATGGCTAAGCCCCGTTGAAGCATCATACACAAGACGGCGACAGAAGCCGCTATCAATGACCACACGCACTCCCTCAATGGTGAGCGAAGTCTCAGCTATGGAAGTGGCCAGCACCACCTTGCGCTCGCCGGGTTGCGAGGGGGCTATGGCGGCCGTCTGCTCACTCGGGGTGAGTCGTCCGTAGAGCGGACAAACGTGGGTAGGAGACAGCCGGTCGGCTAAGAGCTGGGTACACCGTTCAATATCGGCTTGTCCAGGCAGAAAAGCCAGGATGTCGCCCTCGTGATCGTGATGCCCCTGCAGTATAGCCGTAACAACGGATTCAGCAATATGCTCCACTGGAGCATCCTCCTTGGCTTGAATCACTTCAACAGGATACATTCTGCCACTACATTCAATGACTCTCGCCCCCAGGGCTTTGCTTAGTTCATGGGTGTCGATAGTAGCCGACATCACCACGATACCCAACTCGGGCCTCAGGAGATTCCGAACTTCACGAGCCAAACAAAAGGACAAATCCGACTGGATGCTGCGTTCGTGAAATTCATCGAAGATGAGACAATCAACGCCTTCAAGGGTAGGGTCGGTTGCCAACCTGCGGGTGAGAATTCCTTCCGTGACTACTTCTATGCGGGTCTGTGCCGACACTCTGCGTTCGAATCTCACTTGATAGCCTATGGTCTGCCCCACTTGCTCACCTAACATGGCAGCCATACGCTGGGCTAATTGACGGGCGGCCAACCGACGGGGCTCCAACATCAGGATGCGCCCTTCCGACGCGCCGAGAATGGTGAGCGGCAGCAGTGTAGACTTGCCTGAACCGGGTGGAGCTACCACGATGGCGGCATGGCGGGCTGCCAGCTCGTGATTCAGTTGTTCGGCTATCGCTGCAACAGGCAGCGGATAACGCTCAGTGAGATGACGAAGAAAGGATGCTTGATGAGTCATATCCATATCGGCGAACTTATCGGATACAAAGTTACAAAAAAGACGGCTTTTGCCTACTCTTCTCCGAGCTCTTTTTCTGCCGGCTTCCTCTGTTCTATGAATATCCTCCGACGGCCATATATTGAGAACGCATGACGAAGTCAGGATTGCACGTCTGTCACCACTCTAACGACTGGTTGCCAATAGTGAGTTTATGAAGGTCGTACCAGGAGCCGTTATAGATGTTGAAATCGACATACCCTTTGATACCCGGCAACCGCCCCGCATCGGTATGTTGCCAGAACTTCCACGCTCCCTTATATTCCACCTTGTCAACGTAATAGTGGGCAATCCAATAAGGATAGTCATCGAAGACCGGAGCGCTGAGATAATTCTCCTTGAATTTATAAAAGGTGTAGATGATGGGCTTCACCTGATAATGGTTCTCTACTATGTGAAGCCACGTAAGCACGTCGCGTTGGAAGTCCTCGACACTCTGCCCGGCAGGCTTACTCTCTATGTCGAGCACTGGGGGCAGGTCACCCTCTTCGAGATGCACCTGCTTGAGAAAATAGTATGCCTGACTCCGGGCCGACGACTTATTGCTCCAAAAATGATAGGCCCCCCGAATAAAGCCATACTCGCGGGCCTGAAAGAAATTGTCGTTGAAATTCACGTCAAGACGTGAGGAGCCTTCCGTGGCCTTGATAACAATGAAACGAAGCGGACACCCTTCTATCATGGCATTGCGGAGCTTACTCCAGTCAATCTCACCCTGATAATGAGAGATGTCTATACCATGAATTTCATATCCTTCAGGGTATTTGGCATCACCAAAAAGCGCACGCCAACGAAACCCGGTAGGACTGACAAAGAAATACCAAAAGGCCCAGACGTAGAGCAAAGAGATGCTTACGCCTCCTGTCCACAACGCCCATCGCGGATAGCGTTTAAAAAAGGACGAGTGTTTTCGACTGTTGCGGTGACGGATACGTCTGGCCATAGTTTACAAAAATTGCGGACCGCAGCCGCTTTCACTCTCGGAGAATCAGTAGAACGGCCTCCAAGCGTTGACAGAAAGGGTTACGGTCCACAACTATTAATTATTCGTGCTCCAAAGCAAGGGTCTTAGTGGTCTGGTCGCACACATCGCTCGGTCCCCAGTACTGAACAGGACCAGGATAAACGTAGCAGGTGTTCTTGGCCCACTCCTCGCGGTGAGCAGCAAAAGTCTTGAAGGGCTTACCGTTAAGGTCAACCAAAGCCTTACGGATAACAGGCTTCATCTTGCCGTTACGACGCTCCATGTTCATCATCATCGTGATAGGCACACCACCAGCCTTCCACTCGTCAGTACCTGCCTTAAGGTTCTTTACGATGGCCATATAGCCCGTCTTACCGTTGGCGATGAGCTGGGCAGCACTGGTACCGAGAGCATAGCAGTAGTCGGCATCGAAGTTGGAGGGAGCAGCGCAGCGGCCCTCATAGCCGAAAAAGTGGTGCTGGGCAGCGAACTTGCCCACATACTTGCCTTCTTTCTTCCACTCAGCGAGCTTGTTGCCTACCATCTCGGAGATGAGCTTCTCGGTTTCAATAAGCGACACCTGCACATTTCCGTGAGGATCGCGGTCAAGACTCAGCTGGCGGGCCACTCCCTCAGGAAGTGTGGCAAAGGTAGCCTTATTAGCCTCTGAGAGGTGAGCGAGGATGTACTCGCGCTGAGCCTCCTTGTCGAGGTCACGGTAGTCGGCACCATGTGCGGCCAGCAAATCATTGAGTTCCTGAATAAGACGTCCAATGGCGGGGATAAACTCGATGAGGCCTTCAGGAATGAGCACCACACCAAAGTTATGACCCTCGGCTGCACGGTGGGCCACCACACCGGCGATATATTCAACGATATCGTTCAGTGTGAGATCCTTCTGCTGGATTTCCTCTGAAATAAGACAGATGTTAGGCTGAGTCTGCAGGGCACATTCCAAAGCTATATGTGAGGCGCTGCGGCCCATCAGCTTAATGAAATGCCAGTACTTTCGGGCTGAATTGCAGTCACGCTCAATATTGCCAATTACCTCCGAATAGGTCTTTGTGGCTGTGTCAAAGCCGAAACTGGTCTCTATCTGATCATTCTTCAGGTCGCCGTCGATGGTCTTGGGGCAGCCGATAACTTGCACACCGTACTTCTTGGCTGCATAGTACTCGGCCAGCACGCAAGCGTTTGTATTGGAATCGTCGCCACCGATGATAACGATAGCCTTGATGCCAAGTTCGCGGATAATCTGGAGGCCCTTCTCAAACTGATCCTCGGTCTCGAGCTTTGTACGTCCGGAACCTATCATATCGAAACCACCGGTATTACGATAGTTGCGCAGCAATTCGTCAGTAATCTCGATGTAATGATGATCAACAAGACCACCAGGACCCATAAGGAATCCGAAAAGACGATTCTGAGGATTGAGCTTCTTTACTTCATCAAAGAGACCCGAGATGACATTATGACCGCCAGGAGCCTGACCACCACTGAGGATGACACCCACATTCATTTGGGCAGAAGCGGGCTCGTCGCCAGGAACAAACTCTACAAGGGGCATACCGTAAGTGTTAGGGAAGAGTTTGCGAATCTCTTCTTGATCGCCCACGCTCTGCGTCGGCTCTCCTTCCCTTACTTTCACATCACCACGAAGCGCTTTGGGCAACTTAGGCCTGTAGGCAGCTCTCTCCTTCTGCAATGCACTGATTTCCATCTTGAAAGAATAAATAATATTAAGTTGATTAAATAAGAAATTCCTAATGCATTGCAAAGCTACAATAAATCCTCGAAACAAGGAAAGGAAAAGGGGGAGAAATCATTTTTTCGCAATATTTTTTAGGTCAAGCGCTTGCTTCTTAGTTTTTTTTCCTATCTTTGGCACTTAGAAAGGCCCACTGGACAAGAAGTCACACAATGACGACGGAGAAGTGCAATGGGCGGACGTTTAAATAGAACGATTATGAGTAACAAAAGAGATTTGAAGAAAAGCATCAATTACATCTGCAGCGATCTATTCGCAGAATGTGTGGCAGCCAGCCTTTACAACGGTAACCCCAACGAAGAGAATGTCAATGCCCTTCTTAAAAGCATCATCGAAGTGCACAGCGATTTTGTAAGCCGTATCTCCCATCCTGAGGCCGGAATGAAAGGTGGCAAATTCTATAAGACACTGGTTGCTGAATTCAATCAGCAGGTGGCCGAGCTCGTCGACCAAATTGGCAACCTCCAGTAAACGCCCTCATCCAACTCTCAGTACAATAATAAGCAACAAAGACTATGCTCGAAAAACTTTGCAGCTGGTTACTATATAGATTTATGGGATGGCGGAAAGTGGTGACACAGCCCCATCCCGACAAATACATTATCTGCCTGGCTCCACACACCAGCAACTGGGACTTTCTCATTGGCCAGCTCTACATGCGCGCCGAAGGCATGAAGAGCAATTTCCTCATGAAGAAGGAATGGTTCTTTTGGCCCTTGGGCGGCATATTCAAGAAGATGGGCGGCATCCCCGTCTACCGCTCCAAGCACACCAGCATGACCGACCGCCTGGCAGAGGCAGCCAAGAAGGCATCCACCTTCCATCTCTGCATTACTCCCGAGGGCACACGCAAGCCCACCGCAGAATGGAAGCACGGATTCTATTTTATCGCCTTTAAGGCTGAAATCCCCATTCTTCTCTACGGCATCGACTACAGTCAGAAATGCATCCAATGCACGAAGACCATTATCCCTACGGGCAACATGGAGCAGCAAATGAAGGAAATCAAGCTCTACTACAAGGCATTCAAAGGCAAGAAGCCCGAGAACTTCATTATAGGAGATATTCAATGAGCGCACTACGGCTGTTTTGTATCTCCACCCTGCTGTTAGCCAGTTCAATGGCATTTCCTCAAGCCAGTCTCGTTGACGGTGCTTGGGGAAACATCGACTATACGGGGGCACCCTGGGTGACACCTGTCTCACGTCCCAACACCATTACTAAAGGTCTGCAGAACCGTCACGTAGCCATATGGGCCAGTCATGGGCGGTACTTCGACAAAGACAAAATGGAATGGCAGTGGCAACGGCCCAAACTTTTTGCCACTACCGAGGATCTGTTCACACCAACCATCGTCATTCCTTTCCTCATTCCCATGCTTGAGAATGCCGGTGCCTGCGTCTTCACTCCTCGTGAGCGCGATTGGCAACCGAGGGAATACATCATAGACAACGACGACCCGGAATGTCGTTCGAACTACTCTGAAACTTCCACCTCTAAGCCCTGGCAGGATGTCGGCATCAAAGGCTTTGCCCACCACAGCGGCCCCTACAGCGACGGCGAGAATCCGTTTGAGAGCGGCACGCTACGCATGGCCAGGTCGACAAAGAAAAAGTCGCCCAGCACCATCACCTATCAGCCCAACTTCAGTGAAGCGGGACGTTATGCCGTCTACGTGAGCTATCAGACGGTGGAGGGTAGTGTCGACGACGCACGCTACATCGTCTGCCATAAAGGACAGCGCACGGAGTTCCGCGTGAATCAGCAGATGGGCGGGGGCACATGGGTCTACCTGGGCACCTTTGATTTTGACAAAGGTTGCAACTCCTATAACTGCGTCATTGCCACCAACAACTCCCGTCACCGAGGTGGAGTCGTCACCTCCGATGCTGTGCGCTTCGGTGGCGGCATGGGCAACATCCAGCGAGGCGGCCGCGTGAGTACACTGCCACGGTGTCTCGAAGGAGCCCGCTACTATGCCCAATGGGCCGGTGCGCCCTACAGTGTCTATAGCTCCAAAGCAGGTACCGACGACTATGGCGACGACATCAACGTAAGGTCGATGATGCTTAACTGGCTTGCAGGCGGCAGTGTCTTCGTTCCCAGCCTCGAGGGCAGAAAGGTGCCACTGGAACTGTCGCTCGCTGTCCATAGCGACGCCGGCTACTCCACCGACTTCACCTCGCTCACAGGCTCACTCACCATCTGTACCACCAACTTCAACGACGGGCGCCTCAACGCGGGCATCTCGCGCATGGCCTCACACGACTTCGCCTCCATGCTGCTCAGTAACACGCGCTCCGATCTAAGCCGAGCCTACGGCAAGTGGGCGACGCGCTATCTTTGGGACCGCAACTACTCGGAGACGCGCTTGCCAGAAGTGCCATCGGCCATCCTTGAGACGCTGTCACACCAGAATTTCCCCGACATGCGCCTCGGTCAGGACCCCAATTTCAAGTTCACCCTGGCCCGCTCTATCTATAAGACCATTCTCCGCTTCATTGCCCAGAGCCACGAGAAAAGCTTCGTGGTGCAGCCACTCCCGCCACAGGACTTCAGCGTCACTATGGTGGGGCACAACAAGGTGAGGCTCAGCTGGAATCCTCAGCCCGACAGCACCGAGCCCACGGCACAGCCCACTTCTTATAATGTCTATACCGCTACGGCCACAGGAGGCTTCGACAACGGCCGGAACGTGAAGACCACAAGCATCGTAATCCCCGTCGAGCCCGGCACGCAGTATAACTTCCGCATCACGGCATGCAACGAGGGCGGTGAAAGCTTCCCCACCGAGACGCTCTCCGCCCTATGCCAGCCAGGTGCCACACAGACTGTGCTCATTGTCAACGGCTTCCACCGGCTATCATCGCCCGAAGTTGTCGACGACGACAACCGTCAAGGCTTCGACATTGACAAAGACCCCGGTGTCAGCTATGGCACCACTGTGGGTTGGGTAGGCCGACAAAGCAATTTCAGCAAATCAGCCATCGGCCAACTCGGTCCGGGCGGACTCGGCTACAGCGGTGACGACCTCACCGGGCAATTCATCGCCGGCAACGACTTCAACTACACCGTGAGTCACGCCTCAGCTATAGCATCGGCAGCAAGATACAACATCGTGAGTTGCTCACGCGATGCCTTTGAGGCCGGATTCGTGAAGCCCGACGGATACGATGCCATTGACCTCATCCTCGGGCTTGAGAAGTTCGACGGTCACTCGCTGAAATACTATAAGACCTTTACTCCCATCATGCGCCGCATCATCACATCCTACGCTCAGCGCGGAGGCCGGCTTCTTGTGAGCGGAGCCTACATAGGCTCCGACATGACGGAGGAGGGCGAGAAGGAGTTCCTCAGTCAGATCTTCAGAATGCAATGGCAGCCCACCGACAGCGTAACCACCGGCGAAGGTGTCAGCGGACTGGGTATGAACTTCAATATCATCCGCAAGCTGAACCCGCAGCACTACGCAGCCACTTCAGTTGACATTCTCCACCCCACTTCAGGGGCCATCTGCGCCATGCAGTATGCCGACGGCACGAGCGCTGCCGTAGCCTTCAAGGATACCTCCTTTCGCTGCTTCACCATAGGATTTCCCTTCGAGTGCATCTCGGGAGCAGCCGTCAGGGAGCGACTCATGCAAGGCATTCTCAATTATCTTTTCAACTGATATCCGATTACCAATCCACAAATACTTTATAATATGTATAAGATTCAAGCCAACCCCTCAGGGACTAGAAGCATTGAAGTGAGCGATGCCCACTTAGCTACTATCGATAAGTATGCTCTCTTCCGTAACCTCGTCGACAGCAACGGCATCATCGACGACACCGTGCTCGACAAGCTCAAGCTCAATGTCAGGTCGATGCTCGAGTCGGAGGCAGGTTCCGACAAGAATCTGCTCGACCTCTGTCTCGATGTTATCTACAACAACAATATGAAGGCTTTCGGGCTCCATAAGCTGGTGCTCCTCTACATTCAGTGGAAGCAGGAGCACAGTGAACCCGATGACGAACTTGACGTGACCGACTGATGGAAGTTTCATCACAAACTGCCCTTCACCACGGTGCAGGCCAGCAGGCTCCTGCCTACCGGCTCACCGACTTTCTGCCCACCACTAAGAAGGAATGCGAACTGAGGGGATGGAGCGAACTCGATGTCATCATCTTCTCTGGCGATGCCTATGTCGACCATCCCTCATTCGGAGTGGCCGTCATAGGACGCTCCCTCGAGGCTGCCGGTTATCGCGTGGCCATAGTGCCACAGCCCGACTGGCATGGTGACTTCCGCGACTTCCGCAAACTGGGTCGTCCACGACTCTTCTTTGCCATCGCACCGGGATGCATGGACTCCATGGTCAACAAATACACAGCCAATCGGCGCCTGCGCTCCATGGATGAGTACAGTCCTGACGGTCGCCACGACATGCGGCCCGAATATCCTACTGTTGTCTATTCCCAAATTCTCAAGCGCCTCTACCCTGACGTTCCCGTCATCCTGGGTGGCATTGAGGCTTCCATGCGCAGGCTCACCCACTATGACTACTGGCAGGACAAGCTTCGCAAGTGTATCCTCTGCGATTCGGGAGCCGACATGATTATGTATGGCATGGGGCCTAAGTCCACTTTGCAGCTCTGCCGCGAGATAGCTGAGGGCCGGCCGGTGAGCGAGATTCACGACATCCCCCAAACGGTGTTCCTCGTGCGCAAGGACGACGTACCCGGAGGCATCACTGCCGACGACATTGTGCTCCACAGCCACGAGGAATGCCTGGCCAGCAAGCGCTGCGAGGCCGAGAACTACAAGCACATCGAAGAAGAAGCCAACAGGGTGCATGCGCAAAGAATACTTCAGGAGGTCGACGGCCGCTATGCCGTAGTCAATCCACCCTATCCCACACTGACCACCGAGGAGCTTGATGCTACCTTCGACCTGCCCTACACGCGACAGCCTCACCCCAAATACAAGGGCAAGACTATTCCGGCCTACGAGATGATAAAGTTCTCGGTCAACATCCATCAAGGATGCTTCGGGGGGTGCGCCTTCTGCACCATATCGGCCCATCAAGGCAAATTCGTAACCTGCCGCTCCAAGCAGAGCATCCTGCGCGAAGTAAAACAAGTGGTGGCCATGCCCGGCTTCAAAGGCTATCTCTCCGACCTCGGGGGGCCCTCAGCCAACATGTATGGCATGCGGGGACGCAATCACAAAGCCTGCGAGCACTGCCGCCGGCCCTCATGCATCCATCCTCAGATATGCCCGAACCTTGACACTAATCTCTCCAGCCTGCTCGACATCTACCATGCTGTCGACGCTTTACCAGGCATCAAGAAGAGCTTCATCGGCAGTGGCATCCGCTACGACCTGCTACTCTACAAGAGCAAGGACGAGAAGGCTAATGAAGCCGCACGCCAGTACACGCGTGAACTCATCACCCGACATGTGAGTGGCAGACTTAAGGTGGCCCCGGAGCACACTTCGGACAGCGTACTGAAGCTCATGCGCAAGCCCACGTTCGATGAGTTCCGACAGTTCTGCTCCATCTTTGAGCGCATCAACAAGGAGGAGAACTTGCGCGAGCAGATTATTCCCTACTTCATCAGTAGTCACCCCGGCTGTCGCGAGGAGGACATGGCCGAGCTCGCAGCCATCACCAAGGGACTCAACTTCCGGCTGGAGCAAGTGCAGGACTTCACACCTACACCTATGACCATCAGCACCGAGATGTGGTATACGGGCCTCAACCCCTACACCATGGAGCCGGTCTTCAGTGCGCGCACTCCCCGCGAGAAACTTGCCCAACGTCAGTTCTTCTTTTGGTACAAACCCGAGGAGAGAGCAAATATCGAACGCGAGCTGCGCCGCATTGGCCGTCCCGACCTCATAGCGAAACTCTATGGGGGGTCAGCCGGTAAACGCGCCTCCAGGGTACACTTCGACAATCGTCCCATCGGCAGTCTTCCTGCTACCGAAGGACACGGAAGAAAGAAATCGTTCAATCCCAACTTCACCAATGACAATCATCGAAAACAAAGTCGAGGGAAAGGAAAGCCCGGCAACCTGCGAGGACGGCATAGCAGTGAGCGATGACTTCATCGCCGTGGTCGATGGCAGCACCAGCAAGACGCCCCACCACATCTCACCAAACATGAGCAACGGGCGCTATGCCATGCAGCTCATTAAGAAGTGTGTCGTCACCATGCCGCCCAACCTGAGCTGTCACGAATTCTGCAACCTTGTCACTCAGTGCATCCTGCACACCTACGAGTCGGCAGGCACCAGTATCGCCCAACTCCACCGCCACCCTGAGGAGCGACTCACGGCCAGTGCCGCGGTCTTCAGCAGAGTCCGTCAGGAAGTGTGGCTTGTGGGCGACTGCCAGTGCCTCATCGACACTCGCTATGCAGGCAACCCCAAGCCTTCCGAGGCCATCGCGGCAAGCGAGAGGGCTCGTGTGGTGGAAGAGGCCATCCGTCAGGGCAGCACCCTTGCCGACATTGAGCAGCACGACCCCGGACGCGCCCACATCCTACCCCTTCTCTTGCAAGGCATGAAGGGCCAGAACCTGAGCTATGCCGTCATCGACGGCTTTCCCGTCTACGAGGCGGGGGTGCGCATCATCTCCACAGCAGGAGCCAGCCAAGTGGTGCTGGCATCCGACGGCTATCCCTTCCTCTGCCCCACCCTTGAGGAAAGCGAGCGTCGGCTTAGGCACCAGTTAGCCTCCGATCCCCTGTGCATCCGCACTTTCAAAGCCACCAAGGGACTGCGTTGCGGTAATGCTTCGTTCGACGACCGGGCCTACATACGCTTCAGAAACGACTGACACGCGGCCTGCCCCTTTATCAAATTGGTGTCACTGATTATCAACCTTCTTTAAACACTTTGCAGTTATTTAGGGAGACGCATTGACGAAGGCAGGTACCAAACACAGCGGCAGCGTTCCTCCTCGCTCTTATTTCATCTGTCCGTATCAGCCTCAGGCTTTGATTCGGTTCACAATCCATTGTCCCACTTCTGTAGTGCCATAGTGTTTGCCGCCTTCCACCTGAATCTCCGGAGTGCGGACATCAGCCTCCAGACTGTCATCAACGGCCTGACGGATGGCTTTGCCCTCCTCGTTGAGACCGAAGTGCTCCAGCAGCATAGCAGCCGAGAGAATCTGGGCGATGGGGTTGGCAAGGTTCTGTCCAGCGGCCTGTGGCCAGCTGCCATGCACCGGCTCGAAGAGCGGTGTGTGCTCGCCTAAGGAGGCCGAAGGCTGAAGCCCCATGCTGCCCGTGATGCAGCTCGTCTCGTCGGTGAGGATGTCGCCAAAAGTATTCTCCGTAACTATCACATCGAAGAAGCGGGGCTCTGTCAGCACGCGCATCGAGGCATTATCGACAAACATGTAGTCCACCTTCACATCGCTGTACTGCGGCTCCATCTCCTTGGCTATCTGCCTCCACAGCCGGCTCGAGGCCAGCACATTTGCCTTATCGACCACTGTCAGATGATGGTGACGGCGACGGGCAAACTCAAAACCCACCTTCAGGATGCGCTCTATCTCAGGCCGACTGTAGAAATCGGTGTCGTAGGCCTTGTCGTTGTCCTGGTACTTCTCGCCAAAATACATTCCGCCCGTGAGCTCACGGATGACCACAAAGTCTGCTCCTTTGATAATCGACTCCTTGAGCGGACTGTTGTGGAGCAGACAGTCGAAGGTCTGCACGGGGCGCACATTGGCGAAAAGGCCCAACTGCTTGCGCATGGCCAGCAGCCCCGTCTCTGGACGCACCTTGGCAGTGGGGTTGTTGTCATACTTCGGATCGCCCACGGCCGCAAAGAGCACGGCATCGGCATCCATGCAAGTCTGAAAGGTTGACTTCGGGAAGGGGTCACCCACCTCGTCGATGGCATGGGCTCCACAGATGGCCTCATGGTATTCGAACTCATGTCCGAACTTTTCGGCCACGGCATCGAGTACAGCCAGACCTTGCTTCATCACTTCGGGCCCGATACCGTCACCGGGCAACACTGCTATTTTCAGTTTCATATCGCTATAACTGTTTTTAGTATTCACGTTAGTTGTTCGCCTTTCAGTGCTCTATGAGATTGAGCATCTTGAATGTGGCTTTGATGGCCGACTCAGTCTGGTCGGCATCGAGTCCGCGTGTACGGATGAGGTTGCCGTCGGCACTATGCCAGGTTATCACCGTCTGCACCAAGGCGTCAGTGCGGCCACCGGGCGGGATGGTCACAGCATAGTTGGCCAGCAGAGGGAAGGTGCGTCCCAGCTCCTCTTTATAAATCTTTCGGAGCGCCTTCACGAAGGCATCGAATTGTCCGTCGCCGGTGGAGTCGGCCTCATACTGCTGTCCGTCGATGTCCACCTTTATGCTGGCTATGGGCTTCAGTCCATACGAGGTGCTCACCATATAGCTCACGAGCTTCACTTTCTGCTCGCCCTCCTTTTGTTTGAGCACATCGCTCACGATATAGGGCAGGTCGTCCTGCGTCACTATCTCCTTGCGGTCGCCGAGCTCGGTTATCCGTTTCGTGACGAGGCGTGTCTGCTCGGGGGTGAGCTCCAGTCCAAGTTCCTCAAGGTTCTTGGCGATGTTGGCCTTGCCACTGTTCTTTCCAAGAGCATACTCCCTTTTTCGACCAAAGCGCTCGGGCTTAAGCTCGTTACAGTAGAGCTGATCCTTACTGTCGCCGTCGGCATGGACACCAGCCACCTGCGTGAACACGTTCTCGCCTACTATCGGTTGGTTGGGTGCCACGGCAATGCCGCTGTAGCCCGACACCAACTGACTCACCCCGAAGAGCTGACTCTCGTCGATGTGCGTGGTAGCACCAAACTGGTCCTTCAGTATGGCCTGCACACTGGCCAACGGGGCATTGCCGCAGCGCTCGCCCAGTCCGTTCACGGTGACATGGAGTCCGCGGCAACCACTCAGTACGGCTGCCAGCGAGTTCGACACGGCCAGGTCGTAATCGTTGTGAGCATGGAAGTCAAAATGCACCTGAGGATAGTGCTTCACCATCTTCCTCATGTATTCCACGCACTGCAACGGGTTCATGATGCCGAGTGTGTCGGGCAGCAGGAAGCGGCTGACGGGAGCCTTTACCAGTTCATCCATCATGCCGGTCACATAGTCAGGGCTGTCCTTCATGCCCGAGCTCCAGTCCTCCAAATAGAGGTTCACGGTCATGCCCTTTGACTGGGCATAGTCGATGACGCGCAGAATGTCGGCCAGATGCTCCTGAGGGGTCTTGTGCAACTGCTCCCGGCAATGCTTCAGTGAGCCCTTAGCCAGCAGATTGATGACTCTGCCCCCACAGGAGCTAATCCAGTCGACCGACAGCTTTCCGTCGACGAAGCCCAGCACCTCCACCCTGTCGAGCAGGCCGGCACCTTCGGCATAACGGCAAATTTTGCTCACAGCCTCTCGCTCGCCTTCGGAGACACGTGCCGAAGCCACCTCTATGCGGTCGACCTTCACCTTCTGCAGCAGCATCCGGGCTATCACGAGTTTCTCGTGCGGCATGAACGACACACCGCTCGTCTGCTCACCGTCACGCAGCGTGCAGTCCATGATTTCTATGTAGGGATGTGGCGTCATAACGAGGGATATTTAAAGAGCCGCTGCTCGGTTTGCTCGGTCTTTGAGCGGTTGGCCACCAGGAAGTCGATGTCGTCGAGTCCGTTCATCAGACATTGTTTCTTGTAGCCGTTGATGTCGAAATGCTCGCTACGGCCTGTCACCAGATTCGTAACGGTCTGGTTAGGCAGATCGACGCGCACTTCTGTATGGTTGTCCTTGGCTATGGAGTCGAAGAGCTCCTGCAGGAAGTCCTCGGTAACAACCACGGGCAGCACGAAGTTATTGAGTTCGTTATTCTTGTGGATGTCAGCGAAGAATGAACTTATGACCACCCTGAAGCCATAGCCGGCGATAGCCCAGGCAGCATGCTCACGGCTGGAGCCCGAACCGAAGTTCTTGCCGGCCACCAGGATGCAGCCGCTGTAAGCGGGATTGTTGAGCACAAAGTCTTTATTCAGCGACCCGTCTTTGTTATAGCGCCAATCCCGGAAGAGGTTGTCGCCGAATCCCTTCTTGTCGGTGGCCTTTAGGAAGCGGGCGGGTATTATCTGGTCGGTGTCGACATTCTCCAGTGGCAAGGGCACACAAGTGGAGGTGATGACATTGAATTTCTGTTTCATACGTACCTTATAATATATATAACAGGTGTAAAAAGGTTATTTGAGCGTACGGGGATCGGTGATGTGTCCAGTCAAGGCAGCAGCTGCCGCCACGAGCGGACTGGCCAGGATTGTACGCGCCCCGGGTCCCTGACGGCCCTCGAAGTTGCGGTTGCTCGTCGAGACGCAGTATTTTCCGGCCGGCACCTTGTCATCGTTCATAGCCAGACAGGCTGAGCATCCTGGCTGTCGGAGCGTGAATCCGGCTTCTTTGAGCACTACGTCGAGCCCTTCAGCCTTTATCTGTCCGGCCACCTTCCAGCTGCCGGGCACCAGCCATGCCACCACGTCGGCCGCCTTCTGCCGTCCCTTCACCAATGAGGCGAAAGCCCTGAAGTCCTCTATACGGCCATTGGTGCAGGCACCGAGGAACACGTAGTCGATCTTCTTCCCTAAGAGCTTCTCGCCGGGCTTCAGTCCCATGTAGTTCAGACTCTTCTCAAACGAGGCTCGCTCGGTGGGAACGATGTCTTCGAGCTGAGGTATGGCCTCGTTGATGCCAATGCCCATGCCGGGATTGGTGCCGTAGGTGATGCGGGGCTCTATGTTGGCGGCATCAAAGGTTAGCTCGCGGTCGAACACGGCATCGTCGCCACTGCGCAGCGTGCGCCAGTAGGCCACGGCCTTGTTCCATTCGGTTCCCTTAGGGGAGTATTCCTTGCCTTTGAGATAGCGGAAGGTGGTCTCGTCGGGCGCCACGAATCCACCTCGGGCTCCCATCTCTATCGAGAGGTTGCACAGGGTGAGCCGCCCTTCCATGCTCATGGCCTCTACCACCGGACCGGCATACTCCACGAAATAGCCGGTAGCCCCTGATGTCGTGATGCGGCTCATCAGGTAGAGGGCCACGTCCTTGGCCGTGACTTTCGGTCCCAACTTGCCATTAATAGTGATGCGCATCGACTTGGGTTTCTGTTGCAGGATGCACTGCGAGGCCATCACCATGGCCACCTCGGAGGTACCGATGCCGAAGGCGAGTGCTCCCACGGCACCGTGGGTGGAGGTATGCGAGTCACCGCAGACGATGGTCATCCCGGGCAACGAGAGTCCCTTCTCGGGCCCCACCACATGGATGATACCGTTGCCGAGGGTGTTCATGCGATATTCTTTCAGTCCGAACTCCTTACAGTTGGCATCCAGCGTCTCCACCTGCCGGCGCCCCACAGGGTCGGCAATGGGCTTATCCTGGTCGTGCGTCGGGATATTATGGTCGGGCATGCAAACAATCTGCTTCGGACGGAAACACTTCAGCCCGCGTGCCCTCAACTCGTCGAAAGCCTGGGGCGAGGTGACCTCATGACAATAGAGCCGGTCAATGTAAAGCTGCTGGGGACCGTCGGGCACTGTCTGCACCACATGACTGTCCCATATCTTATCGAATAGTGTATTCATTATTTCGTTCTGAATTTGTTAATACAATCAATGTAAGCCTCAACGCTGGCCGTGACGATGTCGGTATTGGCACCGAATCCGTAGTAGATGCTGCCGTCGTACTCCACCTGCATGTGCACCTTACCCACGTCGTCGGACCCCTTTGAGATGGCCTGGATGGTGAATTCCTTGAGTGTCATCTGCTTGCGGATGATGCGCTTCAGGGCCTTGATGGCGGCATCCACGGGGCCGTTGCCCGAAGAGCACTCCTCGAACTTCTGTCCACTAATGTCGAGTCCCACGCTGGCCACGCTCTTCACGCCCTTGCCTGTGGTCACCTGCAGGAAGTCGAGCTTCACGGCATGGGTCTCAGCGGTGTCGGCACCAGCGAGCATCAGTACGTCGGCATCGGTGATTTCCTTTTTCTTGTCGGCCAACTGAAGGAAGGCCTGGTAGAGCTTGTCGAGTCGCTGCTCGTCAACATCGACTCCATTGACATGGAGCCTGTATTTGAGGGCAGCACGCCCGCTGCGGGCTGTGAGCACAATGGCGTTGTCCTCTATGCCCACATCCTTGGGGTCGATAATCTCATAGGTCTGTGCGTTCTTCAGCACTCCGTCCTGATGGATACCGCTGGAATGCGAGAAGGCATTGCGTCCCACAATGGCCTTGTTGGCCTGCACGGGCATATTCATCAGGCTCGATACCATGCGGCTCACGGGATAAATCTTCGAGGTGTTGATATTGGTGTCAATGCCGAGATGCTTGTGGCACTTCAGAATCATGGCTATCTCCTCGAGCGAGGTGTTGCCGGCCCGTTCGCCGATGCCGTTGATGGTGACCTCCACCTGGCGGGCGCCGTTGATGACTCCCTCAAGCGTGTTGGCCGTGGCCATACCGAGGTCGTTGTGGCAGTGAGTGGATATCACGGCCCGGCCGATGCCGTCGACGTGTTCCTTCAGATAACGAATCTTACTGCCATATTCCTCGGGCAGGTCGTAACCCGTGGTGTCGGGGATGTTGACCACTGTGGCTCCGGCCTTGATGACGGCTTCCACTACTTGAGCCAGGTATTCATTGTCGGTGCGTCCGGCATCCTCGGCATAGAACTCCACGTCCTCTACATATTTCTTGGCGTATTTCACGGCACGGACTGCGCGCTCAAGGATATCTTCGCGGGTAGAGTTGAACTTATACTTGATGTGATAGTCACTCGTGCCGATTCCGGTGTGGATACGCTTATGGCGTGCGTACTTGAGCGACTCTGCTGCCACGTCAATGTCTTTCTCCACAGCCCGAGTAAGGGCGCAGATAGTAGGCCACGTCACGGCCTTGCTGATTTCCACCACCGAGTTGAAATCACCGGGCGAAGAGATGGGAAATCCCGCCTCTATCACGTCGACGCCCAACAGCTCAAGCTGCTTGGCCACCTGAATCTTCTCTACCGTGTTCAACTGACAGCCTGGCACCTGCTCGCCGTCACGGAGCGTGGTGTCAAAGATAAATAATCTCTCTTTCTCCATATTCAGAAGTCTTAATCCTTTTGGTCGGCAAAGTTATCGCAAAGTATCGAGACTACAAAATAATTCGTTATAAAATTAATAGTTTATCAGCATATTTGTTAGAATGTAAGGTATAAAAGTTAATATATCGCACATTTCAGCGTTATCGCCCTAGGTTATCACGTCTCAGTGGCTACTGCTAAAGGTCGTCATTATCTGACTTCTTCACCATCTAATAGCAATCTAATCTCTATTCAGATTATCGGTACATTACTATTATCTATGATGATTTTGGGGTGATACACATTTTGTGACAATGGATGCTTTCCTCTTTGATGGAAGATTGTCAGGCTAAGGATAACCCACAGCGATTATGGACCAAAACCAATAGAACCCTTTGTGTCAGTGCAAAGGGCCCACAGCACCTGCTTGTTTTCAGGATTATTTCTGAGGCGCAGGATATTTTCAGTGGCAAGCTGGCTCTTCACATGTAGGCACGCTTCCGCGTGGTATTGTGCCCGGCCATCTTCCTCGAGCTCGGCAGACGGCGGGTGGCACTGTATGGAGAGCTGAACGTAGGGACGGCTGATGCCCTTACCTTGAGTATTCGAAAGATGCTGAATATCATACTTTATCATCCTGACCTTACACTGTCTTCCGGTCGGGCAGCATTGTCCGAGATGGTAAAGATACAGCACGTTGACGGCTCCGGCTGTACCGGTTAAAATCGGCAACGTCGGAACACTGTGCGCCAAGGGTGTCGGATGTTACGCCAATTGGCGGAGACATCTACGCCATATGCCGGAGCTATGTACGCCATATGCCGGAGCTATGTACGCCAATTGGCGGAGACATCTACGCCATATGCCGTACGCAAGCCACCCCCATGATCAAAGCGCCCTGTGAGCCCTACCATTGCAGGCCGAAGCGAAGAGCCCAGGGAGAGCAGACAGGGAGTAGAGGAGAAAAGATTAAGCAACCTCAAAGACGGCACTACAGGCTTCATCAACGCGTCATCCCAAATTATTCAAAGAAGTCTGTAACTGAATGATGTGAAATACAGAAGTGTAGGAAAATAGGCCTCAATGAAAAAGTCCGTGGCTGGAGCTTCGAAGGACTTCGTGCTCGTGTGCCCCCTCGGAGCACGTCAGCTGTAGTAGGACAGCCACCTCCAGTCTGCACCCCGGTTCCCAATCCGGCGCACAGACCAGCCGCACCCTCAAGGGGAGTCACTGAAGCTTTTCGGCCTCGGTATCAAAGTGATAGTGGGGACCCGTAGCGCGGATAAAGGCCCTGCGGATCTTCCACATCAGTCCGAGCCGCTGCACACTGATGTCGTGCTGTTGCGAGGCATCGGTACTGAGGTCGTAGAGTAGCCAATTGGTTTGATTGCCAAGTTCATTGCCCGTCTCGTTGGTCTTTGGCCCCTTGTAAGGTGGCAACAGCGCATAACGTCCCATTCGGTAGGCCAGTCGTCCTTGCGCCTCCACCACATAGCCTTTGCGTCCTTTATCGGTCTTTCCAAGAAAGGCCTTCAGGTGGTTTTCTGAGTCGAGACCTTTGGGAACAGGCTGTCCCACCAGGGAAGCCAACGAGGCCAGCAAGTCCTGCTGCGCGACCAGGGCGGAGCTCACCATGGGTAGGATGGTGCCCTTCCAATAGACGAAGAAAGGCACACGCGTTCCTGCCTCAAAGAGACTGTACTTGCCGCCTCTGAGTCCACCATTGGGGTCGTGCAGCTTGCGCGTCCCCCGGGAGCCGTCCTGGTAGCCGTCGTCAAGCACGGGACCATTGTCGCTCGAGAAGATGATAAGTGTATTCTCCAAGAGACCTTTCTCCCGGAGCATGTCCACCACCTGACCAACACACCAGTCGGCTTCCTTCACCACGTCGCCGCGCGGCCCCAAGCCAGTGCTGCCGGCGAAGGCAGTGTCGGGCACACGGGGCACATGGGGCTCATGCAAACCGTAGTAGAGAAAGAAGGGATGTGAGGTGGAGGCCGTATCAATGAAGGCTCTGACCTTCTCTACAAGACAGCGCGCCATAGTGGTATCGTTCCAGATAGCCGACCGTCCGCCTTTCATAAAGCCGATGCGCGGAATACCGTTGATGATGGAGCCCTGATGTCCGTGTGACCAGCGCATGCGCATCATCTCGGGATGGTTGGCTGCCGTGGGCTCGCCTTCAAAGGGATGAGTGTAGTCCACGCTGATGGGGTCAGAAGGGTCGAGACCGGCCACCCGCCCATTCTCCACGTAGACGGTGGGTACACGGTCAACAGTGGCAGCAATGAGATAGGAATAGTCGAAGCCTAAATCGGCCGCCCCGGGACTGATCTTCTTGTTCCAATCTATCTTGCCCACACCCATACCGAGATGCCATTTGCCGATGGCTGCCGTAGCATAGCCTGCCTTACGGAACATCTTCGCCAGTGTGAACTGCTGCGGACTGACCAAGAGCGGTGCGTCACCGGGCAAGATCTTGGCATCTTTGTTCTTCCACGGATACATACCGGTGAGGAGGGCATAGCGCGATGGGGTCGACGTGGCCGAAGAGGCATGGCCATCGGTAAAGCAAACGCCTCCCATAGCCAAACTGTCGATATGAGGAGTGGACAGCGTGCGATTGCCGTAAGCGCTCACGTCTCCCCATCCGAGGTCGTCGGCCATGATAATGATGACGTTGGGATGCTTTCTGGCTCCAGAGGCCACGACAGGCAACAGAAGCAGGGCTGAGAGGGCTGATAGTTCTTTTTTCATTGTTATAGCTTTATACGGTATATATTGAGTGAATGGGGCGGCGCGTCAAGTGATGGAGCGGCGATCTGCAGCGGGAGGCTTACTTAGAGTCGGCTTACTTATGTAAAACGGTCTGTCTACCTATATATTATAAGATGTAGAGCAATTATTTCCGGATCCTAACAGGCTTCATCTCAGAACTGCGCCGAGCCATGACCGTCACACAGAATAGTCGCTTGACGCTGGTCAATGTGAAAGACCTTCAGGCCTTCCATACATTTATACGACTCGCTGCAGGACGCATCGGGCAAGAGTTCAACGCCTCAGCACTCTCTGTAGAGGTTGGCGTGAGTTTACCCACCGTGAAAAATTGGTTGAGCGTGTTGGCTGCATCTTATGTTGTTTATCTGCTGCATCCCTACCATGCCAATATCGGCAAGCGGCTCACCAAGACTCCGAAACTGTATTTTTACGACACTGGTCTTGCCGCTTTTCTTCTTGGCATTAACAGCATCGAGCAGTTGGACGTGCATCCTTTGCGCGGAAGTCTCATGGAGAATCTGGTGGTAAACGACATCGTGAAACACGGTTGCAATCAGGGACGTGAAGAAAGTCTTTTTTTCTACCGCGACAAATCGCAGCATGAAGTTGATGTGCTGAGAGCTTTATCAGACGGCAGTCTCGAAGCCTACGAGATCAAGGCGAGTATGACCTATAACGCCGATTATTTCAAACATCTGCGCTATCTGAAATCACTCTTGGGCGACCGTCTGAAGCGTACGACAGTTATCTATGACGGTACACAGGAGAATAGTCAGGACATTGATGGCTATTGCAATTTCCGTCATCTAAAGCTCTTGCCATAAGTCCTAACCCTCCCTTCGGGAGAGGGTCAGGGAGGGGCTCTACTTCTTCACCACCTTGCGCCCGTTGACAATATATATGCCAGCGGGCAGCTCAGCAAGCGAGCCTTGCATCTTCACGCCCTGCAGGTTGTAGATGCCCTGCTTATGTGGCACATCTGCTCCCACGATGGCGATGCCTGTAGGAACCCATGTGCCGTGAGGAGGTCTGGAGATAGGCAAGAAGGCAGGCGACAAGAGCAGTGTAGGCAGCTCGCTCAACACCCTGGCAGGCATCTGCTTAGCAGCAAAGCAACTCGATGAGGGCGAGAAGTATATCCTCGAGGCCATACGCTATTGCGAAGAAGCCAACGACTCCAATCTGTTGCCCATACGCTACGGCATGGCATCAGAGATTTATCACGCCAAAGGTGAAGACACAAAGTCATTAGCCTACGCGTGCCATGCCTATCAGATAGATTCTCTCTTGGGCAAGACACCACGAATGGGCATACGCCTGTCGCAGATGGCAGCCGCACAGATAGCCCTGAAACAGGATGCGACGACAATCATCCATTCGCACGGTTCGTAATTTTTCACGGTCAGAACGCCTTGGGTCTGACAGAATATCTATAACTTTGTAGGTGGAAAGCAATAACCCACAGTAATCATGAAGATAAACCCATGGATAGCCTTATCCACCCTGTTAGCTGCGCCCTATGTGGCGAGTGCGCAGATGCCCACCGAGAACGAGCAGGAGGCCATTGCCTCATCGCTGAAGGCTTTCAGCCAAGGAATCAGAATTTCAAAAATTAAGGTCGACTCGCTAACCACCTCGGCCGACACAACCACCCTATGGCTCAACAGCGCGCTCAACGACGTACCGATGCGTGCCGACAACGTCGAAGCCATCACAGCAGAAGTGAAGAAGCATCTGCCTGAGAACCTGAAGAACAAACCACTGAGAATCTTCGTTGCCGGACACGAGCTGTCGTCGCTCATTCCGCGATGCATGCCCGGCGGACGCGGGGGGAAGGCCTTCACCCAGCCAGCAGGCATTCCGCTGGTGCGCTGCGCCGACCGTCCGTTCGAGCCCCGGCAGGGACTACAGGGCAGACACATCGCTCTCTGGCAGAGCCACGGTAAGTATTTCGAAGCCGGACTGCACCGATGGGAGTGGCAGAGGGCTCGTCTCTTTCAAACGGTGGAAGACAAGTTCACGCAAAGTTTCGTCCTGCCCTATCTGGTGCCCATGCTCGAAAAGGCCGGGGCTATCGTGATGATGCCGCGCGAGCGCGACACCAATCCCTACGAAGTGGTGGTCGACAATGACGGAGGCTTGGCCGATGCCGTCGGCGCCGTCCACAATGGCAAGCAACCCTGGACCACCGGCTCGGAGAAGGGCTTTGCCTACCTGCGGAAGCAATACACCGGATTCGAAAACCCTTTTACCGAAGGTTCCTACCAGCAGACCACCACGGTGAGAGCAGCTCGCGACGCCAGCACCATCACTTGGGCGCCCCACATCATCAAAGAGCGCAACTATGCCGTCTACGTGAGCTATAAGACCCTGCCCAACAGTACTACCGACGCCCGCTACACCGTCTACCACAAGGACGGCAAGACCACCTTCCTCGTCAACCAGACTATGGGTGGCGGCACGTGGATTTACCTGGGTACCTTCGGCTTCGGCAAGGGCACCCAAGGGCGCGTGGTGCTCAGCAATGTGTCGGCGAAGGCCGGACGCACCGTCACTGCCGACGCCGTGCGCTTCGGCGGTGGCATGGGCAACATCGCCCGGTGTGCCGACGGCGACAGCCTGACGCTATACACCAAGAAATACGTCGCCCAAAAGAGCCGCATCGCACGCAATGAATGGCAACCGGCCTTGCACACAGTACCCCAAACAAGCGGCTACCCCCGCTTCGAGGAAGGAGCACGCTACTACATGCAGTGGGCGGGTATTCCCGACAGTATCTACTCGCCCACTCACGGACTCAACGACTATGCCGATGACTACCGCGACCGGGGACTGTGGGTGAACTATTTGGCCGGGGGCACCAAGGCCTGTCCCGACTATCAGGGCCTCAACATCCCCATTGACCTATCACTGGCTTTCCATTCCGACGCGGGAACAGTGACCGGCGACTCCATCATCGGAACGCTCGGCATCTACCAGACCAGCCAGTATGGCGGCCACTTCGCCGACGGCAGCTCACGCGACGCCAACCGCGACCTCTGCGACCTCGTCCTCTCGAGCATCACCCACGACCTACGACTGCAGGCTGAGCCACGGTGGACGCGCCGCGGCATGTGGAACCAGCGCTACTTCGAGGCCTGGGTGCCCCGGGTGCCGGCCATGCTGCTCGAGCTCATGTCGCACGAGAACTTCGCCGACATGCGCTACGGTCTCGACCCTCGGTTCCGCTTCCTCGTTGGCCGTGCGGTCTACAAGGGCATCCTGCGCTTTCTCAGCAACGAATACGGTTACAGATACGTGGTGGAGCCGCTGCCCGTGAGCCACTTTGCCGCTACCTTCAATGAGCATGGTGCCGTGACGCTGTCGTGGCAGGCCGAGGCCGACTCGCTGGAACCCACTGCTACTCCAGACCGCTTCATCGTGTACAAGCGCATCGGCGACGGCGACTTCGACAATGGGACGCTGGTGAAACGCTGCTCCTACTCCTGTGCCATTCCCACAAACCAAGTGGTGAGTTTCAAGGTGACAGCTGTGAACAATGGGGGAGAAAGCTTCCCTTCCGAAATCCTCTCCGTGGGTCGCAACTCCGCCACCACGGTCAGTCCCGTGCTCGTCATCAATGGCTTCGACCGTCTGTCGGGTCCCGATGACTTCCGCAGCAGCGACGACGCATTGGCAGGCTTCCTGGCCGACGACGACAATGGGGTGCCCGACCGCGAGATGATTCACTACGTGGGGAGAATGAAGGAATTCCGACGCTCCGTTCCCTGGACCGACGACGACGCTGCGGGCTTTGGCGATAGCTACGGCAACTATGAGCGCATGGTCATCGCAGGCAATACTTTCGACTACCCTGCTCTCCACGGACGGGCACTGATGAAGGCGGGGCTGAGCTTCGTCTCCATGAGCAAGGCCGCCGCCGAGGGTCTGACTGAAATCAAGAGCGCCGACTGGTCGATGGTGGACCTCATCCTGGGCAAGGAGAAGCAGTCGAAATTCGGACGGCCGGGACTACATCCGCTGAACTACAAGACTTTCGACGCCGGCATGCAGCAACTGCTCACCAGCTACTGTCAGGGTGGTGGCCGAGTGTTCGTGAGCGGATCCTACGTGGGCTCCGACCTCTGGTGCAATGCGTTGGCAAAGCCATTGAAGGCCGACCAGGAGTTCGCGGCCCGCATCCTGAAATACCGCTGTCGCGAGGACCGTGCCGCCACGACAGGGCTTATCAACGGCGTGCCCTCACCCCTCGAGGCCGACAGCATGCGCCTGGCGTACTACAATAAGCCCAACCCCGAGAGCTACGTGGTGGAGTCGCCCGACGCCATCGTTCCGGCCGACAGCTGTGCCTACACGGCCTTCCGCTACACCGAGAACGGCATGAGTGCTGGCATTGTGTTCGGAGGCAATGCTACCGACCACTGGCGCACAGTGGTCCTGGGATTTCCCTTTGAAGCGTTGAGATTCGAGAAACAACGTATTGAGATGATGAAACTCATTGTAAACTATCTTCTGAAATGACACACAACTTTCTATTCATTCCACGCGCCCGACTCAGCCTGCTTGTCGCCATGCTGGCAGCAATCTCCACGGTTGCACAGGCAGCACTGCGGTTCCGCTTTGTCGTGATGAGCGACATCCATATCAATGTGAAGGCCCCCCAAGCCTTCAGTGACCTCACGCAGTCAGTGAACCAAATCAATGCTACTGACAGCATCGACTTCGTACTGGTGACGGGCGACATTGCCGATGAGGGCGACAGTGCCTCACTGGCCCTGGCCAAGCGAGGGCTCGACTCACTACGCGTTCCTTATTATATTATAGAGGGCAACCACGACCTGAAATGGAGCGAGAGCGGAGGCCTCGACTTCCGGCGCATCTTCGGCTACGAACGGTTCAAGTTCGAGCACAAGGGATTCCTCTTCCTCGGCTTCGGCTGCGGACCGCTCATGCGCATGGCCCTGGGACATGTCAATCCCGAGGACATCGAATGGCTGAAGACTGAGCTGAAGGCCAACGGCACGCAGGGCAAGCCCGTCTTCCTGGTCACCCACATCCCCATGCTGCCTGAGGACATGGACAACTGGTACGACGTGACCGATGCTGTGCGGCAGTATCCCGTTGTGGCCTTCATTAACGGCCATTACCACTCCAACCGCCATCTTAGCTACGATGGCATCGAGGGCATCGTGAACACCTCTAACCTCAGACAGCAGGGTCGGCAGGCAGGACAGTACAACGAATGGGACGTGGGCACCGACTCCATCTCGGTGTACACGCATCCCGTAGGAGCGCCCCGCCAACTCTGGACCCGTCTGTCGACGGTTCCTCACCACGACAACGATCGCGCCCACTGGGCTCCTCGCCCCGACTACAGCGTCAACCAGCAGTATTCACAGGTGAAGGAGGGCTGGCGAGTAAGTCTGGGAGCCGGCATCTACTCGTCGCCGGTGAGCTATAAGCAGTGCATCATCACCGCCGACAACCTCGGCCGTCTCACCTGCTTCGACCGCAAAGGCCGCCAACGGTGGCAGCGTGCCACGGGGGCCCGCATCCTGGGCACTCCCGCAGCCGCCAAGGGCCTGCTGGTGGCAGGCTCGGCCGACGGCTGCATCTACGGCATTAGGATGAAGGACGGAAGCGTGGCCTGGAAGTGTCCGACAAGGCGCCCCGTGGTGAGTGCCGTCACGGTCAGCAAGGGCATAGCCTACGTGGGGAGCAGCGACGGAACGTTCCGAGCACTGCGCATCGCCGACGGCTCGTTGCTGTGGGCGAACGACTCCATCCGGGGCTATGTGGAGACCAAACCTCTCGTAACAAAGAACAAAGTAGTTTTCGGAACCTGGGCCAACCGCCTCTATGCTCTCGACCGCAAAACAGGACGCACGGTCTGGACCTGGCATACGCCGAAAGGACTGGGCATGCACTATTCTCCGGCTGCCGTATGGCCGGTGGAAGCACAAGGGAAGGTGTTCATTGCCGACCCTGAACGAGCCCTGACAGCCATAGATATTGCTACAGGCCGACAGCTTTGGCGCACCAAGAGGAGCAAGGTAAGGGAATCCATAGGGATTTCTGCCGACGGAAAGCGCATTTATGCTAAGACAATGACAGACAGCATAGTATGCTACAGCACCGAAAGCACACAACCCGAGGAATTGTGGGCAAGCAACGTGGGCTTCGGATACGAGCACGCTACGGTGATGTTGCCCGAAAACGAGGGACGCGTCTATTCATCGACCAAGGACGGACTGGTGTTCGCTCTCGACGCCATTTCAGGACACGTGCTCTGGAAGCATAAGATTGGCAACACGCTCATCAACACGGTGGTGCCACTGGACCGTCGCCATCTGCTACTCACTAACGAGGATGGGACGCTGGCTGAACTGGATATAGAACCCTAAAGTAATGACATCAATGAAACTGACTTCAACACTCCGAACAGCAGCCGTGCTGCTGATGACTCTCGCCGGTTTGCTGCCCGTGCAGGCCCGCAAGGTGACAACGGGCATAGAGATGCTGAAACAGCAGAACTTCAAGTTGCTCGAAGGCAAACGCGTGGGATTGGTAACCAACCCGACAGGCGTCGACGACCAACTCGTCTCCGACATCGACCTCCTCTATCAGGCCAAGAACGTGAACCTCGTGGCTCTCTATGGACCCGAGCATGGAGTGAGGGGCAGTTCCCACGCGGGGGCCTCGGTGAAGAGCGACACTGACGAGGTGACCCACCTGCCGGTCTATTCGCTTTTTGGCAAGAACCGTATGCCCACCAAAGAGATGCTCGACGGGGTGGATGTGCTGGTGTACGACATACAAGACATCGGATGCCGCTCGTTCACCTACATCAGTACCTTAAGCAACATCATGAAGGCCGCCGCCAAATACGGCAAACAGGTGGTAGTGCTCGACCGCCCGAATCCGCTCGGCGGACTGAAGGTGGAAGGCAATCTCACTGAGGACGACTGCATCTCCTTCGTGAGCCAACTGAAGATTCCCTACGTCTACGGTCTCACAGCGGGTGAGCTGGCTTTGATGCTCAACGGCGAGGGCATGCTGGGGCCGAAGTGTGACCTCACGGTGGTGAAAATGAAGGGATGGAAGCGCAGCATGACCTACGAGGACACGGGCTTGAAATGGGTGCTGTCTTCGCCTCACATCCCCGAAGCCATTACCGCGCCTTTCTATGCCGTATCGGGCATTGCGGGCGAGCTCGACAGTCTATCCATCGGCGTAGGCTACACTCTGCCTTTCCGCCTCTTCGGTGCTTCATGGATAAAGGCCCATGAACTCGCTGCCGACCTGAACAGCCTCGGTTTGGAGGGAGTGGCCTTCCGGCCCATCTATTACACGCCATTCTACGGACCGGGAAAAGGGCACGAGCTGCAAGGTGTACAAGTGTACTTCACCGACTACAGAAAGGCCTCGCTCACCGATATCCAGTTCTACGTGCTTCAGGAGCTCTACAAGCTCTACCCGCAGCACGACCTGCTCAACGGGGCCAGTGAGAACCGCAAGAACATGATTGACAAAGTGTGCGGCTCCAAGCAGATTAGGGCGCTCTTCCTGAAGCGGCATCTCTGGGCCGACGCCAAACCCTACTGGGACAAGGACGTGGCTGCCTTCCGGAAGTTCTCGAAGAAATACTATCTCTATAAATAAGGCTTTTGGGAGGAGGGACTGCTGCATCTTGCACCAGGGCACGAAGTGCGCAGCCCCCCTCTTCCACCACGTCACTGACACTTTTATTGCTACGGACGTCCACAGACGCTTCACGGACTTTTATTAAGAATAGGTGAACGAAGTGCACAGAAACCCTCCCCACATATCTCCCTATTAGAGCAGACCGTCAGCCGGGGAGATGCGCGCTACGGTACTCCGATGGATTGACACCCATCTGATTGCGGAAGAATGTATTGAAATGGGCTGGCGACGAAAAGCCTAACTTCATCGCGATTTCGGTCAGGGGCTGCGACGTTGTTCGCAGCAGCACACAGATGTGGAGGACAGTAAACCGGTTTATCCAGTAGTGGGCACCCCGGCCCGTGAAATATCGCGTCACTGCCGACAGGTACTTCGGCGTGACATTGAGCTGCTCAGCGTAATAGTCTATCCTCCGATGCTTCAAGTAACTGCCCTTCACCATCAAATCCATGAAAAGAGTCAACACACTGACATACCTTGAAAGCCCAGTACTGGGGGGGGGTATTACCATGAACATGTGAATGCTGAGCTGAAGCATAGATTTCAGCGTAGTCGAGAATCAAGATGTGTAGGACATGATAGATAATCTCCCCCCTCAATGCAGGCTCAGGGTAGCGCATCCGACGTTCCAAATCTGCGAAGTCACGGTCTAACTGCTCCAATTCCTCGGGAGAAAGGGGGAAGATGGGATGGGAGTAGATGTCCACTAACTGCTCAAGCTTCAGCTCATTTATCACGGACGACAGACTCAACATCTCCGGATTGACATAGGCACAACTCACACTGAAATCGGCCGAGGGATGCTGCTCGGTTACAAGCATCGGCATGGGCAGAATCATGGCTTCGCCCTGACGGATCATCATGTCCTTGCCGTTGAACTTGAGCCGACACTCACCTGCCGTACAAAGCAAAAAAGCCATGTGGTCAATGCTCGGACCTTCAGGCCCCAAGCCATTCAGGTTGTGCTCTATGATTAATTGACTCTCACCGAACTGCATCTACTTCTTAAGACTAACCTTATTCCCTGTCCATCGGATAACATCAGCACCCTTTGGCCCGCTATCGCCAATGCTCCAGGCTCATTGCTTTCGTCGTGCTTCATCGCCGGAAAGCAAGCCTCCGCATTTCTGTGCGCACATCGAGCCTTTGGTGCCCCTAATGATTACCCGCTGCAAAATTAACACATTTGTCTGAAAGTTCAGTTTCTAATCGTCATCAATTTGCATCAAATCCACTCTTCCAGGACTATTATGGGCAAAAGATATTAAATATTGGGCAAAAGATATAAATGATACACCCCCAAAAAACGATAACTTTGCACCCGAATTCTACGCTATTGAAACTATATAAAAGAATCGTAAGACAAACAGAACTTAAAGTTGAGAGAATAACATTAACGCACTAATAGACATGAGACTAATAATTAGAAGGACGGGCACAAGTGCCTGCCGATTATTGATGACACTGCTTCTGTTGGCAGCAATGAATGAAGTGATGAGGGCTCAGAGCAGCTCTGCCGTGACGCCAAAATGGAGTTTCACTTCTTCTTCATTGGAGGTGACTGTGGGCCAACTCAATGTGGACAAGCCCACACTTGCCGTCACCGACCCGAATACGGGTAAGCCTATCCGTGGCCGTTTCGTAGAGCGTTGGGGCATTATCGACGCTAACGGCAAGGAAGTGACGGAACCAGAGAAGGTGGACCACCGCGTGAAGTTCACCGACCCTACCACAGGTTCCACCGTTAACCAGCTCTATGGTTTGGACGCTATCGGCAAGAAGACCGGCTGGTTCAAGGTCTTCGACGAGCTGATTCCGCAGGAACGGTATAAAGACCAATACCAATCGGTGACCGCAACATACAAGGTAAAGGTGAAGTCGCCAACGGTCACCGTAGAGTATTACAATGGCTCGACGCTGCTCAACAGTGCAACCATCTTGCAATTGTATTCCTTTAAAGACCAGTCGGGGAACGATAAATATACTTCGCTTCCTGTACCAGCAGCCAAGCTCTATTATACGCTTGACAACACTACCTACGACGTAACTTCAGACTACGACTATTCTTATTCGGTTACTAACGGGTTCTCGGTCGAAAAGAATAGCATCACCACGTCTCTGAAAGACGGTGGGACTGGAACCTTGACCATCACTGCTACCCCCAAGAATGACTACAAGGACATGCTGGGCAGTGATGCTATCGTCAGAACCATAAGTCTGCAGACCACATTCCGCTCCAAGAAGATTAAGACGTATATCACTTTTGCAAGCAATGAGGAAGATGTATTACGCTACCGTAATATGCCAGGTAATTTCTTGGAGCACAATTCCTACTCTCCTGACCTTATTGTCAAAGACGAATTTGGTAATGACATCACATCGCTCATCACGGGTAGTACTTCTAACACAATTGGATTTTTCAGCGCCTCCTTTAAGGCTCTAAATGCTTTCAATCAGTTCTCCACAGACCCCAATGACGCTGTGAAGAACGGTCAAGAGCACTATGCCCTGAAGGATGAGCATACTAATGGAATGAACACCCCTAAAGTGATAATCGTAGATGGAAAGATGAAGGTATTCATAGATTACCACGAACATCCCGACGACTACTTAATGACGGTAACCTTCACTCCACAAGATTACACAGAGTGGGATCAGGTATTCGGCAAGAACAGCATCTATGAATACCCAACAGCAACAACTGATAAGATAACAGTTGAAGGACAATTCTATAATCAAAACAACACAAACCAATACACTGTAGAGTCGAATCAATTCATCCTCCGTGTTCACAAACGTGCACCGCAGATTGTGCTGACTCCAGACCCAAAGACCGTCAATTTCGCACAGGGGTATACGATGACACAGTTTAACCGTTTCGATGTGTCATGCGTTTTCCATGACCCTTACGAACCGAATGATCCTGACGAGGTGCGTCATGCGCTTGATGATAGTGGTGGCTTCCAATATTGGTTTTTCGTACCTGATGATTACAAGTATGATGAATCCCAAACAGAAGAGGCGAACAAAGCCAAAGCAAAAGAATTGGGGCACGCACTCATCCGCATCAAGACGGAAGCCATGAAGAATCCTGCAGAGATGATCCAAACCGACCGGGAGGAATGGGTTCCTGTTTACAATACTGACGGAACTCCTAAGACCGACGAAAATGGCAAGCAGGAGCAGACACTCATGAAGGGCACCTACTATAAGAGCATGATAGGATATGGCAACGAGACGTTTACCGTAGCTTTTTTTGGAGACGGTCTCTATGCTCCGCTCATCTATAAGAATGTACCTTGGAACTTTGATGCTCAGAACGTGCGTTCCACGAACACCTATTTTGTTAAAATCACCGATCGCGAGCCCACTCACTTCGTCATCGACCCGGAGAAGCAGGTGACAGGCGTAGACGGCACACTTTCCAGCCCGAGCATCACCATCCAAGACCAGTTCGGTGCCGACGTGACAAGCTACTTCACGGTGACGCGCAAGAAGGCTGACGAGAATGGTGCCTACACGCTCGGCAAAGACGGCTCAGTGACCTCATCTAATGAAGGTACCTACTCCGTCGCCGTCAGCGGTGCTCTCACCGACAATACGAGCACCACGTCACTGGGACGATACTTCGACAATCCTGCTGACGGCAGCTACACCGACGTGTTTAAACAGACGACCTCATCTGACGGCATCGGTGCCTACGAGATCATCTACGACGAGAATGAATTCTCTACCGACGCCACCAAGCAGGCCGGCAGCAAGATGGGCAAGCTCCACTTCATCAATAAGGGTGACTTCTATCCCGGCACCATCAGCTACGGCGAGGTGCCCGGCATCAACATCACCTTTGGCAGCGCCACCGATGCCCAAAATGTGTGGAACATCAAGACCACATCTGAAGGTTCCCTTATTGACAACGATAACGACAAGGATGCCGAAGGCAACATCGCGAAGGAATTCATCATGGGCGATGCTGTGACCTTGGACAAAAATACGAGTCTGCCAAAGGCCGGCTGTTTCCTCAAGATTGACGCTATTACCAACGGATGGCTCACCATCGACAGCAAGTTCCTTAGGCACAATGACGATCCCAACCTTGGTCGGGAGCATTACATCCTCGTAGATGCTGCCACCAAGGAGATGCAGCGCAAGAGCTGCAAAGAAGACTCTATCGGCGAGTACACCTATCCCAAGCCGCTCCTGGCCGGTCACACCTACTATCTCTATACCGACGACGGGCATATGATTCTCCACGGTTTGAGCTACAATCCTGGCTTCATCGACCCCGTGACCGACGACGAGCCCTGGACCTCACCGGGCGCCGTAGACCTGAAAGCAGTGACACGCTCCTCAGCCTTCATGAACGGCTATACGGGCACGCTGCCCACACTGACCATGAACCGGCAGAACGAGAAAGTGAGCTGGTATGTGAAGGATGTGGCCAGCGGCAGCACCTCTACCTCAGTGGGTGACATCAAAGACCTGACCAATGACGACGCCAAGCACGTCTTTGTAGGCAACAAGGACGGACGCATCTACGCTGAGCGTCTGACCACGGAGAAACCTCTGACAGATGACACACGCAAGAACACCGACGCCTACGGCCGTGTGCGCGTCTTCGCCAATGTGCTCGGCAAGAAGCTCAGCGACACCCAGCAGGTGATGAAGCAACCGGGCTACTGGCTCTTCGTCGGCGACATTCCAACCTATATCGTGAAGGACGGCGAGAGCCACGACCAGGACGACCGTGTCTCAACACAGAACATCCCTTCGCGCATCTGGATGACCTTTGGCGGATGGCACTGGAGTCAGAACAAGGATTATCCTTATTACAACAGCAACGACCAAACGAAAGACTGGGTGGAGGACGGCTGGCAAACGAGCCAAATGGATCCATCTGGAAACAACAACCACACCATTGATGGTTTCCAGTACGTCACTTGGGGCGAGCAGAACCCCACCGACGAGTTCGTGCGCAGCTGGGACCATGGCACCCACTCCACATTCAACCTCCCCGTACGTGGCAGCTACCTCAAGTTTGAACCTGAAGAGAGCGGTACACTGATGGTCTATCTCGTACAGAACGGTATGACCGACAACGATGCGAAAGACAACGCAGCCGAACTGGCCAAGAACGGTCCATGGCTCCGGCGCCGTGCTGTTTACATCGTCGACGAGACGGGGCACCCCGTGCGTATCGATGCGCTCAGTGGCTGGGAGAGCACAGCCATGGACTGGAACAAATATGTCAACGCCGGTACCACCAACGCCGACCGCTACCAGGGCTATCACAACTGGTCACTGAACTACTTCTGCGACGGCGAGACCCGCTGCGCATGGGAGTATGACAAGACTGGCGCACAGGCCAAGACCCTCCAGATATCTACAGCCGACCCAGCTACGGCTACTGGTGACGAGAAAAAATATAGCTGGTTCGACGCCTACGACCGCGACAACGACGGCAAACTCACCGACACGGAGAAAGCCAACATGGAGGCTGACAAGACAAAGATTGAGAGCTGGTGGACATCGCCAAACTACTCCTTCAGTAAGACCGTGAATGGCAAGACCCTCACCTCCAGCCTGAACCACGCCAAACTGTATGGTCCGTTGGAGCTTATCCAGCTCTCCGACTCCAGCTTTGTGCTGCCCACCAAGGGTTATGTGCGCTATGTGTTCCCCGTACAGGCCGGCAAGGTGTACTATGTATTTGCCACCGGTACCAAGCTCGGATTCAGCGGCTTCGCTTTCCTGCCCACCGGCTTCCGAACTTATCCTGAAAAATGGATTAATGCAGGACAGAACAACTCGTATGGCGAGTATGCAGAGAGCGTATATAAGCAACTGCCTCAGCCCGACGACGAGGTCTACACCACCGGCGGCGTAGGCAACAATCGACTCATGGGCGGCTCGGTAACGCTCGACGCGAGCAAGAAAGCTGGCGATGCCGTCAGCAACGAGGTCTATAGCTACGGCAAGTTCCGTGAAGGTGGTTTCGTCATCGCTTCGGACAACGCCAACACGCTAAGCAAGACCACAAAACGTGACTTCATCGACGTGACCTTGAAGCGGTCGTTCCGCAATCAGCGGTGGCAGGGGCTCTGTCTGCCCTTCACGGTGAGCGAGTCACAGATGAAGCGCCTCTTCGGCGACGACATGCAGCTCATCACCATCGACAGCGTGATGGCCTCAAAAGGCCATGAGCGCACGCTCCACTTCACCCAGCACGTCAACCAGCTCTGCGAGGCCGGACGACCCTACTTCATCCGACCCAACGTCAGCGGTAAGGCCGCCGGAGAATCTTTGGGCGAGTCGCTGACCTTCAAGGGCGTAAGCTTCGAGAATGTCGACACCATGCAGGTGGTGATGTACAACGAAACAGTGAGGGCTTACAACAAGACCCATACCGACAAGCCTATCGACATCTTCACCTATCAGGTGACGGGCACCTACAACAAGTGCATCATCCCCTGGCAGAGCTACTACATGAAGAATGCGGAGAAGGAAGAGGAGAACAAGCTCTACCGCATCGTGCCAAAAGGCACTACAACGGCCAAAGGCGCTTTCCTGCCGGGCTGCAATGTGTATCTCTTCCCCTACTCCTACGACCCTGCTGGCGAGGTGCTGGTGAAGACAGGTACGGACAAGGCCAAGTTGGCTTCGTTCTGGATTACGGGCGCCGAGGTAAGCGGCGGTACGACAACAGACATCGATAAACTCGTGAACGACCTCAACGAGCAGGACACGGCACTATACCGTGGAGTGTACGACGTCCAAGGTCGCTTGGTGCGCAGCGAGAACAGTCTGAAAGGCCTCACCCCGGGCATCTACCTCATGGGCGGCAAGAAATATGTGGTGAAATAAACAAAAGCGACGATCAGCATGAAAAGGAATTACAAGAAGCCCGAAGCCATAATTATCAACGTGAATATCTCTTTGATGTCGACATCACTGGAAAACAGCTATAATACTATTTATAATGGCTGCACACAAGTCGACAGCAAAGGTCCTGGAACGGGTGGAACCCAAGAAGTTCCGGGTGACGGAGATTTAGATTTGGACGGAGCCAAGCGCTGGAGCTGGTCCGAGCCATTCGATGAATAAAGCATATAGACCATTAGAGGGTCACTAAGATGGGGAGGTGTATCGAAAGCCATTTCGGTGCACCTCCCTTTTTAGCGCATTCTGCAAGGCGGCTACTCTGAGTCGGTAAAGAGTTCAACCAACACCACCTTGGAAGAATGGTCGGACCGACTACTACAGGAAGTAACCCTGGCGGAGTAATATCCAACCCATCGCTATCTATTTTATGTACCTCAGGCACAATTTTACGCGACAGCGATTTTCGCCAAGGACTGGCTTCGGCCCCGTAGAGGTGAAGACGATGCCATGCAAGTTCAGCGGCAAATTGACTCTTCGCCCGACTTCGTCAAAGCGTCACCCTTAACCGAGACAATTGGCCTTAATTATGTAAGTAACGAACGCAGAAAACGGGGCACAGGATATTCCTTGTGGGTTAGTTAATCGCTATCCAAGCACAGTGCATCCGCGGAACATGAAGCAAGAACGATTACTGCTGTCAAGTCTGACATGAAGTTCGTTTGCTTAGGTCCACTGACTGTG
>Ga0256406_1000612_pt1 | contig 63824 bp, 59 predicted proteins | sample RumenRJG_03DNA_FD_185986 | JGI IMG/M metagenome (GOLD analysis project Ga0256406, IMG submission 185986) | Bovine rumen microbial communities from Lethbridge, Alberta, Canada - RJG_03 | ecosystem: Host-associated > Mammals > Digestive system > Stomach > Rumen | place: Canada: Alberta | collected... | reverse complement strand
TTTGGAAGAGTCAATGAAGGATCGGCTTCTGAAATATGAGGAGTATTAAAGCCAAAAATCTCGGGTGGAAAAATATTCCATCCGAGATAAATTAAAAATACTTACACACTTAACTTGACAATCCCAAAAAGGATATGTCTACATTGCCATTTCTACGATTCTGTTCAGCTCGATGGAGATTGCTCTGAAAAGTCTCGGAGATGCGTTCAATCCCGTCCAGCTGACATTCACCCGGTTCCTGATCGGCGGTCTTATTCTGCTCCCGATGGCCCTGCGCCATCTGCACAAGAACCATCTGAAAATCACGCAGAGTGATCTGGCGCAGTTTGCTATGCTGGGCCTGATCGGTGTGACGATTTCCATGACGCTTTACCAGCTGTCCGTCGTCTACACTCAGGCGTCAGTTGTCGCTGTCCTGTTCTCCAGCAACTCGATTTTCGTGATGATTTTCGCATTTCTGTTTCTCGGAGAACCGATTTACAGGCGCAACATTGCCGCGCTCGGCCTTGACCTTGTCGGAATACTCTTTGTCATCAACATCCTGCATATGAAGCTCAGCCTGGCCGGCGTCATCTTCACGATGCTCGCAACGGTCACGTTTGCGCTGTACGGGGTCGGCGGAAAGAAACCGACCGTGAAGTTCGGAGGAACGGTAAATACCTGCATGTCCTTTCTCATGGGCGGGCTGGAAATGGTCGCGCTGTCGCTTCTGACCTATATCCCTGCGATTTCTCATGCGTTTAATTCTCTCGGACTGACGATGTTCAGCAGAGTGCCGATGTTCCAGGGATATTCTCTGCATACGCTTCCGGCATTCCTGTTTGTCTGCATCGGCGTTACCGGAATCGGCTATGCCTGCTACTTTCTGGCTATGGAAAGCGTATCCGTCAATACTGTATCACTCGTATTCTTTTTCAAACCGGTGCTTGCGCCGATTCTGGCTTTCCTGGTTCTGGGAGACCCGATGCCGGCGACCAAGATCATCGGCATCTGTTTCATTCTGGCCGGTTCTCTGACGAACATCCTGCCTCCGATGCTGGCCGGAAGGAAAAGCGCCGACCGTCTGGACCAGGAAGCTGTCCGTGCCGAGTACGCGCTGACCGAAATGGAAACCAGAGCGAAGGAAGAAAAGGAAGTTCTGGAGAAGAAGGAATACAACCGCAGAAAACGCCAGGCCGAGGCAGCCGCGCGCAAATCGGCAGCAGGCAGAAATACTTCTGCTCACACACCGAATTAATCCGATTCTGAAACAACTATAAAAAAGTAAACAAGACGCTGCATAAACGGTTTTATTTCAGCCGCATGCAGCGTCTTTTCTGCATATTAAAAGCTCTCCTCCGCTGAAACAATAACGATATATTCTGCAAATATCATTCTCTCATCAAATATTCGCAGAGAGCTCACATAAATTTCGGCGGACGATCGGAAAGGGGATGCACCGGACGTTTAGAATATTCCGTGACGCGCAGAAAAGAATGAGACACGCGGAATACCCGTCCTCCCACCTGTTGCTACAGAAACGGGGCGGCCGCGCAGTCTGCCTGTATGCGCATAAAATGGAAAAATCACTCTATAATTTCGATATAGCAGCATATACAGATAGGAGACTATTATGAGACTTCTTCTTGCAGAGGACGAACGTTCACTTTCTAAAGCGCTGATCAAACTTCTTCAGCATGAACATTATTCCGCCGACCCGGTTTTCAACGGAGAAGACGCGCTGGAATACCTGCGGTCCGGAAATTACGACGCCGCGATTCTGGATATCATGATGCCGAAAATGGACGGCCTGACGGTTCTGAAAACGATCCGGAAAGAAAACAACCCGATTCCTGTGCTGCTCCTGACCGCAAAAGGTGAAATCGAGGACCGCGTGATCGGACTGGACAGCGGAGCCAACGACTACCTGCCAAAGCCGTTTAATTTCCGTGAACTGACGGCTCGCATCCGCGCGATGACCCGCACCCAGCCAACTGCAGAAAACAGTATTCTGAAATATGAAACCATCACTCTGAACCGTGCGACGTTTGAACTCAGCACTGCATCCGGTTCCATGCGCCTCGCAAACAAAGAATTTCAGATTCTGGAGTTCCTTATGACCAGTCCGGGAAATCCGATTTCCTCCGAGCGCCTGTTTGAAAAAATCTGGGGTACAGACAGCGAATCAGATATCAACGTCGTCTGGGTCTATATTTCCTATCTGAGAAGGAAACTAGACGCGCTGAACGCCGGGGTGAACATTCAGTCCATCCGCAATCAGGGCTATCTGCTCCGGAAAGGAGAATAACACCATGATCCGCCGCCTTCGCAACCGCTTCATCGCTTCCGCACTGCTTTCTATGTTTCTGGTCCTGTTTACCATCATCAGCGCGGCCAACATCATCAACTACCACCGCATCTCCTCACAGGCCGACAATATTCTGACCATGATCGCGGACAACCAGGGGCAGATGCCTACAGCCTCTGAACAGTTTCAGCAGAAAAACGGAATGAACCGGGAAACGCCGTTTGAATCCCGGTATTTTTCCGTGATCCTTACGAACTCGGGAAAAACCGTCTCCATCAACACCAGACAGATTGCCTCGGTAGATAAGAAACAGGCCGTCCGTTACGCCAGAAAAGTCCTGAATTCCGGCCACAAGACAGGGTTCTATAAAAATTACCGTTTTCTGACGCAGAACACGGGAAACGGGCAGACTGCAGTCTGTTTTCTGGACTGCGGCCGGTCTCTCGACAATTTCCGAGATTTTCTTACCGACAGCTTCATGGCTTCCCTTGCTGGTATGATTGCCGTTTTTGTGCTGATCCTCCTTTTGTCGAAAATGGCCATGCGTCCCGCCAACGAGAGCTACCGACGGCAGCGCCAGTTCATCACCGATGCAGGGCATGAAATCAAGACACCACTGACTGTCATTGACGCCGACCTTATGGTTCTGGAAATGGAGCAGGGGAGCAGTGAGTGGAGCGAGGACATCCGCAAACAGGTGCACCGCCTGACGGACCTTACGAACCGCCTGATCCGCCTGTCGAAACTGGAAGAAGGGGCGCCGGAAGACGCACAGCAGAAGACCGTTATCGACCTTTCCAGGACCGTCAGGAATACCGCTGAGTCCTTCCAGAGCAGGGCAAAGGTTGAACGCAAGGAATTCACCATGTCAATCCATCCGGAGATCCGATACCTCGGGGATAAGAGCGCCCTGGAGGAACTGACTTCCATTCTTCTGGACAATGCATTAAAATATTCCCCGGAAGGCGGAAAAATCACCCTGTCGCTGAAAAAAGAGCGAAAAGACGTCCGGCTGACTGTTACAAATACCGCTCAGCTGCAGAATACAGAAAATTTAGAGCATCTGTTCGACCGATTCTACCGGGACGACGCATCGCATAACGCAGAAACCGGCGGCTACGGAATCGGACTGTCCATAGCAAAAGCCGCCGCGGAAATGCACCACGGAAAGATCACGGCCTCTTCAGAAGACGGAAAATCACTCACCATGACCGTGATTCTGCGTTAGACTGACCGTCCTATCATCCGGACTGCAGCCGCGCATCTCCGTCCGGTTATGCATACTGAAAATGCAGTCTGTGCAGGATATACGCAGACATCCAAAATACATCAACCGCACTGAACAGAAAGGAAAGAGGGAGGACGACATGACATTAGGCAGAGAAAAAATTCATTTCCTGAACACCCCGACGCCGCTGGAGCGCATGAACCGCGTTTCTGAAGACCTGGGTTTTGAATTCTGGATGAAACGGGATGATCTGACCAATCTCGGCACTGGAGGGAACAAACTCCGAAAACTGGAATATTTTCTGAAAGACGCGCTGGATCAGCATGCCACAATGCTGCTGACCGTCGGAGGGGCACAGACCAATCACGGTCGGCTTACGGCTGCTGTGGCCGCAAAATACGGTCTGAAATCGGCGATTGTGTCTGTGGATGAATATCCGGGTGAACTGTCCGCCAACCTGCTCTTAGACGGTATGATGGACTGCCACGTCTATCTGGTGCACCAAAAGGAAGGCGAAGATGCTGACGAACTTCTTCAGAATGCCGTGAAACAGGTCACCGCAGAATGGGAATCAAAAGGCGAAAGCGTGTACTATATCCCGATGGGAGGATCCAACGAACTCGGCGCGCTCGGCTATTACGACTGCGCAGTTGAACTGGACCGGCAGATCAGAGAGCAAGGACTGAAGAATCCTCACCTCATCGTCACAGCCGGAAGCCTGGGAACGTACACAGGTCTTGCCGCGGCGATTAAAAACGAGCATCTGTCCATGAAACTCTCCGGAATCTCGGTACTGCCGTTCAGCGGCGCTGACAGCGCAGAAAAGAGACGGAACGGGCAGAAAGATGCCAAAGCCTATTACGAGCGTCTCAGAGCGTGTTACGGCCTCTCTGAGGACATTCCGGAAAAAGAGTTCGACCTGATCACAGAATATGACGGCGGCGCCTATAACAATCCTCTGAAAAATGTCCGTGAAGCCATGTACTACCTGGCCAGAACGGAGGGTATCATCACCGATCCGTGCTATACAGGAAAAACTCTGGCCGGCATTCTCGCCATGGCAAAAGAAGGCCGCTTCAAGGGCGAAACGGTCATCATGATCCATACCGGCGGAATTCCGGGAATCTACACAAAACATCACCGGGTTGAAATGGAAAAAGAGCTCATCGACCATATTCACCTGATGAACCAGTAAACACCACGCACCTTTCACGCGAATCTTTAAGCAGATTTAATGTTCATCCTGTATGATAAAACTATCTTCAGAAGATATCTGAAGAGGAACAGGAGGTTGAAAAACCAATGAACATGAATAAAATCGAAATGAACACCAGAATGACGCACGTCATCAGTGATACAGAAAGATTCTACGGAATATATTATCCGGCGCTGAAGGAGACAGAAAACCGGTTGCTTCAGATGATCCGCAGACACATAGAAGATACGCAGGCCGCAGACGATATGCAGCAGATCCAGTACTGCAGCAGCAGAATTAAGTCTGCAGGAAGTATGATCAGCAAACTGCAGAAGAAAGGCCTGCGTCCCACTCCGGAAAACGCGCTTTCAGAAATCCATGACGCGCTGGGCATCCGCATGATCTGTCCTTTTAACGATGACATCTATGCTGCAGCGGAATGGCTGCAGCGTCTTCCGGGCATCCGGACCGTACAGGTAAAAGACTATGTCCGGCATCCGAAGGCCAGCGGGTACCGCAGCCTGCATATGATTCTGTTCATCCCGAAAGCTTCTGATCTGCAGATTTGCGGCGGAAAGTATCAGGGGGAGGAAGGAATATTTGCGGAAATTCAAATCCGGACGATCGCCATGGACTTCTGGGCCTGCCTGGACCACCAGCTCAATTATAAAAAGGACGCAGGAAACAGACAGCTCCTTCAGTCTGAACTGAGAAGCTGCGCGGATGAAATCGCATCGGTCGATCTCTCCATGCAGACACTTCGGGATCTGATCCGGATGAACGGAAGTCTGTCCGCGTAATTAACTGAAGCCTCACATATCGTCATGAAATATAACGCACGCATAAAAAAACAGCAGGGACTGCCGGGCGGCTTCCTGCTGCTATTTTTTATGCAGTTCCTCACGGAATTGCTTGATTATATTTCTTTCTGCACGGGAAATGGTCATCTGTGATACGCCGAGTGTCTTTGCGATCGAGGACTGCGAGCGATTGTAGATGAACCGTTCTCTGAAAATATAGCGGTTCTGGTCACTGAGCCGGCTCAGAACCGTATTGATGATGTCCGACATTTCAACACGGTCAAATCCTTTATCGTCAAACCCGGTATATTTTTCAAGGAACGCGCTCTCACCGTCTTCTCCCGCATCTTCAAAGGTTTTATCCAGGGAATAGGTTCCGTAAGCCTGCGATCCTTCCATCGACTCAATAATCTGTTCTTCTGTATATCCGGTAAACTCCGCAATTTCAGAAATCGTCGGCTGTTTGTGATTCTGACTGTAAAGCTCCTCTTTGGCTTTCTGCACTTTAGAAGCGATCTCCTTCAGACGTCTCGGAACTTTCAGGCTCCACTGCTTGTCGCGGAAATACTTCTTGATCTCTCCCAGGATTGTCGGTGTTGCAAAAGAGCTGAACTCAAATCCTCTGGAAGGATCAAAACGTTCTACTGCCTGAACCAGGGCCAGCGCGCCAACCTGATAAAGGTCATCGTAATCTACGCCTTTATTCAGATATTTGCGGATGAGTATGTCGACCATATAAAGATGACTCTCCACCAATTCATTCCGTTTTTCAATTGTCGGTTTTTCTTTATACTTGACAAACTCTTGCAGATCGGACATATTACACTCTTTTCGTCATACTAATTCTTTTTCTGCCATCTTCGTCCCGGTCAAAACGAACTTCATTCATCAGAGACTCAATGACAAAAACACCCAGATCTCCCTCCTGCGGGCATTTACGGCATGGAGGATTCAGCTTCTCCAGCGTATGCTTGCTGCAGTCATCTTTAACGATGATATCTATTTTACCTTTTTCTACGTTACAGTCAACTTCATATTGATCAGAAAATCCGCTGAAGCCATGGCAGGAGATGTTCTTGCACGCCTCACAGACCGCAGTTTTGATATCTTCTGTCGCCTCCAGATCGAATCCGGCCGTAGTCGCCACCGATGTAATCGCCAGGCGAACCATTGTCAAGTATTCAGGCTTTCCCGGAATGATAAACTTAAGATGATCCATTGATTTACCCCTCAATCTTTCCATTTGTTTTCCGCGGGTAATCCGCATGATTGTATATACCCAAATTTCATCGATACAATCGAAAACAGAAGGAAGCAGGAGAGAGGAGCACCTGTCTCCTGTATCCTTCATATCCGGAATGAAAAGAAGTGTTTAGAATTTCATTGTTTCCTGTTTATCTGCTTCTGCGGCATCTTCAGCAGCAGCATTGTCCGCCTCTGCTTTTTCAATGTCATTTTCTCCGATCACCTTTGCCATTGCAACGATCTTACTCTCATCGCCGACCTTCATGATCTTCACGCCCTGTGTCGCGCGGCTGAGAATGCTGACATCGGTAGCCTTGATCCGGATAACCACGCCGTCAGAATTGATGAGCATGACCTCATCTTCATCATCCACACAGATCGCGCCGATCAGATAGCCGGTCTTGTCAAAGCGGCTCTTGTCATAGGTCAGCATGCCTTTTCCGCCTCTGGTCTGACGTTTATAGTCGCTGACTGCAGTTCTCTTTCCGTATCCGTTCTCTGTGACAACCAGGAGCTTCTTTCCGCGTCCGACCAGATCCATGGAAACGACTTCATCCTCATCTTCCAGGTTGATTCCGCGGACGCCTCTGGCGTTTCTGCCCATCGGACGGACTTCATCTTCATTAAAGCGGATCGATTTTCCTTCTTTGGTAACCAGAATCACATCATTATCCCCGGAAGAAACCTTGATGTCAATCAGCTGATCTCCGTCTTTCAGGCTGATGGCGATAATGCCGTTCTGGCGGTGCGTATCAAAGAGATTCAGCGCCGTCTTCTTGACAATTCCCTGCTTGGTCACGGCAATCAGATAACGGTCTTCAGCTTCAAAATTCTTGACCGGGATAACTGCGGTGATGCGCTCGCGCTGCATCAGGTTCAGGAAATTGATTGCCGGGGTTCCTCTTGCGGTTCTGGACGCCTCCGGAACCTGGTAGGCTTTCATCTTGTACGCTTTTCCGGTGTTGGTAAAGAACATCAGCCAGTCATGCGTAGAAGTCATGATCAGATCCTTGACAAAGTCGTTCTTTCTGGTTGTCAGGCCGGTAATGCCTTTTCCTCCGCGCTTCTGCGGCTTATAGGTGTCCGCCGGAACACGTTTGATATATCCCAGATGGGTGAGTGTAACGGCTACGGTTTCATCTTCAATCAGATCCTCATCGTCCAGATCGTCGACGTCTCGCTCAATCCTGGTGCGGCGCTCATCACCGTATTTCGCCTTAATTTCCAGAAGCTCGTCTTTAATTACGCCCATCAGTTTTCCATCGTCTGCGAGAAGGGAGCGGTAATAGGAAATTCTTTCCTGCAGTTCCTGATATTCCTTCTCGATCTTTTCACGTTCCAGACCCTGCAGACGTGCAAGACGCATGTCCAGAATCGCCTGCGCCTGAATGTCATCCAGCCCAAAGCGCTCCATCAGGCGCTCTTTAGCGTCGTTGTACGCGCTTCTGATAATCCGGATGATCTCATCGATGTTATCGATTGCGATACGCAGTCCTTCCAGAATGTGCGCCCTTGCTTCTGCCTTTTTCAGGTCAAATTTTGTCCTTCTGGTAACGACTTCCTTCTGGAACTTCAGATATTCATGAAGAATCTCTTTCAGATTCAGGGTCTTCGGCTGTCCGTCAACCAGCGCGATCATGATTGCGCTGAAGTTCTGCTGAAGCGCAGTATGCTTGTACAGCTTATTCAGCGTAATCTGCGGATTTGCGTCACGTTTCAGTTCAATGACAATCCGCATGCCTTCACGGTTGGACTCATCGCGGATCTCGGAGATTCCATCAATGCTCTTATCCTTGACCAGCTCTGCAATACGCTCAATCAGACGCGCCTTGTTGACCATGTACGGGATTTCCGTAACAACGATCTGTGAACGTCCGCGGCTTGTTTCCTGGATTTCACAGCAGGCTCTGACTTTGATCTTGCCCTGGCCTGTGCGATAGGCTTCACGGATTCCGGATTTTCCGAGGATCCTCGCTCCCGTAGGGAAGTCCGGTCCCTTGATCAGCGGAATCAGATCATCGACAGACGCGTCCGGATGGTCGATCAGATGTACGGTCGCATCGATCGTGTCGCCGAGGTTGTGAGGCGGAATATTGGTCGCCATTCCGACGGCAATACCGTTGGATCCGTTTACCAGGAGGTTCGGATAACGGCTCGGCAGAACAACCGGCTCTTTCTCCTCGCCATCGAAGTTCGGGACAAAGTCTACCGTATCTTTATCAATATCACGCAGCATCTGCAGAGAGAAATGACTCATTCTCGCCTCTGTGTAACGCTGCGCGGCGGCGCTGTCTCCGTCAATAGATCCGAAGTTTCCGTGTCCGTCTACGAGCGGATAGCGCATGGAAAAATCCTGCGCCATGCGGACCATTGCGTCATAAATTGATGAATCGCCGTGCGGGTGATATTTACCCATAACTTCACCGACGATTCTCGCCGACTTTTTATATGGTTTATCCGGCGTGACACCCAGCTGAGACATTCCGTACAGAATTCTTCTGTGCACCGGCTTCATACCGTCGCGCACGTCAGGAAGCGCACGTCCTACGATTACGCTCATCGCGTAGTCGATATAGGAGTTTTTCATCTCATCGTGGATTTCATGCCTGATCAGTTTGCTGTCTTCTAAATTTTCCACCTGTTACTCCTTCTGCAATTTTCCAGCAGATTACTATTTTCAGCCCCTGTGCAGGGGACCATTATTCCGTCTTTTCTCCAGGACGCTGCACAGTGTTTACACGTCGAGTGTCGCATTCTTTGCGTACTGACGGATAAACTCACGGCGCGGCGGGACTTTATCGCCCATCAGCGTGGTAAAGATCTCATCCGCAGCAGTCGCATCCTCTACCGTAATCTGGACAAGTGTGCGGTGGTTATAATCCATCGTCGTTTCCCAGAGCTGGTTGAAATCCATCTCTCCAAGTCCCTTATACCGCTGAATATCAACCTTTCCCGGTTTCCCTTCCAGGGACGCAAGCAGTTCATTCTGTTCCTTGTCCGAGTAGGTATAATAGGTCTCCTTACCCTTCTGCACGCGGAACAGCGGCGGCTGGGCAGCATAGACATAGCCGTGCTCAAGAAGCGGCGTCATGTAACGGAAGAAGAACGTCAGCAGCAGCGTGCGGATATGCGCTCCGTCGACATCAGCATCTGTCATAATGATGATCTTATGATATCTGAGTTTGCTGATATCGAATTCCTTGCCGATTCCGCATCCAAAAGCCGTGATCATATTCTTGATCTCATCAGAATTCAGCATGCGGTCCTGACGCGCCTTCTCGACATTCAGGATTTTTCCGCGCAGCGGAAGAACGGCCTGACGTTTTCTGTCACGGCCCTGCTTTGCGCTGCCGCCCGCAGAGTCTCCCTCGACCAGGAAAATTTCTGACAGGGCAGGATCTTTTTCCGAGCAGTCTGCCAGCTTTCCCGGAAGAGAAAGGGTATCCAGAACGCTTTTTCTTCTGGTCAGCTCTCTCGCCTTGCGCGCAGCTGCTCTGGCTCTGGAAGCGCGGAGACATTTATCCAGAATCTTTCTGGCCTGCTGCGGATGCTCATCAAGGAACGCAGAGAGGTTTGCGCTTGTCGTAGTATCTACAAAACCTCTGATTTCACTGTTTCCCAATTTTGTCTTAGTCTGTCCCTCGAACTGCGGCTCCTCAAGTTTTACCGAAACCACTGCCGTAATTCCTTCACGGACATCCTCTCCGGAAAGGGATTCATTATCTTTAATGAACTTGCTGCGTTTGGCATAATCGTTGAAGACACGCGTCAGCGCGGACTTAAATCCGGCAATATGGCTTCCGCCTTCCGTCGTATTAATATTATTGGCATAAGAGAAGATCGTCTCCGTATACCGGTCGGTATACTGCATCGCGATCTCAACCTCATGGCCTTCTTCACGATTCTCAAAATAGATAATGTCCTCATGGACAGCATCTTTATTGCGGTTCAGGAATTTAACAAACTCCTTCAGTCCGCCTTCATAATGATAGACTTCCTTCTTCTCTTTTCCCGGACGCTTATCTTCCAGAGTAATCCGGATTCCCTTGGTCAGGAATGCCGTCTCTCTCAGATGATGTTCCAGCGTTTCAAAATCATATTCCGTCGTGTCAAAGATTTCCGGATCCGGCCAGAACTCGGTGCGGGAACCGGTATGATCACTCGTTCCGATCACTTCCAGTTTCTTCACCGTCTTTCCTCTGGCGAATTCAATGCGGTAGAGTTTTCCGTTTCGCTCTACTTCTACAATCATCTTAGTGGACAGCGCATTTACAACGGATGCTCCGACTCCATGCAGTCCTCCGGACACTTTATATCCTCCGCCGCCGAATTTACCTCCGGCATGCAGAACGGTATGAATGACCTCAACCGCAGGAATATGCAGCTTCGGATGCTCATCAACCGGCATTCCGCGCCCGTCATCTTCTACCATAATGGAATTATCCGGGCGGATGGTGACTTCAATATTCCTGCAGAAGCCTGCCAGCGCCTCATCAATCGAGTTGTCGACAATCTCATAGACAAGATGGTGGAGTCCCCTGGCACTGGTCGAGCCAATGTACATTCCAGGACGCTTGCGGACAGCTTCCAGCCCCTCCAGCACTTGGATCTGTGACGCGTCATACTGCTTAGCAGCAGCCGCTTCCTCTTTATTGGTCATAGTATTACCACCTCATTATTTCAATTAAAAAAACGATCTGCGGAGCAATTTCCGCAGATCTATATTATACAATGAAACGGGCCTTTTTACAAGTTTACCCAGTCTTTGCACCATTTTTATTCAAACAATGTCTTTTTATTCGTCAAAACTCAATTTTACGCCTTCTGCTATTATATTTTATATAGTATTTATATGTCCGTCTTTTACCTGAAACACGGTCGGATTTCCATACGCCCGGATCAGATCCTCTTCAGCCTCCGTCATCGTAATGAAAATCTGATTTTCTTTCAGTGAATCCGTAAGGAACGCGCGCCGGCTCTGATCCAGCTCGCTCATCACATCATCCAGCAGCAGAATCGCAGCTTCACCGGTTTCCCGTTTGATAAAATCCAGTTCCGCCAGTTTCAGAGATAGAGCGCAGGTTCTCTGCTGACCCTGCGAACCGAACTTCCGTGCATTGACGCCATTTACAAGAAACCTCAGATCATCCTTATGCGGTCCTCTGGTGGTAGTCCGCATCCTCCGGTCCGTATCCAGCGACTGTTCCAGCGCTTCCTGCAGAATCTCCTTCTGGCGATCCAGATCCTTCTCATAAGAAACATTGGATGCATACTGGATTTCCAGGCTTTCCTGTCCGCATGTAATGCTGTCATGGATCCGGCTGCTGAAGGCACTGAGCTGATCGATGAATATCCGTCTCATCTGCATCAGCTGCGCGCCGTACTGCACCAGCTGTGCATCCCACAGCGAGAGCATAGAAAGGCGGATATTTTCTTCCTTCAGAATACTGTTCCTCTGCTGAAGCACCTTTTTATATCGGCTCAGGCTCAGATAATATGCCGGCTGAATCTGTGCCAGTTCTTTATCAACAAAGGCTCTTCTTTTTTCCGGTTCATCTTTTACGATTCTGAGATCTTCCGGAGTAAAGGCAACGATATAGATATTATGCAGGAGCTCTGAGGTCTTGTGCAGCTGTTTCCCATCCTTTTTTATGGACTTTTTTGATTTTCGGTTGATGCAGATATTGATCCTGGTGTCCATGAAGGACTTCACGGCTTCCGCCTTGACCACGGCTTCATTTTGTCCAAAACGGATCATCTCGCTGTCGCGTCCGGGACGAAAAGACCGTCCCATTGAAATCAGATAGACGGCCTCGATCAGATTGGTTTTTCCCTGCGCGTTTCTGCCGGTGATCAGGTTGATCCTGGGATCAAATTCCATCTGCAGATGCTCATAGTTGCGGAAATTTTTTAATTCCAGTGTTTTTACATACATAATACGGTTTTGCCTTACCCTTTATAAACGGACCGGAAGCACCAGGTATTCATAGGCATTTCCCTGCAGCGGCGTGACAATGCACGGATCAATGCTGCTCTTGAAGTTCATGAAGATTTCATCATCGCGAATGGATTTCAGCATGTCCAGCAGGTACTGGGCATTGAATCCGATTTCCAGATCGTCTCCGGTTTTGCTGATAACCAGGTCTTCATGCACCGTGCCTTCTTCTGCGCGGGCATTGATGGACATGATCTGATCCTGAATGTCCATGCGGATCAGCTTATTCTTATCGTCGCGCGCAAGAAGAGATGCACGTTCAATAGACTGGATCAGTGCATTGCGGTCGGCTTTCACCTGAATCGTGCTGTTTTTCGGTATGATATTCTTATAATCTACGAACTGGCCGTTAAGCAGTTTCAGCTCAATCATCAGATCCGGGAACCGGAACACTGCTTTTTTACTCTCCAGTTCGATATTCAGCATTGTATCTTCTTTAATGCCGCTGACGTCTGAAATGATCTTGGACAGATCGTTCAGAAGTTTTGCGGAGATGACAATAGAATACGGGTTAACTTCTGCTACGCTGTGATTGGCGACAGCCAGACGATATCCGTCCAGCGCGGCCAGATGCATCTCCTGATCATGAATATCGATCAGAACACCGGTGATAATTCCGCGGGAATCGTCTGTGCTTGCAGCAAAAGATGTCTGTGCGATCATATTTTTAAACAGAAGGGCAGGAATTTGAATATGCTGCGCATGATCATCCGGCGTTTCAAAGCGCGGAAAATCTTCTGCATCCATTCCAACAATTTTAAAATCAGAGTTCATGCTTTTCAATTCTGCATGGAGATTTGTATCTGTAGAAATCGTGATCTGTGCTTCCGGTGTACTTCTGACGATGTCGATAAACAGTTTAGCCGGGAGAACGACTATTCCGGGTTCGCTGACTTCTGCTTCAATTTTGTGCTGAATGGAAATATCAGAATCAGAAGATGCGATTAATACGTTTCCATCTTCAGAAGTATCGATTAAAATGCCTTTCATTGCTGGTATGGTTGAACGCGTGGATACCGCTTTAGAAGCGATGTTGAGAGCATTCATCAGGTCTTGTCGTAAGCAGCTGATTATCATATGTTGAGCCTCCTTGAAAAGCCATTTGTTTTATCATTTTAGGTAGTAATTGTAGTAGGGGGTGCGGATAGTGTGGATAACTCTGAAACACCTTGAAAGTCACTCAAAAAAGCGCCCACACCCTATGATGATATTTTTGTGCAGAAATCAGAGGTTATCCTTACTCCTGAATCTGCGACTTTAATTTCTCGATGGTCGTCTTGACGGAGTCATCGTCCCGAATGTCCTGCTGGATTTTTTCGCAGGCGTGCATAACGGTTGAGTAGTGACGGTTTCCGAAGAGATTTCCGATCTTGTTGAAGGAGTAATCCGTCATATCGCGGCAGAGATACATCGCGATCTGACGCGGGAAGGCAACGGCTTTTGCACGAGTGCTGGATTCCAGATCAGACGGCTCCACCTGGAAGTAGCGGCTGACAATTGTTTTGATTTTTTCCGGCGTTACACTGTTGCTTCCGTTTTGAATGACATCCTTTAATATGCGTTTGGCAAACGTCAGGTCAATTTTCTCATGCGTAATCAGGGAGAAACTGACGATACGGTTGAGCGCGCCCTCCAGTTCACGGATGTTGTCGGTGATTTTCTCTGCGATCAGGCAGATTACATCGTAAATATCATCGGTGACCTCCAGATTCTGGTTCTCAGCCTTTTTCATCAGAATAGCGACACGTGTTTCATAGTCGGCCGGAGAAAGGCTGGCGATGATATTCCAGGAAAAACGCGATGTCAGGCGTTCATCCAGGCGAGTCAGCTCATTTGGCGGACGGTCGCTGGAGATGACGATCTGCTTCTGGTCTTCGATCAGTGTATTAAAGGTATAGAAGAACTCTTCCTGTGTCGTGTCTTTCCCTTCCAGAAACTGAATATCATCAATCAGCAGAACGTCGATGTGGCGGTATTTATTCTTGAATTCCCTGGTGCGGTTTTCTCCGATTGCCTTGATCAGTTCGTTCGTAAACATTTCTGTTGACACGTAGAGAACGTTCAGTTCCGGACGATTCTCCAGCAGATAGATGCCGATTGCATGCATCAGATGTGTTTTTCCAAGACCGGATCCGCCGTAGATAAACAGGGGATTGTAGGCCTTGGAAGGCTCCTCGGCCACAGCCAGACATGCAGCATGTGCATATTTATTACTTGCGCCCACCACAAAATTATCGAATGTATAGCGGGGATTAAAGATGCGCTGCTGGGTAAATCCGGGTTTGACCGGGCTTACGATCTGCTGCTGACGCTGTTCTTCCTCCATATGATCGTAATCAGATGCCTTCTTGATAATGACGCGGTAAGGCTGCTCCATAACCTTCTGAAACGCGTCCTCAAGGAGAGGTTTATAGCGGTTATTCAGGATATTCACGTAAAAATCGCCGTCCGACTCCAGATAAGCCATGTGCGTCTGCTGGTCGAGACTGCGGATGTGCGTCGGCAGAAACCATGTTTTATAGCTTGCCGCGGTCGTATTTTCTTTTATGATGGCCAGTACTTGCAGCCAGATTTCTTTATTATCCATGTTGAACCTCGCTTTTGAAATCACTTCCATTCTATAGGAAAGGCGGATCTGCTTCAAGCGGTTATCAAAAAGTTTTCCACACGTTTCTTTTTGATTTTTGGTGTAATTTCGACTGCCAAAAATTTTATCAACATGATGTGGATAAAATTATGCATAACTTGCTGATAAGTATATTCTGCAGAATCGCGGGGCAAAAATCAACGCGCAAGTGTGCAATGATTTTTGAAAGAGCTGAGAAAATTCAGCTCTTAGGCAAGGTTCCGTTTGACACACATAATGTTAGAAAGTATAATAAAGAAACGCGCGCATATATTGCAATTTAGATTATGCGCTGGATTACATTTAGGAGGTAAAATTATGAAACAGACTTATCAGCCTAAGAAAAGGCAGAGAATGAAGGAGCACGGATTCCGCAAGAGAATGGCAACAAAGAACGGCAGAAACGTTCTGAAGCGCAGAAGAGCAAAGGGCAGAAAGAGCCTGTCTGCATAACAATGCGCAAGAAAAATGTGCTTCGCAATCAAAGAGATTTTGATTCTGTTTATCGGAAGGGTAAATCGGTTCCGTCACGGCATATCGTCGTTCTGTACCGGAAGAATCGCCTCCCGTACAACAGAATCGCTTTTTTAGCAAGCAAAAAAGTTGGAAACAGTGTTCACAGGAACCGCGCGCGCAGATTGATGCGCGAGGCATACCGGCTTTCCGGCATGGTGGTTCCGGACGGATACGATGTCATCTTTGTCGCCCGCCAGTCGATCACTGAAGCCAGCTGTCAGGCAGTGCGGAGTTCTATGGTTTCCGCACTTAGAAGAACCGGGGTGATAGATCGTGATGAAAGGCATCAGACGCGCAGCCGCCGTCATTAAGAAGGTGCTTGCCAGAGCGTTGATTCTGGCAGTCAGGTTTTATCAAATCTGCATTTCGCCGTTTTTTCCGCCGACGTGCAGATACATTCCAACCTGCTCCGTATATTTTATACAGGCAGTGGAGAAGTACGGCCCTTTTAAAGGAAGTTACCTGGGAATCCGCAGGATTCTGAGGTGTCATCCGGGCCATCCCGGTGGGTTTGACCCTGTTCCATAGGGTGGAGGAAGTTAATCAATGAATTTTTTTGGATTGTTTGCCACTCCTCTCGGTTGGATTCTTACCGCTTTATATGGCGTGATCAGAAATTACGGCATCACACTGGTGGTTCTCACCTTGCTCGTAAAACTTTGTCTGTATCCGGCATATAAGAAGCAGATTCTTTCTACTGCCGGCATGGCGGATCTGCAGCCGAAAATGAAGGAAATCCAGAATCGCTACGCCGGAGATACGGTGAAGATGAACGAGGAGATGTCCAAGCTCTATAAAGAAGAAGGCGCGAGCCCGATGGCCGGTTGTCTTCCGATGATCGTTCAGATGGTCATCATTATGGGGCTGTTTACTCTTCTGCGTCTGCCGATGAACTACATGAAAAGTGAGCAGATGTACTTTGCGATTCATGAGTCGTTTCTCTGGATTAACGATCTGTCGCAGCCGGATCCGTGGATCCTCCCGATCCTGTCCGGAATCGCGACTTTTATCGCATTCTATATGTCATCGGAAAACGGCGGTGTACCGGGACAGCAGCAGAATGGAGCCATGATGGTTGTCATGAAGTACGGTTTCCCGATCATGATCGTATGGCTCGCAAAGACATATGCGGCTGGATTGGCGACATATTGGTTTATCAGTCAGTTTATACAGATTTTCTATAATATCCGTTTCAACCAGATCAGAAAAAAGATGAAGCGCGATAAAATGGAGGCAAAGCTGAAGAAGCACCTTGACCGGAAACCTGTACGAGCTGGCGAAGGAGTAAGAAGATAATGGACGTAACTGAAAAATGGGGAGATGACGTTGATTCCGCCGTCGCTCTTGCTCTCGCTGACCTGAAATGCACGATTGATCAGGTTGACGTAGAAGTCCTTGAACAGCCTTCCAGAGGGTTCTTTGGTCTTGGTTCCAGACTTGCACTGGTCAGAGTCTCCAGAAAGAAAGAGGAGACAGAAGCAGCGCCGGAAACGGTGTCTGATGAACAGGAAGAGTCTGCGGCCGCTGAGAAGTCTCCGGCAGAAGAAATGGACGCGTCCTCATCTGCAGAGAATGATTTATCTGCAGCGCCGGAGGAAGAGCCTGCGCAGAAACAGAGCGCAGATGAATCCCGCCCGGAAAAACATAAAGCAGAACATGCGAAAGAGCATCACAGAGAGCGCAGAGAGTCTTCTAACGGAAGACATTCAGACGTGCGCCGCAGAAAAGCACCGGCAGCTGCTCATGAAGAGCTTCCGGAGCTGAATCTTCAGGATGATGTGAAAGACCTTCCATTGGTAGAAGAGCATCCTGCTCTGGATTTTTTAAAGGATGTCACCTCTAAGATGGGGCTTGACCTGAAGATGACTGCTTATGCTGATGAAACGCATGTCCATATCGATATTTCCGGAGAGGATTCCAGAACGATTATCGGAAAGCGCGGACAGACGCTGGATGCGATTCAGTATCTGACCAGCCTGGTTGTCAATAAGGAGCATAAGGATTATGTGAAGGTCGTCATTGACGCTGAGCATTATCGTTCCAGAAGAGAGAAAACGCTTGAACAGCTGGCGGAGCGCCTTGCAAGAAAGGCTGTTCATACCGGCAGAAGCATCCGTCTGGAGCCGATGAATCCGTATGAGCGCAAGGTGATTCACGCAACCCTGCAGCACGATCCTAAAGTCACAACCAGAAGTGAAGGTCAGGATCCGTTCAGAAGAGTGGTCATCGAATTGAAATAACGTCATAAATATGAGGGACTGCTGCAACAGGCGGTCCTTTTTTAGTTGCACGATCACACCTCACGGCCGTGCGCGCGCATCTGTTCTGTGATAAGATGGATGAAACTGACGTATCAGGGACAAAAGAAAACCGTGCCAAGAGGCTGAAGCACTGAAATGGCTGCATCAAGAATAAAGGCAGAAACAGGAATGAGAAAGGGGAATAATATGGAAGATACAATCGCGGCAATTTCCACCCCGCCGGGGGAAGGCGGCATTGGAATAATCAGAATCAGCGGAGAGGACGCCCTTTCCATCTTAAAAAAGATCTTCCGCACTCCGTCCGGGAAAACGGAGATGAACGATCACCTGCTGGTTTACGGGCATATCCAGGATCCGGAAAACGGGCAGATCCTGGACGAGGTGCTGAGTGTGTATATGAAGGCGCCGAGGACGTATACCGCTGAAGATGTCGTAGAGATTGACTGCCATGGAGGAATCGTGCCGCTCAGGAAGATTCTGCAGCTGGTGTACCGCTGCGGGGCAAGGCCGGCGGAACCGGGAGAATTTACAGAGCGCGCGTTTCTGAACGGCCGTTTGGACCTTCCGCAGGCGGAAGCTGTCATGGACATGATCTCCGCCCGCGCGGATAAGACGTATGATGCGGCAATCGGCCAGCTTTCCGGCACATTATCAGAAAAAATCCGGGATATCCGCGCGATGCTGATGGATATCCGTGTCCTGGTGACTGTCAACATTGAGTATCCGGATGAAGATATCGAGATTATGACTTATCAGAAACTGAAAGAGGATCTTCAGCCGGTTCTGCAGAAGACAGCCGCGCTCCTGAAGACTTCCGAAACCGGGCGTATACTCAACAGCGGCCTGAAAATCGCGATTGTGGGGAAACCAAATGTCGGGAAATCTTCTCTGATGAACCGGATGCTCAGAGAGTCCCGTGCGATTGTTACGGATATTCCGGGAACGACCAGAGATACTATCCGTGAGGACATGAAGCTCAGGGGCATTCCGATCAGCCTGATCGATACTGCAGGAATCCGGGAAACGGAAGATCAGATTGAAGCTTTGGGAATTGAAAAATCCAGAGATTCCTGGTCTTCCGCAGACCTTGTTCTACTGGTGCTGGATGCTGGAAAACCTCTGTCCGATGAGGATGTAGAAATTCTGCAGCATGCAGATCCGGAGAAGACCATTGTGATTGTCAATAAAGCCGATCTTCCGGAAAAGCTGGACCTTCAGCAGATGAGAAATCTCATTCCGGGAGCGCAGGAAATATCCGCTTCGATGAAACAGGGCGATGGCCTTGAGAAAATTGAAGATGCTATAGAGCAGCGTGTCTATAAGGGGAGTGTTCAGGCCAACCAGCAGGTCATCATCACCAACGTGCGTCATAAGCAGCTTCTGGAAGAAGCCGATCATCATCTGAATGATGCAGTAAAACTTGCAGACATGGGAGAGCCACTTGAAATTATAGACCTGGATCTTGAGGCGGCATATGAGAATCTTGGAGAAATCATCGGCGACGCAGTGGGTGATGATGTGATTGAAGAGGTCTTTTCGAGATTCTGTCTCGGTAAATAGGGCAGGAAAGGCAGTAAGATGGATACATATTTGATGGGAGAATACGATGTCGTAGTGATCGGAGCCGGACATGCAGGATGTGAGGCCGCGCTGGCTTCTGCAAGAATGGGCTGCCGCACTCTGATATTATCAATGAATCTGGAAGCGGTTGCGATGATGCCGTGCAATCCGTCTGTCGGTGGAACCGGCAAAGGGCATCTGGTCAGAGAGATTGACGCACTCGGCGGAGAGATGGGCATTAATATCGATAAAACCTGTATGCAGAGCCGAATGCTGAATACCTCCAAAGGTCCGGCTGTGCATTCTCTCCGCGCACAGGCGGATAAACATCTGTATCATATGGAGATGAAAAAAACTCTGGAAGAGCAGGAGAATCTCGATATGAAACAGCAGGAAGCCGTAGATATTGATGTGCAGGATGGACAGATCTGCGGTGTCATAACCCGGACCAACGCATATTACCGCTGCAGCGCCGTCGTTATTGCGACAGGGACATTCCTGAAAGGAAGAATTTTTATCGGGTCCAGCAATTTTCCAAGCGGCCCTAACGGCCTTGCCCCGTCTGTCACTTTGTCCGACAATCTGAAATGCCTGGGATTGAAGCTGCGGCGTTTCAAGACAGGTACGCCTGCCAGGGCGCTGTCGGAAACGTTTCACTATGACCGCATGAAGAGGCAGGACGGAGATGAGCGGATTGTGCCGTTTTCGTTTATGAATGATTCTCTGGATGTGGATCAGGTTCCATGCTGGCTGACGTATACGAATGAACGGACGCACAAGATTATCCGCGATAACTTCAGCCGTTCTGCGCTGTTCGGAGGTGAAATTGAAGGTGTGGGTCCGCGCTACTGTCCGTCGATTGAAGATAAGATCCGGCGTTTTCCGGACCGGAAGAGACATCAGCTGTTTATCGAACCGGAAGGGCGAATGACGCATGAGATGTATATTCAGGGAATGTCGACCAGTCTGCCGGAAGATGTTCAGGAACAGTTCTATCATACGATTGAAGGGCTGGAGGATATCGCGATTACACGTCCTGCCTACGCGATTGAATATGACTGTATCAATCCGCTGGAGCTGAAGCAGAATCTGGAATACAGGAAAATCAGAGGGATGTTCTGTGCAGGTCAGTTTAACGGAAGCTCTGGCTATGAAGAGGCGGCTGCGCAGGGGCTGATGGCCGGAATTAACGCGGCTCTGGAAGTTTCTGGAAAAGATCCGTTCGTTCTGGACAGAAGCGAGGCTTATATTGGCGTTCTGATCGACGATCTCGTGACCAAAGGTACTAATGAACCTTACAGAATTATGACCAGCAGAGCGGAATACAGGCTGGTTCTGAGACAGGACAACGCTGATGAACGTCTGACGGAGAAAGGATACCGCATTGGGCTGGTGTCAGAGGAGCGTTATCAGAAGTTCCTGAAATCAAGAGAAACGGCAGAACGGGAGATGCACAGGCTGAAAGAGACGACCGTCGGGCCGCAGGATGCGGATGCGTTTCTGGAGAGCGTCGGCAGCTCGCCTCTGAATAATCGTGTTTCGCTGTTCGATCTGCTGAAGAGGCCGGAAGTGCATTACCGGGACATGGCGGCCATTGATCCGCAGCGCCCGGCACTGACACAGCATGTGATCGATGTGATTGAAGTAAACATCAAGTATGAAGGATATATCCGCATGCAGGAGCGGAAAATCCAGAAATTTAAAAAGCTGGAGGGAAAGAAGCTGCCGGATGATCTTCGGTATGAGGATATCGACAATCTCAGGATTGAGGCGAGACAGAAGCTCGCGGAGATCCGCCCGACGTCCGTTGGTCAGGCTTCCCGTATTTCCGGTGTATCGCCTGCGGATATCAATGTTCTGCTGATTTACCTGGAGAAGAAAAGGAGAATGCAAGGATGAAAGAACTGATTCAGAAATTGTTTACGGAAGCCGGACAGCCTCTGGAAGATGAACAGGCGCAGAAGCTCGCTGTTTATATGGAAGGTATTCTGGAATACAATGAACACGTCAATCTCACTTCGATTACCGATCCAGAAGAGTTCGTCCGGAAGCACTATCTGGATTCAGCTTCTATTGCAGTCCTGACAGAGTTCCGGGATGCAGGATCGATTATTGATGTTGGAACCGGGGGAGGATTCCCAGGTGTGCCGCTCGCTGTCCTGTATCCGAAGAAGCAGTTCACTGTGGAGGACTCGCTGCAGAAGAGGATCCGGGTCATCGAGGATCTTACAGCACGCGCCGGAATTAATAATGTCGCCGCTGTCCATGCGAGAGCGGAAGACCTTGGAAAAGATCCGGACTATCGCGAGCAGTTTGATCTCTGCATTTCCAGGGCAGTATCGAGGATGTCTGTGCTGGCAGAGTACTGCCTTCCCTTTGTAAGGGTAGGCGGCTGGTTCATCTCCTATAAAGGATCGGATCTGGAAAAAGAACTCCGGGAAGGACAGAAAGCCATCCGAGTTCTCGGTGGTGAAACCGACCGTACAGAACCTGCGGAAGTTGATGGAATGCATCATCAGTTTGTCGTTGTTAATAAGGTGAAACATACGCCGAAAAAGTATCCGAGAAAGCCTGGAACCCCTGGAAAAACACCGATTCGCTGATTCGTTTCACGTGAAACAATTATGGTATATCATAAAAGAAACTGGCAATCGATACATGAATCATATATAATGTTTAATGATTAAAGCTAAGATGTCAGGAGGAAAAGAATTGGGTAAAGCGATAGCAATTTTTAACCAGAAAGGCGGAGTCGGAAAGACGACGACCAATATCAATCTCGGCGCCAGCCTGGCACAGTTCGGCAAGAAAGTTCTTATGCTGGATATCGATCCGCAGGGAAACACGACCAGTGGTGTAGGTGTATCAAAAAAAGACCTGACCGACACGGTATACGATTTGCTGATCGATAAGGATTATGATCCGCACAGGGCGATTCTCCATACCGGTGTGGAAGGACTGGATCTGATTCCGGCTAATGTCGACCTCGCCGGAGCGGAAGTTGAACTGGTTGCCATGGATGGAAGAGAAAAGCGGCTCCGTGACGCAATTGAAAAAATCCGTTCAGAATATGACTATATCTTTCTGGACTGTCCGCCGTCGCTTGGTCTGCTGACAATCAATTCTCTGAGTGCTGTTCAGAGCGTGCTGATTCCGATTCAGTGTGAATTCTATGCGCTGGAAGGCGTCAGCCAGCTGGTCAGCACAATTGAACTGGTAAAAAATAATCTGAATCCGTCTCTGGAAATAGAGGGGGTTGTTCTCAGTATGTTTGATGGAAGAACCAACCTCTCTATTCAGGTTGTGCAGGAAGTAAAGAAGTATTTTGGAGGGAAGGTATATTCCACTGTCATTCCGCGCAACATCCGTCTGGCTGAAGCGCCTGGATTTGGAATGGCGATCACAGAATATGATCCGAAATCAAAAGGAGCGATTGCATACAGAGAATTTGCAGAAGAATTTCTTGAACGGGAGGGTAAGTAATGGCCTCTAAACCAAAGAATAGAGGACTCGGAAAAGGACTCGGCGCATTGTTTGCTGAACAGGCATCAATCGTTGATGAAACGGAGCAGACAGTGGAAAGCATCCACAAGAGCAGCGGGAATACAGAAAACACCGTTGTGTATATTGATATAAGCAGCATTAAGCCGAATCAGCACCAGCCGAGGAAGTATTTTCATGAAGACAAGATAGAAGAGCTGGCTCAGTCCATTCTGGAACATGGAATTATCCAGCCTCTGGTTGTAAGGCCATCTGACCAGGATACTTATGAAATTGTTGCCGGCGAACGGCGATGGAGAGCGGCGAGAAGGGCAGGTCTTCAGAAGGTGCCGTGCCTGATCAGAGAGTTTTCTGATGAAGAAAACATGCTGGTTGCCATTATCGAGAATCTGCAGAGAGAGGATCTGAATCCAATCGAAGAAGCGCACGGCCTTCAGCAGATGATGGAAACTTACGGGATGACACAGGAGGAAGTTTCCAGAAGCATCAGCAAGAGCAGACCGTATATCAGCAACGCGCTCCGTCTTTTGAAACTGCCAGAGGAAATTCAGGACCTGGTTGCGTCTGGAAAGATTTCCATGGGACATGCAAGAGCGCTGATCAATGTCAAAAGCCGTTCACTTCAGCTGGAGCTGTGCCGCCGTATATTAGATGAAGGGCTTTCTGTCCGTGATGTTGAAAAACTTGCTGCAAAGGGAAATAAGAAGAAAGATCCTAAGAAACACGTCAAGAGCGCAGATACTCTTGCAATGGAAAGCAGGCTGAAAGATCAGTTCGGCACAAAAGTCTCCATTGATCAGAGAGGAAAGAAAGGTGTAATCAAACTTGAATATTACAGCAGCGATGAGTTGAATCGTCTGCTGGATATGCTGCTATCAGAGTGACAGAGAGAATGTTTCATGTGAAACATAATACGTGTGCCCCTTTAAGTTTCGGGGCATTTGTCATATACTGGAGCGGATTAACAGAGGCATGAAAAATGGCAGAACTGAATTATAAAGAAATACTGACAGAAAAAGTTCCGCTGCCGATGTGCATCGTTAATGAAAACGGAAAGATCATCGATTCTAATGCATACATGGATGAAGTGTTTGTGTATGATGAGATCAAGGATTATGATTTCTTTGCGCTGACGGGCATCAAGGTGGAGGAGCTGGAAGCGTCTGCAGAAAGCCGCGTGTTTAAAACCATCGAGAGAAATAATAAGATTTTTCGTCTTGTAACCAGCAGGGCAGAAAGTCAGTCTGATTCGGAGGCGGAGGACGAGGATGATCTGTCCGGCGTAATTGTTGTGTTTTTTAACGACATCACTGCTTATGAAACACTGCGGGAAGAATATACCAATGAACGTGTCTGTGTGGCGCGGGTCAATATTGATAATTATGATGAGATGAAAGCAAATACGTCGCCGGATATGCGGATGACCATCTCATCGGAAGCGGATAAGATTATTCGGAAATGGGCGGGCAAAATCGGCGGTTCAATTGTGAATATGAGCCGCAGTGAATATATTATCTACTTTGAGTACCGCCACGTTGATGAAATGATCCGCAATAAATTTTCCATTCTCGATGAGGTGCGGAATATTGAAACGCAGGCTGATTTTCCGATGAGCCTGAGCATTGGCGTCGGCATCGGCGGAGAAAGTATTATTGAGACGCGGGATTACGCTGACGGCGCGCTTGATCTGGCGCTCGGCCGCGGAGGCGATCAGGCTGTCGTGCGCAGGGTGAACAAGATTGAGTATTACGGTGGAAAACTGCAGACCGTAGAAAAGGGAAACAAGGGAAAGTCGAGAGTGGTTGCCCACGCGCTCAGCCGCCTGATCGATCAGGCAGACAGAGTAATGATTATGGGACACCGCAATCCGGATATGGACGCATTTGGCGCCGCGCTCGGTATGTTCCGCGTGTGTATGATGAATGGAAAGAATTCCTCTATTGTTATCGATGAGGTCAATGATTCTCTGCAGACGATATATAAACAGGCAAAGGAAAGAGGAATTTACACGTTCCTGACACATGACCGTGCGAAAGAGCTGATCGATGAAAATACACTGCTGATTGTACTGGATACACACCGGCCGAGTTTTGTAGAATGTAAAGATCTGCTCGACTGCACAGACCGAATTGTGGTCATTGATCATCACAGAAGAGCTGTGGACGCAATCTCAAATCCAGTGCTTTCCTACATTGAATCCTATGCGTCGTCCACTGCGGAACTGGTTACGGAAATTCTGCAGTACACGGGAAATAAGAGAGACTTAGATAAACTGGAAGCGGAAGCGCTGCTCGCCGGCATGACCGTAGATACCAACCGGTTTGCGGTCAAAACGGGTGTGCGCACATTTGAGGCGGCGGCATGGCTGCGCCGGGCGGGCGCGGACACCACAGAGGTCAAGCGTCTGTTTCAAAGTGATCTGGATGACTTCAAAACCCGTTCCAGAGGACTTTCCTCTGCACATATCGGAGAAGACGGCATTGCGACTTCGATCTGTCCGGGATATAATCAGGAAGCGCAGATCATCAATTCGCAGGTCGCCGATGAACTGCTGAATGTCCGCGGCGTCAAGGCAAGTTTTGTTGCAGGACGAGATGAAACCGGGCAGACCGTGGTCAGCGCCAGATCGTTGGGCGATGTTAACGTTCAGCTGATCATGGAAAAACTGGGCGGCGGCGGACATTTAACAACGGCCGGCGCACAGGTTGAAATGAGTCCGGAAGAAGTGCTGACGATGGTCAGAAATATTCTGGACGGAGATAAAGCTAATGAAGAGAAGGGCAGGTAAATCATGCAGGTAATATTGAAGAAAGATGTTAAGGGTACCGGTAAAGCCGGAGATGTAGTTAAAGTTAGTGATGGATATGCGCGCAATATGCTTATTCCTAAGGGACTGGCTGTAGAGGCGACAAAGGCTAATGTCCGCAGCCTGGAAAAAGCAAAGGCACAGCAGGCAGAAGAAGAAGCAGGAAAGCGTGCGGAGGCGCAGAAACAGGCAGAACTGCTGAAAGGAAAAGCTGTCGAGATTAAGACAAAATCCGGAGAAGGTGGAAGACTGTTCGGATCCATCACGTCTAAAGATATTGCAGAAGCAATGAAGAGCCAGCTCGGCATCGACGCGGACAAGAAAAAGATTCAGCTGGACAGCCCGATTAAGAGCATGGGTACATTCCATGTTACGGTTAAGCTTTACTATGAAATTCATGCAGAGCTGACTGTAAATGTGACGGAGGCGTAAATAACCGGCATGAATGGTAAAGTACCTCCACATAATGAAGACGCGGAAAGATCCGTGCTCGGAGCCGGATTGCTGAGCAGAGACGCACTGTCAGATACATTGGAGCTGATTGAAGAAGAGGATTTTTACAATAAATCCAATGCCGCAATCTTTCATGTCATGAAAGAAATGTACATCGCAGGGAAACCAATTGACATTGTTACGGTCTGTGATGAATTGAAACGCAGAGATGAACTGGACGCCGTCGGAGGAAGAAGCTATGTGGCTGAACTGTCCGGTGGCGTTCCGTCTACCAGCAATGCCTCAGAATATGCTAAAATTGTAGCAGAGAAGGCATCCATGCGGGCGCTGATCCGAAGCTCTGAAGAAATACGGGAAAAGTGTTACCAGAGTCAGGATGATGCAGAGAATATCCTGGACTACGCAGAGAAGAGTATTTTCTCGATCGCGCAGTCGCGTCAGCGAACAGACTATTCTCCGCTGAGTCAGGTTCTGATCAGCAATATCGATCAGATCAACGAGGCTGTGCGCAATCAGGGGCAGGTGGTCGGTCTGACAACCGGATTTCAGCAGCTGGACTCCATTACTGCAGGACTGCATCCTTCTGATCTGGTCATCGTTGCGGCGAGACCGGCCATGGGAAAGACTGCATTTGCCCTGAATATTGCACAGAACGCTGCGGTAAAGGGTGATGCCAAGGTGATGATTTTCAGCCTGGAAATGTCAAAAGAGCAGCTTGGGCAGAGACTTCTGGCGATGGAAGCCAGGGTGGATATGGAAAATATCAAAAAAGGAAATCTGAACCGGGAAGACTGGGACAGAATTCTGCAGGCTGCAGATGTTCTTGCGGGCGCGGAAATATATATTGATGATACGCCGGATGTCGGTGTATTTGAGATTAAGAATAAATGCCGCCGTATGAAGGCTGAAAAGGGTCTGGACCTGGTCGTCATCGACTATCTGCAGCTTATGCATGGGGAAGGGAAGGCGGACAGCCGCCAGCAGGAGATCAGTAATTTATCCCGTTACCTGAAGCTCCTGGCCAGAGAAATGGACTGTCCGGTTATCGTGCTGTCACAGCTTTCCCGTGCTCCGGAACAGCGTCCGAACCACCGGCCGATTCTGTCCGATCTGAGAGAATCCGGATCCATTGAACAGGATGCCGATATCGTCATCTTCTTATATCGAGACGATTACTATAACGAGGATTCGGACAAACCAGGTGTCTGTGAAGTAAATCTGGCGAAACACAGAAGCGGACCGACAGGGACGATCGATCTGACCTGGGTAGCCAGATATACCAAATTTGCAGATAAGGCGTAGCTTGATAATCAGAGAGGATATGCTGAAATCACAAAATCAACATATACTCTGCAACAATAGGGATGTAACATAGGATAAAATAGGTTGGATAACCCTAAGGAAAGCGGAGATGAATTTTTACAGACAGAAAATCAGTGATTTCTTTCTGCGTGATACGGATATCGAGAATATCTTTATCAATGAGTATCTTCCGGCTGCGCCGGGAGATTATGTAAAGGTATTCATATATGGATATATGTACGCGCAGTACGGTATGGAAATCAGCGAACATATGATTGCAGAACAGCTTGGACTCAGTGAAAAGCTGGTTGCGCAGGCCTGGAATTACTGGGAAGATCTCGGCCTTGTCCGGAAAACCTTTGTCAACGGCGACAAGGATGTCAACTTGTGCATTGAATTTGTCAACCTGAAGGATGAAATGTACGGAAAAGGCTCAGAATCCGGTTCAGAAGAGCCGGCGCAGACGGGTGTGGAGAATTTACTGGACAATGATTCTCTGCAGCGTGTATTCTCACAGATTGAAAGTGATTTCGGGCGCAGTCTGAGTTCGACCGAGGTGAAGACGATTCTCGGCTGGATTACAGAGGATAAGATTACGCCGGAAGTCGTGGTATTTTGTGTGCAGTACTGCCTGCAGAAGAATAAGACAGGGATGAAGTACATATCTGCGGTTCTTCACGGGTGGGCGTCAAAGGGCTTGAATACCGTTGATGCTGTGAAGGAATACCTGCAGGATGTGGATCAGCGATTCTACCAGTACCGCAGGATTCTTCAGGCGCTCGGATTTACGAGAAATGCGACAGAAGCAGAAAAACATATGATGGACAGCTGGTTTGATGACATGGGATATAATATTGATAAAATATTAGATGCCTGCAGCAAAACAGCCGGCATATCCAATCCGAACTTCAATTACGTGGATAAAGTCCTGAAGAACTGGAAGACGGAAGCCGAGAAGCAGAAGCGGGATGTCAACGCGAGAAAACCGGTAACGCAGGCTGTTCTGAATCAGTATTACGCTTATCTGAGAAGAACAGAAGAAAAAGAGGCGCAGGAGCGCCTGCGTGAAATCTATGACAAGATTCCGCGTATTAAAGAGATTGATGAAGAAACTCGCCAGCTCAGTTCGGATCTGACCAAAGCGATGCTCCAGGGCCGGGACGGCGCAGAAGCTGGCAAACGCGCACAGATGGATCGTCTGGCTGAAGAACGGGCTGTTCTGCTCACGGATCAGAATTATGATATGGATTATACAGACATTCATTATCGCTGTGAGAAGTGCGGGGATACCGGAATTACAGATTTGGGCGAACAGTGCACCTGTGTAGAAGAGCGTATGAAAGAAGCAGAAGTCTGGCAGCATCAGTTAGGATAGACAATGAGTGCAGACAGAAACAGAAAGAAGAAAAAGAAGATCAGAATCAATCCGTCAAGAATGACTCTGACGCTGATTATTGCGATACTGCTGTGCGCAAGCGGCGCTTCTGTGCACACAGTTGTAAAACTGCAGAGTGAGCAGGCGCATTTAAAGGCAAAGAACGCACAGCTGAAAACAAAGCGCGCGGAGCTGCAGGAGGAGCTGAAGAGTGTGAACAAGGACAGCTATATCGAACAGCAGGCCCGCACACAGCTTCATATGATTAAGCCGGGAGAAGTCGTTTATGTTTTAAAGGATGATTCATCCGGCAGCAGCTCAGGGAATTCATCGTCGGGATCGTCGGGGAATTCCTCTGCTTCAAATTAATCAAAACGCAGCGGGTGGAAAAACTCTGCAGCATACCGCAGAAACAGACGCATAGAAGCATGGAAATGGAAAACAGAAAACAAATGAAGATAAAAGAAGTGCTGGTTGTGGAAGGCCGCGATGATACTGCCGCGGTTCATCGCGCAGTGGACGCAGAAACCATTGAAACGCACGGCTTTGGTATGAGCGAGGAGATGTGGCGGAAAATCGAGGCGGCGGATCAGAAGAAGGGGCTTATCATTTTCACTGATCCGGATTCTGCCGGAGAGAGGATCCGCAGGAAAGTGAGCGCGCGTTTTCCAGACGCTAAACAGGCCTTTCTCCCACGCTCAGAAGCAATGAAGAAGGATAACATCGGCGTGGAGAACGCCAGTCCTGAGGCAATACGGGAGGCGCTTTCCAAGGCGCACTGCACAGTTACACCGGAATCCGAAGAGCAGACACCTGTGTTTACATGGGAGGATATGATGGACAACGGACTGTGCGCGGGGGAAGGAAGCCGAGACCGCAGACAGGCTCTTGGCGACCTGCTTGGCATCGGATACGGGAATGCCCGGGCGATGCTGAAGAAGCTGAATGGATTTCAAATCGACAGAGAGGAGTTTTATGGAGCTTTACAATCCATTAACGATCAAACTGTTAAAGAATAAATATGGATTTCAGTTTGCGAAGAGTTTCGGGCAGAACTTTCTGATTGATCCGGATGTCATTTCTGGAATTGCAGACGGCGCAGCCCTTGCTCCGGAAGATTTTGTCCTGGAAATCGGACCGGGAATCGGAGTTTTAACATCGGAAATCTGCCAGCGGGCCGGCAGAGCGGCATCGGTGGAGATTGATCCGCACATGGTAGAGGTTCTGCATGATACGCTTGCGGAGTTTTCCAATGTCCATGTGATTCAGCAGGATGTCCTGAAGGCGGATTTGAATCGGATCATTCAGCAGGAACGGGGGGATTGCGCACATGTAAAGGTGCTGGGCAATCTTCCGTATTACATCACGACGCCGATTATCATGAAACTGCTTACAGAAGGGATTCCGGCAGAATGCATTGTAATCATGATGCAAAAGGAAGTTGCAGACCGCATCCAGGCGGGGCCGGGAAGCCGGACATACGGCGCGCTGTCTGTGACAGTGCAGTATTACTGCACCGTTTCAGAAGTGATGGAAGTCCCGCGGCAGTGTTTTATGCCGCAGCCGAAAGTGGACTCTGCGGTACTCCGGCTGGATGTCCGCAGCAGACCGGCTGTAGATGTGCAGGATGAAGCGATGTTCTTCCGGTGTGTAAAAGCAGGATTCAGTCAGAGACGAAAGACTCTGCTGAATTCACTGATGACTATGGGAGAAAGTAAAGACAGCATACGCAGCGCGCTGGAGCAGGCCGGAATTGACCCGCGGCGGCGTGCAGAAACACTGAGCCTGGAGGAATTCGGACGGCTGTCGGACGCGTTTTCACGGCAGTAAACAGGTGAAGAACACAGAACACGAAAAGAAAAAAAGGGAAACAAGGGAGAAGAACCGGAACGCATGTCCGGAAGCAGATAGTGGAGTGAAACCCGATGAATAAACTGAAGCAATTATATCATAATCCAAAGGTCCGAAATCCTTTTGTCTGGGATCTCATCCTGGCCTTTATTTTTAACCTGATCATTGAAACTCTGGCGAGACATTCGATGCCAGGGTATGGCGGGCTGTACTTTATGGTAACCAAACCGCTGGTCTTCTTTGATAATGTACTGATTATCTATGCGACGCTGGTGATTTCTGCGCTGTTCAGGCGGAGCACCTTTGTTCTGACGCTGATTTCTTCGGTATGGATGGCGATCGGCGTGACCAACGGCATCATCCTGTCGCAGCGTATGACGCCGTTCACTGTGAAGGACCTGAGTTCTATGGCAGACGGCGCGACCATCATGACCAACTATTTCTCAAAGATACAGCTGTTATTGATGTTCGGTTCGCTGGCCGTTCTTGCGGTCGTCTTTGTCCTTCTGTTCCTGAAGGGACCGAAGAGGAAGGGGAATATTCATTTCAAGAAATCTCTTATTTCTGTAGTTCTGATTATCTTCTGTGCGTTTGGAGCGACTGCAGGACTGATCAAGACCGGAAATCTGGCGACATTCTTTGGAAATCTGGCGTATGCGTATGATGACTATGGTGTGCCGTACTGCTTTATCAATACCTGGATGAATACAGGAATCCATCGTCCGGCCAACTACAGCAAGGCAAATGTGGAGAAGATCCTTCCGAAACAGGATATGAACAAGAACGGATCAGTGAAGTTTGAAAAAGATGATTCATCCAAGAACAAGCCAAACATCTTATTCTTGCAGCTTGAATCCTTTGTCGACCCGACACTGTTCACCAATATGAAGTACTCACAGGATCCGATTCCGTATTACCGCAGTCTGATGAAGAAGTATTCTTCTGGAAATCTGACGGTGCCGGCATGCGGTGCAGGAACGGCCAACACAGAGTTTGAGGTTATGACGGGTCTCAGCGTCAAGTTCTTTGGACCGGGTGAATATCCGTTTAAGTCTGTACTGAAGGATGAAACAGCGGAAAGCATTGCCTGGGATCTGCGCGACATCGGATATTCCGCGCATGCGATCCATGATCACCGCGCAATGTTCTACAATCGTAATACGGTATTCAACAATATCGGCTATAACACCTTTACTTCTGTAGAGTATATGCCAAACGTAGAAAAGACGCCGAAGGGCTGGGAGAAAGATAAAATCCTGACTTCACAGATCATGGATGCGATGAAGTCCACCAAGTCCAGAGACTATATCTACACCATTTCTGTTCAGGGCCATGGAAAATATCCGTCAGAAAAACTTCTGACCAATCCGAAGATCAAGGTCACGAAGGCTCCGAATGAGGAAATGAAGAATAAATACGAATACTATGTGAACCAGATCTACGAGATGGATCAGTTCGTGAAGCAGCTGACGGCAACGCTGTCGAAGTTTAAAGAACCAGTTGTACTGGTGATGTACGGCGACCATATTCCGGCTCTGGAAGTGACAGCCAATAATTACGCGCTGCCGAGCCTGTATCAGACGCAGTACGTCATCTGGAGCAACTTCAATATGAAAAAAGAGGATAAGAATATGCACGCTTATCAGCTGTCTGCAGATGTCCTCAACCGCCTTGGCATCCATAACGGAACGACCATTCAGTATCATCAGCAGGTCAGCCATACGAGCAAGAACTACCTGAAGAACCTCAAAATGCTCGGATACGATATGCTGTACGGACACCGTTACATTTACGGCGGAAAGAACCCGTTCCACAAGGCTGGCATGAAGATGGGCGTCAAGACCATCAAGGTCAATAAGGTTGTGGAAGTAGCCGGAAAGTATTATATCCAGGGAGAAAACTTTACGGAGCAGAGTAAGATTACCCTGCACGGAAAGACACTCAGCACCAAGTATCTGACGCCTCAGCTTCTGGTTCTGAAGAAGAAAGTAGATCCGGAGGAAGCAAAATACATGAAGGTCAGCCAGGTCGACAAGTCGGATAATACGATCATCAGTACGACAGAGTAGGAGTCTAGGAATGCGGAGAATCGCAGGAAAACTTATAAAATGGATTCTCATTCTCGTCCTTCTGGCCGCAATAGCCGTGCTGGGGCTGAATGTCTATATGTGCGTCCGGGAGAGCCGGAGTAAAACAGTGTCCATCACCAGCAATACACAGACACTGACATCCGCGCAGAAACAAAAGTTCAAGGATCTGAATCCGCAGTGCATTATTGTCCTCGGAGCCGGAATCAAGAATACGATTGAACCGTCAGACATGCTGAAAGATCGTCTGGACGCGGCTGTCCGCCTGTATAAGGCGGGCGTCGCGCCTAAGATTCTGCTGACAGGCGACAATGGAACCGTTCAGCACAACGAGATCCACGTCATGCTGATGTACATGCGAAAAGCAGGGGTTCCGGACAACGTTCTGTTCTGCGACCATGCCGGTTTTTCAACATACGATTCCATGTATCGGGCAAAGTCGATCTTCCAGGTGAAGCGAGCGGTTGTCGTGACGCAGACCTATCATCTGTACCGGTCGATGTATATTGCCGATCAGCTTGGCATCAAGGTGCAGGGAGCCGCGTCGGATCAGGACTCTTACAGCGGACAGGCATACCGCGAGTTCCGTGAGATCATCGCGCGCGTAAAGGATATGGGAAAGGTTTACATGCACGCGAAGTCGACACTGGGCGGGAGCAAGATTCCGATCACCGGAAGCGGAGTGAGCAGCCACGGTGAATAGGCGTCCGGTCTAGGACAAATTACATACGGCAAGAAAAAACGCAGAAGAAGCAGCAAATTAAGCCGCGTCTTCTGCGTTTTTGAATGGATGAACCTGTCCGTGTGTATGAGTCAGAGACTCATATCAGAGACTCATAAATGAACACGGCCCGGGATATGTTCCCGGACTGCTTACTCCAGCACTTCTGGATTCGGAAGTGTCTGCCGGATCGTTTCCTCGATTTTCTGCTCTGCTTCATGTTGCCCGTGACGGTCCAGCCCGGCGGTTTCTACATACGGATGGATCTGCACACAGATTTCTGCCGGATGGAATTTCCCAGTTTCTTCATAGACATGGTAAGAACCGTCCAGCGTGACCGGTACGATCGGGACTTTTGCCTTAAACGCCATTTTAAAGCTGCCGCCTTTGAAGTGGCGCATGCGGGTTTCCCGGCTTCTCGTTCCTTCCGGAAAGATCACCAGGTTATAGCCGTCTTTCAGTCGTTTTGCGCCTTCCTGAAGACTTTTCATGGCCTCGCGGGGATTGCCCCTCTTCAGAAACAGACCTCCGATATTGCGGATCCAGCGGCCGAGCATCGGAACCTTCTCCAGAGAATCCTTTGCAACAAATCCGATCTGACGCCCGTCAGCGGCGATCAGAAGCGCGATAATATCTGCGTATCCCTGATGATTCGAAATGATCAGAAATCCGTCTTCCGGTGGGAGATTCTCCAGACCGCTGACCTTGATATCCAGCTTCAGACGGCGGCAGACATCCTGCGCCCACAGATAGGCGGCATGTCCGGTGACCTCACGGTCTTTTGCCGGATCTCCGGTCTCCCGCGCAGCTTTGATGTCTTTCTCATAGTGATTGAACACACGCAGAGAATCAGCAACCCTGCACAGGGCAGGAAGATTACGTATAATGCTCATGAATTTCTCCTAAACTGACAGGCACGCAGACCATTCGTCCGCGTCCTGTTCAAACATGCACTGTTATTGGTCGTCAGTATCAGTATAATGATAAATACTGATAGAATCAAGAATCCGGAGCTCCGGGACATTTTTTAGTATTATTTCACGTGGTCTTCATTGGAGAACCGCCTGCAGTTGTGGTATTCTTGAATTTGTGAGTTCTGCAGAAAGCAGATGAATACAGAAAGGAGGGACGCAGGGGAGACAGAATCTCTGCGTCAGATATCAAGTATATGAATCAACAGAATCAACTGCAGCGGCAGACAGAATACCGATTTACGGGCCGTATTATCGCTGGTCTGTGTTTTATCGCCGTCTTTATTCTCATCGCGTGGCTGGTTGTGCACGGAAAAACGCAGGTGATAGACAACCGGGTCCGATTCTTTGCGTACAGCACCAGAACTCCGGTTTCTGAGCATATTCTAGTGCCGATCACGTATCTGGCTAATAAGTACTTTATCGTTGCCGCAGTCGCCGTGCTGCTGGCTGTACCGCGAACCAGAAAAGAGTTCGGCGTTCCGGTCGGCATCTCTTCAGCACTTGCCCTTGTTCCGTATAAACTGCTGAAAACCAGCATTGCCCGCCCGCGCCCGAACCCGGCGATGTGGCTGGTTGCTGAACACGGATACAGCTTCCCGAGCGGACATTCTATGAACGGTATGATCTTCTATGCTATGCTGATCTTCCTGATCCAGCGCAGCAATCTTTCGCGATATAAGAAGAACGTGCTGTCTGTGGTTTTCGGACTGCTGATTCCGCTGATCGGGTTTTCGCGTCTGTTCTGCGGTGTCCACTACGTCAGCGATGTTCTGGGCGGCTTGAGCATCGGCCTTGCGTGGGTGCTTCTGTTCTCTTGTCTGATCGACCTTTGGCGGCAAAAATCAGCCGGCAAGAATAAAAGTCGGATTTCTTACAAAAAACATGCGTAAAACGCGCCAGTTACGGTATAATAACATTAACGTTCCTGAAGACACAGGAACTGAGCATCATTAAGATCAACGATCTCAATAAGGAGGAAACTATGATTTACGTATGTGACACATGTGGATATGAGTATGACCCTGCAAAAGGTGATCCGGATAACGGCGTAGCACCGGGAACAAAGTTTGAAGATCTTCCGGATGACTGGACATGCCCAGTATGCGGCGTTGGCAAGGACGAGTTCTCCCCGAAGGAGTAGTTTCAAAAGACCTGCAGGCGTGCAGACGGCCGTGAAACGGTCTCATAACAGTATTCTGAGTGATAGAAAGAAAAGGAGCCTGTGCCTCTTTTAGGCATAAGCTCCTTTTTTAGTGCGCCGCAGACGACAGGGTTTGCAGGATTGATTATTACGCCGTGCAAAGCGCACTGGTGCGGTACTTACAGCTTTTCAGGGTCTCTGTTTCAAAACCAGCTCTCGAAAGACCGGTTCTTTCATCTGCACGCCGATGTTCTTGATGCAGGTCTGTCCGGCAATGCGTGCTGTTCCGCGCATTTTAAGCAGTGCCTGGGTGAAATCCAGCGTGTCTGTCTGATGATCGCGGTATTCTGCGTATCCGGTGTCCAGCAGAGCATAGGTGAACTTGGGGCAGAGCAGAAGGATGTTCTGGCTGTGTATGGTGTCAGATACGGCCTGGATAAAGTCCGCCGTAAAGTCTTCCATGATTTTTTCTGTCATGCGAGGTCCGAGAATAGACGGCGCGCCGGCAGAGTCGGAAAGAATCAGGATATCCGCTCCGGCGTCCTGGACTTTCTCTGACAGGAGACAGAGGTCATCCTGCAGTTTTTTCAGAACCGCAATCAGTGAGTCATAATCCTTCCGATAGGCCTTGAAGATGTATTTTACATCGATCAGAGAATTCAGGATGGTAAACGGGCCGGTCAGCTCGTAAGCGGTGATTTCTCTCTGTTGTTTCAGCATCGACAGGGCGGCAAGCGTTTCCTGCAGGCGCGGTGTCTGCAGATTCAGCTTCGGAAGCTGCAGAAGCTCCTCCATGGACTGGCAGACATAGCTGCCGGCGCGCGGCCCGGTTTTGTCATCGCCCAGGCGGATTGAGGCGCCGAGAGCCTCGGCTTCGATGGTGCGGCAGAACGGAAGAAGGCAGAACGATGCGCCGTCATGATCTTTGACTGCTTTTGACAGCATGGCCAGGCTGTCTCTGTGACAGTAGGCGTCCGGAAATTTCAGCGGAAGATCCCGGGTAATCTCTTCCTGGATCCCGACCGAATTACCGTAGGTGCATTTAAAATCTCGAATGGTGTTCATGCGTCTGCCTTCTTTCCTTTTCTGATCGTTTGATCATTGCTTTGCCGCCCGGAATCTGGTTCCGGCCTTTGGCGATTCTATTCTTTAAACTTCTAATCCTCACTGTTCAGCAGATCAGTGTCAATCGGATACCGGCCGAAAATACGGGCGGCGTCCATCAGCGCAGTCATGTTTTCACGAGGTGTTCCGATCGGCATCTGGCAGCCTGAGGTGAGGGTAAATCCGCATGGAGAATCCCAGGCGTCGCGGATGCAGGCCTTTGCAGAGCGCAGGACATCCTGCGGTGTGCCGTAGCGCATGACATCGACCGGCGGGACATTTCCCATAATGGTCATCTTATCTCCAAGTACTTCTTTTGCTTCAATCAGGCTTTCGCAGTTATCCAGACTGAATCCGGAAATTCCAGTGTCGCGCAGATCTTCCCATATCTTTCGGCTCGTGCCGCAGATATGCAGTCCGCATCCGGCGCCCTGGCTCCTGATAAAATCGATGTTCTTCTGCAGATATGGAAGCGAGAACTCCTTGTACTGCTTTTCATTGATCAGGGAAGTGGAACTGACCGGGTCGCAGAATCCGATGCCGATGCCCATGTCGATGACGCGTTTGATGTAGCGGTTATTGTTTTCCACAATGACGTCCAGAAGCTGGTGGATCTTTTCCGGCGCCTTGATCATGCCGATCATCAGGTGTTCGGTTCCCATCACCATGGCAGCGATGGTGAACGGCCCGGTGACACTTGCACTGATCGGAACGGTCTTGCCCAGTTTCTCTTTGACCATCTGCAGTCCCTTCAGGATGATCGGAAGGCGTCCGTCCTTATCCACATCCACCAGTTTGGCGCTGTCGATGTCCTTCAGGCTTTTAATCGCCGGTTTTGCCAGCTGAGAGATGTTGTTGTCAAAGTACCGGATCTCAGACCCCATGGCTTCTGCCATTCCGCGAAGCGTGGTAGAGAGACCGGCGCTGTCAGAGTGAAAGTGCTCCTGCAGGTAAAGCTCCAGGTCGCACATCATTTCTGCGGAGTGATAATATTTATCGATGGACATGCCCATCAGCGGCGCCATCGTTTCTCCGGTGTCCAGGCTGCAGGGAATGCGGTCAACTTCTTTTCCCTGTGCGTACAGTGTGGTTCTCTCCAGCGCTGTCAGTTCATCCTTTGGCACTTCCAGTCCGTGAAGATATTGTTCGATCATTCTTTCCTCCTTAGTGAACACCCATCATTTCTTTAATTTTCAGTACAGCCGCATGCGCGTTCGGCGTATACGCGTCCGCGCCGATCAGATCTGCAAATTTCTGTGAAATCGGACCGCCGCCGATCATAACCTTGTATTTATCACGGATTCCGCGGTCTTTCAGTTTGTTTACAACGGTGCGCATGCCTTCCATGGTTGTGGTCATCAGAGTAGACATGCAGATCAGGTCGCAGTGTTTTTCCTCCGCTGTTTCGATGAAACTGTCCAGCGGAACATCTTTTCCGAGGTCGTAGACTTTGAATCCGGCGGCCTCACACATGATTTTCACGAGGTTTTTTCCGATATCGTGCGTGTCGCCTTCCACAACGCCGATGACCATGCTGACCGGCGTTTCCAGCGTCTCCTGTTTGATATGCGGTTTCAGAATATCAATGCCCGCGTTCATCGCGAAGGAAGAGGTCATGACCTCCGGCAGAAAATATTCTTCACTCTCAAACAATTCGCTGACACGGTTCATGCCGTCAATCAGTCCTTCACGGATGGTTTCTGACGGATCAATGCCGGCATCCAGGGTCTGTTCGCAGAGGTCTTCCACAGCCTCGTCGTCCATGTCGACGACATTATCGCTTATTTCCTTGAAAAGTTTTTCTTTGTCCATAATGTCACACTCCTATGCTGTATCTGTCCGGGACAAAAGGTAATATCTGCAAGGGTAAAAATATCAGGAAAAGCGGAAACAGCTGAATATACGCTGCCTCCGCCTCCTTTGTATTATGCTTTGTCAATATTGTAACATCGGTTAGTCGAGATGATCAGGATCTTCTGATTCAATTTCTCTATTCTCGGCTTTAATCTTCTTAACTTCTTCCACTTCACTTTCCGCGCAGTCGTAGTCCCAGTTCCATGGGTTCTTTCTGGTAAAGCCGTCTGCAAATGGAACAAAGATTGAGATCATGGCAACAACGAACAGGATCATGCAGTACCAGACGTACGGAACGATGCTGGTCGGGTTCAGTGCTGCCGATCCTTTCAGATATGCATTTGCAAGTGACATGCACATCAGGATCTGCGCGCCATAAGGCAGGACACCCTGCAGGCAGCAGGAGAAAATATCCAGAAGGGATGCCGTGCGTCTCGGGTCGATCTTATACTTAGAAGAGACCTTCTTAGCCAGAGCTCCGACAACGACGATGGATACGGTATTGTTCGCTGTCGCGCAGTCAATCAGAGAAGTCAGGAGAGAGATTCCGACCTGCGCGGATTTCTTTCCTTTCATGACTTTCTCAAGCTTTTCCAGAAGCCAGTTGATTCCGCCGTTGTGCATGACGATCTCCGCCATTCCGGCAACGAGCAGGGTCAGGAAGAATACCTCGTTCATGCTGGTGAATCCTTCCCAGGTTTTCTGCGCAAAGGTGAATACGGTCAGTTTTCCGTAGCACATGCCGATGATGCCGGCCATGAAAATTCCGATGGTCAGAACCAGGAACACGTTCATGCCGATCAGCGCCAGAACCAGAACCGCAATATACGGAACAACCTTGATGAAGCTGAAGTCCAGGCTCTTCATTGCGACGATGGTTTCCGGACGGCCGAAAATCAGCAGCAGAATAATGGTGATGATTGCTGATGGCAGGGAAATCAGGAAGTTCATATGGAACTTATCCTTCATTCCGACGCCCTGTGTACGGGTTGCCGCAATGGTTGTATCGGAAATCATGGACAGGTTGTCACCGAACATCGCTCCTCCGATGCAGGCACCGATGACCAGCGGAATGCTCAGGTGTCCCTTATCTGCGATTCCGATGACGATCGGGATGATTGCGCCGACGGTTCCCATGGAAGTTCCCGTTGCGGTACTCATAAACGCGGCGATGATGAAGATGCCGGCAGCCAGGAAACGCACCGGGATAAAGGTCAGTCCCATATTTACCGTAGCGTCTCTTCCGCCCATTGCGGCGGCAACACTGGAGAACGCGCCTGCCAGGATGTAAATGATCAGCATGGTAATGATGTCTTCCTTACCGACGCCTCTGGCAAAGATGGAAAACCGTTCGCCCAGGGTTCCTCGGGTCATGGCAAATGCAACCAGCACAGCGACGAACATCGCGGAAACAGACGGGAACTGGTAGAATGCCATAGCGACGCCCTTCGCCTGCAGGAACAGGCCCGCGCCTAGATAGATGATGATGAAAACCAGGAAAGGCAGAAGCGCCGCGCCGCTGCTTTTCTGTTTTCGAAGGTCATGATTGTTACTCATAAAAAACTCCTTCACAATTGCATATTCATTTAACATATTCCGGCGGCACTATGCATTTTCATAGTGTTCGCACTACTAGCGTATCATAAAACACAAGAAAATGTGATAGGGGAATAAATAGTATTTATCAATAAATCAGAATTGTAAGAGAGAGAATGGGCATACTGTGCATAAATATCAGTACAAGCTTGCCGGATTTTGTCGACTATTTTTAAATGATAATCATGACAATTAATGTTTGTTGTGGCAATCTACAAAAAATAAAAAATAGCTAATTGAAATAATTACGAATATGCATATTCAATCTTTTTATTATTATTCAGACCTTACAAAGAAGATGGATGAAATTTATTATCCTTTCGAGATACTGCCAGAAAGACTACAGGTTGTGCAAGTGACCATATATATAAATAACAATATAGGCTCTGTCACAATACAATGATGTATGATTGAAGGTGCACAGGCATGAATCCGAAAAGTATTTCAGCATAACTGGCAGATTAATGAATCTATATTTAAAAGTTGAGAATGGGATGGGCGTTTTAAAAGAGATATTGTGTGCAACACATAATAATACAGCTATAATATTGTGGTTTATACATAAAAAATATTGTACTAAAAACTGTAATTTATTGATTTCAGAAAAGTAAGTGACTATACTATAGAACATAAAGATGGTCAGTTGGAAAGGGGTAATGACCGGCCATTGAATTGAACGTTCAAAGGGGGTTTCTATTAACGCGTTCCGGATATTCCTCTGCAGCAGATGGAATGCCGAAACAAAAGAAGGATGGGAGATGTTATTATGAGCAGTATATCGACACGAACAGCCGGCAGCGGCGGGATCGTTCTGAAAGATCCTTCCACGTCCGCAGCAGCTGAGAAGAAAACAGCCGGACGATTTAATTCCCGTATCGGTTATATTATGGTCGCGGCCGGCGCTGCAGTCGGCCTGGGAAATATCTGGAAGTTCCCGTATCTGGTCTACGGAGACGGCGGAGGAACCTTTCTGGTTATTTATCTGATTATCGCCGTGCTTCTGGCAAGACCTCAGGTAACCGTAGAGTCAGCCATCGGACGGCACAGCCGGGCAAACCCGATCGACGCTTTTGGAAAGATCAACCCGCGCTGGAAATTTGTCGGCGCGATCAACGTACTCTGCACGACGATGATTTGTTTTTACTATATGATTGTCAGCGGATATATTCTGAAATACACCATTGTATTTTTCACCGGTGCCCATTTCGGAGCCGATAAAGAAGCCTTTTACATCAATTTTATTTCGAAACCGATTGAACCTTTGATTTACGGGGCAGTCATCATCGGATTTACAACGGTCGTCCTGATGACGGGAATTACCAAGAAAGTTGAGTCGTTCTGCAAGTTCCTGATGCCGGCCCTGATGATTCTGCTGGTGGTATGCGGAATCTGGTCTTTCGCGACATCGGGCAACCCGGTGGCGGGTCTGAAATTCTATTTTGTCCCGACATTAAGTAAGCTGACCTTCGGAACATTTGCGGACGCGTGTATGCAGGTGCTCTTCTCTGTAGGAATCGGCTGGGCGATTTTCATCACTCTGGGCGCCAGCGTCGGGGACGACCATAACCTCAGAGCCGATGCTAACCAGATTTCCTTCTTTGATACTCTGGTTGCGGTTCTCGCCGGATTTGTCATCATTCCGGCTGTTGTGGGATCCGGTTCTCAGATGACTTCCGGACCGTCTCTGATCTTTGAGGCCATGACGACAATCTTTGCCAAGCTGCCGGGAGGCAACATTATCGGCGGACTGTTCTTCTTGTCCGTACTCTTTGCCGTACTCTCCTCATGCTTCACGTTTGTTGAGATTCCGGCGATGACTCTTTCCGAGAAAGCGCATATTTCACATAAAAAGGCCTGCGTAATTGTAGCAGTCGTGCTGTACATCGGCGGAATATTCTGTTCGCTGTCACAGGGAAACGGCCTGCTCAGCGGAGTCAAGATTCCGTGGCTGGACGCGAGCCAGGGCATTGTTTACTACAACATCTACAACTGGATCGACACCTTCACCGGCTATATTCTTCTGCCGCTCGGCACGTTCCTGACGACCATCTTCGCCTCTCATGTCTGGGGATATAAGAACATGGAAGCGGAGCTGAAGAAGGGCGGCGGCAGGCCGATTTCCAGATATGACAAGTTCACGATGGGCATTCTGGACCCGATTATTGCCATTATTATCATGGCGCACGCGTTCGGTGTGGATACCGCGCTGGGACTGGCTTAATTCCGGGTGCTGCGACAAAATACGATGTGCAAGAGAGAAAATAAAAATGTGTATTCACTCGTTTATACGGGATCTGAATGACAAAGCATATCAATATTAACCGGGGCGCGGCTGAGTGGTTCCCGCCGCGCCCCGGGACAGAAAAGGGGGCATGGAAAATGGATGCGAAAGTTATACTCAAGGCACTGTGTATCATTGGTTTTATCTTTGACGCGGTTCTGGTCACTGTCAGCATAAGAAAAAGACGGAAAACGGAAGCGGGCAGAGAAGAGTTCCAGAAAGAAAAGAAGTATGTTAAATGGAATGCACTTGTCAGCTTTATCTCCAACTTCTTTGATACGCTTGGAATCGGCTCCTACGCGATCGCTTCTTCCATGTACAAACTGAGAGGTTCTGTAGATGATATCAATGTTCCGGGCGTGCTGAACGTCGGCGACGCGTTCCCGGTGTTCTGTGAGGCCTTCCTGTTCCTGGGTCTGGTCGATCTGGATCCGGTTACTCTGATTTCCATGCTGGTGGCAGCGACCCTGGGTTCTGTACTGGGAGCCAACGTCGTTACCAAGTGGAACCGGACTATGGTCCGCTACGCCATGGGTATCGGTCTTGCGGCGCTGGGAATCATCATGGTATGCAAGCAGAGCGGCATCGGGCCTTTCGGAGCAACCGGAACGGCGACCGCGCTGCATGGATCCAAGCTGATCATCGGCGTTGTCTGCAACTTTGTTCTCGGCGCTCTGATGAATATCGGTGTCGGTCTTTACGCACCGTGCATGGCGCTGGTCGCGCTTCTGGGCATGAACGTCCAGGCTGCTTTCCCGATTATGATGGGAAGCTGCGCGTATCTGATGGGATTTGGAAGCACTCCGGTATTTGTCAAGCAGGAGCGTTATGATATGGTAGCGGTTATTACCAATGCGACGATCGGATGTCTTGGTGTCATTACAGCGTATGTGTTCGTCAAGAGCCTGCCGCTGAAAATCCTGACTTGGCTTGTAGCAGCTGTTGTACTGCTGACGGCAGTCTTATTCCTGAGAGACGGAATCAAGGACACCAAGATGAAAAACGCATCTGTTGCTGCAGCATAACTGCAGAAACACGGTATATCACCGTGATGCTTATAAACTTGAAGATTTTACCTATAAATTGTACTTTGATCTTTTGGATCGTTAATAAAACTCCCATTTGGCAGAGGGGCGTGCGTCTTACGGCGTGCGTCCCTTTTCTTGACGCCGGCGATGACACTGTTTACAATGAGAAAGGCAGAATGCGGACTGTTTCCGCATCGTATTGTATAAACAGGAGCAATAGAAATGGATAAACCAACGTTATTGATTATGGCCGCCGGAATGGGCAGCCGATATGGCGGATTGAAGCAGATTGACCCGATTACCGAGCAGGGTGAGGTAATCATGGATTTTTCGCTTTATGACGCGATGATGGCCGGCTTTGAACGTGCGGTTTTTGTTATCAAAAAAGAAAATGAAGAGGCGTTCAGAAAACTCATTGATGGACGCGTGGATCAGTACATGGACACGGAAATCGTCTATCAGGAAATGGATGACCTTCCGGAAGGGTACAGGGCTCCGGAAGGTCGTGTGAAACCGTGGGGAACGGGGCATGCGATTCTGGCGGCCCGCCATGTCATTCACGGCCCGTTTGCTGTTGTCAACGCGGACGATTACTACGGCCCGACTGCGTTCCATCTTCTCTATGATTATCTGGAGCACGTGCAGGATACCGAGCCGTACCAGTATGCCATGGTCGGATTCCAGCTGGAAAAGACACTGAGCGAGAGCGGCACGGTAGCCAGGGGAATCTGCGAACTGACAGAAACCGGTCTCCTGAAAAATGTCGTCGAGCGCACCAAGGTCATGTCCAGAGGCGACTACACTGGATATACCGAGGACGATGGAAAGACATGGAATGCGATTCCGCAGGGAAGCACGGTCTCCATGAATTTCTGGGGCTTTACCGGCGCGTTCATGAAAGAAGCATGGGATCGTTTCCCGGCATTTCTGGATCAGGCGCTGCAGGAGAACCCGATGAAGGGCGAGTATTTTCTGCCGTCCATCGTAGAGGGACAAATTAAAGAAGGCAAGGCGGAGGTCAATGTTCTGAAGACGCCGGATAAGTGGTATGGGGTAACCTATCATGAAGATCACGACATTGTCGCTTCCGCGATCCAGTCGATGAAAGACAAGGGAATCTATCCGGAAGTCCTGTTCCGGAAGGAGCCGGAGAACGTGGTCTGGAAAGAACTGCGTCCAAAGGACGAGTAGGCGGGAATGCAGCAAGCCGGGCGCGGCCTTGCGCGTATTGCTTTTGTCACGAAAACGGACGGATATGCCTGAAAGCGTGGAATTTCAAGGCGATCATGCGCAAAAACTGCTTGCTATTCAGACGCGAGGTGATATAATATTCCAGTACACGTAAAATCCTTGCACCGTTGAAGAGCGGTGCCATAAGTCCATAGGGAGGTGAAAGCTATGACAAATTATGAAGTAATGTTCATCCTCGATCCGACACTCAGTGAAGAGGAAAAGAAGGCTGCAATCGAGAAGGTTCAGGGTGTTATCTCTGAGCACGGTGAACTGGGAGATACTGACGTCTGGGGACTCAGAAAGCTGGCATACCCGATTCAGAAGAAGAATGAGGGATACTATGTTGTAACAGAGTTCAAGGCAGATACGGAATTTCCTAAGGAGCTCGACAGAAGAATCAAAATCTCTGACAAGATTATCAGACATATGATCGTAAATAAGGACGCAAGATAGTCCATATAGGATCAGATGAAAGGGTGCGAACATGAATAGTGTTGTACTTATCGGGAGATTAACGAAAGATCCGCAGGTCCGTTACACATCCGGAAGTCAGATGGCAGTTGCAAGCTTTACGCTTGCGATTGACCGTCCGGTGAGAAACGGCGGAGAACGTCAGGCGGATTTTCCTAGGATCGTTGTATTTGGAAGACAGGCAGAGACCTGTGAGAAGTATCTGGCCAAGGGCAGACTTGTTGCTGTCAGCGGACGCATTCAGACCGGAAGCTACCAGAACCAGAAGGGCGATACGGTATATACGACAGATGTCGTTGCAAACCGTGTAGAGTTCCTGGAGTGGGGCGACCGTCAGGGAAGCGGCTCAGGTCAGGGTTATCGTCAGGGAGGAAATGACGGATATTCCGGCGGATATAACAACGGCGGATATCAGAATCAGAACTCCGGCGGTTATAATGACTTCCAGGGTCAGAACAGCGGGTTCCAGAACGGCGGCGGATACGGGCAGGACGCGCCACAGGCGGCTCCATCCTATTCTGCTCCGCAGAACCAGTCTCAGAATCAGCCGGCTCAGAATGATCAGCCGGACGATATGCCGGATTCCTTTGAAGCGATCGATGAAGACGTTCCATTCTAATGGAAAGGGGATAGAATATCATGGCTATGGATAACAGACGCCGCGGCGGCATGAGAAGAAAGAAAGTATGCCAGTTCTGCGCAGATAAATCAGAAGTTATCGATTACAAGGACGTTGAGAAGCTGAAGAAGTTTGTTACTGAGAGAGGTAAGATTCTTCCGAAGAGAATCACAGGAACTTGTGCTAAGCACCAGAGAGAGCTGACAACGGCAATCAAGAGAGCAAGAATCGTTGCACTCCTGCCGTATGTTGCAGACTAATTCAGTTACTCTGGATGATTAGGCAGCTGACATGGATACCCATGCAGCTGACGATATACATTGAAATCAGACACGCTGGCGACACAGATCAGCTGCGCGCAAGACGTGACAGAATAAGACCGCACAGGGAGATGCAGAGGTGAGAACCAATGCACTGGCTGTGCGGTTTTTTTGTGTAATTATTTCTGCGGGAGGGTTGTCCGGCTGCGAATTGCTGTACAGAAGCGGCCGGAGAAGGGGACTGTCTAGTCATCCGGATCGCAGACGCAGAAGGCCGCGTAGAGCGGAATGGAGTACAGATGGTCTGACCATCCGAAGTTCAGCTCTGAGAATCGGATGCCGTAAGCCGGATGGAATTTTTCCATATAATTCTTCAGGCTTGTGGAGCGCTTATGGCGTCCGGATTTGATTTCAATCGGGACGATTTGATAGCCGTCATCGTAAATCAGGTCAATTTCCATGCTTTCTGATGGTTTATAGTAATACAGTTCGTGTCCTGAAGAAGCAAACTGCTGCATGACATAGTTTTCTGTGATACCGCCTTTATAGATATTATGCTGTGAAGAGAGCAGGTCGCGGTAATGAAATCCGCACATGGCGGTCAGTATACCTACGTCAGACATATAAATCTTGAACGATGTCGGTTTTTCGTATCCTTTTAATGGAGCTTCCGGACGTTCCAAGGCGTTGACCCGGTAAACCATTCCAGATGAGACCAGCCAGTCGAGCGGACCGGAGAAATCCCGTTTATTTCCGCCGCTTCTGACCGTGCTGTATTTGAATTTCGGGTTTTCATTGGCGAGCTGCCGGGGAACTGTGTTGTATACTTCTGTGATTTTCACACTTTCTGCCGCACTGGTCACATATTTGGTCATATCTGCGAGATACGCCAGCTGCAGGTTCTTGTGGATCAGAGGGTCAAGATTCAGGACCTTTTTATCCTTATGCAGGTAATCGAGTATACACTCCGGCATACCTCCTGTGAACAGATAGTCGTGGTATAAATGCAGGGCCTTTTCATGAATCCCCTCTGCCAGATGCGTCCGGTTCAGAAATGCGTTCCGGATTCCGTCCCTGAGCAGCGTCTCATCACAGGCGATCATAAATTCCTCGAAATCCATCGGATACATTTGATGGATGCTGACTTTCCCGACAGGGAAAGAAGTTTCAAAGCGCTCGAGTTTTACGCCAAGAAGACTGCCTGCGCATAAAATCCGGTAATCTTCCGGTGCTTCACAGAAATATTTCAGTGCAGTAATTGCACGTTCGCTGCGCTGGATTTCATCAATAAAAATAGGAGTATCACTGTTGATCACACGTCCAAGCATCTGACCGAGCTGTGTCAGAATGGCGTTCGGATCAAGGCGGCCGTCAAATATTGAAGCAATATCCGGGCGCTCTTCCAGGTTGATGTAGATATAATCCCTGTATGTGTTCTCACAGAAATGCCGGATCATCCAGGTTTTTCCGACCTGGCGCGCTCCGGTCACCATGATTGGCTTATGAAATGGAGCGCTTTCCCATTCGGACAGGGTTTTATAAAACTTGCGAAACATCCTCGACCTCCCGTTATCCTTTGTGCGTTATGCTTCCTGCATTCATCATAGCACGAAAAAGATGAAATGATTCAGCTTTTTTTCGTTAAAAACATGAAATATTTCATGAAATAAGCGAGAAAAACATGAAACACTTCAGTTATTTTGCATATGATTTTCATCTGTATACGGAATCCGTAAAATTTAATAAACATGATCAATCCAGACATGAAAATGCGGAACGTGAAAGAAAGGGCATCGAAAAAAGGCCGCTGCCCCGGACAAGGAATCATTCTTGTTCGGGCAGCGGCCTGTGACCGTTCTGTCTGAATATGTTATTTCGATGCAGCTGTGCTGCTGACGGAAGAAGATGCGGACTCTTCCTTCAGGACCTTGATGGTCACTGTGCTTCCGGCTTTCAGCTTGCTGCCTGCTGCGGTCTGCTCATAGACCTGTCCGAAGCTGAAGTCGCCAAAGCGGTCAGCATTCTGTTTCAGTTCATCAGCAGTCAGTGTCTGGTACTCGGTCTGAACCGTGAAACCTTCCTTTTCCAGTGCTTCCTTTGCGGCAGATTCTGTCTGTCCCTTAACATCCGGTACTTCCTTCAGGGTCTGTGCAGTGATGGTGACGGTGTTCTTTGCGACGACCTTCTTATTCTGTGTGCTGGTCAGCGCATAGATGACCGTGTAGTTTCCATCCTCGGCGAAGACGTAGCTCTTTGCCTGGCTGTATGTCATGGCTGTGGTCTTTCCGCTCGGATCCTTGACTGTTACGCGGATTGCGGCTGTTCGGTCAGACGGGCCCTGTTTTCCGGTGACTCCGGAAACGGCATTGCTGCTTCCTGTTTCAACCGTGCGGTTGGATGCGCCGCTGATGGAAGGTTTGGTTTCAATAGCCTTGACGGTGAAACGGAAGTTTACAGAGTTGGATCTTCCCCACGGATCGTTGACGTAATAGGTAACCACGTATGTTCCGGCATTCTTTGTGGAGAATGCGGAGGTGCTGATTTTCTTATACGCAGAAGATCCGGCAGCTTTCATCTGTACTTTAGTGATCTTCACGTAGTTCGTGAGGTTCATGTGGGAATTCGGATCCTTTGCTGTTACGCCGCTCTTCAGACTGTATGCAGCTCCCTGTTTCACAACGGCAGCCTTCTTCACTTTGATGACCGGCTTCGGCATCAGATGACGGAGCGGATTGCCCTTGGCAGGGTCAGTCGGATCCCAGCTTCTGACGGCGCTTCCCGGAACTTTGATAGCCTTTGGCTTTCCGAGCGGACCGGCATTGCTGCTGGAGTAAATCGTGACTTTGGTTCCCGCCGGGCAGTTGTCATACATCCATTTGGCGTCGGCGGTAGAAACACGGATGCAGCCGTGCGATGCCTTCCGGCCGAGCTTATTGAATTCTGCTCTGGCCTGGGCATTATGCTTAGGCGCGTAATACCAGACGCTGTGAATGAAAATGCCGCCGTAGAGGTGAGCAGTGTACTGACCGTAATCAAAGAAATTGCCGTCCAGGGACATGGTCAGCCAGCGCTTCTTGGATGATGTGCGCCAGGTGCCGTTATAGGTGGTTGTTGCCGGTGAAGTATTTACTCCGGTTGAGCAGAGCATGGCGCGGACCGGCTTCCATTTTCCGCCAATGTTCTTATATGCGGTGATGACATTACGCTTCTGGTTGACCTTCAGCCAGTATTTTCCGCTGGAAGCGGCAGAAGCCGGCTCCAGGTATGCGGCAAACAGTGTGATGACCATTGCCAGGGCCAGTATCAGCGTAATGGAACGATTGTATAATTTCTTCATGATATAATTGCTCCTTTTACATAATAGTGATGCGTCCCGGGTGAAAAACAAAACATATAGAAAAGTTTCGTCCGGTCTTTGCTTTATATACCGGACATTCGTTTTCAAACGGGAACGTAAGTTCATTATAGCCCTTGCACATACGATTTGCCACTGAATAAAACTTAAGAAGTAGAGGGGAGCTGGAAGGATGGAGAACAGAAAAAAGAGGCCGCACACAGGCGGCCCCTGAAGGTCAGCAGATCTTGTCCGACCTGCCGGACGGATTTTTCATTCAGAATGAACGGAATGGATACGATTATTTTACATATACCTTAGGCAGTCTCTGACCGAACGCGCAGGTAATCTCGTAGTTGATTGTGCCTGTCGCGTCTGCGATATCGTCTGCTGTAATAGAGTTCTTTCCGTCGCTTCCCATGACGATGACCTCGTCGCCGAGTTTGACGTCCGGAACATCGGTGACATCTACCATGAACTGGTCCATGCAGATGTTTCCGGCGATCGGGCATACATGACCGTTGATCAGGACTTTGCCGACCGGTGAATACGGACGCGGATAGCCGTCTGCATATCCGATTCCGACGGTTGCAATCTTAGCCGGAGCTTTGGAGATGTACTTTCTTCCGTAGCCGACGGAGAAATCTGCCGGAACGTCCTTCAGATGTACGATGTTGGCCTTGACGGACATCACCGGCTTGATGGACAGATCAGCAGGATCAACGTCGTGGGACGGATACAGTCCGTACAGAATGATGCCGGCTCTGCACTTGTCAAAATAAACCTCAGGCATTCTCATGATCGCCGCGCTGTTTGCCAGTGTGCGCTTAGGGATGCTGACGCCGGCTTTGGAAACCTCTTCATAGAAGTGGTTATAATGCGCTTCCTGACCGTGTGCGTAATCCAGATCCTTGGCATCGGCAGTAGAGAAGTGTGAGATCATGCCCTTAACCTTGAAGTTGGTCAGTTTTTCGACTTCCTTCAGTTCCTCCGCAGCGTGTTCAGTGTCGTTCCACTGGTAGCCGATACGTCCCATGCCGGTATCTACGGCGATCAGCGCCTCAACGGTCTTGCCTTCTGCCTTTGCCGCCGCATCAATGGCGCGGGCATTCTCCAGCGAACAGAATACCGGTGTGATGTCATACTTAACGAGTGCGTCCGCGTACATATCCGGAGTCAGCCCCAGACAGATGATTTCTCCCGGAATTCCGTTCTCACGCAGTGTAGCGCCCTCTGCGAGTGTTGCAACCGCGAAAGTGTCTACGCCGTTTTCCTGCAGCACGCGTGCTGTTTCCACGCTGCCGTGCCCATAAGCGTCAGCCTTGATGACGCCGACCATCTTTGCGTTCGGGCCGATTTTCTTCTGGATGCTCTTGATGTTGTAATCCAGATTGGAAAGATTGACTTCTACCCATGCAGGGCGCAGTGCTTCCTTATACATACTTGTTCTCCTCCTTTACATTACATTCTTTTCTATTAATTTCCGCATATTGGCATGTTGGGAATACTGAGAGTATTCAGTCATACCGCTGTGCAGAGAAGAGCAGTGGAATTCCAGTTCACATGCAGACGTGAATTCACACTGCTCTTTATTGGACAAAGGTTAATTAGATCAAGGGTTTACGCTCAATGATGTCCTCGCGCGCAGGTCCGTTGGAGACCATGGTAATCGGGAAGCCGATCTGGCGCTCGATTTCATTGACGTATTCCTGGGCTTCTTTTGGAAGATCCTCGAATTTGCGGATACCGGTGATATCGCATTTCCAGCCCGGCATCTTCTTATAAATGGCTTTGCATCTTGCCAGGTCTGTGGTGTTCGGGAAGTCCTGTGTCTCTTTGCCGTCCAGTTCATAGCCGACGCAGAGAGGAATCTCGTCCAGGTATCCGAGCGGATCCAGTACGGTCAGAGCGACTTCTGTAGCGCCCTGCAGGGTGCATCCGTAGCGGGAAGCTACGCAGTCGTACCAGCCGACCCTTCTCGGGCGTCCTGTAGTTGCGCCGAATTCTCCGCCGTCTCCGCCGCGTTTACGCAGCTCATCGGCTTCGTCGCCGTGCAGTTCAGTGACAAAATCTCCGCCGCCGACAGAGGACGCGTATGCCTTGGTAACGGCAATGATATCCTTGATCTCATACGGCGGAACGCCTGCGCCTGCAGCTGCGTATCCGGCGATCGTGTTGGAGGATGTCGTCATCGGGTAGATGCCGTGATCGATATCCTTCATTGTTCCCAGCTGTCCTTCAACCAGGATGGTTTTTCTTTCTTTCAGAGCCTGATGCAGGAATGCGGATGTGTGAGCCACATATGGACGAATCATCTCTCTGTATTCACAGATTGTTTTATACAGATCGTCCGGATCCAGCTCCGGCTTATGATACAAGTGCTTGATCAGGGTGTTCTTGATGGTGCAGACATTCTGAATACGTTCTTTCAGCATGTCGTCCGGCATGAACAGCTCATTGATCTGGAAGCCGATCTTTGCGTATTTATCGGAATAGCAAGGCGCAATTCCGGATTTGGTTGAACCGTATGCCTTGCCTGCGAGACGCTCTTCTTCATATCCGTCCAGCAGAATGTGGTACGGCATGACGACCTGCGCGCGGTCGGAAACCAGAAGATGCGGCTTTGGAACACCGTGGGATGTCAGATCATCGATTTCCTTCATTAGTCTCGGAATGTCCAGCGCAACGCCGTTTCCCAGTACACAGGTGGTGTGCTGGTAGAAAGCGCCGGATGGAATCATATGCAGGGAGAACTTTCCATATGAATTTTTAATGGTGTGTCCTGCATTGGCTCCGCCCTGGAAGCGAACGACGATGTCGGCGTTTTCTGCCAGCATATCGGTAATCTTTCCCTTGCCTTCATCTCCCCAGTTCGCGCCTACAATTGCTTTTACCATAGTTGATATTCCTCCTATCCTACGATTAAACGTTGATTTCAGCCTTGCGTCCGAGGACGGACTCATGTGCTGAAAGAATAGGCTTTATGACCCCGTTAAGAAACTCGGTTGTCTGCTCTGGTGCGCGTCCAACATAGTTTTCTGGCTTCAAAACCTTCTGTAAAGCCTCTTTTGATGTATTAAAGAGAGGGTCTGCAGCGATCAGATCGAGCAGATTGTTCGGTTTTCCCTCTTCTTTAACAGTTTTAGATGCCTGCATGGAGAGCTCGCGGATGCGCTCGTGAAGCTCCTGGCGGTCGCCGCCGGCTTTCACGGCATCCATCATGATGTTCTCCGTTGCCATGAACGGGAGTTCAGCCATGAGGTGTGATTCAATGACCTTAGGATATACCACGAGGCCGTCGGAAATATTGATGTATAATTCAAGAATCGCGTTGGTTGCGAGGAAGGCCTCAGAAACGCTGATTCTCTTGTTTGCAGAGTCATCGAGTGTGCGCTCAAACCACTGTGTCGCGGCAGTAAGCTGCGGATTCATTGCGTCGCTCATCACATAGTTAGCAAGAGATGCCATTCTTTCAGAACGCATAGGGTTGCGCTTGTATGCCATTGCAGAAGAACCGATCTGATGCTTCTCAAATGGTTCCTCGACTTCCTTCATGTGCTGGAGCAGGCGGATGTCGTTGGAGAACTTGTGTGCCGACTGTGCGATTCCGGCAAGTACGTTCAGCACGCGGCTGTCGACTTTGCGGGAATAGGTCTGGCCGGAAACCGCGTAAACGTGACGGAATCCCATCTTGTCCGCGATCATCTGATCCAGCTGGCGGCATTTCTCGTGGTCGCCGTTGAACAGCTCCAGAAAAGACGCCTGTGTTCCTGTAGTCCCTTTACATCCGAGCAGTTTCAGAGAATCCAGAACATAGTTCAGATCCTCGAGATCCATAACCAGATCCTGCAGCCAGAGCGTTGCGCGCTTTCCGACTGTGGTCGGCTGTGCCGGCTGATAATGAGTAAACGCGAGTGTCGGCTGATCCTTATATTCATCTGCGAATACAGCCAGACGGTCCATGGCGTTCAGCAGCTGAACACGGATCAGTTTCAACGCTTCTGCCATGATAATCATATCTGTATTATCTCCGACATAGCAGGATGTCGCACCGAGGTGGATGATCGGCTTTGCCTTCGGGCACTGTTTTCCGTAAGCGTAAACATGAGACATAACATCGTGGCGGACTTCTTTCTCTCTTGCCTCTGCCACTTCATAGTTAATGTCGTCCTTATGGGCTTTCAGTTCATCGATCTGTTCCTGTGTAATATCCAGTCCCAGTTCCTTCTCCGATTCTGCGAGCGCGATCCAGAGACGTCTCCATGTCTTGAATTTCATCTCCGGCGAGAATAAATACTTCATTTCTTTACTCGCGTATCTTGTTGATAAAGGGCTGGTGTAGCTGGTTCTGTCTGCCATTTCCATTCCTCCGTTCCTGGTGCGGCGGCAAATTGCAACTGTCCAAGATCACTGCCGTTATGATCATCTCGAACAAACTGAATTATATCATCTGAACGTGTAATCTTCAACACCGACCGGGAAAGGCCGGTGTTGAAGAAGGGTAATTAAAGAGAAAGTCTGCTCGTGTTCGTCCAGATTCCCATCTTTTCTGCGTCGCGGATCAATTCCTCCCGGAAGTCCGGATGTGCGATCTGAATCAGCGCCTCTGCGCGTTTCCAGGTGGATTTTCCTTTCAGGCTGGCCGCGCCGTATTCGGTGACGACATAGTGTACCGCTGCTCTCGGAGTCGTTACGATGGAACCGAGCGGAAGAGCCGGCTTAATCAGAGATTCCGTGGTGCCGTCCTTTTTTGTCCTTGTAGAATGAAGGCAGATGAAACTTTTGCCCCCGCGCGAGCCATACGCGCCCTGGACAAAGTCCAGCTGGCCGCCGGTTCCGCTGATATGCTGGAATCCCGCAGACTCGGCGTTTACCTGACCGAACAGATCCAGATCGATTGCTCCGTTTACGGAAATCATCTTTTCAATGCTGCTGATGACATGGACATCATTGACATAGCTTACCGGAGCCGCGCAGCATTTCTGGTTGTGATCCAGAAAGTCGTAGAGTTTTCTGGTGCCGCCGGCAAACGCGTATACGATCTTTCCCGGAATCGAGGAGTGGCTGCTGGTCAGTTTCCCTGCATTATACAGGTCTACATAAGCATCCGTCAGCATCTCGGTATGTGCGCCCAGGTCCGTCCGGTCCGACTCACACAGCATCTGTCCGATCATGTTCGGCAATGCGCCGATTCCAAGCTGCAGCGTGCTTCCGCTTTCGATCAGGTTGACGACGGTTTCCGCGATTTTCCGGTCTTTATCGTCCGCCGGACGGGATGTGATTTCCGGAATGTCCGGATTATCTCCCTCGACGACTGCGTCAACTTCACTCAGGTTCAGCTCGGTCTGTATTCCGTGGACAAAAGGCAGCTTGTCATTGGTTTCGACAATTACTTTTTTCGCCCCTTTCAGGTAACCGCGTACATCCGTGAGCGCAGGCCCGATATTGAAGTTGCCCCACTGATCCATCGGTGTGGTCTGAATGATGAGCACGTCAGCAGGTTCTTCCTCGGCCCAGTATTTTGGGCTTTCGCGGAAGAATATCGGTGTGAACCAGCAGCGTCCGTTCTTGCTGTGTTTCCTGTCCAGGCCGCTGAAGTGGCCGCAGGTAAACTGTATTTGTGAATTATCAGAGGTCTCGCGGTACACTGCCGGTTCGTGCATGGTCAGTGTGTTTACCAGTTCCAGATGATCAAGTTCTTCATTCTTCAGGCGTTCGGCCAGTGCCTCATCAACTGCGTGCGGCGCGGTATAGCCGAATCCGTAACTGATGCGGTCGCCCGAGCTTATCAGGCCGGCCGCTTCCTGCGGGGACATCTTCTTTTCACTGTATTTCTTCGAAATCTCAGAAAGTTTGTACATGTAAAGAATCTCCTCTCTGTATATCTGATTGTACATGGATTGTTGATGGATGATGATTACTATTATACCGTATTCTTGCAGATATCGGGGAAGAGGACTAAAATTCTGCTCTTGTATACACGATAGTTTGTTTGTTCGTACAAAATACAGGCAGACTTCTTGCGAAGAGAGGCATGCGGTAAAAACGAAAGTATGTGTATTCGTTGTTCGGAATTTGTTTTCAAAATCTGCATTTTACTAAACCAGAATACAGTCCATTACAGAATCAGCATAAATGGAAAGAAAACACCGGAGTGTGTCTGAAGATTTGCGGCTGAGAAGGCTGATGAATCAAATGCTTACAAGTGAATTGGGTTCCGGAAATTGCTTCAGCTGATCAACCCTTTTACATAATTGTATATGTAAAACTATTTGATGTTGCGTATTTAAACATATTCAGCTTAGGAGTATAGTTAGATCCAACATATTATCTTATGAAGTTTGTTGGTTGAAAACAACTATCGAGAGGAGAAGGCTATGACTTCTGAAAAAACAAGAGGACTGACCATGACCGCGGTGATGGCGGCACTGATCTTTGCAGCAACGTATGCGATCCGTATTCCAAATCCAATGACGGGAGGGTACAGTTATATGGGAGACTGCATGATCTTTCTCGGGGTACTCGTTTTGGAACGCCGGCATGGGGCATTTGCCGCGGCGATCGGAGCAGCTTTGTCAGATTTGCTTGCCGGCGCGGCCGTGTGGGTATTTCCGACATTCTGCATCAAGTTTATTATGGCATTTATCATGGGATCTTGGGATATAGAATTCGGTATATAGAAGAAGTTTTAGAAACAGAATATCGAAGGGCGGACATAAAACGATGAATCAGCGTATCTGCCCGGGTGAGAAGAGAACAGGGCTGCTTCCGGAGAATCGATTAGGATTCTGCAGAAACAGCCCTGAACGTTTATGTATGGTAATGGATTGGTTGAATTGCGTCAGTGATTAGCGCATGTCCTTCAGGAAAGCAACGTATCCGAGGAGTGCCTCGTAAACGTCGAGCTTGCTGACGACTTCATTCGGTGCGTGCATGCCCAGAACGGCAACACCGCTGTCGATGACATCCATGCCGTAGTTTGCCATGATGTATGCGATGGTTCCGCCGCCGCCCTCGTCAACTTTTCCGAGTTCTGCGGTCTGGAAATATACGTTGTTGTCGTCAAATACTCTGCGGACCTTGCCGATGAATTCTGCGTTTGCGTCGTTGGAGCCTGATTTGCCCTTGACGCCGGTGTACTTGTTCAGTACCAGTCCCTTGCCCAGGTATGCGCAGTTGTCTTTGTCCATGACTTCTGGATAGAGAGGATCGAATCCAGCGCTGACGTCAGAAGAAAGCATGGTGGAATTTCTCAGTGTACGGCCGACTGCTGTCATATGGTTGACGCCGAGAGCTTCGAGCACTTCACCGACAGTCTCCTCAAAGAAACGGGACTGCATTCCTGTTGCGCCCATACTTCCGATTTCTTCTTTATCAACAAGCAGGCAGATGCAGGTGCGCTCTACAGATTCCGGCAGCTCCAGCATAGCGCGGTAAGAAGGGAATCCGCATACGCGGTCATCATGTCCGTAGCTGAGGATCATGCTGCGGTCAAGGCCAAGGTCTCTGGCTTTTCCTGCAGGAACAACCTCGATTTCAGCGGACAGGAAATCTTCTTCTTCAATTCCGTAAGTCTCTTTCAGAAGCTTCAGGAACATGTCTTTTACGGACGGTTCATCATCTTCTTTTTCGCCCTTGAGCGGCTGGCTTCCGACCAGAACGTCCAGTTTCTCGCCTTCAACGACTGCACCGGCTTTCTTTTCCATCTGCTTTGCAGCCAGATGGATCAGCAGGTCCATAACGCCGAATACCGGCTCATCATCCTTTTCGCCGATGCTGATCTTGACTACGCTGCCGTCTTTCTTGGCAACTACGCCGTGCAGAGCGAGAGGACGGTTAACCCACTGGTACTTCTTGATTCCGCCGTAGTAGTGTGTGTTCAGCAGGCAGAATCCGCCGTCTTCATATACCGGGTTCTGCTTCAGGTCCAGTCTTGGAGAGTCGATATGCGCGCCCAGGATGTTTGCGCCGTTTTCCATCGGCTCTGTTCCGATCTGGAACATCACCAGGCCCTTGCCTCTGTTGCTGCGGTAAACGCGGTCTCCGGCCTTCAGAGTCTCGCCGTTCTTAATGATCTCTTCCAGATCTCTGTATCCGGCTTTTTCGATCTCTGCGATTGCGTAGTCGTTGCATTCACGCTCTGTTTTGCAGCAGGACAGGAATGTTTTGTATTCCTCGTTAAATGCATTGATTTTTTTCAGATCATTTTCGTCGTACTTTTCCCATGCGTATTTACGCTCCATGATTTGAAATCCTCCTTTTACATCTTCTTCTTTGTATTTATTTCTGCAGCATTTGCTGTGTCGGTCAGCATCTGCCGCGGATTGATCGGTGTGCAGCTGTGCAGGAGCTGCTCTGACAAACAGAATGCTTTTTCTTTTCCGTGTGAGCATTCTGTCAGTTGTTATTATAGCGAATTCTTATCCGATATGTGTGTGCGGAAAAAGAATGTGTGCTGTAAATTTATTGTGTGCTGTGTGCTTTGCAATTTTCCGCTCTGTTCAATAGAAGATTGACTTTCAGCTGCAATTGATAAAAGGGGCGGTCCGGACCTTCTGGTCCGCGGCCGCCCGTCATATGCCTTGCAGGCACGGGGGTCTGAGTTATGCAGCCTTATTATTATTTTTGCTGTCAGATGTCAGACGGTTTTTTGTTTTTCTCTCATAGCGGCCATACATCAGCAGGGCAGCAACAGAGAAGATCACCGGTCCGGCGAATGTCCATACGGTTGTCATGAAGTCGCCTTCGATTGCCGGCTGAATGATCGCAAATACGTTGGCGAAGATCAGCATGGCAGATACCAGGAAGGCAAAGAACATGGTTGATCCGTGTGATTTAAACATGACGAATGGACGGTCAAGGTTCTGCAGTTTCTTAAATGCAGGGAATGCAGCCGCGATAAAGATGTACGGAACAGTCATTCCTACGTTTACCATGTCAGTCAGGATGACAAAGAACTTTGCCATAGCGTTTCCGCCGAAGGATACGCCGAAAATCATGACGCATACGATGATGCACTGAATTTTCATGGCGTTAACCGGCATTCCGTCAGACTCTCTTGTGATGCCCATCTTTCCAGGCCACAGTTCAGCCGGTGTTCCGTCGATGATCTGTTTCAGCGGGGAGTAGCTCAGTGTGAAGAATGCTCCCAGCAGGGACAGCAGCATGATCAGGCCGTAAATTCTTGCAAAGTTGTGGCCCATAGCGGCAGCTGTAGCAGAAGAAACACCGATGGTTTCTCCGAACATCTTGCCGAAGTTACCCATGATGACGTAGGAAACGTTGCCCAGATGTACGCCGTTTGTTCCCATTACTTCCTTATAGTTTGTGAAGGAACCTACGAGCAGGATCAGGATGGAGTATCCGATAACGACTACGACTGCGGCGATCATTACGCCCTTAGGGAATGTTTTCTTCGGATTTTCTGTCTTGTCAACGAGTCCGCCGACGGCTTCCAGTCCGCCGTATGCGAACAGCGCATAAACGATGAAGGACAGGATCATGATCGGATTTCCAACGTAAGCCGGATTCAGGGATGTGCCCAGAGAATGCATGCCCTCAAATGGCTGTGCAAAGTGGCCGTGGTTCATAATGATCATCAGGAATCCGCCGATCAGAACGACGAGGTTGATGACGATAACCGCAATTCCTCCGACGTTTGTTACTTTCTGAATGTTATTCAGTCCCTTGCTTCCGACGACAGTGATGAAGATCATGAAGATAATACCGAGAATTCCCAGAAGACGAGGACCGGACAGCCAGCTCATGCCGAACAGATTCCATGTCGCGGTGGTGTCTTTTCCGAACAGCGCGTTGGAAACCGGGACCCAGATGCCGGAGCAGATGTTGACCATCCAGAGTACATAAGAGGTGTACCACATGAAGGTTGCAACAAATGCATATTTTGGACCAACGGATTTTTCCATCCAGGAGTAAATTCCTCCTGTCTCGTTTTTAAACGCGGAACCATATTCTGCAACCATGAACGCATAAGGAACGAAGAATGTGATTCCGGCAAGGATAAACCACGGAATCGCGGCGTATCCCATCAAATAAAACGACCTCGGGATGTTATTGAAGCCATATACTGAAGTGAAAATCATCAGTATCAGGGCTCCAAGTCCTAATTTTTTCTCTTTGTTTTCCATATAAACCTCTCCTTTTTCAGTTTTTCAGTGAAAAACTTCTATAGTTCCGATAATCGACAGAAATAAACGAAGCCTCTGCATGTGCAAAGAAATCAGATGGTCCGACATTCGTCTGATGCGGCGTTCGTGCGGTTCTGTTCGATATCGTAATTGATATATTGGAAGTGCTGCCTTCAGATATTCCGGACAGCAGGAAGAACTGCTGTGCAGAATGCTTATACATATTCATTCAGTATTATGAATATTGCGATCATAATACTGAAGGTATATTCAGACACTTCAGTATACAATGCCGAGTGAAAAATATGCAGGATATGCATTCCTATACGCATATAATCTGATCGGTGCTGCCGAAGGAGATTATATCAAAATTCATACATATCCTGTTTATATTTTTTTCGATTTTTATTCTAAACAACATTATTTAATGATTTTTATCGAAATGTTGTACGCAGGAAACAAAGAACGAATTGTATTGTTATATGTACAATATAACTTTATCCCAATAAAAGTGAAAAGCAGAAGAGCAGTGTATACACTTATGCATATTTTCTCGCTGTGAACTTGCGTGTCTTACATCTCGTCAATATGATCAGCTGTGAAAATAATATCTTTATTTACAGGCGTATAGAAAAGTTGTTTCACCGACTTATAATCCTTTACACCGAGGCCCATGATCCACATCAGTTTGGTGATGGCAGCCTCCAGCGTCATGTCGTACGCCTCGATCAGATTGAAGTCATGTTTGACCTTGGCGCCGACCTTGTATACGGTCATGTTCGAACCTTCATTGACGACCTGCGTAGCCATGACAACGATTTTTCCCTGCTTTTCGATATACTCATCCATGATTTCATAAAACGCGTCTCGCAGAGATGCCGGAATGCCGCCGACACCAAAGCTCTCGATCACGATGCAGTCATAGTGTTCAAAAAGATACGGCAGAATCTCCGGGCTCATTCCCGGGATCAGTTTCAGCAGAAAAATACTGTCCTCCAGCTCGTGATAGAATTTAACCGGCTTATCAAAAAGTTCTTCCGGCATATAGCGTATGACGCGCTGGTCCTGAATAATCGCCGGGCATGGGAAATTGATGCTGGTAAACGCGTTGTAGCTCTTTGCCCGCTCTTTCTTTGCTCGTGTCCCGATAATGACCTTTCCGTCAAACACAATGCTGACGCCGTGCGAACGGTAATCTGCCGCGTAAATAAAGCTGTCCAGTAAATTGGTTTTTGCGTCCGTAATATCATTGCTGATCGGTTTTTGCGCACCGGTGATCACAATCGGTTTTCGGGAATACTGAATCAGATAGGAAAGTGCGGCTGCAGTAAATGCCATCGTATCCGTGCCGTGTCCGATCACAAACCCGTCGTAGTCGTCGTAATTTTCTTCAACGGTCCGCGCCATCAGTTTCCAGTATTCCGGCGTCACATCGGTGCTGTCTATCGAGCAGATCTGCTTGCAGTCTACATCGCACACATTCGCGATCTGCGGAACATACTCCAGAAGCTCCTCTGCAGTCAGCCCCGGCGTCAGTCCGTATTCCGTTTTCTTGGAGGCAATTGTGCCGCCCGTACCAATCATCAGAATTCTTTTCATTTTCTGCCCTCTCATTTTCATTTCGCTCCGTTCGATACATTGATCCGCATCCATCATCATATCATATTTTCTTTTTCGACAAAGGGTGAACGAGCATTTTCCTGCACGGAAAACGGGCTTTTCCAGATCCTTTTATTGCTTATATAAGAAATATTCCGAATTCCTTGTGCGGCGGCAACGGATTGTTTCTAAGGACGCGTCAGATGCCCGGAATGGCTCTGATGATATAGAGATTATGAATAGGTAATGTTCTGCAAGTATTGGTATAATGTGTGTCAGTATAGTAGTAGACGAGGTCTAGCAATACAGGGCGTGAGAACCGGATACGGGCTGCGTCCTTGCGGACTTCTTTTTGTCATAAGAAACAGGAGGGCGACATGGATACATATTTCAATCCGGAAGATCTGGAGCAGTTTGGAAACCTGGGCGAGGATACGCCGGAACTCTGGAATAAGTTTATGGAGTATTACGGAGCATCGATGGCGGACGGTGCGCTGAGCGCAAAAGAGAAGGCGCTGATCGCGTACAGTGTTGCGCTGGCGCTGCAGTGTCCATACTGCATTGATTCATACACACAGACGCTGCTGGAGATGGGTGTCAGCAGAGACGCGATTTTTGAGGCTTCTCATGTTACTGCTGCGATGCGTGCGGGAACAACGATGGCACACAGCCTGATCATGAAGAACATCGTGAATAAACTGGAGTTTTAATGCACAGGTAAAGGGAAACATAAGGAATTATTTTTGGCGGAGCGCAGGGCGGACAAGAGCGGCCCTGTGATATTTCCGTCTGCGTAGAAGAAATGAAAGAGGTTGTTCAATGAGAGAGGGAAAGGAATATCTGAAGGAGATGGAGGATTTCCCGGCATTTTCTGAGCAGGAGGCCTGTAAGAAGTACTGTGAAACGCTGGACCATCTGGACGTTATGCAGATCAATGTCGGAAAAACCTGCAACCTGCACTGCAAGCACTGCCACATCCAGGCGGGTCCGGACAGGACGGAGCAGATGGACAGGGAGACGATGGATGCCTGTATCGAGGTGTATAAGAATAACGGATTTAAGACGATTGATATCACGGGCGGAGCGCCGGAAATGAATCCGAACACACCGTATTTAATTGAACAGGCTGCCGGCGCGGGCGCGCATGTAATCGTGCGCTCGAATCTGGTTATCCTGGAAGAGCCGGGCTATGAGAAGTTTATGGAGATTTACCGGAAGAATAAGGTAGAGCTTGTCGCGTCTCTTCCATCCTACGCAAAACGTGACGCGGACCGTCAGCGCGGCGAGGGAACGTTCGATGCGGTGATCGACATGATTAAAAAGCTGAATGCGCAGGGATATGGCGTAGAAGACGGATTGACGCTGAATCTGGTCTATAACCCGGGCGGAGCTTTTCTGCCGCCGGATCAGGAGAGCCTGCGCAGAGAATACGCTCAGAAACTGGGAAGTCAGTTTGGGATTCACTTTAACGATCTGTTCGTGATTACCAATAATCCGATAGGCAGATTCGGCGATTTCCTGGAGAGGAGCGGAAATTACCCAAGATATATGAAGCGTCTGATCGGCGCATTCAATCCGGCTGCTGTGGAAAACATGATGTGCCGGAACCAGATTTCTGTGGATTATGACGGAACGGTCTATGACTGCGACTTTAACCTGGCGCTGGGCCTTCCTGCGCATGTGCCGGGGAATATCCGCGACCTTCGTGATGTGAAGCTGGAGAAGAGAAAAATTGTGTTTGCCAACCACTGCTACGCGTGCACGGCAGGCGCGGGATCCAGCTGCGGGGGTTCGACAGCGGAATAACGCCTTAAGAAAGCGGACGGTGCCGAGGGAAATATTCAGGCACTCCCTGAGAATACCAGAACGCAAAGTGATGTGCGGGTTTGTGATTTACAGATATGAAAACGAGATCAGAATTCCGGGATTGGATTTCTGATCTCGTTTTGCACATATCTGTAAAACTCATGAACGTGCGGCACGTTAATAAATATCGCTTCTGTGCCCGATTGCAAGGACTAAAACAATGACTTTGTCATCCTGTATTTCTGCGATAATCCGATAATCACCAATGCGGTATCGCCATTGGCCGCTTCGGTTTGCTGTTAACCCTTTTCCATGCTGACGCGGGTCTGAGCAGCCTTCAATATTTTTCCTCAACCATCCGGTAATCAATGATGCCGTATACTTGTCCAGTTTTTTTAACTGTTTCACTGCTCTGTGCGAAAATACAATGTGGTACTTCATACAATGGTCCCATAGGGTTGGACAGGTATTCGGAAAATTATCGTGAACATGGTAGAATAGCAGTAGAAGAAAGGAGCATCTGTCATGGCACGAAGGACGAATTACAGCCCCGATTTTAAAGCAAAG
>Ga0256406_1000610_pt1 | contig 64218 bp, 59 predicted proteins | sample RumenRJG_03DNA_FD_185986 | JGI IMG/M metagenome (GOLD analysis project Ga0256406, IMG submission 185986) | Bovine rumen microbial communities from Lethbridge, Alberta, Canada - RJG_03 | ecosystem: Host-associated > Mammals > Digestive system > Stomach > Rumen | place: Canada: Alberta | collected... | reverse complement strand
CCATGAACAAGGCTCAACATGTTGGAATTTAGCCGTTATGTGAAATTTTCAAGGTGCAAATGTTCAATAAATCAGGAGGCTTTCGACCCCAACATCATTATATTATCCGGAACTTTGACTGTGCTCTGAAACATCACTGGATCAAGGTTTACTATCAGCCGCTTATCCGTACCATGACACAGACGGTCTGCGGTGCAGAAGCACTGGTGAGATGGATTGACCCGCAGAGAGGCGTTTTATCGCCGGGGATGTTCATTCCGGCCCTGGAAGAATCGGGGCAGATTTATAGTCTGGATCTATATGTCTTTGAGCAGGTTTGCAGGCAGCACCGTGCGTTGATGGATGTTGACGAGGAAATAATTCCGGTATCGGTGAATTTATCCCGGAAGGACTTTACGCATGACAATTTGGTTAAGGACATTGACCGAGTTTCTAGGAAGTACGGTATTCCCCGTGAATTTACGCATGTGGAAATCACAGAGAGTGCCTTTGTGGAAAATATCAGTCATGTGAATCAGCATATTGAGGCCTTTCATAAACGTGGATATCAGGTCTGGATGGATGATTTCGGGTCAGGGTATTCTTCTCTGGGCGTCTTGCAAAAGTATTCTTTTGACGTGATTAAGATCGATATGAGCTTTCTCAGAAACTTTAATTCAAAATCCCAGATAATCATTACTGCGATCGTGAAGATGGCCAAGGAGATTGGGATTCAGACCCTTGCAGAGGGAGTTGAAACAGAACAGCAGTTCAATTTTCTGAAGAGTATCGGATGTGAAAAGATACAGGGTTATTATTTTGCAAAACCAATGCCGTTAGAAGAAACAATTCCTTTTTTTAAGACGCGGGGGCTGGAGCTGGAACGGGCAAAATGGACTGGTTATTTTGATGCGCTGAGCAGAATCGATTATCTTACCGATCAATCTCTGTGTGTTGTGGATGACGACGGCATTTGCCTGAAATTTCTCTATTATAATAAGAAATACAGGGATGTATTGAAACGTGACCACGTTGATGACCTGCGAGACTGGGAGATACGGATAAACACCCCTGGTGATCCGATCAGCATTTTTCACAGACGTTTTGCGGACCAGCAGCTCAGAAAGCTAAGCGGCACGCAAAGCATCGCATATCCGTCCGGAGATCACTATATGCAGCTTACTGCTTCTGTGGCTGCAAAAAAGGACACGCATTATCTTTATAAGATTCATATTCAGTATGTAAATATCGACACAGAAGATTTTGATCCGCTTAAATCAGAGGCGATTGATAATTTATACTATCTGTGCAACGATATCGCTCTCTATGATTTTGAGGATGGGTGTGTTGAAGGAATAAAGTCGTCACTTTCCAGTCAGCCGATGGGGGTTGGGATGTGCATGTACAATCTTAAATCGGTGGTTGAAACATGGATGCGGGATTACTGTTATGCTCCGGATCAGAAGCGTTTTAAACGTTTTGCAGATGTGAATACGATGCAGTCTCGGCTAAGAAACAGCAAGACGCATATTCTCACCGGACTGTTCCGCAGCCTGACCTGCACGGGAGAGTACAGCTGGTTTTTGCATATGATCATTCCTGTGCAAAATTCGAATTTTCGAAAAGCTCTCCACGTTACCATGGAATCTGGAATAAGTGAATCGAGTGTTCGGGAGATTGCTTCTGATCTCAGCGGAATAGATAGCGGGGATAATCAAAACGGAATAACACCTGAAGTTCTCTGGAAAAATCTGATGGCGAATTCCAAGGAAATGTATTTCTGGAAAGATCAGGAACGAAAGTTTCTCGGTGCAAGTAAAAGTTTTCTTCAGTACTATGGACTGCGTTCGGAAGATGAACTCATTGGAAAGACAGATGAGGAGATGATGTGGCATATAGATCCAATGCCGTTTCTGAGCATTGAGAAAGAAATCCTGCGTTCCGGAGAAAAGATGTATCAAGTCAGCGGAAAGTGTATAGTCAAAGGTGAGGACAGAGACATTATTGCCAGTAAAATTCCGATTTACCGCGATGGTAAAATAGCTGGGATTTTGGGTTCTGTCATAGATACCGGTGAAGCTGCTGAATTTCTTGGTACAGCAGGAGACCAGATCTTTACAGATGGAGCGACAGGTCTTGCTAATCGCCGCGGATTTATAGAAGGGTTATTCTCATATGGCACCGAGCTTCAAACCGGAAATGCCAATTTCGCTGTGATTGTCGTGAATGTTCCCGAATATCGTGAAGTTATTGACCTTTATGGAGATGAGCTTGGCGATCAGATGCTGAAAAGAATCGGAGGGGAACTTAAAGAAGCCGCGGGAAGCAGCGCAGTGATCGGAAGAACTGGCGGAAGTACATTCAGCATTATGATGAGTTATTCAACGCGGGCTGAAGTGAAGGAATTGGGAAGATCGATCCGCAGACGCATCGAGGGAATCGGAACGATTGGTCAGTGGAAGGGCGATTGCAGCGCTTCTATCACGGTGGCTTATTATGACCGGTACAGCCAGGTGGGCAGATCGTTTCTGGATGAGCTGAATCATTTTCTGCTGAATCGCGGTGACCGGGAAGTGCTGTAAGCAATGGTTTTTGCTTTTGTCAGAATGTAAAAAATGAATTATTAAAAGTATGTTTAGCTCACATGAGGTTGAGGGTATGAATATAGACGCGAGATCCAGGTCGGCAGGTGTGTCGGTCCGCGGCTCTCAGGGATTATGGATAGTATGTGAAAGGAAGTCGTATCATGCTGGATAAAAATGTAAAAGAACTGATTAACACACAGATTAATAAAGAATTCTACTCTGCGTATCTGTATCTGGATTTTTCCAACTTCTACTATGACAAGGGTCTGGACGGATTTGCGCACTGGTATGATGTGCAGGCACAGGAGGAGCGTGACCATGCTATGCTGATGAGACAGTATCTGATCAACAATGGCGAGAAGGTAACCTTTGATGCTGTGGATAAGCCGGATAAAACATATAATGATCTGGAAGATCCGCTGAAGGAAGGACTTGCGCATGAGCAGTATGTGACTTCGCTGATCAATAAGATTTATAAGGCGGCTGTAGAAGTGGACGATTTCCGCACCATGCAGTGCTTCGACTGGTTTGTAAAAGAACAGGGCGAAGAGGAGAAGAATGCGGACGATCTGATTAAGAAGTTCGAGCTGTTCGGAAGAGATCCGAAGGGTCTGTACGCGCTGGATCAGGAGCTTCTGGCCAGAGTTTACGCGGCGCCTACACTGACTCTGTAGACAGATTGCGGAGGTATCGCTGTTGTTGTGAGCGGCAGCTTGATTACATCTGAGAATATTCGGGTTTTGAACATTGAAGGGATGTTCAGAACCCGTTTTTGGGTATTTGATTTCCCAGACAGCTCCGATCCGTCTGCTGAGGGTGCTCAATAATCAATGAAATTCCGAAGTTGAATCAGACAGAATATTCCTTTTACATGCATGTTTGCGCTTTCATAATTTTTTTACATAAAGTTTGATTTGATTGCTTGACATTTAATTGCGTGCAATGTATACTGAACGTAGTTAATAAAGTGATGTTGTTGATGTGCAGGATGAGTAAAACATACAGTCTGTGCAGAAAGGAGCGCATAATGAAGATCAGTGCGGTAAAATTATTTGAAAACGGGTATATGCTGCAGCCGTTTGCTTTTGGCGGTGAAGAAGGAGTGGAAAAGTTTGATCCAAGGATCCGTTACCGTTCCAGTCTGCAGAATTATGTCATCGATACCGGAAAGGAAGTTATCCTGGTAGACACCGGAATGCCGACGGAGTTCCCTGAGCAGGTTCCGGATGCCAAGACACCGATCTTTATGGGTAACAAGATTACGGATTATGTGTCTGCATTAAAGAAAGTCGGCTACGAGCCGGATCAGGTCAGCAAGATTCTGGTCACACACAAGCATGCTGATCACAGCGGAGAATTCCGTTCTTTCCCGAACGCGGAGATCTTTGCCTCCAGAACAGAAGCGGGATCCGATGAGCTGAAGGATCTTCCGAACGTCACTCCGGTGGATTTCACTGACGGACCGTATTACAACTTCCCGAAATCCCAGACGATCGCTCCGGGGATCCACTATATCGAAGCTAAAGGCCATACAACCGGAAACAGTATTGTCATTGTTGAAGACGGAGATCTGTTCTACATGATTCACGGTGACATTACATACTGTGATGAAGCGCTCTACGCGAACAAACTGTCCGTTGTGTTTGAGGACGTCAAGGCCGCGAGAGAATCTCTGGACAGAGTCCGTGAGTTCATCTCTGATCATCCTACCGTTTACTGCTCCACCCACACACCGCTCGGGTATGAGAATTTGGAATCGAAGGCGGTCATTGATCTGAACAATCCGCCGGAAGTTATTCCTCCGACAGAGGTGAAGGCAAAAGAAGCAACAGGAAAATATGTCTGCTCGGTATGCGGTTATGTCTATGATCCGGAACAGGGTGACCCGGAGCACGGCATTCCTGCGGGGACACCGTTCTCTGAACTTCCGGATGGCTGGAAATGCCCGCGCTGCCGTCAGCCGAAGAGCAAGTTTATGCCTGCGTAAATGATACGTGTCTGAAGTGAGAACATGGGCCGTTGCTGAAACGATGAACGTCGTTCCAGCAACGGCCTGTTTGCGTACGGATGATCAATCTTTCTCCTCGGATAATCAGATCATTTATGATAGAATATGAGAGAATGAACGAAAGGAAGAAAGGGCCCGGAGGGCCGGTGAGGTTGAAGCATGAGGTCAAATCCATTTGCAGAACAGGTGCATTATTCCCAGGTGCTGGATACGGATCCGTGGACGGATCTTCCATACTGGAATTCTACAGTCCGATACGACGGGTGCGGAATGGTCAGTCTGGCCATGTGCGTGGACCTCTTGACCGGTCGGCCTTTGTCGCCGCTGGATGTGTACCGCATGAGGGAAGCGGCCGGACTGGATCAGAGCCGGACGGCGGATGCGGCGGGCACCAGTGTCTGCGGGGGAGATGTGACACTGAAGCTGAATCCGGTGAACCGGCGCCTGTTTCAGATTGAGTCGGAGCCTCTTCAGCGCACTGTCGCAGCATTTCGCGAGGTTCTGGAACAGGAGAAGGTGATCTGGGCATCGTCCAGGAACACCCCGTTTTATGATGTTTACGGCAGAATCCGTGACCGCAGGCCTGAACTTGGCCACGTCATTGTGTTCTGGAAGTATGAGGACGGCATGTATTACGCAAAGGACTGCGCTTACGGATGCGATCTGGGGAATAACATCCCGTATTCGGAGAATATGCTGCAGACCTGGCTGGCAGCGAACCCGTTTCAGCAGTTTGCGATGAAGCGCGCAGAGCAGAAAGTGTGTCCAAATGAATAAAAAGTTAAAAAAAGATCTTATCCAACAGCGTAACGACATGGACGACGCTGAAGTCCGGGAAATCGAGAAACGGATAGCGGCTCGGAAGAGGGAAATCGGCTCCAGTATGAAGGGACATCTGGAGACCTTCAACGATGGCGTGATCGCGATTTTCATTACCATAATGGTTCTGGAGATCCCGTATCCGTCCGCAGCGGTCAGCATGCATGCGTTTCGGGAGAGTCTGGTCATCTTTCTGGTCAGTTTCTTTGTGGTGGCAGATTTCTGGTATGAACTGCAGCGAAGTTTTATGACGTTTGAACAGGCGGATCACTGGGTTGTAGTTACGGATTTCCTGTTTCTGGCGGCGCTGGCTCTGATTCCGATTATGACCAAGTGGATCATGAACGACATCACCAGGCGCGCGGTCATGAACTTCGGGATGGTTTACCTCGTCACTACTCTGCTGGAAGTCGGGCTGTTCTTTGCTGCGCACAGGCGGCAGGCGAGGGTGTATTCCAGGGTGTACCGGATGTTTATGCTGATCCGTGTCCTCTGGGTAATCGGACTGAACGGCGCGCTGATCATTCTGGCATTCTTTTATCCGAAGGCGGCGATGTATCTGTTCCTTTCGCTTCCGGTGGTCTCCTTCTTTTTCCCGAATGTACGCATGTTATCCAGGCACAGACATCGGCATCGCGTTGGAAGGTGCGAAGATCCACAAGTGATCGGAAAGTCGCCGGACGACCCGAAAGCAGAGTAAGCTGCTGAATGGACTGGCTTCGCGGGAAACTGAATATAATGTGAATTGTTTAACAAATAGCACTGTCTCAAGAAGGTTGAGATGGTGCTTTTTTCTATGATCATAAGAATAAGTGATTGAGTTCAGAAATGCTCTCTTGGTGGATTATTTTCCTGGCTTGTTATAGGTATTTGTTTTTTTACATTTGCATCTTGTATACAATAAACAGGACAAAGGCGGAGATTGCAAGGGGTTTACGGAGTATTCAGGTGAGACGTGTTTCCTTGAACGTTTCGTTTTGTCCAACGAAGAGAAATATATCAGAAATTGTCTGTATATTCACTTGATTATATCTGCAAACATGATTAAAATAGAGTTAGTGCTACGGGTTAATGAATTTACATCTTGGGTTAATAAAAAGAAGGAGGTATGGATGCGGGGGCATCCTGGTTCGGAATATGTTAGATCAATCCTATTATGATAAAACGGACGCGATTATCCGGCTCCACGGTACAGAGGAGCGTTTTCTGATCCCGATCATTCAGGATATTCAGGAAACGTATACGTATGTTCCGCCTGAACTGCTGGATTACGTCGCGGGGAAACTGAACATTTCAGAAGCAAAGGCGTATAGTGTTGCCAGCTTCTATGAGAACTTCTCGTTTGAGGCAAAGGGGAAATATGTGATCCGTGTCTGTGACGGCACGGCTTGCCATGTCCGGAAATCAACGCCGATTCTGGAGGCTCTGAATGAGAATCTGGGCTTGTCTAAGAGGAAGCACACCACGGACGATCAGCTGTTTACGGTAGAGACGGTTTCCTGTCTGGGCGCGTGCGGACTGGCTCCGACCGTTACGGTGAACGGAAAGGTGTATCCAAAGATGACGCCGGAAAAGATGATGGAGATCATCGATCAGCTGCGGAAGGAGAATGCATAATGAGACTGGAAAACAGAACGCAGCTGGATCTGCTGCGGGAACAGTGTATCGAAAAGCGAAACGCGGAAACAAGGAGAATTCTGGTTTGCGGGGGCACCGGATGTCTTGCCGGCGGGTCGCAGAAAATCTATGAGAAAATGCTGGAACTTGCAGAGAAATACGGCAAAGATAAAAATATCCAGGTGGAATTCGGTGAAGAAATTGCGCATACAGGTGTAAAAAAGAGCGGATGCCACGGATTCTGCGAGATGGGCCCTCTGGTCAGGATTGAACCGTTTAATTATCTGTATCTGAAGACGAGCTATGAGGACTGCGAGGAGATTTTCAAAACTTCTGTCATCGACGGAAAGCCAGTGGAGCGTCTGATGTATCATCAGGATGGAAAGGTCTATGAAACAGAGGAGGAAATTCCGTTCTACGCTCGTCAGACTCGTCTGGTCCTGAAAAACTGCGGCCATATCGACGCCGAGCATATCGAGGAGGCTCTTGCCGTCGGAGATTATGAATCGTTCGAGAAGGCGCTGTTTGAAATTCCGCCGGAAGAGGTAATACGCATTATCTCTGATTCGAACCTGAGAGGACGCGGAGGCGCAGGATTCCCGACTGGACGTAAGTGGAAGCAGGTTGCAGGACAAAAGGAAAAGACAAGGTATGTAGTCTGCAATGGTGATGAAGGCGATCCGGGAGCATTCATGGACCGAAGTGTTATGGAAGGCGACCCGCACCGTATGATTGAAGGAATGATGATTGCCGCATACGCGGTGCAGGCAAGAGAAGGATATATTTATGTCCGCGCAGAATATCCTCTGGCAGTAAAGCGTCTGCAGATGGCGATTGACCAGGCAGAAAGACTCGGTCTTCTCGGAGATAACATTCTGGGAACTGATTTTTCCTTCCATCTGCATATCAATCGCGGAGCGGGCGCGTTTGTCTGCGGAGAAGGTTCCGCGCTGACGGCTTCCATCGAAGGAAAACGAGGAATGCCTCGTGTCAAGCCGCCGCGCACGGTTGAGCAGGGACTGTTCGCAAAACCTACGGTACTGAATAACGTAGAGACATACGCGAATGTTCCGATGATCATCAAAAACGGAGCAGACTGGTACCGGAGCATCGGACTTCCGGAGAGCCCGGGAACCAAGGCGTTTGCGCTGACCGGAAACGTCAGAAATACAGGACTGATTGAAGTTCCAATGGGAATTACACTCCGGGAGATCATCTTTGATGTCGGCGGCGGAATTAAGGACGATAAAAAGTTCAAAGCGGTGCAGATCGGAGGCCCTTCCGGCGGATGTCTGACCGAAGATCAGCTGGACTGCTCGATGGACTTTGATTCGCTGAAAAAGATCGGCGCCATGATCGGATCCGGCGGACTCGTTGTCATGGATGAATCCACCTGTATGGTAGAGGTCGCGAGATTTTTCATGAACTTTACTCAGCGTGAGAGCTGCGGAAAGTGTGTGCCGTGCCGTGAAGGAACCAAGCGTATGCTGGAAATTATGGAGCGGATTGTCCACGGAGAAGGCAAGATGTCGGATCTCGATGAACTCCGAGAACTTGCGGATATGATTGAAAGCACAGCCCTCTGCGGACTCGGAAAGGGCGCGCCGAAGCCGGTGATCAGCGCTCTGAACGGATTCCCGGAGGAGTTCAGAGAACATATTGAAGAAAAACGCTGCCGCACACACATCTGCCAGGATCTTCTCACGTACAAGATTGATCCGGAAAAATGCCGCGGATGTTCCAAGTGCGCGCGCAACTGTCCGGGAAATGCAATTTCCGGGGAAATTAAGAAGCCGTTTGTCATCGATGCGTCTAAGTGCCTGAAGTGCGGGGCATGCCTGGAAGGCTGTCCGTTCGGCGCAATTTATCAGGATTAATTCATCGTACCAGAAGGAGGTTAGAATATGGGACATATGACAATCGACGGAAGGCACGTTGAATTCACGGATGAAAAGAATGTGCTGACTGTAATACGAAATGCCGGAATAGATATCCCGACGCTCTGCTATGTATCGGAGCTGTCTACGTATGGTTCCTGCCGTCTCTGCACGGTTGAGGACGAAAGAGGAAAGACATTCGCATCATGCTCGGAAAAGCCGAGAGACGGCATGGTTATTTATACCAATACACCGCGGCTGATGCATTATCGCAAGCTGATTCTGGAACTGCTGCTTGCCGCTCATGAGAGAGACTGCACGACCTGTGTTGTAAGCGGCGGCTGCCATCTGCTGGAGCTGGCGCAGCGCTTGTGCGTAGACAATGTCCGGTTTAAGAATACCAGAGAGCCGCAGCCGATTGACAGCAGTTCTCCGGCGATTATCCGGAATCCGAATAAGTGTATTCTCTGCGGAGACTGTGTCCGCATGTGCTCCGACATACAGGGCATTAATGCGATTGACTTTGCTTACCGGGGAACTGATGCTCTTGTAACCCCGGCGTTTAATAAGCCGATTTCAGAGACGGAGTGTGTCGGGTGCGGACAGTGCCGGATCGTCTGTCCGACCGGAGCCATTACCGTGAAGAATGACGTTATTCCAGTGATGGAAGCGCTGGCAGATAAGAACACGATCGTGATTGCACAGATTGCGCCTGCCGTCCGTCTGGCTCTGGGCGACTTGTTCGGTATGCCAAAGGGTGAGAATGTCATGGGCAGAATCGTGAACATCATGCACCGTCTCGGGTTTGATGAGGTTTACGATACCACGTACGGTGCCGACCTGACAGTTCTGGAAGAATCCAAGGAATTTCTGGAACGTCTGTCCAGCGGACATGACCTTCCGCTGTTCACATCCTGCTGCCCGGCATGGGTGAAACACTGTGAGATCAAGTATCCGGAGCTGAAAGATCATCTTTCCACCTGCCGCTCGCCGATGGGCATGTTCGGCGCGGTGATCCGCGAGTATTACAAGAATCCGGAACATAATGAAGGAAAGCGCATTGTCAGTGTGGCCATCATGCCGTGCACGGCAAAGAAAGAAGAAATCATCCGTCCGGAATCCAAGAACAAGGGCGTCCAGAACGTTGATTACGTGTTGACGACGGAAGAACTGGCATCCATGATTGAGCGTTCCGGAATCGTCTTTGATAAGGTAGACATCGAGTCCGCGGATGTTCCGTTTGGAATTGGATCCGGAAGCGGAATGATTTTCGGCGTTACCGGGGGCGTTACTGAGGCCGTTATGCGCCGTCTGAACCACGGCCATGACCGGACAGCGATGGCGGATATCAAGGAAAGCGGCGTTCGCGGAATGGAGGGCATTAAAGAATTCACTTACCGCTATAACGGAAGAGACCTTCACTTTGCTGTTGTCAGCGGACTCGGAAATGCCGACAAGGTCATGGAAGAAATCCGAAGCGGAGAGAAACGCTACGACTTTGTAGAAGTCATGGCCTGCCCGAGAGGCTGCATCATGGGAGGCGGCCAGCCGGCCAAGTCCGGACCGAGGACCAGAGCGGCAAGATATAAGAGTATTTACGAGACTGACATCAATACACAGATCAAGAAATCGGATGAGAATCCGATGGTCACCATGCTGTACCAGGGTCTCCTGAAGGGTAAGACCCATGAACTTCTTCACAGAAATTTTGAGGAAGCAGAAAAAGAGAGAGAAGAAGCGGAACTCGCTGAATCATAATTGTTTCAATGGATATTCCTCTGCTGCTGCGTCAGGCTGCTCCGAGCAGGAGATACGCAGGCTGCAGGTCAGTATCATGGCGCCGGCATGAGCCGGAAGAAAACAAGAGGGCGGGTCTGGGAACAGTGCATTGTTCCCGGACCCGCCCTCTTGCCAGCTGCACAGTTTTCATCATACAATATGGGAGATTCAATATGAGAAATTGCCATTGAGAGAGTGTCTTTGAAATAATACATATTATTATGCTGTTTTTCTGTAACAAAACGATGCCTCATCCGTCTAACTGATGCAACGGGAAAAGAGAGGAGGTGAAGCATGCTGGACTTTGAGTCGTTGTACAAGACTTATTACATGAAAATCTATTCGTACGTCATGACGATTGTGAAGGAATCTTCTTCAGCAGAAGAAATTACACAGAAAACGTTCTTTAAAGCTCTGAATGCCCGCGGGAGTCAGAAGTACCGCGGAAATTCCGGTGAATATACCTGGCTGGCATCGATCGCCAGAAACCTTGCCATGGACCAGTTCCGCGCGCAGAGAAGACGGGGAAGCATGCCGGAGCAGGAACCTGCGGATCCGGATGCTTCTTCGGATATCCGGACAGAAGAGAAGGATACGGTTCTGCAGATTCACCTTCTGCTGCATGAGATGAAAGAACCCTATAAAGAAGTGTTCCAGCTGCGCGTATTTGGAGAACTCTCTTTCCGGGAAATCGGAAAGGTTTTTTCCAGAACGGAAAACTGGGCGCGCGTGACCTATCACCGCGCCAGACTGAAACTTCAGGAACAGATGGAGCATATAGACAGAGAGGATGAGGACAGAAATGAAGGAAAATAATTCTTATACAGAAACGCACAGGATGCAGCAGGACTGCGGAATTGTCAGGGACCTGCTTCCATTGTATGTCGATGAGATCTGCTCAGATGAAACACAGATGTTTGTGCGCCATCATCTGGAAAACTGTGAATCCTGCAGAGCTGTTTATAATAAGATGAAAACCAGTGAAGTAGAAACGATTCTGAAGAGCGAGAAGGATGATGTGCTGCAGCGGCACGCGAGAAAAGAGAAGGGGCGGGCATACCGGGCCGGTCTGATCATTTCCGGACTGCTGCTTCTCCCGGTTTTGATTGTCACCATCGCCGCGGCAGCAGGAGGAGCAGAACCCCGCATGATTCCGGTGCTTGCCGCGTCCATGCTTCTGATCGCTGCGGTGACAGCGGTTCCGCTTCTCTCTGAAAGTCATCGTCTGGCCAGAGTCATTACCGTCGGCACTGCTTCTGTACTCCTGATCGAGTTCTTTGTGACGCTGCTTTACAGCGGAAGAGTGGAATTCTCAGTGCTTGCGTCTACAATGTTCGGCTTTTCTATTCCTCTTTTTCCGCTGTTTATCCGGAATACCGAGCTTCCGGAGATGATCCGCAGCAGAAAAGCCCTGATCACGATGAGCTGGGATACGCTCTGGTTTTATCTGATGCTGCTTGCTGACGCGGGCACGGTTTCAGCTTTTCGTCTTGCGGCGGGCATCGGGACATATTTTGTCCTGACTGCCTGGATCATCTTTGGAATTACACAGATCCGTCCGCTTACGCGTATCAGCCGCGCGGGTCTTTCCGTTCTGCTGCTCTGCGTGATGCTCAGTTCTTGTGCGGCATGTCATTTCGGGACTTCATCTGCTGTTGTCCTGACATCTGCAGCCTCCTTATTCCGCGCCCCGTGGACGTACAGCAACGCGTACATCCGCATGCACATTCTATATGCGGGCGTTGCCATCTGCGCGGTCTGTCTTCTGATCGGATGGGCCGTTAAGCTGCACCGTTCCGACCGGAGCAGGTAATTTTACAGCAGAAAACTTTTGAATCGCGCAAAAGACCCGCAGGACATTCTGACCATCAGATGCCTGCGGGTCTTCCGCGCTGCCGGCATTGTCCGGCATTACTGAACTTGTATTACTAGCCGAATGGAGACTGCTGATCTTAAACCTCAGTTTTTCCTTCCAGGATGTTCTTATAGTCTTCCAGGTTCTTTCTCAGCAGTGCAGGGGTGTCCAGCTCATACGGACAGCGCGTTGTACATACCCGGCAGTTGACACAGTCTTCAATCTTGAACATCTCTTTTTGCCACTCCTCAGAAAGCCAGGCGTCCGAAGGCGCGCGGCGGATCATCTGGGACATGCGCGCGCAGTTATTGATCTTGATGCCGACGGTGCAAGGCATGCAGTAGCCGCAGCCTCTGCAGAAGTTTCCGCTCAGATCTTTCTTTTCCTGCTCGATGAACGCGGCCATCTCGTCCGTCATCTCCGGAGTCTGATCCATAAACGCGAGCCATTCCTGAAGCTCTGTTTCACGCTGCACTCCCCAGATCGGCAGGACATTGTCAAACTGATTCATGTATGCCATTGCAGCATCGGAATTGGTGATCAGTCCGCCGGCGAGCCCTTTCATGGCAATGTATCCCATGTCCGCATCTTTACACATCTGAACGAGCTTCAGCTCGCTTTCTGCAGCGAGGTAGGAGAACGGGAACTGCATCGTTTCGTAATATCCGGAATTTACGATGTCGTACGCAACCTGAATCTTATGCGCTGTCGCGCCGATATGGCGGATCAGGCCCTTGTCCTTAGCCTCCTGCATAGCTTCATACATTCCGGTTCCGTCTCCAGGAACCCAGCACTGTTCGCACTGATGGAACTGATAAACGTCGATGTAGCCGCAGTTCAGATTGTGCAGCGAGGTTTCCAGATCCTTCCAGAAATCTTCTGGCGTTTTCGCGGCCGTTTTGGTTGCGATAAAAATCTTGTCGCGCGGAACTGTGTATCCTGTTTCCGGAGTGAAGAATGCTTCTCCGATTTTTTCTTCTGAATCTGTGTATGCCCGCGCAGTATCAAAATAGACCATGCCGCCTTCATAGGCATGGCGCAGAATGGAGACAGCGGTCTCCTTGTTGTCTCTCTGAATCGGCAGCGCGCCGAACGCATTCTGTGGAGTCTGAATTCCAGTGCTTCCAAGTGTAATCGTACGCATGTGTTTCTCCTTCTCTATCTTCATATGTAAAAAATGCCTTTCCCCAAACGCGTCCTGCTCGATTTTCAGAAAATGCGGACGGGACGCTAATACTATTTTACACGGGTAAAATTCCATATTCAACAGTAAGAATTCATCTGAATCGCAGAGATTTTCATAGTAAAATGCTTCCTTGTAGATTCTCTTATACTGTGATAGCATAACCATGAATGCTGTGATTCATTGTGCTTAACGACAAAATATAGACGAGCAAGGGATTACCGGATTCATATTCACAGAAAACAACACGGATATAAATACAGAATAATAAGCAGGAGAAAAAGAATGATCTATTTGGATAATGGAGCAACGACATTCCCGAAGCCGGAATGTGTATATGACGCGGTGGACCGTTTTAACCGCACAGCAGCAGTCAATGCCGGAAGAGGCGCGTACAGGGCTGCAAGGGAAGCGACGCAGATGATCAGGGATGTGAAGAAGGAACTGATCAGTCTCTGCGACGCGCGGGACCAGGCAGAAGTGGCGCTGACACCATCGGTCACGATTGCGCTGAATGAAATCATACTGGGACAGACCTGGAAAAAGGGTATGCACGCGTATATTTCTCCGTATGAACACAACGCGGTTTCCCGTCCGCTGGATCTGGTGCGCAGAAGAAAGGGCATTCAGGTTCATCTGCTTCCGCTGAAGGAGGATCTTTCTATCGACCTGGAAGAAACGGCGCGGCAGTTTCAGGAAAACCCGCCGGATTTTGTCTGCTGCACGGCGATCAGCAACGTCACCGGATATGTGCTCCCTGTGTCAGAGGTTCTGAAGGAAGCAAAGAAATACGGCGCATTCACTGTCATGGACGCGGCGCAGGCGATGGGCCTTCTGAAGATCTGTTTTTCACAGATTCACGCAGACTGCATCGCGTTCGCCGGTCACAAAACGCTGTATTCCACTTTTGGCATTGCCGGCCTGCTGATCCGGAATGGTGTGCAGCTGAATGAGGTGATTACCGGAGGAAACGGCATCCAGTCCGAGAATCTGCAGATGCCGCGCTATATGCCGGAAAAACTGGAAAGTGCGAGCATGGATACGCCGGCAATTGCAGGGCTGCAGGCTTCTCTGAACTGGCTGAAACATCAGGACCCGTGGAAAACAGAAGCTGAGCTGACTCCATATCTGCTTGCGAAGCTGAAAAAAATCCCCGGCGTCATCGTGTATGAAGCGCCGGGCGGCGCGGACCAGCAGGCAGGAGTTGTGTCGTTTAATGTGGAGGGATTCCGCGCGAATGAGGTGGCGGCGATCCTCGATAAGGAGGGCGGAATCTGTGTCCGCGCCGGACACCACTGCGCTGCCTATATCCATAAATATCTGAAAGATAAGGTGTATGACGGGACTGTTCGTGTCAGCCTCAGTGTATTCAATACTAAGGAAGACATCGACCGCCTGATTGAAGTTGTCTCCGGCATTGACAGAGAGCAGCTGAAAGGCATCGATCAGCAGGTTTTGAGGGGGAACTGTTAGAAGTGAAAAAGAATTTCAAAGAAACGGGGCTGTCGCAATAAGCAAAGAAACTATGCCGGTGTATCATGTTCCTTCGCGCCTCCGCAAAAGCACTTTTATGATTTCTGTTATCTTATTTCCGAAAACTGAAGATTTCAGAACACAAAAAAGGAGTTTTTTTCGATTGCGCACAACTCTGTTCCCTGTTCAGATAAAATAATGGCAAAAATACAAGGAAACGCATGAGTATTGTACAAATATATGTACAGCACTCATGCGTTTTTCTTTCCGTTGGACTCTTCCTGCACACAATGTATTTCTATACATACAGAACTGCATTGACGGACCGACACTTTGTCCTGATGATCCGGTTTTGTGTTTTCTGAATCATGATTATTCTTTCTGCTCGTAACAGAAATAGTAAAAGTCCTTATTTGTGTTCCTGTTTAACGCAAATCACGAAAAACGGAAACACAAAGTTGGATAGTTTTCCGGCCAGCACGGAATTTCCTTGCCGTCTGTTATTTGTCAAAATTCCGGTTATGCTTGAAATGACCAGGATTGACCACCGGGCTGATGGTGCTTACCCAGCGGTTGGTGTAGTTGAAGAATCCTGCCGTATAAGCGGCTTCCAGAATCTGATGATCGTCCAGACCGACTTCACGGAGCCTGTCAATCTGTGTCTGGTCAATTTCCTGTGGGTGCGCAGTAACGAACCATGCATATTCGCAGAGGGCATAATCTACTTTTGACAGCTCGTTCTTGCAGGAACGGTAATTTCCGGAGAGCTTGTCTACCAGGGAAGCGTTCTGCCACATGCCGCGCAAGTTGTCGCCGTGTGTCTGCAGACAGTAAGTGCAGCAGTTTACAGAAGAAACAACAACCCCGATCATTTCTTTCTGTGCGTCAGTCAGATAGCAGGTGTCGTTGTAGAGGGATCCCTTGAAATTCAGGAATCCGATGTATTCCTTTGCATTCAGAGGAAGAATCTTAAAGAGGTTGTTGATGAAGCCCCAGTTTTTTTCCATTGCCTCTACATTTTTGTTAAATACTTCATACTCTTCGTCGGTCATTTCGCTTCTGTCTGGCTTCTGCAGGCGGGACAGCTGTTCGTCAAACTCTAATGCCATACTTGATACTCCTTTGTTCCAATCCAAAATGTTGTGTTGCGTGATGTTTAAAGCTAACAAACAATCCTGTGTTTTATTGGGATAAAAAACAGAACCATGCATAGTATAGCATGATTCTGCTGGATTTTCTATATTCTGTTTCTGTTCAGAATCCGGAACTTATTTTGCCGGAACCAGGGCATATGCTCTTGCTGGGTATCCGACACCGTCTTTCATTTTCGGCACGCCGACAAAGATCAGAGATCCTGTTGCCGGAACCTGGTCCAGATTTCTCATGACCTCGATCTGGAAACGGTCTGCAGACAGAATATACTGCTCAGCAGGATACGGATATGCACCTTCAGCTGTTGTAATATAGCTCGGGTCGGTATCTGCAGGCTCGTGTCCGATGGATCCGATATTTCTTTCCTTGACCAGCCATTCGATGGTTTCCTTTGCCCAGCCAGGGTAGTGCGGCTGTCCGTCTGCATCCTTATTCTCCAAATCTTCTTTCTTATACCAGTCGGAACGGAAAGCGACAAACGCACGCTCCGGGATTCTGCCGTGTTCTTTCTCCCATGCTTTAATATCATCGATGGAAAGAGTGAACTCCGGGTTTTCTTCACATTCCTTATGCTTATCGATAACGACGAGAGGATAGACGAACTCTTCGACCTTCAGTTCACCCAGGGATCTTCCGCCCGGAATAAAGTGAACCGGAGCATCGACATGTGTTCCGTACTGGCTCGCAACCGTGTACTGAATGCAGCGCATCGGCGCCTTTTTCTCTTCCGGCGCGTCCTCAGAATAATCGAACAGCAGCTCTCTTTTCAGCGGGCTGAATCCGTACCAGTGCGGTGTTTCAGGGCTCAGTTCATGGGTCAGATCGACCCAATTATAGTCGTCAGACTGCCACTCCTTATATTCGTCCCATAATTTATTGTTTCCCATAGTCGTTACCTCCATATAATCTCTTTCCCTTTAATCCAGTTGTTAGGTATGTTTATGTATATACTATACCATTAGATTGTATTAAGTGTCAATAGATTTACTTGGTTTTTTGTGAGCTGCACATAAATGACAAAGACAACCCGGCCGATTTCGCCTTGAAACGGGTAAAAATACGGCCGGATCGCAAGGGGATTATTCGTACGCAAATGCCTTGATGAATCCGGTTTTGACGGCATCGTGGATGCGTCCGTCTTTCTCCGCTGATCCGATAAGGACAACGCGGCGGAATTCTTTCTGGAAGCTTTCTGCCATACCGGTGATCGGGTGGCTGCCGAGAGAGAGAACGACGCGGTCTGCACAGACGGTTTTCTTCTCTTTTGTATCCATATCTTCCAGTTCTACTCCGGATTCTGTAATTCTCAGCAGGCGGTGCCGGAGGAGAATCTCCGGATTCCGTGATGTGATGCGTCCCATCAAGTCATTCAGAATAACCGGGTACATTCCGCGGCCGGCTTCATCCAGCATATCGGCCATGGTGACTTGTACGCCTTCATCCAGAAGCATCTCTGCACATTCCAGTCCGGTGTTTCCGCAGCCGATCACCACAGCGGAGTGTTCCGGCTGCACTTTCTTCAGCACGATATCTTCTGGTGTGCAGACGAGCGGAAGGTCTGCGCCTTCGATCGGCGGGACGGTCCATTCTGCGCCCGTCGCCAGGAAGACCGCTTCCGGGCCAGAATCCTGCTTAATTTTTACCGGAGTTGCGTCGATGCCGGTCTTGATCTTCACACCGCGCTGCTCGATCTCCAGCTGCATGGTATCGATCAGTTCCTGGATGTTGTCCTTGAATCTCGGCTTGTCCGCCAGATTCATCCAGCCGCCCAGGTGATCTTCTTTTTCGTAGAGGGTAACCTGGAAACCGCGTTCAGCCAGTGTCTTTGCCGCCTGCATTCCGGCCGGACCGCCGCCGACAACAGCTACTCTTCTTCCGGCGCCGTCTTTTTCCGGTTTCTTATAAATATACTCGCAGCCGAGACGAGGGTTGACGGTGCACTGAACCGGGAGGTCCTTCCAGATGACACGCTCGCGGCAGTACATGCATCCGATGCAGTTTCTGATTTCCTCTGCGCGGCCGGTCCTGGCCTTGTTCATAAAATCTGCGTCGGCGAACTGGGAACGTCCGAGGCCGACAAAGTCACAGACACCTTCTTCCAGAAGCTGCTCTGCAAATTCCGGATTCTTGATGGTGTTCGTCGCGATGACCGGAATAGAAAGCTCTTTCTTGAATGCCGCCGCGATGTGCTTTTTCCAGCCTGGCTGATAAGAATACGGATCGCAGTTTGCGTTTCCGTTTACGGCTGAACCGTTGGAGATGTTGATGCAGTCAATCCCGAGAGACTCCAGATATTTTCCGACGCGGAGGCCGTAGGAGAGATCCATCATGTTCTCTAGCTGCGGAGTCATTTCATCGCCGCTGATGCGGACAGAAATCGGGAAGCGGCGCCCGCAGGCTTTCCGGATGCCTTCAATGATTTCTCTGATCATCCGCATGCGGTTCTCAAAATTTCCGCCGTATTCGTCTGTGCGCTGGTTGTAGTGCGGAGAGAACATTTCCGCAAGGAGATAACCGTGGGCACCGTGAAGCTCGACGCCGTCGTATCCGGCCATCTGGCAGCGCACAGCGGCGTCGATGAATTTCTGCTCGATTTCATGGATTTCATCGATGGTCATGGCACGGGGAACAGGGCGTCCCGGACCTGCAGGAACGGCGCTCGGACCCAGGATTTCATGACCGAGAAATGCCGGATTCGCAGTTGCTCCGCCGTGGTGAAGCTGCGCAAAGATCCGGCAGTCGTATTTATGAACGGCTTCAGTGAGACGCTCGGCATTGGAAATCATGTAATTCTGCGTCATATAGAAGTTATGACATCCGATGTTGCTGTATACATCATCGATACCGACGGCCTCATTAATAATCAGTCCGATTCCGCCTTTTGCGCGCTCTTCATAGTAGGCAATCATGCGTTCTCCCGGCGTGTTGTCCGAGTCAGAAAGGGACGTGTGCATCGGCACCATGACGCCGCGGTTCTTGATCGTCAATGCGCCGATTTTCCCCGGCTGAAACAATTTAGGGTATTTCATGGATTCCTCCTTGGTGTACAATAGTGATTGGTCATTCGGCAGTTCCGGCAGTATTTGCTTTGCCGGATTGTGCCGCAAAACTATTTTACCACATATTTTTTATTATAAAAATACAGGCTTTCGGGATTCAACGGAAACCAAGGCAAGAAAACAGGAAAAATAAAGGAAACAAGATGAAGATCAGAAAGACGACAACAGACGATTTACAATATGTCATGCCGATTTATGAACAGGCGCGCGCATTTATGGCAGAAACCGGAAATCCGAAACAGTGGGGCGCGACTAACTGGCCGCCGGAATCCGTTATCCGGGAGGACATTCAGCAGGGAAAGAGTTATGTCTGCCTGAATGAGGAGGAAAGAATTATCGGCGTGTTCTGCTATATATTCGGAAAGGATATCGACCCGACGTATCTCGATATTGAGGATGGAAGATGGCTGGATGATTCGCCGTACGGGGTCGTTCACCGCATGGCCGGGGACGGATCCGAACACGGCATCGGACAGTTCTGCCTGCAGTGGGCGCTGGAGCAGAGCAGACATCTGCGCGTTGACACCCATCCGGACAATCGGATCATGCAGAATCTGCTGAATAAGCTCGGATTCCGGAAATGCGGGATCATTCATGTCATCGAGGACAATGATCCTCGCTACGCCTATGAAAAGATCCTTTAACGGCCGCAGCGGCAGGGTTTATCCTTGCGCATGTATCTTTTGTCCCGCAGAAAACATGTTGACAATTAAATTGCGCGCAATTATAATATAGGAAACAAGATACAGGAGGAAACAAAAGGAGAGTTTATGCATATTATTGTAAAAGCGTTGGCTGCACTGACAGCGCTTGAGTTTTTCTACATCATGTTTCTTGAGACCTTTGCGACGACGTCGGAGAAGACGTCAAAAGTGTTCGGCATGAGCCAAGATGAGCTGCGAAGGGACAGTGTCCGCACGCTGTTTAAGAACCAGGGCGTCTATAACGGTCTGATTGCGGTGCTGATTCTGCTTGCGGTATTCTGCTACGGCAGTGTCCCGGCACTCAGGATCCTGATGGGATACATCATCCTGGTCGCGGCGTATGGCAGCATCACCAGCAGTCCCAAGATCATTCTGATGCAGGGCGGACTTCCGATCATCGTGATGGTCCTGAGCTTCTGCCTGCACGGATAACCTGTGTGAAGCGTCCGGAATCCGGGCATGAATACAGGACAAAGGTTAAAGAGTCAAGAGGACAAGATAATTACGGAGGACGAATATGAAAAAAGTATTATATTTCCATTTGGATACTTGCCCGTACTGTCAGCAGGCGGACCGCGTGCTGGCTCAGCTTGTAGAAGAACACCCGGAGTACGCGGCGGTCGAGTTTGAGAAGGTCGATGAATACGAACATCCGGAAATCGCGGATCAGTATGATTATTACGCAAATCCGTGTATGTTCATCGGACACGAAAAACTCTACGAGGGCCATATCGGTGAAAAGGAAGCCGAAACCCGCGAAAAGGTGGAGAATGTACTGAAACGCGCGCTGGAGGCATAACAAGCAAGAAGAAAGCGGCATACGGAAGGAAGCAGTGAAAAAGCATTCTGACGCGAGCATATAAACATATGAGAAAGATTATACGGAAACAGACGCAGACGCTTCTGGATAATTCCTACGACGTGACGGTCAGAACATCAGCATAATCATTTTTTAAGCGTGCAGTCAGACGCGGCCGAGTGACGGCCGCGTTTTTATGATGCAATTATCAAAGTGCAGAAATCATCTGGACAGTCTTTGCATGCATATGAAAGGACTGTCGATGATCAGGCTCAGACAGTATTTTAAAGAAACGCAGAGAGGAAAGTAGACAGGCATAACTATTCCTAAAATACTAATTTTGGGAATAGTTATAGCAAATATAGAAAAAACGTGGTTTAAACATTCGTATCATCAAGATCCGAATTTGATTGGATTGATTCTGGATGAACTGTGAATTTGTCGCGGACGCGAGCTGCTTCACTGAGTTGCGCCTTTATGCCGATGAACAGATCACGCAGCAATTCCGGCGCATTAAACGTTCTGCGGCGCTGGCTTAATATCAGCCAGAAGTTTTATTGATGAGCATCCGCAATCCGCGAGGATTCCGCTTCCGTATAGTTCATTATCTCGCATTATCTTTCATCCTTATGAACCCTGGAATATGATCCCGTAAAATATATGCTCCTATGCACCCAGATTCAATGATACGCGTATTCATCCTTTTTTATCTTGATCTGTCCTGGTTTTCCCAATTCTGATCTGCCTGTTCGAGTCTCTGTACCGAATCTTGCAAAGCCTGGCGATCACCTGGAATTGACACAGATACGAACAAAATGCGAACAACATCTTCGCATATAAGGATTGGGATTGGAGTCACACCCTGATGTAACTACGGTAATTTCATTTGTACGCATATTGATCTCTATGCCGGCAAGATTGATCTCTATGCCGGCAAGAATGACGTAAAATCAATCACTATGCAAGATTACACAACAGACCCATTCTTCTCTGACGGCTGCGTACATTCGTCGTTTCGCAGAGGAAAAGCAGAAAACATACGTTTACAATTATCTTGACATCGAACATGTGTTTTGATAATATAAGGGTATCGAAGAAAACGTTTGTTCGGAGGTGCGCGATGAGGATGAAAAAGATTAGGATTGTTTCCAAGACCCGGTTTGTGTTGTTTATTACCGTCCTTCTTTTAGGGACTGTGCTTCTGCTGACTTCTGCGCTTCCTGCTGATGCTGCGGGAGAAGACGCGGGCGGCGGCCGCACTGCGTATCAGACAGTCGAGGTTCAGTCCGGCGATACGCTGTGGAGCATCGCATCCGCTCATGTACAGGAAAAAAGAGATATCCGCCCCTATATTCAGGAGATTTGCAGGATCAACCATCTTCAATCCGGGGGCGATCTGACAGTTGGGCAGACACTGCACATCCCGAAAACATGCAAGTAAACCAACGCGCCCTTTAGGTGAACTGAAAGAAGAAGCCGTGACGCCAGTCCCCTGTCCTGGCATCACGGCTTCTTCCCTGTTATGATTTTGGTTATGTATATTGCTGTTTATTGATGTTGTCTGCGGCTTTCCAGACACAGGCTCAGATGATGACGTGCGTCTGGAAAGCCTATGCCCTGAGGTTGTTAAAGATGAATAAACTGCAGCAAAAGCTGAGTTTTAATGCGGGAAACGTAATCGTTCCAGTCGATCGGAACCAGTTCCTCAGCGCGGGAAATCCGGCTCCGCACCGTGTTGATATGGACGTCCAGCTTCTTCGCCGTCAGGCTGAAGTTCATGTTGTTTTCCAGATATACTTTCAATGTGTGCAGCGTCTCCTCGTTCTTTTCGTCTTTCGAAAGTTCGCGGTAATATGCTTCCATTTCCGCAAGATCTTTCTCCGGGATGCGAATCCATGCGAGAGGACCGAGTTCATCGTAATCCCAGATGTATTTATCCGGGAAGATGATCTTGCCCATATGCAGAACGTCCAGACATTTCTGGATGTTGTCCTTCAGTTCGGCAAGCGGATGTTTTTCCCGCACGGTGCTGTAGCAAAGTTCGGCTTCCGGGATGTGTTCCTTGACAATCTCCTGGAAATGATGAATTCCAGATTCCAGAGAGGTCTGATCAATTCTTCCGGATGTATCAAACGGAAGATTGCACCCTTCTGATGAAAGAAGGATAATACCTTCGTTTTCTCCCAGAAATGCAAGCCGCGCAGAACGATGAATGGAAGATGTATTCAGCGCGTCCAGGAATACCGGGCGGGCGTTCTTGGCACAGATATCATGATTTGTCTGTCTGAAGTAGATAAAGATATAATCATCGTTTAGAGAGACGCCCTGGGTATTTGCCTGATAGATCAGCTGATCACGATCAATGCTGCTGTTATCCAGCAGGGCGCGTATGAAATTCTCAAATCCGGCGCTTCCGACGTTCTGCCCGACGTAGAGCGTCTCGTAAAGCTGCTGCAGGATCAAATATGCCGTACGCATGGACAATTCATCATAATGGTCGATGAAGTCTCTGGATTCAACAAGAACCAGATAAGCCTCGGTGATTCCATTTACACTGATCGGTGTTGTGATCCAGCTGAAGCGCGGTTTTTTCCCCATATCCTCATTGATGATGCGAAAACGCTCCATGTTCATGTAATCGCAGATGAGGTGCCGCGTAAACGGAATGCCCGGCTTCCAGAAATCCGGAATTTCCAGGCCGAAAGACGTCACTTCTTTCTGGAAATTCTCCGAGCTGTAATATGCCTGGTCAGACCGGATATCATAGAGCATGGTCGGGAAATGGGTTTCTTTCTCGAGAGCTTTCAGAATGTGAAGGACTTTCCGCTGCTTATAGGAATCGCTGTCTTCCGGTTCAGAGATCGAATCGACGACGCCAAAGTCACGGAACGACCGGTCGATTACTGCGGTCGTAATCTGGCTCGCAACATCCTGAAAGCTGACGTAATACGGCATGGAAATCAGGGGGATTCCGAGTTCCTCAAATTTCTGAACAGTATCCTCCGGAAGATTGTTCAGGTAATGCCCCCGCTGTATCATCATCGCTGCGCAATTGGTAATATTTCCATCCCGGAAAGCATCTCGCAGACACTGCGGCTCTTTCTGGAACACATATCCGGTTGCCAGCACGAGTTCTTTCCCGGTCATCCACTGGAACGCGTCAGGGGTATCGACAGTGACGATTCCCTGCACTTCACGCTGCAGGCCGTTTCTTCCTGCAAGCACATGAAAATCCTGAAAGTATTCCAGATTCAGAAGATGTTGTACTTGAATTCCCATAGTTCACCTTGCTCTCTATCCACAATTATGACTTCTGTTTCAAAAAAACACTGCAAGCGTGATTGCCGCCTGCAGTGTTCAGCGTTAACATGTTTGATTATTTATCGACGATCGGAATTGGTGTTTCATCCATTGCGTCCAGATCGTTGATGTATTTCTTGGTTTCCTGAACAATGACACCCGACAGAAGCAGTACTGCAATCAGGTTCGGGATTGCCATCAGTGCGTTCAGAATATCAGCCACCTGCCATACGGTATCCAGTGCGACAACCGGAGCGATGCATGCTACTACACAGTACAGAATTCTGTATGGAACAAGCAGCTTTCGGCCGCCGACATACTCAACACAGCGCTCTCCATAGTAAGCCCATCCGAGGATTGTGGAGTAAGCGAATGTGATGATTCCAAGTGTCAGGATGATCGGTCCGAGAACCGGGATCTGGGCAAATGCCAGTGATGTCAGCACGCCTCCGTTTTCAACATTCTTCATGTTGATATCCGGGTTCTTCATAATTGTGGAAACCAGTACCAGTCCGGTCATTGCACAAATTACGACGGTATCCCAGAATGTTCCGGTTGAAGAAACGAGCGCCTGACGAACCGGGTTCTTGGTCCGTGCAGCAGCTGCAGCGATAGGAGCAGATCCGAGTCCGGACTCGTTTGAGAACAGACCTCTTGCAACTCCGTACTGCATAGCGTAGCGGATTCCGCCTCCGACGAGTCCGCCTGCTACAGATCCTTTGGTGAATGCCAGTGAGAAGATGGCTTTCAGTGCCGGGATCAGGAATGCGTGGTTCATGCAGAGGATGATGATGCATCCTGCAACATAGAAGATCGCCATGAACGGAACGAGTCTCTCACATACCGATGCGATAGCCTTGATTCCTCCGAAGATTACGATGGCGGTCAGTACAGAAACGACAATTCCGACAGCCAGATACGGAACATGGAAATTCTCATGCGCGACAGTCGCAATAGCGTTAACCTGTGTTGCACAGCCGATTCCGAAAGATGCGCAGCCTGCGAACACTGCGAAGCACATGCCGGCGATCTTACCGAAGGTCTTCCATTTCAGCCCGCGGGACAGTGCGTACATCGCGCCGCCCTGCATACGTCCGTCAGACGTCTTTACTCTGTACTTTACAGCGATAAGGGATTCAGAGTACTTGGTTGCGATTCCGAATACACCGGTCAGCCAGCACCAGAGCACTGCTCCAGGTCCGCCCAGAGCAATCGCGGTTCCTACACCGACGATATTTCCGGTACCGATTGTCGCAGCCAGCGCAGTTGCCAGCGCGCCGAACTGTGAAACCTCACCTTCTGAATCAGGGTCCGCCGTAACGGATAACTTAATTCCTTTGCCGATTGTCTTTCTCTGGATGAATCTTGTACGAATCGTCATAAAAATATGAGTTCCCAGCAGGAGGATAATCATCCACCATCCCCAGACGAAAGAGTCAGCCTTTGCAATAAAATTAGCCATATGCCCTCCTTTTGTCCGATCATTAAAAAAGCTGTCTTTATTATAAGATAGGCACAAATATTTTTCAATCCCTTTGTGGAAAATTCTGTTCAATTATTGCTCTGATATTTGTATTTTATTGGATGCATAGTATGAATATCTGAGAATATGGATGAATATTACATGTTGCAGTAAAAGAATTACAGAAAATCGAGAAATAAAAAGAACATATCTGCAGTGTAAAGACAGATACGTTCTTGCGGATTGAAAGGATAAGAGAATTTGTTTTGTGCGTCAGCTACAATTTCATTCCGGAAATTATGAAATCTTCTGGTACAGGCGGTCAATGAAGCGGTTTAAATCTTTTCTTTTTATCAGGCAAATAAGGACAATCGCCATAACAACAACGCCCAGAACAGCCATCACTTTATAATTCCGGTCCATATACATCGCACCGAAAATCAGACTTCCGATCATCCCCGGTACTCTTCCGGCCAGAGATAGTAAAATAAATGGACGAGTCTTCATGTTCGAGATTCCTGCGATGTAACAGCAGATATCCTTTGGGGTTCCCGGGATCAGGTAGACCAGAAATACGGCTATGTATGCCCGCTCGCTGTTCATCATCTTCCTGTATTTGATCAGATTCTCCGGCTTAATAAACAGAGCAAGCGCGTCCTCGCCCAGAAATTTTGCCACATAGAATGTAATCAGCGTTCCCAGCGCTGCGCCGATCACGGACAGGATCAGGCCCGGTATAACGCCGAACAGGTACCCTGCCGCAAACTGAAAGACTTCTCCCGGAAGAAAACTGATTAAGATCTGCAGAATCTGCGCGGCCAGATACAGCAGAAAACTCTCTTTCTTGTATGTTCTCAGGTAGCCGACAATGGTAGAAAACGATTTCATATCTGTCAGGATATGTCTCTGACAGAAAAGAATATATGCCGGTATCCCGACAATAATGCCGATAAGAATCAGCATCTTCAGGATTGCGGCGGCTTTTCTCCGTCCGGTCAGCGGCTGCGGAAGCGGCGGATCGGACGGATCTTTTTCTTCCCGTGCGGACGGTTTCTGCGCGCTCTTTTTGCTGCGATTATCTTTGTCCTCTGAATTCAGCATCATTCAGTCACCTTCATTCTTAATTTCGAACATGCCGAATGTGAAAACTCTCTTTTACTTCTACATAGATTATACCACGTCGTGGAGTGGATTATTGAGTTATGCGTCCGATGCTGGATGCCCGGGGCTATTGCTTACCGGGTTTTCCCCTGAATCAGGCCGTCACTGAGCAGGCGGCTCAGTGACATCATAACCCCGAGTTTGGAGTGTTCATAGGTCAGACCGCCCTGGAAGTAGACAATATACGGCGGGCGGATCGGCGCGTCCGCGGACAGCTCGATAGAAGAACCCTGAACAAATGCGCCTGCAGCCATGACAACCTGGTCTTCATATCCCGGCATATCCCATGGCTCAGGAGAAACATAAGAGTCAACCGCTGCCGCTGCCTGTACGCCCTGGCAGAACGCGACAACGGCCTCCGGAGATCCCAGTTTGATGCTCTGGATAATGTCGCTGCGGACGTCGTCAAGCGACGGGCAGATATCATAGCCCAGGTCGTGATAGACCTGACCGCAGAGGATTGCGCCTTTTGCTGCATTTACCGTCACGGCAGGCGCCTCAAACAGGCCCTGCAGAATCGTGCGTGACTGTCCGAACATCAGTCCGCATTCTCCGCCGATGCCCGGACAGGTTAACCGGTATGATATACGGTCTACCAGATCTTTCTTTCCGACAACATACCCTCCGGAGAGCGCCAGTCCACCGCCCGGATTCTTGATCAGTGATCCAGCCATAATGTCCGTCCCGACGTCGGTCGGTTCCAGGATATCCAGAAATTCTCCGTAGCAGTTATCCGCCATGGTAATGATTTCAGGGTTGACGGAATGCACCGCCTCATTGAATGCGCGGACCTGGTCGATGCCGATCGCCTTGCGCCAGGAGTACCCGGTCGATCTCTGGATGCAGCACATTCTGGTGTTTGGCTTGATGGCTTTTTTGACACCTTCCAGGTCAATGCTGCCGTCTTCCAGGAGATCGACCTGATCGTAGGTAATTCCAAAGTCCTTGAGCGATCCCATGCCCTCTCCGCGGATACCGATGACGTCCTCGAGGGTGTCGTACGGACCGCCGCTGCAGTAGATCACTTCATCCCCCGGGCGCAGAATGCCCTGGAGGGTGATTGCCAGCGCGTGTGTGCCGTTGACGATCTGTGTGCGGACTAATGCAGCTTCTGTATGGAATACGTCGGCATAAACTTTTTCAATGCCCTCTCTGCCAGGATCGTCGTATCCGTATCCGGTGTTCCAGTTAAAGTGCATATCGCTGATATTATTTTTCTGGAACGCCGCAACGACCTTGTACTGATTGTATTCCCGGATGCGGTCAAGTGTCTGGAAACGCTCCTGCATCTTCTTTTCCGCGGCTTCTGTAAGGTCGACCGCGCGCGGGTCCATATCAAAATTGGTCTTCAGCATGTGATCAACTGCCGCGCGCATGCCTTCACGGCTTACCCTCTCTTCTCTTTTTATCTCTGTCATGATGTGTGTTTCCTTCCCTCTTCTCATTTTCAGAAATTATCCCTGAAACTCCTTGCGGAGAATCGGTTTTCCATATTTTTATTTTGTCAACTCATCGCGATCTGCGCGGTGCGCATACTCCTCTGACTCTCTGCGCTCTTCTTCCCACTCCATGCCTTTTACCAAATCCCGGCGGACGTGTTCCTTCCGGCGGGCGTAGAGCTGGGTCGTCGTCACCTGATCGTGATCCAGCAGCGCCGCAACGTCATAGATGGAGTTTCCGCGGCCGATCAGACTCGTCGCTGCTGTCGCGCGCAGCTTATGCGGACTGTAGCCTGTACGGCGGCTTGTATGCATGGCAATTGATGTGTATTTCTTCACGCAGGTCCGGATCTGGCGTGAGGTCATGCGGTGATTCTGCAGTGACAGAAACAGAGCGTCGCGGTCGTGTTCTTCAAGAAGTTCATCGTCCGGACGTTCCTCATTCAGATACTCCCGGATTACTTCCTCAGCGGAGCGGTTCAGAGGCATCACCGATTCTTTTCCACGCTTCCTGTAGATTTTAAACTCGCCGCGATCAAAATTAAAGGAGCTGACATTCAGCTGCTGCAGTTCGCTGAGCCGCAGTCCGTAAGTCAGAAACAGAACCAGAATCGCCTTGTCCCTTTTCTTTGTCTTCTCCCAGTAGCTCTTCTCGTGGGTCGTCAGGCCCTCGCCGGTCGTCACTGCGTCCAGCATGACCATAACCTCATCATCGTTCAGCGCCTTGACTTCATGTTCCCCGGCCTTCTGCACCCGAATCGGGTTGAACCCGTCCGTAATGTTCTTTTCCAGGAGCCCGTCGCGGTACAGCTGCTTGAACAGCACAGAAAGCGAAGACTTTTTGCGCGCGAGCGAATAATTGCCGTTCTCGTAAATATATGTATGATCGCCGTGCCGGACCTTATATTGCCGGCACCAGTTCAGAAATTCATTTACATCCTGCGCGCGGATTTTCCGGAATTCCTCCAGCGTCACTGCAGACGTATCCTTTTTCTCTGTCATTTCCGCCGCAAAGACCAGATACTGGAAAAAGAAGTGGATGTCCTGCAGATAGGCGAGCTGCGTCGCGGGCAGCACATTTCCGCGCAGATAAATAAAGAATCCGCGCATCCACGGCGGCAGCTGTTTCTCAATCCGTTCGCTCTCAAGAAACAGCTCCTTTTCCTTTTCTACGACGTTATCCGGTTTGTCTGTTTTATTGTGTATCTTTACGTTCTGCACGCGGAGCTCCTCCTTTCTCTCCCTCTGTACCCGGTCCTGACCCGGACAAAGGCTGAACGAGCAAGGCGTCTACCTGCCGGAACAGATCCGTCAGGCAATCTTCCTCACTGCTGTACGTACTGATATTCACCCAGTGCATATCTTTATAGCGGCGGAACCAGGTCATCTGACGCTTGGCAAAATGACGCGTGTTTTTCTTGATTAATTCTGCCGCCTCATCCAGAGGATATTCGCCGTTCAGATATCCGATAATCTCCTTATATCCGATTCCCTTCATGGAGATGTGTTCTTCCTTCAGTCCCATTTGAAGGAGCCTGCGGACCTCATCGACCAGTCCGGCCTGTATCAGAAGATCCACTCGATGGTTGATCCGGTCATACAGCTCTGCGCGGTCGCGGCAGAGTCCGATCAGGAGGATGTCATAATCAGGGTTTCGTTTCGGTTCCCCGGAAAAGTCCCTCCATCTGCCGCCGTTTTCAGCGATTTCAATTGCGCGGATCACACGTTTGACGTTGTTGGGATGTATATGCGCAGCGGCCTGCGGATCTTTCTCTTGTAAAACCTGATGCAGCGCCTCATTTCCGTGTGCGTCCGCAAAAACGCGAAGTTCCTCCCGGCGCTTCGGATTCTCCGGCGGCCTGCTGAAATCCAGATCATAGAGAATCCCGTCCAGATACAGACCGGTTCCTCCTGCGACAATCGGCAGTTTTCCTCTTCCTGCAATGTCTGTGATGCTTTCTTTAGCAAGATTAGCGTATTTTGCAGCTGAGAACGGTTCCCGCGGGTCGATGCAGTCAATGAGATGGTGGACGGCCTGCGCCTGCTCCTCCGGTGTAGGCTTGGCGGATCCGATGTCCATGTATTTATAGAGCTGCATGGAGTCGCAGGATACAATCTCTCCGTCAAACCGTTTTGCAATCTCTATCGCAAACTTGGTTTTTCCGACTGCCGTCGGACCGCAGACGGCGATGACTTTCTGTTTGGTGCTGGACATGATGTTTTCCGAACCTTTCCTTAAACTGAACAAGGGCTGCACAGACGGCAACCCTCAATTTCTGCTATTATACCATTTTTCTGTGTGTTTCACCACTGCCGCCGGTCAAATGGATGTGAAAACCTGAACATCATGTATATCTTGAATCATACAATCCGTTTGAAGAATTTCTCCAGATCCTTTCTGGTAAAACGGATAAATGTCGGGCGGCCATGCGGACAGCTGAACGGATTGCGGCACTTAGACAACTGATTCATCAGTGCCCGCATTTCCGCGTCAGTCAGCTTTTCATGCGCCTTTACAGCCCGTTTGCAGGACCGGGTAATCAGTTTGTCGATCACTACACGGTTGTGCAGGTCCGGAGAGCCGGATTTCACCTGGTCCAGGAAATCATGCGCAAAATCTTCTGCCTCAGACAGAGTCATAAAGGCCGGGATTTCTGTAATTCGATACGTATCAGGGCCAAAGCTGTCTGTCGTAAATCCCATGCCGTCAAGCGCCGGCATCCAGGATTCTTCCAGCGCAGACACAGCCGGCTCTGTTTCCAGAATAATCGGGACCAGAATCGGCTGGCGGACTTTCTTCTCTGCCAGATAAGCGCCGACCAGTTCCTCATAAAAACACCGTTCATGTGCCGCGTGCTGATCAAACAGATAGAATCCGTCCGGCGCTTCGGCCATAATGTATGTGTTGAAAATACAGCCTTTCAGCGTCAGCGAATCGAAGTCAAACGGCTGCTGCACCTCCGGCTGAAGATCAAAATCCAGGAGCGGACTCCTTGCATTTCGATCTTTGCCTGACTCTAGAATGCCATCCGATTTTACCGGTTCCCCGGAAGAAGCAGCGTTCACAGCGTCTGCAAGGACGCCGTGATCCGCAGGTGAAAGTTTCTCTGCCTGTTCTTTTTCTTCTCGCCTCTGTTTCAGGATCTGTTTTAAATCAAGCTGAGACGCATAATTCTGCCAGTCTTTCAGTGACGATGAAGCGTTTCCGGAAAACTTGTCAGAACCGGATGTACGGACGGAAACGGAACGTTTGCCTGTGTTTTTACTTTCCGGCCTTATGAATGCGCTGCCCTCAGAGGTAGTTTCCGGGGAAGTCTTTCTGCGTTCGCCAAACATGCTCGTCTGGTTTTCAACGCGGTCAGAACCAGAATATGAATCTTCCCTGCGAATATAGTAGTCCTGCACGTCGACTGCCGCGTCCAGAGCGGACAGCGTCTGGCGCACAGCCTCTGCGACTGCATCCTGAATTTTCTTATCATCATGAAAACGCACTTCACGTTTGCTCGGATGGATATTCACATCCAGGCTCCCCGGATCGCTGTGAAGGAATAAAAAGACCACCGGATAGCGGCCGTCAAACATCCTGCGTTTGTAGCCGTCAGAAACTCCGCGTTCCAGGACGCGGCTCTTTACGACTCTTCCATTGACAAAATAGATCTGATTTCTCCGGCTCGGCCGGGTCAGAGATGGCCGGGAGATGCAGCCGGTAATCTGGATACCGTCCCGTTCATATTTTACCGGAAGGAGATGCTCGTATTCCTTCTGATGCGTGACGGCGAGAATCGCGTCCTTCAGGACCCCGTTTCCGGATGTTGCAAAGACCAGCCGGCCGGAATTGACGACTTGAAAACGGATTCCGCAGTACGCCACCGCCAGTTCGGACAGAAGCTCGATAATGCGGCTGCTTTCGGCAGCGTCGGATTTCAGGAACTGGCGGCGTGCCGGCGTATTATAGAACAGGTCGCTGACAATCATGGATGTCCCTGCCGGGCAGCCGACCGGATCGTTGCTGAGCACGCGTCCGCCGTGCAGGACAACCTTGCGCCCGGCAGCAGAATCCGCCGTTCTAGTGATCAGCGTCGTCCGCGATACGGCAGAGACACTGGCCAGAGCTTCTCCGCGAAATCCCAGACTTTCAATGGAATCCAGGTCTTTCGCAGTCTGAATCTTGCTGGTCGCATGGCGCAGAAATGCGGTTTCAGTTTCTGCAGAAGGAATTCCGCAGCCGTCATCGGTAACGCGCATATAGTCTTTGCCGCCGTGCCGGATTTCCACTGTAATGGAGGAAGCGCCGGCATCGATGGAATTTTCTACAAGTTCCTTGATTACAGAAACCGGGCGGTCGATAACTTCTCCAGCCGCGATTTTATCCGATACATTTTTTTCCAGGACTCGAATCAATATTTCTGTTCCTTTCTCGTTTCATCATTCATGCTGTGAGCGGTTTATTCCATTGCGTACAGCCGTCTGCACAGATGATTTCCAGACGTTTTGCTATTCGTCTCTGCCTGCAAGCTGCTGAAGAATTTCCAGTTCATGGATAGCCTGTGACGGAGTGAGTTCCATCAGATTGAGGTTTCGGATGTGCTCGATTGCCGGGTTCAGCGGACTGCTGAAGAGGCTGAGCTGAACGCCGGATGAGGATACCGCAGAAGCCTCTCCGGATGACGCGGACGAGCTCTCCCTGTTCTCCTTCTCTAAATTGTTTCCCCGTTTCCCGGGCAGATCCTCTTCTGTCCTTGCACGTTTATCATTTGTCTCATCCGGAGTGTCGGCGCCTGAAAGGATCTGCTGCTCGGCATCCTGCTCTCCTCCTTCAAGCTGAGACAGCTTTTCCTCTGCATCATCCAGCAGAGGCTCAGGAACTCCCGCAAGACGCGCAACATGAATGCCGTAGCTTCTGCTTGCAGATCCCCGTACAATCTTGTGCAGAAATACAATTTTTCCTTCTTCTTCCAGAACATCGATATTGTAGTTCTTAACACCCTGAATCTGCTTTTCCAGAACCGTCAGTTCGTGGTAGTGCGTGGCAAACATTGTCCGGATGCGGCGCTGATCTGAGCAGAGGTATTCCACCACCGCCCATGCAATGGACAGCCCGTCATATGTGCTCGTTCCGCGTCCGATTTCATCCAGAATGATCAGGCTGCGGGATGTCGCGTGACGCAGAATATATGCAAGCTCACTCATCTCTACAAAGAACGTCGACTGGCCCTGCGCCAGATTGTCAGAGGCGCCTATTCTCGTGAAAATCCGGTCCACTACGCCGATATGCGCATAATCAGCAGGCACAAAACAGCCAACCTGAGCCATCAGCACGATCAGCGCAGTCTGTCGCATATAGGTGGATTTACCGGACATGTTCGGCCCGGTGATGATCATCATAGAAGAATCGCTGGTGTTCATTTCTGTATCGTTGGAAACGAACATGCCCATCTCTGTCGTCTGCTCGATGACCGGATGACGGCCGCCCTTGATATCCAGCACGTCGCTGCTGTCCACTTCCGGTCGGGTATAGCCGTAACGGAGACTGACGCGGGCAAACGCACAAAGGACATCAAGCTGAGCAATCGCCTGCGACGTCTGCTGAATTTCCCGGATCCAGCCTTCTACTTCATGGCGCAGCTCGGTAAACAGGGTATATTCCAGATCATTGATCCGCCCCTCGGCATTCAGCACGATGCCTTCCTGTTCCTTCAGCTCCGGAATAATGAACCGCTCTGCGCCGACCAGAGTCTGTTTGCGGATGTAGTCTTCCGGAACCTGATCCAGATTGGAGCGGCTGACTTCGATATAGTAGCCGAACACTTTGTTATAGCCGACCTTCAGATGCGTAATGCCGGTGCGTTCTTTCTCCCGCGCCTCCAGACCGGCGATCCAGGCCTTGGCATCTTTGATGGAATCCTTCATTGCGTCAAGCTTCTCTGAATACCCTTCTCGGATCAGTCCGCCTTCTTTGATCACTGCCGGCGGATCCTCTGTAATGGCACTGGAAATATGATCGTAAATCTCGCGAAGATCCGCCATGCTGTCCTTCAGTTCAGTCAGCAGAGCACTCTCTGCGCCGTCCAGTGCGGAACGGATCTGCGGAAGCGCACCGATGGAATTCTTGAGTGCAATCATATCCTTGCCGTTGGCATTTCCTGACGCAATTCTTCCTGTCAGACGCTCAAAGTCATAAACATGGCGCAGAGATTCCCGGATGTCCTCCATCATCACCGGATGTTCCGTGATCTCCTCCACTGCATCCAGCCGGCGGTTGATGCGTTCCTCCTCATTCAGAGGTTCTCTCAGCCAGTGTTTCAGCATGCGCGCGCCCATTGCAGTGCCTGTCTTGTTCAGAATGCCGAGAAGCGAGCCGGAAGTCCGTTTATCATACAGCGTTTCCGTGATTTCCAGATTCCGGATTGCTGCCTTATCCAGCGACATACGGCCGCCGATTTCATAGAATCTGCAGTCCGTCAGCTGCTTCAGTCCCTGTTTCTGGGTTTCCAGAAGGTAGGACAAAAGAGCGCCGACAGCAAGGATGCAATGGGTTCTGCCGTTCAGACCCAGTGCCGTGAGCGAACCTTCGCCGAACTGCGCAGAGATGGTTTCTTCTGCTGCCTGAAGAGACAGCTCTGCCGGATATGGATTGATGAACGCTCCGGTAAGATGCTCCGCCTCTTTCGGATCGTGCTGCTGAAGGAGTTCTTTATTTGCCAGAATTTCTCTCGGAGAGATGCGGACCAGTTCATTGAGCAGATCCTCGTAGATGCCGAATTTTCCGGTCTGCTGGGTAACCGCGAGTTCTCCGGTGGAAATGTCGCAGTATGAAACCGCCATTCCCTGTCCGTCCATGTATACGCTGGCGAGATAATTGTTTTCATCGTCCTTCAGGATCTGTTCAGAGGTGACCGTCCCTGGTGTGACGACACGAATAACACCGCGCTTAACCATGCCCTTTGTTTTAGAAGGATCTTCCAGCTGCTCACAGATCGCCACCTTATAACCCATCTCCACCAGCCGCGCGGTATATGTATCCGCTGCGTGAAAAGGGACGCCGCACATCGGCGCCCTCTCTTTCAATCCGCATCGCTTTCCCGTAAGGGTTAACTCCAGAAGCCGGGAGACCAGCTTGGCATCATCAAAGAACATCTCATAGAAATCCCCAAGCCGGAAGAATAGAATACAGTCCGGATACTGCTTGTGGATGTCTAAATACTGCTGCATCATTGGTGATAAGGCCATGCTGATTCCTCCTGCGATTTTAAAGACTTTCGATTTTAATGATTCTTCTTGTTTCCCGGCTGTTCGTCGATATCCTGCCTGCCAGAGCCAGTTATACGGTTTATACCCTGCGCATCGCGTTCTGCATCATCATCCGTATAATATGCATTTCCGCTGGAATCTTTTTTTGCCTGGTACATGTACTGGTCTGCGCGGTCCACGATGCTGTCCGCGTCATCCTGTTCACGTACAATGGTGATTCCGACAGACAGACGAATAGACAATGTTTCGCCTGTCCTTGACTGTACATGCAGATGCTGGGTTATTGCACGCATGCGGTTAACGAGCCCCTGGACATCTTTTGGTTCACGGACTGAAGCCACAGCCAGGAACTCATCGCCTCCCCAGCGCCCAAGAACATCCGTTCCACGCAGCCCCGCGGAGACTGCATCACCAAAGGTTTTCAGCACTCTGTCTCCGGCATCGTGTCCGTGAAGATTATTGAACTGATGAAATTCATCAATGTCCAGGAACAGCACAGCAAATGGAATGTTAAATAAACGATACTCCGAGATTTTATACTTCAGATAATTTTCCATGTACCGCCGTCCGCTGAGCCCGGAAACCGGATCATGGGTAGCTGCATCATACAGGCTTTTGACCATATCCTCGCTGTATTGTTCTTTCGATACCCGGTCGAAAAGTTCTGCGGCGCCGATAATGGTTCCAGTTTTGTCTCGAATTGGAATCATGACGACCTCCAGCAGAATACGGTAGTTATCCTTATGGCGGGCCCATAGTTTCTCACGATGCGCTTTTCCGGTCTCCAGAGTCCGCAGCAGCGGGCAGAATGTCTCGCAAAGCGGAACGCCGTCCTTATTCAGGTGAAGCAGCTGGCTTTCCGGACATGTCTTTCCGACGATCCACTTCTCTGAATATCCGGTAATCTGCTCGGCAGCATGATTCCAGTAAAGTATTTTCCGATCCGGACGAACGAGATATGCGCCGATCGACATGTGATCGATGATGTACCGGAAAGACGGATCGGATAAGAGTTCCTCTGTACAGGTTACAGAATCTGTTCCTTCGGGAGTCTCCGCTGTACGGAGCAGGCTGTCAAACAGCAGTTTTTCAACATTCTCCGTTTCCGAAGAGAAACTGATCTGTATCTTAGGGAACAGAGTGCAGCTGTATCCACTGATTTCATGAATGCCCTGGATTGCGAAACTCAGATCTTCAGCAAGATCATAGACCTCCTGCCTCTCAGTATACTGACAGGCAATCATATACTTGCCCACTGCAGCGCGTCCGGCTGTTCCAGCATTTCCGACAATCCGGATAATGGTAGAAGAAATTTCCTGGATAAGCCCCTGACAGAATGCATTCCCATAGCTTTTGATCAGCCGCTTTGCTTCTGGAATCTGAAGTGTAATCAAAGCATAGTCAATGCCGTGAATGCGCTGGCTTTCTGCGTACCGGAACACAGTCTCGATCATACCGCGGACATTGCTGAGCCCGGAGAGTGAGTCTGTCACCGGAAGAAGAGCGAGTTTACGTCCAAATCTGTTGATGTAATCAACATCAATGAAAAATCCGCCAAGGCCGATGATTTTTCCGTCATCGTAAATCGGGTGTTTGGTGGCTACGATATTCCGGTCAACGCCGCGGCAGACGCATTTCCCCGGATAGAACTCAGAGCTGATTCCTCGTGTCAGAATTTCTTCCTCTTTTTCTTTATAATGATCTGCTTCGATATGCCAGGACATCTCCTCATCTGTTTTCCCAATGATGTCATTTTCAGACTGAAGCCCGTAGTAATTGAGAAAACTGCGGCTCGCTCCCCGGAAGCGACGGTTGCGGTCTTTCCAGAAGAACGGAATCGTGGAAAACTGGACGAGATTATCCCACAGCAGCGCCTTCTCTTTCATGCGATCCAATTCCGTTTGATGATTTGTAGACAAAGAAAGGTTTTCAGCCCCGCTGTCTCCGCTTCCGATAATACAGCTGAGATCATTCAGATTCAGCTGCCGGACGGCAGTAAGCAAAATGTCCTTATTCATCTTTGGGACTCGCATAAAAATATACTCTTTCCAGTGATAATCGCCGGTTTTCTCTTTTGTGCGGAAAAAACCGTGCAGAGTCCCGTTTTCCGATGTATGCAGACGCTCCTGTAAGGTATCGAAATCCTGCAATTCCATAAAACGATCAAAGTCCAGCGGATGAATCCTGTTTTTCGCATATTGCCGGAGCCTCAGGCGCAGATCATATGTAGCCCGCAGATCATCATGTTCTGTCAGAATATGATGAAGCAGATTTCCTTTTATATCGATCAGCATAATATCATCATAGACATAATATAGATTCTCCAGGAGAGCAGAAGTCTGGGAAATATTGCGCGTGCTAGTAATATTTCCCAGTCTGGCGGAGAATAACACTTTTCCATCACTCTTCGCGAGGTTTCTGGTCTTAAGACGCATAAACTGATCCCGGCTCGGATAATCAAACACCTGTTCTTCATCGGATTCAGCGGCATATTCAACCGCCAGATGGAATGCTCTGCCAAATGGCGTCATTGTCGTATTAATTTCAATCTCACACTCTGATAATGAGGCCGTCCCTCCGCTTTTCAGAGCCTGAATAAACTTATCATTTGCATATAGAAAATGCAGCATCGTTCCATCATATTCTGCAATTGCAAGTGGACGATCGGGGTCAAAATTCACACTGCCCACAGAATCAAAGTATTTTCTCCATCGCCTTCCTTCAACAGCAATGTTCTTTTTGGCGCACTGCTCCATACACTGATCATACGGCAGCGGATGACCAAAATAATATCCCTGCGCCTTGTCACAGCCTGTATTCTTTAAAAACAGAAACTGTTCTTCTGTTTCAACGCCTTCCGCGAGCGTTCGGTTCTTCAGTCTCTTATCCATTTCAATAACGGAACGGATGATCATCTTGGTGCGATAGGTGTTTTTATCTGAATTACTGTTCAGAAACGCCATATCCATTTTCATCACGTCAAAAGAATAATCCTTCAGCATGTTGAGTGTGGAATATCCGCTCCCAAAGTCATCCATCCAGATTTCATACCCTGCGGTGCGGAACTGCTGAATCCCCTTCTGCATTTTCGCGTCGTTTTCGATAAACGCGCTCTCTGTGATCTCGATGTGCAGCATGTCACGCGGAACATCGTAACGGCGGATGATATTTTCTGTCTCCTGAAAGATGTCACAACTGATGAAATCAAGTCTGGAAAGATTGACGGAAACAGGGACAATGTCTTTCCCCGCCTTCATCTGGAAATGAATTGTTTTACATACTTGTTCAATCAAGTACAGATCAAGCCGATAAATCTGGTGGTTCTTTTCCAGAGGAGGAATAAAATCAGCCGGTGAAAGAAGACCGTGAACAGGGTCTTCCCACCGTGCCAGGGCTTCCAGTCCGCACAGATTGCCGGAAATCATGCGGATAATCGGCTGATAGTACGGAAGGATCCATCCCCTGTCCAGAGCTTCATCCAGATGAGAAATGACATAATCGCTCAGTTCCAGATGGCGGCTGATTTCTTCCGTGTAGTAGGCTATGGACCGGCTGGCGGAATTGCGAATGCTTTCACACGCCAGCTTTGCACGGGTAAATGCTTTTTCTGCATTCAAACTGCTGTCCTGCCAGAGGCAGACGCCGATCTTGCATCCGGTCATCTTCTTGGGAAGGACAGACAGTATCCCGTAATAGGCCATGTTCAGCTTTGTTTCCAGATGGTCTGCAGGAGTAAGAATAATAAAATGGTCAACGTCGCATCGTGCAATAAACTGATCTGGAAAAAGTTCCCTCAGTTTCAGCGCAACAGAGGACAGAAACCGGTCCCCGGCGTCCAGTCCGTAATTCAGATTCAGCAGTCTGAAATTGACCAGATTGACAAACAGCAGCGCGGCACCGTCTTTGGGAAAGTCACGCTTCATATATTCATCGGCAAGATGAAGAAACTGACGGATTCCGATCAGTCCAGTAATATAATCCTGCCTCTGATCTTCCGTCAAGGTATTTAAATCAGACAGAAAAATAAAATACACCGGTCCGTTTTCTTCGGTCGGGATCCGATGGCGGTACTCTTCAATATAGATCAGTTTTCCGCCCTTGGTGCGGATGCGGTAATGGTTATGGCTGGCCCACTGCTCTGCGTGTTCACAGGCGCGGATGTTCTGCCGGAGAGATTCGCGATCTTCCTCATAGATCAGATTGTTAAAATTACACCCGGTCAGACGGTAAAAGCTTTCATTGTCATTACAATCAAACAATTTAAGGATTTGACTGTTTATCGACAGAATACAGCCGTCCGATTCTCGGTAAACGAGGAACCCTCCCGGGAGATTATCACAAGACATGATATCCTGTATCGCTTCAGGAACAGTGTTGTGGAATATTTCGGTACTCATTATTTTCGCCCTTTCTAATGCTCAGACATATATATGATACTTTGAAAACGGTGGCTTTTCAAGCATATCCACAACTTAAAACGACAGATATCATTTAATGCAGTCAAGATCCCAGAGGACACATCTTCAGGATCTGCCGTATGATACGGCCGCTTCAGTTCAAGAGCAATCTGGCTCAGCATACAGATGCCTATAGAAATACCGCGGAGAAGTTAAGAGGACTTCTTCGCGGCATCATTCTGCGCCTTATTCATCTTACAGCAGTCCGGAACACCTCCGGTTCCGTATTCTTTCTTATTCTTCTCTCCAAGACGTTTAATATACGCGTCCCAGGAGGCTTTGATTCTTTTTGCGATCGACATCCTGTCATACCCCCTTGCCTGTTTCTCTTTTGTCCCTCTCAACTATAGCATTAAATACCCACTATTGAAATAGGCATAACGGGCTGGAATGTGAAGAACGTATGAACATTTCTATCTGCACACACCCTACTGCTGCATGGATGCGTACTGCTTCTGGATCTGATTGCGGAAAAAATCGCCCAGGTAATAATGGCACAGGGTCATAGCCGTATCGTGAATCTTGTTCCCGGTGAATTCAAAATCATATGCCTGCGCGGTGTTTTTAAACTGTGTGCCGATACAGGTATAGACGTGATCGATCAGTGTCGACGCCTTATACTCTTTCCACTCCCTGCCGGTAAGGAACCGTTTCCAGAGCTGTTCTGAGATTTTCATGGAAACCACCAGACAATACATGGCGTAAAGGTCTTCTTCCAGCAGATCGGTAAAGCGATCATCACTGTGCAGCTGCTGCATAAGTTCCGTCAGTTCCGTTTCTGTTCCGGCATACGTCTCCATCAGCGGCTGGTACTGCTGCGGAGTTTTACGCGCTGCCAGCGAACGGCTGTACCAGGTCATGCCCTCTGAACCGTAATCCAGGGCGATCCAGCTCAGATACTCTGCTCCTGTAAAGATATACATTTCCAGGTGATCTTTATTCTTCTCCTCAATTTCCGGGAAGGCATCTGAATCGCGAAACCGGATAACGTCATCCAGCACGCCCTGGAAATACGCGTTAAAATCATAATTCATCGATGTATTCTCCTTGCTCTGTGATCATTTTGTCGGTCCTTCCATCCTACCATATTTATCTGGAATTTTACAGGCGCAGGAACAGAAAAACACCCGGGAAGCAAGGAGCTTCCCGGGCGCAGTGAAATAACGATCCGCAGACAGTGCTTCAGCAGGTTGTGTTAAAGGATGTCGATATATTCTCCAGACAAGGCTTTATTCATGCTCCGCACGGCGCAGAATTTTCCGCACATGCTGCAGGTGTCGCTGTGGTCGTCTTCCGGTGCGCGGCTGTCACGGACGACTTTAGCGGTTTCCGGATCCATCGCCTCTTTATACTGTGCATCCCAGTCGAGTTTCTGACGGGCTTCTGCCATCCGGTCATCCTGTTCGCGGGCTCCTGGTACGCCTTTTGCGATGTCTGCAGCATGGGCTGCGATTTTACTGGCCATGATTCCGGTCTTGACGTCTTCCAGATTCGGGAGCGCCAGGTGTTCGGCCGGTGTGACATAGCAGAGGAACGCAGCTCCGTTCATCGCAGCGATTGCTCCGCCGATTGCCGCGGTAATGTGGTCATATCCCGGTGCGATGTCCGTAACCAGCGGTCCGAGAACATAGAACGGCGCTCCCTTGCAGATCGACTGCTCGAGTTTCATATTTGCCGCGATCTCATCCATCGGAACATGACCCGGGCCTTCCACCATAACCTGAACGTCTCTATCCCAGGCACGCTGCGTCAGCTCACCAAGACGGAGCAGCTCCTCAATCTGACATCCGTCTGTCGCATCGGCCAGACAGCCCGGACGGCAGGCATCCCCGAGACTGATTGTGACATCGTACTCTCTGCAGATATCCAGAATATCATCGTAATATTCATAGAACGGATTCTCCTGCCCGGTCATACTCATCCAGGCAAAAATAAGGCTGCCTCCGCGGCTGACAATGTTCATTTTTCTGCCTTGGCTGCGGATCTGTTCTATGGTTTTACGCGTGATTCCGCAGTGCAGCGTCACAAAATCCACACCGTCCTGCGCATGAAGCCGGATGACATCGATAAAATCCTGCGCCGTGATCTCTGCAAGATCTCTCTGATAATGGATGACGGCGTCGTAAACTGGAACAGTTCCGATCATGGCCGGACATTCCCGGCAGAGCTTCTGCCGAAACGGCTGTGTATTTCCGTGGCTGGAGAGATCCATAATCGCTTCTCCGCCCATATTCACCGCACTCATGACTTTCTGCATCTCCACGTCGTAATCCTTGCAGTCCCGGCTTACACCGAGATTAACATTGATCTTGGTCCGGAGCATGCTCCCGATACCGTTCGGATCCAGACAGGTATGCAGCCTGTTCGCCGGTATAACCACCTTTCCGCTGGCAGTCAGCTGCAGCATCTCATCAACAGAACGGTGTTCTTTTTCTGCTACGGTTTTCAGCTCCGGCGTCACGATTCCCTTTCTGGCAGCGTCCATCTGCGTTGCATAGGATTTCTGACTTCCGGCGCCTGCTTTCATTTCTGAAGCTGTTAATGGGTTCTGATTTTCCATGATTCCTTTTCCTTTCTGCGTACGTAAGTGCGCATCATATACAGAATGTCTGGCCATTTATTTTATTCCGCGGCAGAAGGTGGTGCCCCCGGTCTGCCGCCTGTGCATATTCAGACAAAGGAATCACGGAGCAAGGAGATCCGCGAATCACACGCAATTAAAAAAACGGAGCCCTGAACCGGACTCCGAAACACGCTAAAACATATAAAGTCATTTTCCTACGATGGCATTATCCATATCAGGTGTAAGGGTCGTACGCTTCCGCGTACCTCTCAGCAGTCCGCTCCCCTATGTCTAACTTTATGCAATTAATTAATATTGTAACATTGAATTCTTGAATATACAATTGGACATTTAAAAAAATTAGAGCCATGCTGTTCGCACGGCCCTAATAGACCAAATTACGTTTTTGTGTAGATTCATTCTACCCTGGATTATGGATTGTTTACCAATACCAGATTTGAACGTTATCGGATAACGATCGAGAGAAGGCCTATAACAGATCCTCTTTATGAACAAGAACCTTTCCACCTGCCTGACATGCAGGACAGATGCAGAATTTTTCTCCGTTCGCCTTGGCCTCCTGTGCAGATTTCAGCAAACCTGCAGCCTTCTCTTTTCCAAACAACTCTTCTCCCGCCGGTGAGCCTGCGAGTGCAATCAAGTCATCAATAGATGTCACGTCATCTTCCAGCTCAGCGATCAGATTCTTTGCTGCTTCTTTTTCTTTTGGCGTTCCTTCAGCATCCAGATATGCCTTGCCGGCTTCCTTCAGTTCTTCGCAGCAGGAAGGCGCTTCAATAGTCTTCTTTACTTCAGACTTAATTTCTTCCTTTGTCATTATCACACACCTCCATATTATCACTTGGTTTTCATTCTTCGTACTATAATTATACACCAGGGGTTACAGGCATTCACGGAAAATTTCAAGAATTTCCGTATGTGTCAGCGCACGGTAACCTCCATGGTTGATTTCACAGGAATCCGCGATCTTCTGCAAATCGACAGATTCATCAATTCCGATTTCACGGAGTCTGGTCGGCATGCCGATCTCGCGGATAAAATCAGAGAGCGCGTCAATTCCGGCAAGCGCAAGGTCTTCTTTCGATTTTCCATCTGGAGAGATTCCCCAGACATGCTCCGCAAACTGTGCAAACTTATTCAGACCGTCCCGGTAAATATGGCGGTAATAAACCGGATGCAGCACAGAAAGCCCTTCTCCGTGATTGCAGTTGGTGTATGCGCCAAGTTGGTGCTCCATCATATGGCATTCAAAATCGGTGTTCTTTCCCATTTTAATGATTCGGTTTTCTGCCATTGTGGATTCCCACATCAGGTTGCTTCGTGCCGTATAATCCCGGGGATCCTGAATTGCCGCGCGCAGATCACGGATTACGCCGCACATCAGCGCCTCATTCAGATCATCGGATACGTTCGGCTCATCCGGAGCGCCGAAGTAGATCTCCATCATATGGGAAAGACTGTCAAAGCCGCCGGAGATCATCTGTCTTTTCGGAAGGCTGAATGTGTATACCGGATCCATGAAGGCGGCTCTGGCATTGCAGGCATGGTAGTCTCTTCCCAGCTTTTCCTTTGTCTGCGTATTCGTAATGACGCCTTCGCCGTTGACTTCACTTCCGGTGCCGCTGGCAGTGACAATCACACAGACCGGAACCGGTGAAAAATCTACGATTCCCTGATATCTCCAGAAGTCATTCCAGGCGTCTCCGTCATAGCGGGCAGCCAGAGAAACCGCCTTGCTGCAGTCCATGACACTTCCGCCTCCGACAGCAAGGATAAGCTCGACATTTTCCCTTCTTGCCAGAGCCGCCCCTTCCTGCACTTTGGCATAGGTCGGGTTGGGCATAATGCCGCTGAATTCTACAATTTGTTTCCCGGCAGCAGCCAGAATTCCGGTGACTTCATCATAGACACCGTTTTTCTTAATGGAGCCTCCGCCGTATGCCAGCATGACGGTGTGTCCGTATTGCTTAAGAAATTCGGGAAGATGTTCTCTCACGCATCCTTTTCCGAAGATAACTTTGGTTGAGTTGTCAAAGATAAAATTATTCAAGGCAGCAATCTCCTGTTCATAGTCACTTGCAGATGATTCTTCTTCTGAAGATTCCCGGTCAGTACCCGGTAACCGCTACTGCATCGGAATCTCTGAATCCGGGTTGTACGGACACCGTTTATGCAGACATTCATGATTTTCCTTATGGAAGGTACAGATAATGGACGCCGGAAGTTCCATCTGGACACCGGTCTTTTCCTTTGTAAATTCAACTGCGGTGCGGATTGCCGTGAAAGAGTTCCGTTTGCAGCAGCGCGGGCCGCCGTAGGAGGCGATTTTAGCCAGTGCCCGGGAGGTTGCTTCATTGCTCCATCCCCAGGTTTTGGAAGTCAGGGGTGTTGCTTCTGTTATAATGCTGGTGTACATGCCGACGCTTACCGCAGCGCCGCAGCATCCCCAGAATCCACAGGATCCGCCCGGGTACTGCTTTCCGCGGTTAAACATTTCCGCCATCGCCTTTTCCAGATCAATCTCTCCTCCGGCATTGCGGTATGCGGTCAGCAGCGCGGCGCCCACCATCACATGATGTTCCGGACCATGCATATATACGTACGGATCTTCCATAATTTCCCGGGTAATCGCAATCGGATCTCTGGAATCTGAATGCAGACATACCCGTTTTATGGCTTCCAGCCCCTTTTTTTCATGACATTCGTCACAGACGTAATGTCCGTCTTCACAGCAGGCATAGCTCATGAATTTCCGGTGACAAAACGCACATTCCATTTCCCTCGGTTCATGGAAGTAAACCAGCGGTTTTCCGCAGACAAGACAGGCATTTAGATTTCTAGACATTTTCTTCTCCTTTTTGCAGCAGCCGCTGCGCTATTTTTCTGTCTATATCTTACAGAAACGCCAGAACAATTTCAATATACCTTCAGGTGCACATGCATGCCACCGTTTCCGATATAGCGGTTAAGCCTTGCCCGGTATTCTTTTGTCAGATGGAAAGGCGGCGTCCGGAACCAGATCAACGCAGACGATTTCGCTGTCTGTGCCGACGCGGATCGGAATCTGGAAAAACCCGGACCCGGAGGAAACGATGCATTTTACGTGCCGGATCTGTGTGTAGCCGTGGCGGAGCGTGCCGCGGTAACGTCTGCGGATCAGATAATTGCAGGGGAAATACTGTCCGTTATGCGTATGACCGGCGAGCAGAAGAGAAAAACCGAGTTCTTCCGCCTCGATAAAACTGTCCGGATAATGGTCCAGAAGAACGACAGGTTTCGGCGCATTGCCCGCTTGCGGCACTGGCCTGCTGAACCAGGTGTGCATCAGAGGCCTGTGTTTCAGTGTATTTCCGGTTCTTCCCGTGAGGTATATGGAAGGCAGTTCGATGGTTTCATTATTCAGAAGTGTGATGTCTGCGTTCTGGAGAAATTCCCGGAACTTCGGATCTCCCGGCGACGGATCGTGATTCCCTGTAACGGCAAAAGTTCCGTAAGTGGAATGAAGTTCTTTCAGAATCTGAGCAAGTTCGTCCGGATGCGCGCATTCCCGCACATCGTTATGATTAAACAGATCCCCGGTAACCACGATCAGATCCGGATGAAGCGCGTTCGCCCGGACTGCGATCTTTCTGATCTGTGATTTTCCGATGACGGAACCCATATGCAGATCGCTTAGCTGAACGATGCACAGAGGCCTGTTCAACCCCGGGATCGCGGCGGAGTACTGAACGGTATTCAGAGAACGCGCGTGGATCATACCATAGATGAGAAAGCCGGCAGAAACGCCAGTACCCATCAGGAAATCATTGGTAAAATCCAGCCACTGCAGCGGAAACCCCGGGATCTTTTCGATCAGAACCAGAATATCCAGGGGAACCAGACTGAGGAAGAGATAAATCAGATAAGCCACATACAGGCTGGCTATCCAGGTGACAATCCGGTAGCACGCGGTAAAACTGCGGTTTCGCGGAATCTTCACCGCGCCCTGAAACAGAATCAGCAGCATGGACACTGCGCAGAAAACTGAGGTAAGGACGGTGCAGTTCCATCCGGATACGTGCCACAGGGCATGGCCGATGCGTTCACCTGCGTACAGAGACACCCCTCCCGCCAGCACGATATACAGAATGATTTCAACTCTCGATTTCATCCGGATAAAATTCTCTTCCATAGCGATCCCCTCCTTCTGCCATATAGTTTATACCCGTTCCCGGAACTGACCAATGGTCAGCTGTCTGAGATTGTATAAGAATGGTACAAACAGGGGGATCTGGTTCACAAGTGTCGTAACGGCAGTTTTTCCCTAAAGCGCGATGCTCTTGTTCGCCTTCGGCAGAAGGTCCGCGGGAATCGGTGTTATTTAAAACAGCATCCGTTTCTGTTCCCTCATGATCTGGTCACAGAACGCATCTCTGTCTCCTGCACCTGGAAAGACCGGCACAGATCCTCCGCACGCAGCATCTCTGTATTCTCATTCATCTGTCCTGATCTCCTTTCTGAATAATCCTGTCATCATCATGAAAAGCACACCTCTCAATACAACCCAGGCAAGCGTCAGCATAAGCAGCATTTTTCCGCATTCCGCAGTCAGAGCCTCCGGATACATTCTGGCTGTGCATGCGTCCCGGAAAAAGAACGCAGTGGTCAGTATTAATCCGGCTGACGGAAGAAGATAAAAGAGGTTCAGTTCTCTTCGGAGAATGCGCCTGCGTTCATGCACCGGCATGCCCATTTGTGACAGGAACCGTTTACGAACTTTCTTCTCTTTTCTCTGCAGCTGAAGCATGGCATAAAGCATGAGAATGTCAATAATGAAAAGAATTGCAATGAAATAGATTCCGATTGTTACACGCACTGCCCGTTCTGTTTTCATATCCTGCACAGCTGTTTTTGCGCTGTAGTGAAATCTCACTGTCGGGTCATAATTTCCGATATACCAGTGCTGTTTCTCCCGCTTTTGCAGCTTCACATCGATTGAACGGAGGTCCTTTGCCCGTGCATTAATCAGCACCAATCGGTCCGGCCCCTTCACGTGAACTGGACTCTCACCGTAATATTCTTTATAATAGTGATTTGGCAGCGCAGTACCAAAATCTTCCTCTTTCCATGCGGACTGTGCCTTCCTGAAATAGGCGTCTGAGAAAACCACCAGATTCTCACATTTCGGCGTACTGAAACATCCCGTAAGGCTGCTGATTTCCTGGCCGGCGATCGTTCTGCCGGCGTATGTGCAGGCATCCTTGCAGGTATCCGCAAACAGTGCCGGGAGTCCTACGTGAAGGATCGGATCAACCGTCAGCATGGACCAGTTAATCGGCTGCGCTTTCACTGAAGCATCCTGCTGATGAACAATATAGACAGTTTTTCCGTCTTTGTCCAGATGCAGATCCTGTTTTTTATACGATGGATCGGCCGCTTTCTTCAATGTATGATAGGTCGATTCAGAAATTCCGATCTGCTGCCCCTGAATCGCAATTTCTCCGCGGTGTTCGACATGTACTGAGCGCAGTTCCCAGGATAAAGCCGAGCACGACAGAGATCATGTAGATGATACCACCTTCTGTACGGATCATCTTTTTCCGGTCAACTTTAGAAATTCCCATTCGCTGGAAAAAGATATAGTCCGGAATTCTTTTTCCAAGATAGGAAATCAGGACGGTAATAATCAGTACAATCCCGCAGAGCAGCAGCATAAATCCTGCCGAAACAAAAATTCTGCTTATCCCGTCTTCAGCAAACAGAACTTCCTCATATGAATGTTCCTTTGAAAACAGGATAAACCCGTTCAACATTGCATACATCGTAGAGATCAGAACCGTTACACAGAGAACAAGAACCCGCATTTCGCAAAGGTGTGATTTTGTATTTTTCCATATCAATTGCTTGAGAAGACAGTCTTTCATTGCATTGCCTCCTTAAAAAATACCGGCCTGAGGTATTCCCGATACATGGACTGCCTGTCCGGCATACACTTTTTTATTCAGATATTCGTCTGATTCCATGACCTTGTGTGAATGAAATAAGAAAACCTGGCTGTATTATATATTATACAATATGGAAAATTTAAAATCCAAGGAACATTCACTAAATAATAATGAACAGGTGTTTTAAAATGTAACTTCCATTCATTTCACTTGGGTTGCCTCTGAACCTCAGATATGATATCTTATAAATAACATATTAAATATTAGTAAAGGAGAATTTTCATGCTTAAGAAGATTGCGACTTTTATATTTATATTATCCATTGCTGCCGCAGCCGCCTACTTGATTTTTATTCCCCACTCACTTAGCATTCAGTACATTCACAACATTCATGTTTCTGAAACAATAACAACGTATCCGTTGTCACATTCTCAGATGCTCTTGGGAGCAATCAAAATATTTGCTGTTGTAAATCTCCCAAACTATTTTATCATTGCTTACTGGTGTATAAATAAGCGGGGACATTAAAATTACAACGGGAAGTGAAAACACATGGATACGAACAAATTGCCAAAAGTTCATATGCCGAAGCCGGAGCAGCTTAAGGAAAAAGCAGCGCAGTTCCTCGCGCCCTATAAACAGCAGGCAGAGGACATCGTCAATCATAAGACATCCATGGAAGACCTGCTGCTGGATGTGGATGAGAAGCTGAAAGCCATTCCGAAATACGGCCGTAAATTCGCCTATATTCCGGAGATGACCCTGTTGCTGAAGAGCTATGTCAAACGGGAATATACCGATATCGGACTGCCGCAGCTGATTCTTATCATCGCCGCCCTGCTTTACTTTGTCTCTCCGCTGGACATTCTTCCGGATACGATCCCCGGCCTCGGAATACTGGACGACGCAATCGTTGCGGGCCTGATCATGAAGTGGTGCCAGAAAGACATTGACAAGTACATGAAATGGATGAAGAATCAGCGTAAGGAACTGAACTCCGGACAAAATAAAAACAGCAAGGAAGAAACCTCTCCTGCTGTCTCAAATGATCATAAGCATCCGTCGAATACTGAAGCTCCGGCTCGGGTCGTCGTTATCCAGGATGAACAGACTTCTGTTCACCCATCGGACACAGACTCAGAAACCAAGAACATCTGTTCCAAAGGCTCCCTGGACTGAGGCCGGGATCAGATGTATTTTGATGCTTCCCGGATACTCAGCGGCGCCATCTTGTTCTTATACTGTCCGAGGAAGTTCCTGACCCACTCCGGATCAGCCTTAGAATAATCACGAAGCGCCCAGCCGATGGCTTTATTAATAAAGAATTCACTGCTGCCCAGGTTGTTCACAAGAATCGTCTCTAACAATTCCCTGTTCGTACGTTCTTTACGTCCGCGCTGGTGGTCAATCGCTGCGCGGCGCACCCAGAAATCCGGATCTTCTGACCAGCGAAGCATAAGATCATCCACTCTCTGATCCGGATAACCGATGTTTCCGATAGCTGTATCCAGCGCGTCAACTGTGTCCCACCACTGTTTGCTTCGCAGAAAGTGTTCCAGACAGGGAATGTCCTCAAACGTCAGAAATGCCTGCATCGCGTGCAGATAGTCGGTGACGAAATACTGAAACTCCCGGTGCGGATCTTTCCAGCAGAGATCCAGAAGCATCCGGTTGACTGATTTTTTCTTCTTTTCCTGTTTCAGGATATCTTTATAGCAGTTTCTGCGGGCGGCAGCCTTGATGCCGTAAAACAGAAACTGATTTCGCATATACGCGGCCATGTGAACGGCATCGCCCGGATTTGCCGCATTTTCAAAACGGGATTTGATTTCTTGCCGGATTTCTTTTGTCTGGATATCTTCTGCGAATGGCATGGACACTCCTCTCATTCCTACTGCGCTGAATTTCTTATATTGAACAACAAAACGATGATCAGAATCAGCATGCTGGCCGCTTCCGCAATCAGCGGCACCATGGCGGCATAAAACGCGCGATGCGCTTCCATGCGGTAATAGAGCACATACAGAACCATACTCAGAATCCAGGCGGCGGCAATGACCGCTGCCATGCCGAGGAATGCTCCGTTCTGAAAGATTCCGGCGCCGTTCAGCGCACTGACCGCCATGAGTTCCAGCGCGCCCCACCCGGTAATCAGAAACAGCTCGGTTGTGACGATCCGGTGGAACACGATCGTCGTTATCAGCATCATGATAAAATAGAGTACCACGCCGGAAATCAGGATGAACGTTCCGCTCAGTTTACGCGCGCTGCTTCCGGGAAGATGGTTCGCTCCGGCGACGGACAGCACCATTCCCGTCACACCGCAGAGCGCGGTGATCATAAGCAGCAGACCGCGAAAACCGGAAACGCGGCTGACCGATATTCCCGGCCGGTATGAGACACTCCACCAGACCAGATAGAACGCACAGCACAGAATCAGCAGGATCTGGCCGGCAAACAGTTTGTGAACTGACACGTTCATGAATTCACCACTTCCTGTTACTCTTCAACGCCCATTTCCGCGTTGATCAGGTCTTCGCTCTCTTTCATAGCCTGCAGAGTTCTGTCCATCAGATCATTCAGATCCCATCCGAGCATTTCCGCGCCCTGCTTGATGACATCTCTGGAACATCCGGCAGCAAAGTTCTTGCTCTTGAACTTTTTCTTCAGAGATTTCAGCTCCATATCTTTGGTGCTTTTGGACGGACGCATAAGCGCTGCCGCCCAGATCAGTCCGGTCAGCTCATCTGCCGCGAACAGAACCTTCTCCATCTCTCTTTCTGGTTTGACCTCAACTGTTATTCCATAGCCGTGGGAGATAATTGCGCGGATCATGTCCTCTGAAACACCTGCATCGCGCAAAATTTCCGGCGCTTTGATACAGTGCTGCTCCGGATATTTTTCGAAATCAACGTCGTGCAGAAGGCCGACGATCCCCCAGTACTCTTCCTCATCTTCAAACCCCAGTTCTCTTGCATACCAGCGCATGACGGCCTCCACGGTCAGACCATGCTGAATATGGAACGGATCCTGGTTGTATTTCTTTAATAATGCAAGTGCGTCTTCTCTCGAAATAGAAGCCATTAATATCCCCTTTCTGATGCAGCCGATTCCTTCCTTGTTCGGCGGCTATAATCTGTGCCTGCTCTATTCATCAGAACAGAGCAGGCACAGAACCTCAAATCGTAAAAAATACATGCCGTATATGACCTTTATTGTAACCATTCTGATATAAATATGCAACGGAAACCATTGGATTCCACGGCTTTTTCACCTCATCTTCACCCTGAACAGGCAAGGATGGCTGGATATGAACGGCTGCCTGTGAGCAGGAATCCAAATGGACACTCCGGTTTTCCATCATGCATGATGTCCGCTAGTGCAGCGCAATAGTTTCTGAAATCCTGTTTCCCGTCGGAATAATGGCTTTTACAGAATCCTCTTTCACTGAAATCGAATACTGCTTGTGAATCAGGCATTCCACAGGATCTTCTGTGGTCAGGACAAGGACCAGGTGATGTCCTGCAGTAACCGTATATCGCTGTGCATTTAAATAGATATGGTAATCATGATACTCTCCCGGCTTCAGTTCAATGGAATCTGCAGCTGTTCGCGGATCGTATCCGGAATCCGGGTTGCAGAGATCGATATACGAACGGGAAATTACCTTGTATTTTTTCTTTGCAGTATCAAACTTGATTTCATCAAAGTTTTCCAAGTCTCCGCCGTTAATCAGCGTTCCCTTAGAAATGACGCTCATCGGAATTTCATTGCGTTCCGGATCGGACGTCTGGATGCTGCAGAAGTCTTCATCTGCGACATCGCAGAGCATGACTGTCATTTTAACGTCATCCATATGTCCGCAGTCCGTTCCCGTCTTCATCGTCAATGTATCTGCGTCGTTCGGGTTCTCCGGATGGAAATATGCTTCTGCATCTCCGCTGTGCAGGGCTGCAGAAAACCGGACTTCTGTCGTTCCCTGGATTACAATATCCTGTTTCAGAGGATCCGTGAACAGCCTGCGGTTCATGTTGGAATCCCTCATGCTCATGCGTTCGTCGTAATTTTCTGATGTCACACCGGCTCTTTCCCAGTCTGTGTCTATTTCTGCTGTGCCGGACTGGATGCAGTCCAAGGTCAATGCTGTCCCTGTTTCCCAGGATTTGACTGTATGCCAGACTTCCTGGTTACGATTGTCCTGAACCAGAACTTCCGGACAATCTTCTACGTGGTTTTCTACACCATACAGATAATGGGAATACCATTCATTCACCAGGTCATCATATGCTTTTCCGTTGATGCGGAATCCGTATCCTTTCAGCGCCATCGTCGGAGTCATATGGAACCCCTGATGTAAAACCAGTTTCACGTTCTCGCCTGCTTTCCGGAAAGATCGGAACATCATCTCAAACTGTTTGGTGGACACGTTCTCATCATTCAGACCGTGGATAATGAGCGCTGTACATTTTATTTTATCCGCATCGGTTGTGTAATTTCCGCCGCCCCAGAACTCTTCGCTGTAATCGAACCCGTGCTGAATCTGATCCAGTCCCATCTGGTACTGGTATGCGGCAGCATATTCTTTTTCAGCTTCTGTTTTCTCTGGGTCGCTGTACATGCTGGAGCAATAGTAAGACAGAAAACTGTTCAGGACTTCTTTCGGCCAGTAACGCTGCGCTCCCTGCTGATTCTGCTGGCTGTACCAGTCCGCGATGCCGGCTACAGGTACGATCGTTTCAAGTCCGGGAACTCCAGTGGTCGCAACAGCAAATGGCATAGTTCCTCCGTAGGAGCGCCCGGTCATGGCGGTTTTTCCGCTTGACCAGTCTGCAAGGACAGCAACATCGGAATTCAAACTGATATAGGCATTACGGTCGCCATGAAGCCATTCGATGACGTCCTTAAACGCTTCCTTTTCAAAACGTGTTCCGACACATTCCAGCCCTTCAGACCCGCGCGTTCCGAGTCCGGCGCTCTGCACCACAGCAAAACCGCGGATCAGATAATAGTCATATAAATCGATGTTGTCAAAGCAGTATTTTACTCCGCTGACGCTCCCCTTATCTTCATAATACCAGTCTTTCGGATCCGCCTGAAAGGACGCTTTCAGTGTGCTGATTTCAGATGACGGAACACTCGGCGCAGGAGAATCAGACAGGCGGTTCATATCAAAATGAGGATACTTTTTATCCTGCACCTCTTTCATATGCTCATATGCATCTTCCTGAATTCCCGCACTGTAAGGCCGCGCTTCAAATATTGATGCCGCCTTATACGTTCCTTCTGCAGCACTTCTTGGAACCTGTACAAATACCTTGATACGATCCCTTTTCCCGTCTCCGTCCATGTCATAGTCGGTCTCTACATACACACAGCACCGGACGATTGAAGAAGTCTGCGGATCATACGCTTCTTCTGTTTTTCCATCGGTAAACGGAAAGACCGGCTGCGCCATGCCATCCCGAAATACAGGAATTTCACTAAACCTTTTGTTCATTTTGTCACCTCATTACATTGCACGATTGAAAGTACATTTGTACTCCGTTCTAAATCCTTCAATGTTATTCTAGCAGAAAAATCTGTTGATTTCAAAATTATATTCTAGTCTGTCAAAGAAAAATCCCCTGCACGCGGGTATGATGCGCACAGGGGGTGATAATCAGAGATTGAATTTAGGCATCCTTTTTTTTCTGCCGGGCTTCTTTTGCCATTTTCTTTTTCAGCTTATAGTCCGGATGCTTCGGCAGATAATTATTAAAGTAATCATCATGCACTTTCTTAATGGTTCCCGTCAGAGCGAACAGTGCGATAATGTTCGGGATTACCATCATAGAGTTGAAGCAGTCTGCCATGTTCCAGACCAGATCGACCTGAGCCAGAGAGCCTAAGAATACACAGAGTGCAACCAGGCATGCGTACGGCTTGACCGCCTTTGGTCCGAACAGGTACTTGACATTCGTCTGTCCAAAGAAGTACCAGCCGAGAACAGTTGAGAAAGCAAAGAAGAACATGCTTACAGCAATGAAAATATTGCCGCCTTTTCCAAACAATGTGGAATATGCGTACTGTGTCAGCTCAACGCCGGTTTTTCCGGACGGGATTGCTTTGGTAGTGATAATTACCAATGCCGTCATTGTCAGAATGATGAACGTATCGATAAATACACCGATAATCGCCACAAATCCCTGCTGAACCGGATGATCTACTTTTGCTACAGCGTGTGCATGCGGCGTGGATCCCATGCCGGCTTCATTGGAGAACAGTCCTCTGGCGACACCCTTGGTCAGTGCCAGACGCAGCGTCGCTCCGGCAGCTCCTCCTACAACAGCAGACGGATCAAACGCGCCTACAAAGATCGATTTAAACGCATACGGCACATTTCTCCAGTTATAGATGATGACAATCAGTGAACCGATGATGTACAGCAGCGCCATAAACGGAACGATTTTTTCTGTAACACTGGCGATTCTGGAGATTCCTCCGACAAATACAAACAGAGCGATGCCAGCAACCAAGAGGCCGATGATCCACTGAGGAACATGGAAAGCTGTGTGGAACGCAACAGCGATCGAGTTCGACTGAACCGCGTTACCCATGAATCCGAGAGCCAGTGTGATCAGAACGGCAAAGATGCCGGCCAGAGTTTTTCCGAATTTACCTGTAAATGCACCGCGGATGTAGTAAACCGGTCCTCCGGTCACTGCACCGTCTTTTCCGACCGTCTTGAATTTCTGCGCCATGGTGGCTTCTCCGAAAATGGTCGCCATTCCCAGGAATGCAGCCAGCCACATCCAGAAGATTGCTCCCGGTCCTCCAATCGCAAGAGCAGTAGCCGCTCCGGCGATATTACCCGTTCCTACCTGCGCGGCAATCGCAGTTGCCAGCGCCTGAAATGAGGACATTCCGCTGTCGTCTGCCTTGCCCTTCTTACTGAAGAGTCCGCTGAACATGCTGTGCATGCCGCGTCCAAAACCTCTTACCTGAATAAATCCGAGACGAAGTGTAAACCAGATGCCTCCGCCAAGCAGCATAACGATTAAAATATAGTCCGACAAGTAATGCTGAATTGTCAATACGACTGAATTTAATGTAGCCATACATTCCTCCTTTGTTATCGTTCAGCATACAATAGTTGATAAATGAATAACAATCGTGAGGTCAGTATAACATTGACAATATATTGTCACAATCTTTAATCGTGATTATTTAAAAAATAGTCTGATTTTTGTCGATATTTTTAATGAATTGTGTTTCTATAGCAATTATCAATAGAAGAATTGATGTATGATTCACAATGTCGATTTGTCGACCGTTTGTGTTAATGCTTTTCAGGCAAAGAAACGAATAGAAAAGCACCTGCACATAACTCCCGTCATCAGCGGAGTTCTGCACAGGTGCATCGCTCATGTTTTGCTACTTTTCAGTATCCGTCACGTTATCTCCCGGTTTCAGCCGTCGTTCAGAAATCCAGCGTTCAGAGACTTCTTTCCGGGAAATGTTCCCGTCAGAGTCCTTCAGAACAAGGATGGCATGCGGGCCGTCCGGAGGACATTCCTCACATCCGTAATCAGCTTCTTCAATATCGATAAGTGTAACATTCATGATTTCTCAATCCTCCAGTTTGACGTCCCGGCCGAATGTTCCATCCATATTTTCCGAACCGTTAAAGCTTCCGATGTTGATATGGATCCCGCCTCTTCCGCAGAGCAGTGCGCCAGCGAGCGCTCCCGCAAGGACAAGCGCGACGCTAGTCAGGATTCTATCTTTACTGGTGTTTTCTGTATTCATCTTCGTATTTCTCCTTTATACGATTCTATGATTTCACATGAAAGACGTCTGCCGCCTTGGACATTTTCCCTTTACCCTGGCAGCATATCAGCTGTTTAGTCCTGCTTTCCGCCCTTAACTCTGCCGGAAGGATCGAACTGAATCAGATCACGGACGGCTTCAGACGCGGCCATGATCCCGGCTGCCGGCGGTACAAAAGCCGTAGAACCCGGGATATCCCGTCTTTCTGTGCACTTCCGCTTGGTTCCCGGCGGGCAGATGCAATGGTAGCGGCAGGAATTATCCTGATCGCGCAACGGACGGATCGGCGGTTCCGTAGAGAACACGACCTTCAGTCTGCGGACGCGCCGCTTTTTCATCTCCTTGCGCATAATCTTTGACAGCGGATCCATACTCGTCTTGTAGATGTCTGTAACCTGCAGTTTAGACGGGTCAACGCGGTTGCCGCATCCCATGCAGGAAATGACCGGAACACCGGCCGCCTTAGCCTTCATAACGATATCGATCTTGGCGCTCATCGTGTCCAGCGAGTCGATAACGTAGTCGAACACAGAAAAATCAATGCTTTCCGCAGCTTCTCCCGGAAGATAGAATACCTTATGCTTGTTCACCTTAATATCCGGATCAATCTGGTGAATACGCTCCTCTGCAGCATCGGCCTTGTACATGCCAATTGTGTCGCGGGTTGCCAGGATCTGGCGGTTCAGATTGGTCAGGCAGATTTTATCGTCGTCGATCACATCAATGGTCCCGACACCGCTTCTGGCAAGCGTCTCCACGACCGATCCGCCGACACCGCCAATTCCGAAGACGGCTACACGACAGGAACGCAGCTTATCCAGCGCCTCCTGTCCCATTACTAATTCTGTTCTGGAATATTGATTCAGCATACAGTCTGTTTTTCCCTTCTGTCATATCCGCACTGCGCGGATCTCTCCGGCCCGATTCTCATCGGACAAAATATTGATGCCGCAAGGAGACAGCCGCCTCCTCGAACAATACACACTATTTCACTAGGCATCTACAGTATCATAGCACACGTTTTCGGATTCTTCAATTGCAGAAGCAGTGACAAGTGCGCAGAATTGCAGAATCAATGGTGACGGCCCTTTAAGTGAATGTCTACCTGCGGATAAGGAATTTCGATTCCCGCCTCATCAAAAGCGATCTTGATGCGCTCGTTCATGTCCCACTTTACCTGCCAGTAGTCTTCTGTCTTCACCCAGGCGCGGAATGCAAGAACAATGGAGCTGGATTTCAGCTCATCCACATAGACATTGCGTTCTTCTTCATCAATACGTTCATCCTGTTCCAGAAGCGTGTTCAGAATGTCCTTTGCCTGCTGCAGATCTGTACGGTAAGATACACCTACCTTGACTTCCAGTTTCCGCTTCGGGCGCGCAGTGACATTCACGACGGCATTGTTAGTCAGACTTGAGTTTGGGATCATGACGGTCTTATTATCGACCGTGTAGAGCGTTGTATAATACAGCTCGATTTTCTTTACAGTCCCCTCGTAACCTTCGCTCTGAACGATGATATAATCCCCTGCGCGGAACGGCTTCAGGAAAAGCAGCAGAATCCCGCCGGAAAAGTTAGACAGCCCGCCCTGCAGAGCCAGGGATATGCCGACTCCTGCCGATGCGAGAAGCGCTGCAATTGATGAGGCTTCCACGATTTTCAATTTGACAATGATTGTGATGACTGCAAAAGTTAACGTTCCGTATTTCGTTAAGGACAGGATAAAACTTTTTAACGACGGATCCATGCCGAATTTAGTGAATTTCCCGTCCAGCCAGGAACAGAATTTCTTCAGGATTTTGCGAAGAATGATATAGATAAGGACGGCGAGAACTACGCGCAGAAGATACTGCAGCGTCTGCTCACCAGTCCCTTTTACCCAGGCCTGTAGTTCTTCGATGGTTGGAAGCATAGAATCTCCTCTCTGTAATTCAGATTTCTGTTTTCTGTGTGTGCTCCGTCAGCGCCGCCGGATAACTTTCCGGCGCGCCGGGACGCAGAGCATGCTTTTATGTTAACGGTCAGGTATTCCTTTATCCGATGCGAAGCTGTTCCGCAAACTGCATCAGCGCCGCATCTCCAGCAGCGTGTCCGAGCTGATCATTCAGCCTTTTAAAATCATCGATATCCAGATAAACGCATGAAAATGTTTCTCCGGGATGCTCACGGAGATAATCTTCCATGGCTGCCTGCATGCCCCGCCGGTTCAGAAGTCCGGTCAGCGCATCATGCGACCCCAGATGGTCCAGCTGAACCATCAGCCTGTGGTTTGCGATCTTCGATGCCGCAAACAGCGAAACTGTTTCCAGGATCTTCTGTGCGTCAACACTTTCCTCCAGACAATAATTATCCGCGCACAGATAGCCGATCAGCTGCCCATTATAGTCCATGGGAAGAGCGAGCAGGCTGCGAATATCCTGCTGCTCCAGAAGTGTATACATGGTTTCTCCGTCTTGCTTCCAGTCCTTCACATTTGGAATAACGGCGGCTGAATCTTTCTGTACCATTTTCTCCCAGGGCCTGAACCAGGAGGCATCCAGATTCTGCAGATTGTCCATTTCATGTTTCACACCGTCTCTGCACCATTCAAACGTGTTACTGAACGTCTCGCCCAGTTTTTCCATAATGTAAATCCGGTCCGCGTGAACCACCTGACTGACCAGTTCAAGCATGCGGTTCATCATAATCGAATGATCCTTCTCCATTGAAAACATCTTGGCCATGCTGATCAGAAAATCCTCTGTGGCCCAGTTTTTTATGATGAAATCGCGTTCATTTTGGAAACTATCGACATTCATGAAAATAAACGCGCAGCAGTCCGGCATAGAGGCAACCGGTCCGGCATTAAACTTCAGCCAGTGCTGTACTTCTGGACTGAACAGAAATCCATGTGAAGATTTCTTCTGCACGGCCGCCTGATAACAGTAAGCAAACCAGGAATCCGTGCCGCTCAGCTCATACACAGAAAGGAATTTTTTCCCGATTAACGCATCCGGTTCACAGTGAGAAAGCCGGCAGTAGGCATCGTTGACATAGACGTACTCCGTATCGACCACCTGATCACCGTTTTCATTCAGCAGAACGCGGAATACCGCAAACGGCGCCGGAATATCTTTATAGAAATCAATTGACTGCTGATTCAACCCTATTATCTCCCTAACATCACTTTGTAATAACAAGCATTTATGAAACACGGGCCTCAGTAAACCCGAAGAATTTCTGTAACAGTTTCTATAACAGTAGAATACCGAGATGCGCACACGATTTCAATATCTATTTATTCATGTTAAAATAACAGACAGCTACTTTTGAAATAATTGTGTGTGCAGCGACACAGTCTTCACAAGGCGCCGTTCGATACCAAACAATAACCCTGAAACAAAGAAACCGAGGAAATAAGAAATAATGAACAAACCAGTACAACTACCTAGAAAACCGCTCGGCAGAATCGGAATCATGGTCACTCCTGTCGGCATGGGCACACTCACGATGGGGTTTTCTCAGAAAAATCTGTCCGTTGAAGAGGGTTCATCCGTGATCGTCCACGCTGCTGAACGCGGAATCAATTTTTTTGACACTGCCCAGTATTATGACACCTATCGTTTTCTTCGCCCTGCGCTGGATGAAATGAAAAGACAGGAAATCCCGCTTCCAGTCATCGCGAGCAAGACACTGGCTCCGGATTATGATGGCGCAGTGAAAGCCGTTTATGAGTGCCTTCAGGAACTTGATCTGCCGGCAGTTGACATTTTTCTCCTGCATGAAGTGCGCGGCGTATCGGACTTTCAGGACCGCCAGAACGCATGGAAAGCCCTTCAGGACTGCAAAGAAAAAGGCCTGATCCGGGCCATTGGCATTTCTACCCATCATGTGGATGCCTGTCTCCGGATGGCCAGTGAGCCAGAGTGTGATGTCGTATTTCCGCTGATCAATAAGGCCGGGCTTGGCATCCGGAACGCAGACAGCCCGGGAACCAGAGAAGACATGGAAAGAGCCATTTCTGCATGCGCAGAGTCCGGAATCGGTGTCTTCACCATGAAAGCCTTTGGAGGCGGAAATCTGATTGAGGACTACAGGAGCTGTCTCGATTACGCGTCAAACATTCCTGGAAACACCTCGGTCATGATCGGAATGGCCGACTCCAGTCAGGTAGATCATGCCGTGGAATACTTCAGCGGCACCCTCGACCGCGCCTATATTCCGGACACGACCGGTAAACGCCTGATGGTTGACCAGTCTGACTGTGAGGGCTGCGGAACCTGCAAAGCCCGCTGTGTAAGCCGGGCAATCTTCTGGAACGAGAACGGACTCGCAGAAATCGATCAGTCCAAGTGTGTTCACTGTGGCTACTGCGCTCCCGTCTGTCCGGTCCGCGCGATCATCTTCCTGTAACTTATCTAACGATAATAGGAATCCTGCCCCTGAACAAGCTTCAGACAGGCCGATGCGCTGTGTGCGCCCAGAATCGTCAGCAGATTATTCTTCAGTATCGCCCGGTCTGTCCCATTCCTGTCAGACGCAGCAAACGATATCGCGGCATCACACAGCGGCGCCCAGACCTGATGCAGTTTCTCCATCTGTACAGAGGACAAATACTGCCTGGGCAAGGAAGGAGCCTGCTCGTCTTTCTCACGATAAACCTGTTCTTCAGCCGGTTCGTACGTCGAGCACATGTTCCACAGACGCTCCTCCACCTGTCTCTTCTCCTCTTGCTTATTGACCATAATAAGATATCGTTTATCATCTTGCGCCTGTATTTTTTGCCGAAAAACTGCTGCGGTCATGAATAATATGATCCTTCCCATAGCGCCGGAATCCCATTCCTGACGGTGCAAGGCAGGGAACAATATCCGATGAGACGATGATGTTATGAATGTTTGGCCATGTGTCCTTTCCAGAAACTCCAGCCTGCGGAGACTCAAACGTATACGCATAGACCGCTGATGACCCGTAATTCTGAGTCAGACGCTGCGCAGCCAGATTGGCAGCCGCTCCTCCGCGTGAGTATCCGGTAATCAGGATACGGACTTTCTTTTCTGCAGACGGTGCTTTCTGATGTACGCATTCACACCCGAGGTGATCTGTGCCGCAGCATCAGAAAACCCTGCCGCTTCTCCGGATGTGCCGAGCGTAACATTTCCCGCCCATTCATTCCGATAACCCTCACCACGCACTACAACCGGGATCAGTGTATACGATGACGATTTCTGCCTGTTCCCTGAGGCTTTGCGCTTTACTGTGATATTACGCTGCCCGATGGCGTATCCGATTGTGCTGATCTTGTTTTTCCAGCCGTAAAACGCAGGAACCGGATAATGAATCTGAATTGTTCTGCTGTCGCAGAGCCCGCTCAGCATCGTGCGGATGTTTCCGCTGCCATATGAAGCTTCGCTCCCCTTCCCGGTCGAAAAGCCGGCAAGAGAAAGACACATAGATAGCGACGCCAGATGTGTGTTATACCGTGCCGATGAATAGGAGAAATAACCATCGGAATATCACCAAATGGAGTATAGCAATTCTGACCGGCTGGGTATAGAATGTCACACTGAGGAGATGTTGAATACATGAAAGAAAAACAAAAAAATGCGGTTATTCTCGATTTTACCCATATCTATACGCCAGATGAGATACAGAAAATCCTGCCCAATATCCACATGCTGGATCTCAGTGATATTCAGGAAACGGACATGTATTGCTCTCCGCATGCCTGCAGAAAGCTGAAGGAACGCCTTTCCGGAATTGGGCCGGAGGGTATTCACTTCCTTGACAATGGAAATTACCATTATGTTACACGTTTGTTTACAGAGAAAATTACCTGCCCGTATACGCTCTTCCTGTTTGATCATCATACGGATATGCAAAAACCGCTGGTCAGCGGATTATTAAGCTGCGGCAGCTGGGCGCGAGATCTGCTCCTGCACGACCCGAATCTGATGCAGCTCATCCTGATCGGTCCGCGTTCCTCACAGATCCGGGAACTCCCGGACAAATTGAAGGAAAAACTGCTTTACATCAGCGGATACGAGCTTCAGCGGAACACAGCACAGGATGAATTCCGGCGAATTCAGCGTCAGTTCCCGGCATATATCTCCATTGACAAAGATGTCCTGTCCTCGTATTTTGCGAGGACCAACTGGAATCAGGGAAACATGTCTCTTCCTCTGCTGAAATATCTGATTAAAGACATCTTTGATCATGTCCCTGTCATCGGTGCAGATATCTGCGGAGAAGCCACTCTGGCGCAGCCGCTGTCCGAACTTGCAGAAGATATCGCGATAAACCGCAGCACAGACGATATCCTGTACCGTTTTCTGTGCCGTTTGATGCAGAGTGCAGAAAACTGATCGCATCAAGCAGAGAGTTCCCTGCAGAAGTTCCAGCCATCTTCCGTCTTCCTCTCCTGCAGAGAACCCAGTATTTTATTCGTTCATTTTCTGCATGCCCGGCGCGTCCGGGAACCGATTCTCTGGAATCGGCATGTTGTCATAGTATTCGGTGCTTGAATACAGACACTCGTATACGATATTAATGACGTCAATTTCCCGCATACCCTTTACTTTCAGCAGCGGAAACGGCTTTCCAAATGTTTCTTCATATTGTCTCAGTAATAGTTCCAGCATTATTTTTCTCCTTCTGTTTCGATGTCCGGCTGCATTTTGCGACAGCCGTCGTGGAATCATTGTATCATATTTTGCGTAATTAAACATACCGAGGAGCGCATGAATGATTTTCCTTCCCTGACGCCTTCTTCTCAAGCGCGCCCTTTTGTGGTACGCTATACCTATTCTACTGGGATTAGAAAGGAATGAATAAGAATGGAATCAATCGATGTCTACGATATCAACCGCAGCTTCACTGGAAAGCAGATCGACCGGCAGCTGGAAAAACTTAAACCTGATCAGTACATGCTCTACGCACTCGCGCTGATTGAAAACCAGGATCATAAATATCTTCTTACGCGCCGGTCTATGAATAAGAAATGGGCTCCCGGCGCCTGGGAAATTCCCGGAGGTGGAGTTGAGGCGGGAGAAAGCACAGAAACAGCCATGCTGAGAGAGGCGAAGGAGGAAACCGGTCTGGATCTGTCTGACTGCGACCGCAGACGCATTCTGACTTATCGCAACGATGAGCCGGATTCCGGAGACAACTATTTCTGCGACATTTACCTCAGTCATAAACAATTTCAACCAGAGGATGTCCACATCCAGAAAGAGGAAATCCTGGAATTCCGCATGGCTTCGCTGGATGAAATCAAGAAGCTGCATGAGCAGGATCAGGTCCTTCACTATGAACGGATTATGGAAGCAGTGAAACGCGCTTCCGATACAAAATAACCATTCCCGTAAATATATGTTATACTGTTTACGGAAATGGACTGTAACATTCATCCAAAAATCAAAATTCATGAAATACAAACAATTGAATGGGGAGGCATTAAAATGACACAGATTACTCAGTTAGAGGTTAACGGTACAGCTGCTCAGGGAATTATGCTGTGCGCGCCTGGCGGCGAAGGACACCCAAACATGATTATCGTTCAGTGTAAGGCCGGCTACCTGATGTGCGGCTATCTGAATATTGACGCTGCAGAAAAATTCGGTGATGCGGCAGTTCTGGTCGGAGGCGCTGATTTTCAGGCTGTCCTGGACAATCCGATTAAGGGCATGACATCAGCAGCAGAAAAAGCCGGGGTAAAGGAAGGCATGACCGGTGCTGAAGCAGCAGCTGTACTGAATAAATAGGCTGACTTAAGAACAGAATAGATCGCAAAGGCAGATGGCGGAAGAGAACCATATTCGGATTCTCTGCCGCCATGAGGGTGTAAAATTAAGTGTGTAAGTTACCGGTAACTAATTTCAAACATGTAACTTACGCACTTTATCTTTTTCATAGAGTGCGGTATTGTAGAAAGGAATAATTGAAAGGATGAATACAGCACCTA